>Ga0302177_10003489_pt1 | contig 11005 bp, 8 predicted proteins | sample I_Palsa_E1_2_FD_198780 | JGI IMG/M metagenome (GOLD analysis project Ga0302177, IMG submission 198780) | Peat permafrost microbial communities from Stordalen Mire near Abisko, Sweden - I_Palsa_E1_2 | ecosystem: Environmental > Terrestrial > Soil > Palsa > Peat permafrost | place: Sweden: Abisko... | reverse complement strand
ACTCAGACAAGAAACTTTTTAGACAGGAACAGCGGAAATTGTTCTGGCGATGGTGAGGACGGTGATGTCGTCCTCCTGGCCGAAGGATTGGGCGGCGTCGGCGAGGGTCGCTGCTGAGGTGGTTCTGGAGAGCAGCTCGCTGATGCGGTCGAAGCCGAAGAGTTCGCCGTCCGGCGTTTGCGCTTCGAGTATGCCGTCTGAGATCAGGGTCAGGGTGTCGCCAGGATCGATCCTGAAGTGGAGGATGGGAAAGTCGTTGTTGAGAATCGTGCCCAGCGGTAGCGCGCCTTCCATGGGAAGCTCGACTCCGTTGAGGTAGGGCGGCAGATGGCCTGCGTTCACCAGTGTCGCCGCTCCGTCGGATTCGATGCGCAGGGCGAGGCAGGTGGCGTTGCCTTTGCCGTGGAGGCGATTGTTGAGGGTCGAAAGGATGACAGCAGGATCGCGGGAGAAAGTGGCGGCGGTGCGCATGGCTCCGACGAGAAGCGTGGCGAGCATACCGGCCTGCATGCCTTTGCCGGCGACGTCGCCAACCAGAATGAGGGCGCTGCCATCGGACGGATCGGGGATGATCTGGAAGAAGTCGCCTCCTACTTCGCGGGCGGGGCGGTAGTCGCTTTCAATGGTCAGGCCGGGGATTTGCGGCAGGTCTTCGGGAATGAGGAATTGCTGGACCTGGCGAGCGCCTTCGACTTCGGTGGCGTAGCGCTCCTGCTCGCCGCGGGTGCGGGTGAAGCGGACCACAAGAATGCCCAGGAAGCAGAGCATCGACAGGAGCTCGATCACATCGGAAACGGATACCTGGAAAGGCTGATTGATGAGCGCAACGTCGTAGTCGATCATTGGGTCTGGAAGCTTCAGGACGTACCAACCGACATAATTGGCCGCGTCCATGAGGTTCTCCGTAGTCTTGAGGAGGAAAGGAATCAGCAGCAGACGGGCATCCACCCAACGGGAGTCAGACTGCGATTTCTGGCGCGCTGCAACAATGAGTACGATAAGAATCCAGGCGATTGAGGGCAAATCGAGCAAGGTATCGATCGGATTGGAAATCCAGGGGCTCGAAATGGCGGGGAAGAGAATTTCGACCAGGTCGTTCAATATTTCCAAGAGCGTGCAGACCACGGCCAGTTTAAGCAGCCAGTCGCGACGAGGCTTGAGCAACTGCAGGAAGAAGGCAATGTAAAGGAGTGTGTTTACTCCAGTCCAGGTCGAGTAAACAACCTGGAATGCTCTGTCGTTCCAGGTGTGCCAGTCGGTGGAGGCGAGGATGAAAAGAAAGACTGCGGCGCCGCCCATCCTGATACTGAACCAGAGATATTCCAGCTCCTTTCGACGAAGAAGATAGAGCAGGAGCGCGCCAAGCGCGGCAAACCCTTCCAGGAGCCCGAGTATTTCCCCGCTTGCCTGTTGCGTGAAATCGCGCGCGAGATTGCGGTCGCGGAGGCGCTGGATCTGCTCGGATTCGCCAACAGCTCCGCCGGGCTCCATTGGGCCGCCTCGGCCTAAGGATTCAGCGCGAAGAGAATTCCAGACCCGGATAGCGATGGTGACTTTCCGGGCCGGGCCAGGGCCGGCAGAGGCAAGAGGCGGAACGGGATAGATCAGGCTGTCATGTCCGCCTCGATAGACGACGGGATGCGGGGGCATCTTTCCGTAGCTTCCGATAAGGACGCCATCCGCATATACCTCAAAACTTGTTGAAATGGGGGGCAGGATGAAGGAGAGATTCTCGATATTGCTGGAGACGATGAGTTGAAACCGGTACCAGGCGATACCGCGGTAGCCCTGGTAGCCCTGCTTGTTCCAACTGCGGTCGGAGCGCAGGAGGGACCAGCCGGAGTCGTCGAATTTCGGGTCGGCCCACGCGGGGTTGTCGCCGGCATGGAAACGCCATAGGGCAGGAAGCGGAGCGACTGGGAAACGCTCCTTGTCGACATCGACGGTCTGGGCTTGGATCGAAGCAAGACCAATGAAAAGGAGAAAACACAGAAGCGCCAGCAGCCGGATTCGCTTTCTCATCTGGTTGCCCACTCCTCGTTGGAATGTCGGAGATCACTTGCGGGCACGGCTGGTGCGGAGGGCTCCAATCCGTGCGCCGATCATACCTCAGAAGGCATCCAGGCACGAATCAGAATCGGCACTCGGGGCGACGGAAATGCCCGCTGATCGCGGCCACCGGGGAATGATTTGCGGACGGCTATTTATGAAGTTCAATCGAAACAATCTGTCCGTCGATAGTTTTGTCCGACCCCTGGGCATAAATTATTTTGGCCTTGAAGTCGTTGAGTTCGCGACAAGGGTTCATTTCTTTCTTCGGTTCAAAGCCAAGTGCGGAAAGATCGAGATTGAAATAGTCGCTGGTGTATAACGTCACATGCCCGGGTTTAGCTGTGACCTCAATCTCCATCTCCAGATAGGACGGGGCCTCGCAATGCACATTGCGGATCGTGCCAAGCACGGTATGCCTGGGCGCCCTCGCCACCTCAACCGGATGCTCGGGAGGGATGGCAACTGGGGTCACCTTCACCTCCGTCGCTGTCGAAGAAACCGTCGCCAAAGACGGCAGAGTCGAGGCGCTCGATCCGGCAGCATTGGCCTTGCGCATCAAGGAAATCTGATTCAACCGCTCCTCAACCAACGCGCTTTGTTGGGGCGAATTGGCCAGCGTTCTGGCAAACTGCAGCACCTTTCCGCCTGATCTGGCTTGTCGCGCATCATGAAAAGATTCGCAGCGTTGATGCGAAAGTAGAAATTGGTTCGGTCCAGCTGCACTGCCTGGTTGTTCAAACCTTGTGCATCTTCAAGGCGGTCACGGCTTCTGGCATAAATGGACGAGAGGTCATCATAAGCGAACGCGAATTGTGGATTGAGTTTGATGGAGGTTTGCAAGCTGCTTTCGATTTGCGGGTCGTCCTGCTTGTAAGAGCCGGTCATTGAGATATTCGCGAACTGATAGTAGGCAAGAAAATCCTGCGAGTTCAGATGGATCGCTTCCAGGTAAGCATTTCGCGCTCCATCCCGGTCACCCGATTGAAGGTTGAGATAACCCATCGTCTCGTGAGGTTCAGGAAGGTTTGGGTTGCTGGCCAACACAGACTTCAGCAGTGCTCGAGCATCGTCTGTGCGTCCGATGTACGCCATCAGGTCCGCGCGTCGCGCATCGAACTCTGCCTGGGTCAGCACGCGAACCTTGTAGCTCGCAGGATCGATCGCCGCCACAGCGCTGGACAGGACGAACTGCTTGTATTGCGCTCCTTGGATGTAGAACCCGAGCTGCCTCTCAAGTGCTTTGAGATCGCCGAAGGCCTCCTGCGCGGCAACAACGGAATCCTCGTGATGGCTCATGCGAGCCATGTAGTCGCCGACGCGCTTCGTATTCTTCAGGCGGTCGTTGACTTGCAAATAATGCGTAAGCGCCCACGCTTCCGCATAGAATACCGAGCCCTTTTCTTCCTGGTGGTAATAAGGGGATTTCTTATCCACGCGTAAAAGTGTAGTGAGCGGGATGAGCGAAGATTGGCGCAGATAAAGAATATCGTCCGCGTTCGGCTCACCGAGCAGGACCTCCTTTTCGTGGAAATCTGTGTTCTGAAAGAACTCAGCCAATCCCTCGTTCAGCCAAAGGGGCATCCAATCCTCGGTTCCCCGGAACTGGAGGTGGGTGTACTCGTGGTAGATCGTGGCGTAAGGATGCTCCGAGTCGCCGTCGAGGCGCACCAGCACGTAGTTCTTCTCGTTGGTGTTCAGGAAATAGCCGGCCAGATCGAGCTGGCCTTTGGCAAGATATTCCTGCGGTTCCATTGTCTGGAACTGCTTCCGGTTCTTTGCCGCAAAAACGATGATCGGCGTCTCCGGATCGACTTTGGAATTCGGAAACAAGGTCTGGAACATCCATCGCATTCGCTCGAAGTTATCCAGTAGGTGCCGCGCCTGCTTTTCGCCAGCGTCTGTAACCAGAGTAAAGTGTGGGCTTGTGACTTCAATCGGCGGCTGGTCGGCGGCGTAAAGATGGCAGGCCATCGTGGCCAGAATGCACGACAGTAGGAGTTTATTGCGCATGGTTTGAAGGAATCGTCTCATTGACCTGAGTCCTCGTCAATGCAACGAAAATTCGGGTGCTTTTCCTTGCGGACCCTAGGAGCTTAGATGCTCTAGGCTTCCGCGATCAGGTAGTCGCCGGTAACTACGGCCGGCTCCTCGGCCGTGATGATGTCGCAGGCGATCGAGAGACAGTATCCAAGCTCGCGGAAGTCGCGGTCCCAGCGAGGCCGTTCTTCAGCCTCGTGAGCGGTAAGCGAATGCGGCGAACCGCGCAAAATCTCATACCAGATGTTTTGCGCCTGCCAGAGATTCAGTTCAAAGGGCAGTTCGGTCAAGGTGCGAGCAAGAGACAGGGCGCGATCCAGAATCTCGAGATTGCCGGAGGACATCGTCAGCTCCAGCATGGCGCGCTTCATGCGCAGGTCGGCGATGTAGGTCAGCGTCGGCGTATCCAGCGCGATTTCATCTGACTTGGCCATGGCCAGGAAAGATCGAATCATCGAAACATCGATCGGATCGGCCTCGAGAGCGCGCCGCAAACCGGCGTTCACCGCAAAGCCCGCGGCAAGCGCGAGAGCCGGAGGCTTGGGCAGACCGGCCTGCGCAAGGTAATGCAAGAGGCTGGCATGATCGTCGTAGATGTTTTTGAGCGAGCCCTCAATGTCCGACAGGGTCGAGTCGAGAATGATCTGGATGATGCGCCGCTGCTCGTCGCGGAACAGCGAAGTGAGCGAATAGTCGAGATCGTAGTAGCGATCGAGCAGGCGAATCACCTCAGGGAAGTTGGCGTTGCGCACCTGCTCGCGAGCCTGGCTGGCGACCTTTTCAAACGCCGCTGCGGCTTCTACGTCTTCAGGCAGGTAGGCTTTGACGGCCGCGGTAATGTTCTGATCGCCAAAGTGGAGAACGGCAAACGAGAAGTTCTGCGATTGGCCGGTAATGGAGGAGGATATTCTTGCCCGCCCCAGAGCCAGGCGTCCGCGCCCCGAGGTGAGGATCTCGTAGGAGATGCGGTGGACCTGGAAGGAGAAGATCTCCGTATCTTCGGCAAATGAGGAGAAGACAGCGCTGATGGCGTAATGAGCCGCTACCTGCTCCAAACCAAGCTCCATGTTGAGGCCCTGCTGGGTGTAAATCTTTGCGCCATCTCCCGCCGACGGCACGTTGGATTTGGCCTGTGCGATTTTGTCGAGAAAAGCCAGTTCGAGCCCTGCTGAATCTTCCAGGAAAAGCTCCTGCGCCAGTTGAATCACGCGCGCGGCGTAGGCGATGATCTGCACCGTTTCAATGCCAGAGATATCGTCAAAGAACCAGCCGCAGCTTGTGTACATGAGCTGGGTGTGGCGCTGCATCTCCATCAGCTCAAGCGCGCGCACTCGCTCCTCGTCGGTGAGTGGATGATGCTGGTGCGCGATGAAGTAGCGCTCAACATTTTCAAGATTGCGATCGAGAATTACCTGGATATATTCATCGCGCGCAGCCCAAACATCCTTGAAGAGCTGGTTCCCGACTTTTTCCGTCAGCGGACCGAGAGCATCGCGGAGCTCATCGAGAGCTTCCCGCAGCGGCGCGCGCCAAAGCTGGTTCCATCCTGCCTTGCCGCCGTTGCAGCCGCAGTTGGAGCGCCAGCGCTCCACGCCGTGATCGCAGCTCCACGAGGAGTTGTCGTAGATTTCGGCTTCCCATTGCGGCGGGAACTGCGCCAGGAAGCTGCCGTAGTTGGTCAGGCGCGCATTTTTGTCCTGTTCCATGAGGCGAAGTGCGTAGGCCAAAGCCATTTCACCATGCCGGTGATGGTGGCCGTAGCTTTCGCCGTCCGTTGCCACATGCACCAGCTGCGGTTGATTGTTGTCTTGAAATCCCTGCTTGAGACGGGCGACGAAGCCTTCGCCGGAATTCAAAAGGCCTTCAAAAGCAATGGCGCGCGAGGTCGGCCCATCGTAGAAGAAGACGGCGAGCGAAGTTCCCGAAGCAAAGCGAATGAGGTAGGGGTGAGTCGGATCGACGATGGCGTTCGGAGTGTCGATCCACTCTCCATTCGGTTTGGCGGAATCGCGTCCTATTTTGCCGCCGGTGATGGCGCGGACGCGCTTGCATTGGCGCGGCGCCAGCACCGTGAACCGGATGCCCTCGAGAGCCAGCATCTCCAGGGTTTCCGTGTCGGCGGCTGTTTCGGCCAGCCACATACCTTCGGGCAGATGGCCGAAGCGATGCCGGTAATCTTCGATGCCCCAGCGAATCTGGGTGAGGCGGTCGCGGCGGCTCGCAAGCGGCATGATGAGATGGTTGTAGACCTGCGCCATCGCCGAACTATGGCCTTGAAAACGGTCCCGGCTGCGGCGCTCCCCATCGAGGATCATGCGGTAGGTGCGCGGAGCATTCTCGGCCATCCAACTCAGCAGCGTCGGGCCGAAGTTGAAACTCATGCGCGCATAGTTGTTGAGGATGCGCGTGATCTGATTCTCTTTGTTGACGATGCGGGCGGCCCCGTTGGTGGCGTAGCACTCGGCGCAGATGCGCTCGTTCCAGTCGTGGTACGGGGCGGCTGAGTCCTGCGTCTCGATGGTTTCAAGCCAGGGGTTTTCACGCGGCGGCTGATAGAAGTGTCCGTGGATGCAGACGAAACGTTTTGCTGCCGGCAATGTGCCCCCTCAGGCGGGTTGGTTTTCCCGCTTGGGTCATTGTAAAGAAATTTCCTGCCTGCGTTCGTGAAGGCCGTCACGCCCAGCGCAAAACTGTCTCAGGGAGTTCGATTTTGCTGCTATTCCTTTGTGGGAATGGCTTCAGTGGGAGCTCTTCGACTGGCCGCGTCCAGGTCGCAGGCACGCCACAGGTACCACGCGGCAACCGAGCGGAAGGGCGCCCATTTCCTGGCGCGCTTGAGCATCACTTCCGGTTTGGGCAGTTCGGCGGCGGTGATCGCTCTGGACTTCGGAACTCGCTGAAAGGTCAGCGCAAAGCCCTTGCGCACGCCGAAGTCGGTGACCGGGAAGACATCCGGCCGGCCGAGGCGGAAGATTAGCAGCATCTCCACTGTCCAGGTCCCGATGCCGCGGACTGCGCTCAGCCGCTCGATGATCTCTGCATCGGGCAGCTTCAAGATTGCTTTGTGGGTCGGCACTGTGCCATCCAGCACCCTCGCCGCCAGATCCTTGAGCGCCCTGATCTTGTTGCCTGAGACGCCGGCGGCACGGAGCATCTCGTCGGGCGTATCCAGCAGCGCCTGAGGGTGAGGGTCTGCCGGCTCGCCGCCGCCGTAGATGAGCAAGACTCGTCTATGAATGGTCGCTGCCGCCTTGCCGTGCAGCTGCTGGTAGAGGATCGATTCCAGAAGCGAAGTAAACGGTGTGCCGGTGTGCCCGAGCTTGAGCCGAAACTCACCGGCCCGGTCGATGAGCGCACCCAGCTTGGGATCGGCCGCGCGCAGGTGAGCGAGTGCTTTGTCGGGGTCGTAAGGGAGCTTGCGTCGGCCGTTGTGGATCATGATTTTTTCAGTGCGTCCTAGGCGCGTGCGGCGATCTGGAAACAGGGCGGGGAGTTAGGTTCCCCTTTGTCCAAATTAGGTCCATCAGGAACAGGCGTTGTACGGCATGAGCATCGACAGTCGGATCGGAACTTCCTATATGTGCGGACAAACTGCGATGCCCCTCTGCCACTGAAGCGGCTGATCAGGATCATAAAGATGCAAATAAACTGCGAAGCGAAGCGGACCCGTTCCGTGGACGCAGTTCATCTCACGCTCAATCAGCGTTTCCCCGTCGGCAGAAAGTAGGCCTTCGTCATAACCGACTTGCATGTATCTCGGATCATCGGGATGATCCGCCTGCATCTGTCCGAGTTTGCCCATGTCAAAGGGATCCTCCAGACCATCTACGATTGCTTCGATCAGCACCAGCTTCTCGAAGTGCTCTTTCGTGGCTTGATCGTCAGCCGTAACTTGCCATTGCTCCTGCCACGTTTCCGGGCTAATTTGAGGACGGTAGACGCCCAAGACTCTCAGACTCGTTTCGGCCATATCGACAGTATAGTTGTGTCCTATTTGGTTAGTTGTTTCGAAAGAAAGTCAGCCATCGCGTGATTGGCTTCCAATGCTTCGGGCAGTTTGGTGCTGTACCAGAAAGCATGCGGCAGGGCGTCGTAAACGATCAGGTGCGCGTCGTCGCCGGCATTCAAGAAGGCCCGATGCAGATTGACCGTACCGCTCAGTAGCAGGTCGCGCCCGCTGGTAACGAAGAGCGTCGGCGGCATGCCATGTAAATCGGCATAGATCGGCGACAGCACCGGGTCTTTGGGGTCGAGTGAGCCGACGTATTCCCCGTCATGCACATGCGAGTCATCCGGCGGATCCAGATGACCGGAAAGCCCGCGCAGCGCATACATCGCCTGCGAATCGCCGGATCGTGCAAAGTCTCCCATGCCGGAGAAGATGCCCAGCGCGGCAGGCATGGGCAATCCAAGCTGCTTGATCTTTACGGCAACCTCACCGGTGAGAATCGCGCCGGCTGAAGTGCCATAGATGACGATATGGTCCGGCTTGTAAGTCTTGAGCAGCTCCTTGTAGACGGCGATCGAGTCGTCCAGGGCAGCCGGGAAGGGAAACTCCGGAGCCAGGCGATAGAGCACAGCTACGCACTTGATCCTGGTCATCCCCGCAATCGGGATCGATTCGGTGTAGGAGCCCGAATCAGAATTGAAGCCGCCGCCATGCAGGTTGAGCAGCACCTTGTCCTTGTTCGCATCGGGAAGCCCCTCAGGAACGACGATGCGAACCGGTACCCCTGCGACCTTGTCTTCGGTGAGGGTTGCCGGGTAAAGCTTGAGCCAGGCATCGCGCGCGGTGACGGCCCATTTGTCTGTGCCTTCGCGACGCTGCGCCAGCGACTCGGGCGGCCCGGCATCGGGCGCGGGTTCTGAGAGCCAGTAGCGAGACTGAATGCTGAGGTCAGCAGGCACGGGAACGATGCGCGTGATGTGGGCGCGGCCTTCCGAATCGATAAAGCTCGAGTCGCGCTGCGCCGCGTCCGCAGCCGTCGTAGGCTGCGTGGCGGGGAAGGGCGTAGCCGGCGGCTTCTCAGGTGGAGTAGCCTGTTGCGCGGCGAGGCTGGAGACGGAAAGCAGGAGAATGGGCAGAGCTTGGGATGAAACAAAGCGGCGCATGAGAGCTCCGGAGGGTGGTTTGGATGGGCGGCTGATCTGCCCCAGGCGGACGGCTTCACGATAACAGAACCATGCAGGTCTTCTCTACGCAGAAAACCACTGCGCGCGGCACACGGCACCGGCAATTCCACGAGATTGTCGCGCGCGTTTGTGCTATGCTCCCCCCGTGCCCGCAACCACCCTATCCCGCAAAACGGAGGCAACTCGCCATACGGCGGTGGTGCGTGTGACGCACTGGATTACGGTACTCGCCTTCCTGGCACTGCTGATCACCGGTGGGGAGATTGTGATCTCGCATCCGCGGTTCTATTGGGGCGAGGTGGGCAATGTGCGCACTACACCGGCGTTCACCCTTCCCATTCCCTCGTCGAGAGACACGGTTCCGACTGGATACGGCTACGTGATGCCGGACCAGAATGGCTGGAGCCGCTATCTGCATTTCGAGGCTGCCTGGGTATTGGTCCTGACGGGCGTGGTTTACGGCATCGCAGGCGTCTGGAGCGGCCACTTCCGCAAAGACCTGCTCCCGGAACGGCGCGACTGGAGATGGAGCGCGTACTGGCAGAGGATGGCCAGGTATCTGCGCCGCGCGCCACTCGATGCAAGGGAAGACCGCTCCTACAACGTCTTGCAGCGAACGGCATACATTGCCGTGATCTTTGTCCTCTTTCCGCTGGTGATCTGGACCGGCCTCGCGATGTCTCCATCGTTCACTTCGGCCTTCCCGCTGACGGTCATTTTGCTGGGTGGGCGGCAAACGGCGCGCACGCTGCACTTCTTCCTTTCGTGGGCGCTGCTGCTTTTCCTGGTGGTTCACGTTACGATGGTTGCACTGTCGGGGTTCAGAAGCCGTATGCGGGCGATGATCACGGGGCGCATCGCGGAGCCGCGCAGCGCAGACGCGGGGGAACAGATATGAGTCCAATTTCGCGCCGCAAGCTCATAACGGGAGGATTGGCTGCCACCGCAGGCGTTGCGGGACTGGCCGCGGCCGACCGCCTCGCGCATCGCTATGGATTGGTGCCGCCGGACGGACGCGTCTGCTTCGGCGCCGGAGAAACACTGACTTATGCTGCCCAGCGGCTGCTGACACGCCACTCGCAGGCGCGGGAGTTTCCGCGCAGCATGATTTCGAAGACACCGTTTGCGAATGAGGTTGCGCCACCGAGCCGGGAGTTTTTGCGGCATCAGGCGGCCGGGTTTGCAGACTGGCGGCTTGCGGTGGATGGCATGGTCGCGCGGCCGATGACCTTTTCCCTAGCCGATATCAAGATCCTGCCCTTTCGCAGCCAGATCACCGAGGTTGCGTGCGAAGAAGGGTGGTCGTATATCGCGGAGTGGATCGGGACACCGCTCGTCGAGGTTCTCAACGAAGCCGGAGTGCTGCCGCAGGCGCGCTATCTCGTCTACTACTCCATCCAACCGGATTGGTGGGAGAGTGTGGATATGGCCGACGCGCTGCATCCGCAAACGTTGCTGACCTGGGGAATGAACGACGGCGATTTGCCGGTTGGCTTTGGCGGTCCATTGCGCCTGCGCGTGCCGCGCCAGCTTGGCTACAAGAGCGTCAAATACATCACGCGCATTACGGCAACCGACTCGCTCCAAAAATTCGGCAAGGGCCTGGGATCGGCGTCGCCCGAGGGCGGTTATGCGTGGTACGCCGGCATTTGAGGTGCTCATTTCTGGGTCGACTCATGGGCGGTCCCACATCGACTTCATCTGGTAGATCTCAAGTCGATTGACTGCACTTCCAGTTTTCCCAAAGCCAAGTTCCAAGCCGTGGCCGGCAGTGGTTGCGGGT
>Ga0302177_10003487_pt1 | contig 11010 bp, 8 predicted proteins | sample I_Palsa_E1_2_FD_198780 | JGI IMG/M metagenome (GOLD analysis project Ga0302177, IMG submission 198780) | Peat permafrost microbial communities from Stordalen Mire near Abisko, Sweden - I_Palsa_E1_2 | ecosystem: Environmental > Terrestrial > Soil > Palsa > Peat permafrost | place: Sweden: Abisko... | reverse complement strand
TTCTTCGGCCAGGTTGTATTTCCTGGCATAAAAATAGGTAAGCCCAAAACGAGTGTTGTCGATGCGGGAAAAGGGATCAAGTTCCAGTGCCTTCTTCATTTCGGCGATGGCTTCTTCTGATTTGCCCTGCGGCGACAGGTAGGTCCAGGCATACCAGGAGTGGGCTTCAGCATAGTTTGGATTGAGCTCGAGTGCCCGCTTGAACTCCTGCTCCGCGCCTTTCCAGTCATATTCAAAGTCCGCCTTCTCCGCTCCCAAAGCCACATGGGCTTCGGCGAGGTTGCCATCCAGCTCGAGGGCTCTTTGAGCCGCTGCCTTTGCCTTCGGGTCAAACTCTTGTGGGGATGCGATCGCCCGGGCGAGATAAGAATTAGCGAGTCCAGCGTAGGCCAGGGCAAAGCCGGGATCCTTCTGGATGGCCTGTTGAAAGTAGTCCGTACTCTGGGACATTTCGGGCCAGGTCCGCTCGTTCATATAGAACCGGCCCTTTAGATAAAACTCGTAGGCTTCTGCATTCGGTACATATTGATTTGCGGTTCGATGATCGTAGGACGAAGTGAGCTTTACTTGCACGTTCTGCGCAATGGCTCTACCCAGTTCGTTCTGGATCGCCAGCAACCCACCCTGCTCGCGCTCATAGGTATGAGCCCAGAGATGCGACTGGTCGTTGACCCGAATCAATTGGGCGCTGATGCGAACCACGCCGCCCTCCCGCCGCACACTGCCTTCAAGAACGTAATCCACCCCCAACTCCTGGCCGATCTGAGAAATGGTCTTTGTGGTGTGCTTGTAGGTATCCGAAGACGTTCGCGCGATCACCCCCAAGCGATCAGGATTGAGTTCACCAAGGTCGGTAATCGTCTCCTCGGTGAGGCCTTCGCTGAAGTACTCCTGCTCAGGATCGCTACTGAGGTTGGCAAAGGGCAGCACCGCCAGCATCGCCTTTTGCTCAGCCCCGACGGAATGTGAGTTGTCCCTAACCCGGAACAAATAGACGCCCAACCCCAGAAGGACCAGAAGAAGCAGAAGAAAGGCCGAGCGGATCCATCTCGGCGGCGATTGTGCCGGGCCCACCGCTGGACTGGAGGCCGTAGCCGGAGCTGCGGTGTCGTGAACCTCGTCACTGGTTGGAAGAACTTCGGGAACAGTGACGGCACGGACAACGTCAGGCACGGGGGCGATGAAACGGTAGCCTTTTCCAGTAACTGTCTGGATGAAAGCTGGGCTTTCCGGATCGTCCTTGAGCACCTGACGGATTTTGCGAATGGCTGAATTGATGCTGTTGTCGGTATCGAGGAAGACGTCTTTACCCCAGATCCTCTCGATGATGTCGTCCCGGGAAACCAGCTGCCCATGGCGCTCGATAAGCAGAGAGAGGATCTCCATGGGTATCCTCTCCAGCTTGAGAGGGCGGCCGGAACGGCGCAGTTCGTAGGCGACGCGGTCAATTTCCAGATCGTCACCGAATTTAACTACGTCTGCGGGCATGTCGCGGACCTTTGCTTCGGAGACACATTCTAGCTTGTCTCCTTTACGGATCAACAAGGCGCTTGTTTTCAGATGTTTAGGGCGTCAGGAAAAAACAAGACGCCCGTCATGCGTCGGTTATTGCTATCGAGGGCGGCCAACCGCAAGGTGCTTTCTGTCTGAGCGATTTTTCAGCCCAGAGCGCCTCACCGCCGGAATACGCCGAGCAGGAGGCGAAGCAAGATGGAGAGGAATTTTGAAATGAGTCCTTATTGGAAACTGAAGAAGACGGCGGCCGCTCTCGGATTAGCAGCTGCATGCTTACTATCAACCGGCATAGCCAACGCTCAGAGCGAAGGCCTGGTCGGGACCTGGGTCGTACAGATTCAGCTGCACAACTGCGAGACTGGCGCAACCGTTGGCGGGCCATTTATTTCACTGCTGACGTTCGACCGCGGCGGCACGATGACGGAAACGACGTCGAACGCAAGCTTCTATCCGGCAGTTCGCGGGCCCGCTCACGGGGTGTGGAAAGAAACAGGAGTAGACGGCGCTAACCACACCTACACATCCTCACAGCTGGCATTGGTTACTTCCGACGGAGTACTCACCGAAGGACAGACCGTTCGTCAGACCATCGTCATGGGGAGTGATCCCAACGCGTTCGACACTCCGTCGGCGTCGGTGGAGTTTTACAGTCCCGACCTCAAGCTCCTCAAGTCGGGCTGCGCGACGGCAAAAGGTGTGCGGTTCGAATGATCTTGCTTCCCGCCATGCAAGGCGCAGGCTTTCCAGATAGGGGGCCTGCGCCATCGCCCTATAAGAGGTGTTGCTTGGATTCAAGATGGTTGCGTCTCGCTTGTCTGCTGTGCATAGCCATTGCGCATGCTGCGACCGCGCAGGTCACCACCGCGGCAACGGAGGACTCAGGTTCCGGCGTGGGACCGTTCCTCCTAGCCTGGATCGCTGCCTGGAACGCTCACGATGCCGACGCCATAATGCTGATTCTTGGTTCTCTATTTTCTCTCTTGATGATGAGCGTACAGATGGTCTTCGCCCAGTGAACGAATCGACACTTATCCGCGGCCTACGAACGGCATGTTGGTTGCCATGACGGTCATGAACTGGACATTCGCTTCCAGCGGAAGGCTGCTCATGTAAACAACAGCATCCGCTACGTGCTTATAATCCATTCTTGGTTCCAGCACCATGTCTCCATTCGCCTGGAGAGCTGCCTTCGGAGGCTTTCCGCCCATGTCAACGCCGGCGTTGCCAATGTCGATCTGGCCGCAGGCAATGTTGTGCGCGCGGCCATCAAGCGAGATGGATTTAGTCAGTCCGGTGATCGCGTGCTTCGTGGCATTGTAGGGCGCCGAATGAGGACGGGGGACATGCGCGGAAAGCGATCCGTTATTGATAATGCGCCCACCCGCCGGCTGCTGTGACTTCATCTGCCGGATCGCCTCCTGGGCGCATAGGAATGACCCGGTGAGATTTACGGCGACCACGTCGGACCATTGATCGTAGCTCAGTTCTTCCATGGGAATGGCAGGAGCATTGATGCCGGCATTGTTAAAAAGCACATCGAGGCGCCCGAACTTCTCCACCGTGGCTCGAAACAATGCATGCACTGAATCGGGGTGGCGAACGTCGGTGGCCACGGGAAGCATCCCGCCGCCAGCGCGATTCGCTTGAGCCGCGGTCTGTTCCAACTCCGCCAGCCGACGGCCGGCCAGCGCGACCGAATAGCCGGCGGATTGCAATGCCAGCGCGACGGCGCGGCCAATGCCGCTTCCTGCTCCGGTGACGATAGCTATCTTCACTTCATCCTCACTTGGCAAAAAAGCGGTAGTGAATGTCCCAGTGCGCGGTTTGTCCTGGCGCGATCACCAGGTGATGGTAGGCTTCGGGGCATTGCGTCGTGCGCGGCGACCAGTAGTTGAAGCGCGAAATCGGATTGTCCCCCGTCTGCTCTACACCTACACCCGTCTTTGTATTCTCGGTCACGATGTCGTAATCCGACGGATTGTCCGAGTAGCCGGTCAGATAGCTTTCCACGTACTGCCCCTCCTGCAGCTCCTGGTTATAGACGATTTGCTTCCCATCGATCGCCGCCTGAGGCTCGAGCGATTTTTCGGCCTTGGGCGTGAAAGCGAAGCGGACCACAATGCCCGGTCCGCTGGGAGCGCCGTCCAGCATGAAGAAGTCGTGGTCATAGACCTGGGTGTCAATGGTTTTTGAGCCGGTGTTTTTCAGGGTATGGTGCAGAGTAAGAACCGGCTCCCTGGGATCCAGCGAGACAGTTTTCCGGTAGTCATACGCGATCCCAATGGGCGACTTCAGCTGCTGGCGGAATGAAACCTGGCGCCGGCTGGAGTGAATTGTCCACTTGCCGCCATCCACCAGCGGGTAGGTGTACATGAACTTGTAAGGGGAATCGATCGTCTTGCGCAGCACCCCGACTCCAGGCTTGACGAACAGCCCGCCCTGCTTTGCGTGGTCGTAGTCCAGGGCGCCGTCCTCCGAGCGGAACTCCTCCACCGGCCCGGTAATCGCGTCGGCCACCATCGGGTCGTAGTGGTCAAACCAAACGCCGAAGTAACTGTGCCCTTTGTAAGCCAGGCACGGGATGACCCCCGACCAGTCGAATCGCGATGCCCGGTAGTAGCCCTTCTGCGCATCGGGGAGGTAGAGCACCGCCTGCACGGCGCCGTTCGAGATCTCAGCCTTTGGGTAATCTGCCTGCATTGCCGGATTGCACCCGGCCGCGGTGGTCTCTGCTGCTGCGCCAAGCACCAAGGTCAGGCTGGCGGTAAGGCCGGCGCAAGTGAGAAACGCGAGCAAAATAGCTCTCAAATCAGGAGTCTGCCTTCCGACGATCAGGGTGTCAGCAGTATTTTAGCCCGGCTTTTCAATTCCTCAAGATTCGCCGTACATCCAAAGTCTGCCAAAGTGAATCTTCATAAATGTTTTGGTGAGATAAAAGCGGGTTTACGGCAAACGTGAAATTTGCACGCTGCAGCCCTTTACGAAAGCAATTGTGAGGTAAGACGCGGACGGACCTCGCCGCAAAAGGAGAAACTATGCTGATTCTGTTAATTATCCTGTTGTTGGTGTTTGGATTCGGTGGTTATCGCCTGGGACCGGGACTCGGGTATTACGGCGGGGGCGGCATCAGCCTGATTATCCTGATCGTGATCATTTTGTTGCTGTTGAGAGTCATTTGAGCCGCGCTCAAGGGAAAAAAACGGTGATTCTCTTCAGAAGCGCAGCCTGGATCCCTCCCCCGAGGAACAAGACAGCAATCTGCAGATAATCACCGTTGGGGCAAACTGTACAGGAATCCTCGGTTGACTGTGCGAAACAGTAGTAACCAGCTGGTAATCACTGTCCAGGGCTTGGTCTCTGTTTCTCTTTGGGAAATGTGTCGTTTCGCGCTAAGAGCGCTTCCTTTCACGGGAAGGCGTTACAGTTAGGAGATGGCAGAAGCAAGCTCCTCCCTCGACCAGCCGTATTCCGATGCACTGGTGTTTTTCGGCGCTACCGGTGATCTCGCTTACAAACAAATCTTTCCCTCCCTGCAAAAACTGGCCAAGCGCGGCAAACTGGCCGGCCCAGTGATCGGCGTTGCCAAGGCCGGTTGGAACCTCGACCAGTTTAAAGCGCGGGCACAGGACAGCGTGGAGAAGCACGGTGGCGCTGACCCCGTTGGCTTTCCGATCCTGCTCTCCAAGCTCCGCTACGTGGATGGGGACTATAAGGACCCACAGACTTTCCTCAACGTGCGCCAGCAACTCGGCGCTGCGAAACACCCGATCCACTATCTCGCCATTCCGCCCGTCCTGTTCGGCGAGGTGCTCAACCAGCTGAAAGCCTCAGGATCGTCGGAAGGCGCGCGCGTGGTCATTGAAAAGCCTTTCGGGAAGGACCTGGCTTCAGCCGTAGCGTTGAACAAAATCGTGCACGAGGTTTTCGCTGAAAACGACGTCTTTCGCATCGATCACTACCTGGGCAAGAACACGGTGCAGAATGTGATCTTCTTCCGCTTTGCCAATTCCTTCCTGGAACCGATCTGGAACAGCCTCTATGTGGAGAGCGTTCAGATCACCATGGCGGAGGAATTCGATGTAATGGGACGAGGCAGCTTTTATGACCCCGTTGGAACCGTTCGCGATGTGGTGCAAAATCATTTGCTGCAGGTGCTCAGCAACATCGCCATGGAACCTCCGCCGACGCTCAGCATTGAAAGCTTGCGCGATGAGCGGGTGAAGGTCTTAAAGAGCGTGCAACCGTTGTGCGATCAGGATGTTGTCCGCGGTCAATATGCGGGATACCTCGCTACCCCCGGAGTGAAGCCGGATTCGAAAACCGAGACCTTCGTGGCTCTGCGGCTAACGATCAATTCCTGGCGTTGGAGAGGGATTCCGTTCTTTATCCGCGCGGGTAAGTCGTTGCCGAAAACAGAGACGGAAGTGATCGCCAAGTTGCGGCGCCCGTGTCCGATTTTTTCCGCGGAAGCGCCGCCGCAGAACTATGTGCGCTTTCGCATCAGCGGTGACCCGGTGATTGCCATCGGGGCCTCGGTCAAAGCCGCCGGGGACCAACTGCGGGGGTGCTCCATTGAACTGCTCGCCGATCAGGAATGCGGAGAGGACAACATGTTGCCCTACGAGGAACTGCTGGGCGACGCGATGGCGGGCAATCAGACCTGGTTTGCGCGCGAAGACTACGTCGAGGAAGCCTGGAGGATTGTAGACCCGATCCTGGATGAGCAGAACGTGATCGAGTACAAGCCGGGTACCTGGGGTCCTGCGGAAGCAGACAAGCTGATTGAGCCGCAAGGGGGTTGGTGGGATCCCAAGTAGCGCTCAAAGCAGTTTCGCAATTACTGTGGTCTGGCAAAGATCGCGAGGAGTGGTTTTCCTTGAGAGAAAACTACGATAAGACCCGTCGCTTCGGTATAGACCCATTGCGAAACTGCTAGGCCAGCGCGTCCTGCAGCCGGAAGAGGGAGCCTACGCGATGGGAGGGCTTGTTGCTGAGGCTCTGCCAGTCGCCCGATTCCGCGACACGGCCGTTTTCTATGACGTAAATGATTTCTGCTCGCTGAATGGCGGAGATACGGTGGGCGATCAGCAGCACCGTGGCTCGGCCTTGCAGCCGCTCGATGGCATCAAGAATCCGCTTTTCGTTGTCGAAGTCGAGGCTGCTGGTGGCCTCGTCGAGGATGAGCAACCCCGGCTTACGGAGGAGCGCGCGAGCCAGGGCGATGCGCTGGCGTTGCCCGTGGGACAGGAGCATGCCGCGGTCGCCCACGGTAGTATCCAACCCCTGCGGTAACTCAAAGACAAACTCTGCGGCGGCCAGGCCCAGACTCTCTCTCATCTCTTTTTCTGAGGCATCGGGATTCGCCCAGCGCAGGTTGTTGCGCACGGTGTCGTGGAAGAGCACCGTGTCCTGGGCTACGTAACCAACTTGGCGGCGCCAGGCGCGGGCTGTTTGCGGGGTAAGCTCGACGCCATCCACGAGAACCTGGCCGGTGACGGGGGCGAGCAGGCCGTTGATCAGGTCGGCGACGGTGCTCTTGCCCGCGCCCGAGGAGCCTACGATGGCGGTGACTCTGCCCGCCGCGATGGCCAGCGATAAATCATCCAGCACCAGGGGCCGGTCTGGCTCGTAACGGAAGCCGACGTGCTCCAGGCGGATCTCATGCGCCGGCCCCGGCCCGGGTCCGGCTACGCTGGGCACTTCCGCGTTGGCCACGCACTCCTGATAAATCGTCATGAGGTTTTCAAAGGCGGGGAGCTCGGTGAGGAACGCCTGCAATTGGCTTTGACCTGCAGCTAAGCGGGGGAAAAGGCGGGTAAAGACGGCCAGCAACAAAAGGATGGAAGCCGGCGCCACGTTGAGAATCTGCAGCGATGCGAAGATGATCGCGCCCAACACAAGCAGGGAACCGGCTTCGAACCAGAACGCTGCCGCTGCCTGGCTGCGGGTGTTTTCCAGACTTTGCTGCAGGGCGGAGGACTGGAGCGATGAGAACATTTCCAGATCGCTGGTTTGTGCGTCGTAGAACTTCATCGCTTTGAGGTTCTGCAGGTGTTCGGTGGCCGCCGAGTAGACCTCGCTCACGCTCTCTGAAACGGCGGACCCGCCCCGGTGGACGTCGCGCATCCAGCGGCGGGATAGGAGCAGGAGAACGGCTCCCGTGGCCAACACAAGCAAGGTCATGCCGGCGGAGAGCTTGAGGGCAATGGCAATGTACACCAGGGCGAGGATGCTGTTCGCCAGGGCGCCGATCAGCAGGTACGTGCAGGTCGCGACCCGGGCCAGCTCGGCGGTGAGGGCGTGGGTAAAGTCGGAGGAGCGGCGACGGACCAGGAACAGCCAATCCGCGTTGATGATGGCCTGGTAGAGGCGTCTGCTCAAGGCCAGCTCGTAGCCGAGCGCGGTGCGAAAGGTGAGCACGGATTGTATGCGGCTGAAAAGCGATCGCAGGGCCATGAGGAGCATGAAAATCAGCAGCAGAGTCGCCAGCCACAGGGAAGGACGTAGTCCGCTGAGGACCAGCAGGTCGCGTACCTCGCCGGTGTAGTGGCCGACATGACCCTGGTTGGCGAGGTTGAAACCGGCAACCTGGAGGATGGGGAAGAGTAAGGCCACCCCCAGGCCTTCGGTGAGCGAGGTAAAGGTCATGATGAGCACGGCAGCGAAGAGCTGCCAGCGCGCGATTTGAATCAGGCTGGTGAGGTATTGCAGAAAAGGTCGTTTGGAGGCCGCTAGCTGAGCGGCGGAAAGCGCGGCGAGAGTCCTCTGCCCGTGAGGAGTGGCAGTGGATTCGCTGCGGGGGACCGGCATGCCCAAACGATAGCAGAGGCAGGGTGGCGTGGAGATTGGCAAGAGGGGAACAGTATTTCTCGCTGAAGCTCTTGCGGGGCATAACAGAACTTGTCATCCCGAATTAAACTCGCTTGCCGCCAGCAAGTTAAGCGTGGAATGAACGCGCTTGGGCTCTATCCCGGCCACAATCGCCGGGTGCCCCACATCCCCGATTTCCTGTGTAGTTTCGTGGGTTCCCTGAACTTCATGCGGCTCTCCTTAAAGAGAGCCGCACACGCGGTCCTGTCTAGAGCTGCGTACAGGAAATTCGGGGCATCTCGCTCGTTTTTCGCGAGATGTGGGATACCGCAGGTCTTCCCCTCAAGCCTCTCGCGGCCTGACAGATCTACACGGGTGCCCCATGTTCGCACCAGCGTACGTGGGCCGAAAACGATGGGCGAAGCCCTTCGACGGCCTTTCGTTCCGGACTATACCATTTGTTCATTAGTTGAGGGGCTTGCGGTTCTCCTCGCATGGCGCCTGGCCAGCCAGCTAATATTCGTCTGCGACATTTCGTCTTCTTAGGTTAGCCGAAGGCCCATCAACAAAAAGCTGTGGTGGGCTTCGCCCATCGTTTTCGGCCCTCGTACGCTGGTGCGAACATCGAGGGGCACCCGTACGGAGTCGTTAGGCCCGTAACAGCTTGAGGGGGAGGGCCGTGGTATCCCACATCTCACGAAAAACGAGCGAGATGCCCCGAATTTCCTGTACGCAGCTCTAGACAGGACCGCGTGTGCGGCTCTCTTTAAGGAGAGCCGCATGAAGTTCAGGGAACCCACGAAACTACACAGGAAATCGGGGATGTGGGGCACCCGGCGATTGTTGCCCGATAAGGCCGGAGATTGGTCTGCGGATATAGTGGGAAGATGACGAAGTTGAAGCTTGGCTCCACCGTTTGCCATATGCCTAATCCGGTGGCTGCGGATGTGGCGGGGGAGACGGTGCTCATGAGCCTGGCGCGCAGTCGCTGTTACGGACTGGGCGAGATCGGCAGCGAGATTTGGAGCAAGCTGGCCTCACCCGTGCGGGTGGAAGATCTGATCGAAGAATTGAGCGCTCGCTACGAAGCCCCTCCCGGGATGATCGAACGCGACGTCCTTCACCTGCTCACACAAATGGCACAGGAAGGGCTGATCAAAATCAGCTGATCCCAACTTGACAAAAGAGTAACGGGAAGCAAGAATGCCCGCTGGTTCGGCTCAAAAGGCTAAAAGGAAGAGACCATGGAAGAGTTAACGATTAAGGGCGCAGAGAGCAGTCGCTGGGACTGCGTAAGTTTAGGCGAGGTCATGCTGCGTCTGGATCCGGGTGAAGGCAGAATCCACACTGTGCGGCAGTTTCAAGCCTGGGAAGGTGGAGGCGAATACAACGTGGCCCGCGGACTCCGCCGCTGCTTTGGCATGCGCACCGCGATTGCCACTGCGTTCGCTGATAACCCGATCGGCAGGCTGGTGGAGGATCTGATCCTGCAAGGGGGCGTTGATACTTCGCTGGTTCGCTGGGTTCCTTACGATGGCATCGGCCGTACGGTGCGTAATGGCATCAACTTTACCGAACGCGGTTTTGGAGTTCGAGCTGCCGTAGGCTGCTCCGATCGCGGCAACACTGCAATCTCCCAGGCGAAGTTGGGCGATTTCGATTGGGAGGCGATTCTGGGGCCGGCCAACGGGGCCAGGTGGCTGCATACCGGAGGCATCTTCGCGGCGCTCTCGCCCTCGACCCCCGATGTCGCGGTGGAAGCGCTGGATAAGGCGCGCAAGTATGGGACGATCACTTCTTTCGATTTGAATTATCGCGACTCTCTTTGGAAATCGATTGGGGGCAAGGCGAAGGCGCAAGAGGTGAATCGAGAGTTGGTGAAGAAGCTCGACGTTCTGTTCGGGAATGAAGAGGATTTTTCCGCCATGCTGGGAATCAAGCTCGAAGGGGTGAAGGAAGACTTCGACGAGTTGCCGGTTGCCAGCTACGAGAAGATGCTGCGCGAGGTCGCCGCTTCCTACGGGAACCTGAAACTGGTGGCAACCACGCTGCGTACGGCGCAAACTGCTTCGCGCAATGCCTGGGGCGCTATGGCGATTTACAAGGATCAGATTTTGTATGTGCCGCAGCGGGAGATCGACATTATGGATCGGGTGGGCGGCGGAGACTCGTTCGCTTCCGGGTTGATCTTCGGAATGCTGATGGGGAAGCCCGCGCAGTGGGCAGTGGCCTGCGGTGTGGCGCATGGCGCTCTCGCCATGACCACTCCAGGAGACACCAGTACGGCCTCTCGCGCAGAAGTGGAACGGGTGATGCTTGGGGGCTCTGCGCGCATTGCCCGTTGATGTTGATAAACACCTATTAAAGGAAAAAGAGAATGTCTGAGGAAGTGAAGCAACAGCTTGAGGCAGCGGGGATTATCCCTGTACTTAGAGCACGGTCGGCCAAGGAAGCGATTGGCGTGGTAGAGGCGATGGTTGCCGGCGGCATCACGGTCATGGAAGTGACCATGACTGTCCCCGGTGCGATCGACGTATTGCGAGAACTGAAACGTATCTACGGCAACAAGCTGCTATTGGGCTCAGGTACGGTTACCGATAGAAAAGAATGCGCCGACACCATTGAAGCAGGTGCGGAGTTCGTGGTCAGCCCTAGCCTGCATATGGACGTGATTCAAGAAACCAA
>Ga0302177_10003485_pt1 | contig 11015 bp, 7 predicted proteins | sample I_Palsa_E1_2_FD_198780 | JGI IMG/M metagenome (GOLD analysis project Ga0302177, IMG submission 198780) | Peat permafrost microbial communities from Stordalen Mire near Abisko, Sweden - I_Palsa_E1_2 | ecosystem: Environmental > Terrestrial > Soil > Palsa > Peat permafrost | place: Sweden: Abisko... | reverse complement strand
GTTCGATTGCGGATGCGTCATGGTCACGGTTTGTCTCGAAGCTGGCCTACAAAGTTGAAAAGACTGGTGGTCATCTCACTCGAGTCGATCCGAGAAATACCAGTCAGGAATGCTCACGCTGCCATAGACTCGTACCGAAGTCGCTCGCTGTGCGCACACATAAGTGTCCGTTCTGCAGCCTCGTCATGCACAGGGATTACAATGGGAGCTTGAACGTTCGCCGCGCCGGGATTGGCGCAGGGGCGCTTAACGTGATCGGTTTGCGATGAGCGTGCGCCCGGAAACATGTGCTGACTCCCACGAGGGAGCGAAGCATGTAAATCCCCGGAATCCCAGGTTTGATGTTCTCTTTGAGCCGGTGCGCATTGGGCCCGTGACGGCTCCGAATCGCTTTTATGCCGTGCCGCACGCGAGCGGCATGACCAATACGATGCCGCGCATGCGCGCCGGGTTTCGTGGCATGAAGGCTGAGGGCGGGTGGGGCGTGGTTTGCACGGGCTACGTCTCGGTGCACCCATCCTCAGACGACACGCCCTTACCTTACGCGTCGCTCTGGGACGAGAACGACGTGCGCGCGCACGCGCTCATGACGGACGCGGTCCACGCACACGGCTCCCTTGCCGGCATCGAACTCTGGCACGGCGGTGGCTCGGTCTCGAACAAGACGAGTCGGATGCCGCCCCTGTCCCCGTCGGGGATCTCGTGGATGGCGACGCACGTGGGCTTCATGGCCAATCAGCGCTCCAAGATCATGGACCGCGCTGACATCGCGGATCTGCTGCACTGGCAGGCAGAAGCGGCGCGCAAGGCAAGGCGCGCAGGCTTCGACATCATCTATGTGTATGCCGGCATGGGCTACTTACCATACGAATTCCTGCTGCCGGAATGGAATCGACGCACGGACGCATACGGCGGTTCGGTCGCGAACCGCGTGCGCATCGTCCGCGAGCTCCTCGAGGTCACTAAAGAGGCGGTGGGCGACACCTGCGCGGTTGCGCTGCGAATCAGCCTCGAGGAGCTGCGGGCGCGGCCGAGCGACCGTGCGTTCTCAGAGGCGCATGAAGTGGTTGAGCTCTTAGCCGAAGTCCCCGACCTGTGGGATGTCAAGATGGACTCCAGTCCCACCGACTGCGCGCCTTCGCGCTTTACGCCTGAAGGCAGCCATGAGCCCGTCATTGACTTCGTCAAGCGCCTCACGACCCGCCCCGTCGTCGGCGTGGGCCGCTTTACCTCTCCGGATACGATGGTGTCGCAGATCAGGCGGGGCGTGCTTGACCTCATCGGCGCTGCGCGTCCCTCCATCGCAGATCCCTTCCTGCCGAGCAAGATCGACGCGGGCCAGGAGCAGGATATCCGCGAGTGCATCGGCTGCAATATCTGCATCGCGAGCTGGCATGACAGCGTCCCGGTGCGCTGCACGCAGAATCCGACTATTGGCGAGGAGTGGCGGCGCGGTTGGCACCCCGAGCGTTTCGCCACTCGCGGCAGCGATTCGGCAGTACTTGTCGTCGGCGGCGGTCCGGCAGGCCTGGAGTGCGCCTTGAGTGTTGCACGGCGAGGCTATTCGGTATCGCTCGCCGAAGCTGCAAATGCCTTCGGCGGCCGGCTGCGTTTCGAAACTCGCTTGCCTGGGCTTGCCACCTGGGGCAGGGTACTTGACTGGCGACTGGGTCAGCTTGAACGCCTGAGTAATGTGAACCTTTACATGGGTAATGAGCTATCGGTGGATGACGTGCTGGGGCTTGAGCATGCGCGCGTGGTGATCGCTACGGGAGCGCGCTGGACGCGATCGCTGTATTCAACACTCGAACTGCCGGCCGGCGAGCTCACAGGACCCGGCGTTTATACGCCGGATGATATTGCCGCGGGTGTCGTGCCCGACGGACCGGTCGTGGTGTTTGATTTCGACAACTACTACATGGGTAGCGCAGTGGCAGAACAGCTGGCGCGAAGCGCAGATAGCGTGACCTACGTGACACCCGCCGGACATGCGTCCGCCTGGACGATCATGACTAATGAGCAGCCCCAAATCCACCGCGCTCTCGCAGCTGCGGGAATCTCCTTACTGACGCTGTCTTGCATCAGCGCTTTTGCCGACGGCGAGGCCATCGTGGCCAATCTATTCACCGGTGTAGAGCAGCGCCTGCCGTGCCGTTCGCTCGTGATCGTCGGGCTGAGGCGCGCGAGCGACGCGCTGTACCAGGGTCTGTGCGCTCGTCAGGAGGAGTTCGCGGCGGCGGGAATCACCTCTGTGGACCGAATTGGAGATGCGCTCGCCCCCGGGGCCATCGTTCACGCCGTGCATAGCGGTCATCGCTATGCGCGCGAGCTCGACAGCGCACCGCGCAGCGCGGCCTATTTGCGCGACAGTCCCCTCCTATCGACGCCTCCGCTCCTGTACGACGATGGCCTTCAGAAAGGGAGCTCACCATGAACGCGGAGACATCCGACGCGGCTCTCGAAGGCCTCGAACCGACGTTGCCATCCAGCTGGTACTACTCCGAGGATACGTTTCAGCTGGAGAAGGAGCGGATTTTCTGCCGCGAATGGTTCTGTGCCGCACGTGAGGAGCAGCTGCCGAAACCTGGGGACTACATGGTCCTCGATATAGTCGGCGAGAGCATCCTCATTGTCCGCAACCGTCACGGCGTGTTGCACGCGTTCTACAACGTATGCCGCCATCGAGGCTCGCGGCTGTGTCGCAGCGACAATTCTCATATGCCGGGAGCTGCCGTGCAGGGCGGCGTGATCGCGGGGCGTTCCATTCTCTGTCCTTATCATCAGTGGTCATACGATCTCGACGGACATCTCATCGCGGCGCCGCACCTCGGGAGCGTCGCGGGATTCGACAAGAGCGCCATCAGTCTCTACCCGGTCGGAGTGGAATGCTGGGGCGGGTTTGTCTTTTTGCACCTCACGCCCGCAGAGGCGCGACCGTTTGCGGCGCAACTGGGAGGCATTCCTGCGCGCATCGAGCGCTATCCGCTCGCCGATCTTGTCATTGGCCATACGATTACCTACGAGGTCGCTGCCAACTGGAAGGCGATCTGTGAGAACTACAACGAGTGCTATCACTGCGGCGGCGTTCACCCGGAGCTGTGCGCTGTCGTACCGGCATTTCGCGAGGCAGGCGGCGCCGGGCTCGACTGGACGCGCGGCGTGCCGCACCGCTCAGGCGCTTATACCTTTACACGCAGTGGCGCGACTGCGCGCCGAGCGTTTCCCGCACTCAATGAGGATGAGCGCGAGCGCCACAAGGGCGAACTCATCTATCCAAACCTCTTCATCAGTCTCGCGTGCGATCACGCAGCGGTATTCATATTGCTGCCGCGCGCGGCGGAGCGCACGGACATTGTGTGCCATTTTCTCTTTGAATCGCTCGAGCGGGCGAAGGCTGACTTCGATCCTTCCGACGCGGTGGATTTCTGGGACATCGTGAATCGCCAGGATTGGGCAATCTGCGAGTCGGTACAAAAGGGCATGAGGAGCCGTGTGCATAACCATGGCTATTACGCGCCGATGGAAGACTTCAGCCTTGACATTCGGCGCTACGTGACCGAGCGGCTCGCGTTGAATTCACATAGCCCGCGCCCCGCGACATGATTCCTGACGGCCCGACGCCGGCGTATGCGCTGGCGCACCGGATCCGTTGGCGCATCCTCAGCCTTCTTTTGGGCTTTGGCTATGTCGCCTATCTTCAGCAGAAGAGCCTCACGGTCGCGGCCGAGCGGATGATGCCGGATCTGGGTCTCACCCAAATGCAGATCGGCTGGCTCGAGTGGGCGTTCGTCCTGGGGTACGCTTCTTTTCAGCTGCCCGGCGGAGTGATCGGCCAGCGCCTTGGGGCGCGCCGCATGTTCACGGCGATCAGTTTGGTCGCGTTCTTTGCGACCATTCTCACGCCTCTCGCACCGGTGGCGCTCGCGGGAAGCGCGCTCCTCGTCGCGCTACTTTCGCTGCAGCTTGTACTCGGGCTCGCGCAGGGGCCGATATTTCCCGTGAGCTCTGGCGTGATGGAGGCGTGGTTTCGCCCGGAGCGGTGGGCGCTGGTGCAGGGCCTGCAGTCGATGGCGCTGCAGTTCGCCGCCGCCCTGACACCGCCGCTGGTCGCTTATTTGATGGCGGCGTTCGGCTGGCAATATGCGCTCTTCTGGCCGGAGCTGCCGGTGCTCGCCTTCATTGGCGTGTGGATTTGGTACGGTCGAAACACTCCCGCCGAGCATCCGCGCGTCACCTCGGAGGAGCTTGCCGAGCTCGGCGAGAATTCGCTCGCGACGACCCAGACGGCCATTACCTGGCGACGTTTGGGCCGGCTCCTCGCCAATCGATCGATTGTGCTCCTGAGTCTTTCCTACATCTGCATGAACTACGTCTTTTACCTGATCGCCAACTGGTGTTTCCTGTATCTCGTGCAGGAGCGCCATTTCAACATTCTCGAAGGCGGCTGGTTGGCCGCGGCACCGCCGCTTGCGGCGGCGGCGGGCGCCGGAGTGGGCGGCTCGCTTGCGGCTGCCCTGTGCGCGCGTTTCGGGTTTCGCTGGGGATTTAGGCTCACCCCGCTGATGGCGCTGACTGCGGCCGGTGCATTGCTGTGGGTGACGGTGAACTTGAGCAATCCCTATGGCGCCGTGATCACGCTCGCACTGTGCTACGGCGTCATCGAGCTCACGGAAGGGTCGTACTGGGCCGCAACCATGTTCGTCGCCCGTGCGGACACCATGACCGCCACCGGCATCCTCAATACCGGCGGCAACATCGGCGGCCTGATCGGCATCCCGATCGTTGCGTATCTCTCCGGACACGGTGCGTGGACCGCAGCATTCCTCATCGGAACGCTATTCGCACTCGTCGGAGCCGCCTGCTGGTTCGGCGTCGATGCAACGCGCCCATTTGCTGCGGGTGAAGCGGCTGCGCCAGCGCTCTGACACGAGGCTGCAGTCGAGCGCTAATGCTTCGCCAATACGTCGGCAATCGCCGGTGCGGCTTTCGGCACGGCATGACGATAGTCCTTACCCAGTAAACCCGCCAGCGTGGCTGCAATTTGCGCCTGCGTGACCGGAGCAATGTGAGCGCGCTCGCCAAGAGGCGCCGTGTCGGGGCCGATCACCGCGATCCACACATTCTCGGATCCTTTTTCCTCTACGCCGTGTTCCTTCCATTCTTCAGGGCCGCTGCCGCGACCGTGGTCCGCCGTAATGATGAAGGTCGTACTGCCGCGGTACTGCGGCATCGCCTGCATGGTGTTCCACAACTCGGCGACGAATCCATCCATGCGCTGGGCGCTGTCGAGCACCAGATCGTAGCGCCCCTGGTGTCCCCAATTGTCCGTTTCGCCGTAACCCACGAACAGCACGCGCGCGGCGCCGCTGCGGACGTAATCGAGGAGCGGAACCTGCACGAAGGAATTGAAGGTGTCCTCCTCATCGAAACGCGTCGTGGTGTTGAAGAGCTTGGCGAGCAAAGCATCCTTCGATGCATCTCCCGTGGGTTGCGGTGTACTCCATCCGGTCTGCATCACGAGGTGGCTGCGCGTCTTGTTGAAGATATCGTCGAAGATAGCCCAGGTCCCATAGACGGCGACATGGCCTGAGAATTCCGGCAATTTGTTGAGCCACTCGAATACGGTCATATTGGGATTCGGCCCGAACTCATTGCGGTCAATGTGCGAATCGGGAAATCCAACGGTCATCTCATTGTAGCCGGGATAGGAAAAAGCGAGCCCGTTGGTGACGTGCGCAATACTGCCCTTCAGCTGATTGCCAAAAATCTGGCCCTCCTTAGCGACTGTTCCCCAGATGAACGGAAACAGGATTTGCCTCCGCTCTTCAACGTCATCGCGCCAGAACTTATGCTTCAGTGCGTCGTCCTCCATCCAGTTGCCGCCGTTCTTCGAATCAAGCAGCAACGGATCGGCGCCCGTGAACACCTCCTGCCAGCGCAGGCCATCGCTCACGATCAATACGACGGTCTTGGTCTTCTGCGCATAGGCGGTCGGCGCGAGGCAAAGGATGAGAGCGATGCCGAACGCGGCGGTGATGAATCTGCGCATGGTGACTCCCCTAGGATTATGAGCAAGCTCGCACAGTCTGCAGGGGCGGGAGACGCTTGACTAGCCGATTTAGCTTGTTGTACAACCGTTTAACAAGTGGGGCCGGCAGGAAATCGGCGGGTCACTTGGTGCATATCTTGAGGAAGGGGGCGCATCGTGCCGACGCAGAGCTCAGTAGCCGGATTCGACGCGGCCAACCGCGCTTACAGCGCGCTTGCCGGCATCCATGGGCGCTAGGCTGCGGCCGTTCTGGCCGGCGCTTGGCATCCTGTTATGCGTAAGCGCCGCGGAAAGTCGCGTTCACCCGGATGGGCCAAGCGCGGCGCCGCCAGTCGGTTCAACGCTCAAAGTGGGTACTCTGGTGTTGGAGCGTTGCCGCACGGCGAACGCGTGGTGCGGCACGCTCGTTCGCGCGCTTGATCCGGCCAATCCCGCACGAGAGAGCATCTCGATCCACTTCGAGTACTACGCGCATGCTCTTCCTGGCAAGTCCCTGGGAACGCTGGTCGCCACCGAAGGGGGTCCGGGGTATCCCGCCACAGAGTCCCGCGACGAATACCTTGGACTTTATCGACCGCTTCTTGCGCAGCGCGATCTCGTCATCATGGACAATCGCGGCACGGGCCAATCCGGAGCCATTAACTGCGCCGCCTTACAGAGCGCTGCCACCATCACCATCGAAAACCTAGGTGCATGTGGCCGCCAGCTCGGTGCGCAAGCGGCTCTTTACTCGACGGCCTTTGCCGCTGACGACCTTGCGGCGATTCTTGATGCGCTCGGCTCCGGACCCGTCGATCTCTATGGTGATTCATACGGGACGTATTTCTCGCAGGTGTTTGCTCTACGACATCCCGCAAAACTGCGCTCCATAGTGCTCGATGGCGCCTATGCGCTCGACGGTCCTGATTATGCGTGGTATCCCACGTACGCGCCCGCGATGCGCGAGAAATTCAATATTGCCTGCCGGCGTGACGCGGCCTGCTCAAAGCTTCCGGGCACGTCGCTGGAACACATTGCGCCGGCCTTGGCCCTGTTGCGCACTCACCCCGCCAAGGCGCAGGCGTATGACGCCGACGGCAGGCTGCGCAGCTTCACGGCTGATGCGCCGCATCTTGCGACGGTCATGTTCGCAAGTGCTCCCACCTATGCGAGCGTTCGCGAGGTCGACGCGGCGGCACGCGCCTACGTCGCAGGTGACACGGCGCCCCTGCTGCGGCTCATGGCTGAGACAATTGCCGGCGTCGACTCGCGCGATGATACTCAATCGCCCGTGAAGTTCAGCGCCGGCCTCGCGGCGGCGGTGACGTGTCACGACCCGCCGCAGATCTTCAATATGAGCCTCGCGCCCGAACAGCGATTGGCTGACCGCGATCGAGTGGTCGCACGCCGCAAACTCGTCGCTGCGGACACCTATGCGCCGTTTACCATCGACGAATATCGGGGCATGCCGCTCGACTACACTTTCATCGATGAGTGCGTGCTGTGGCCCGTCGCGCCATCCGAGTATCCCGCCGGCCATGTCGTCCCCGCGACCGCCAAGTATCCGGACATTCCTGCGCTCGTCATCTCGAGCGATCTTGATAATATGACGACAATGGCCGACGGCGCCGCCGCCGCGGCGCATTTCCCCCACGGCCATCAGCTTATTGTCGCTAACGGTTTCCATGTCAACGCTCTGCCGCATTCGGACAGCGGCTGCGCGGCCGATATTGTCAGACGTTTTGTGAGGACGTTGCAGACGCCCGACACGCGCTGCGCTCAGACCGTACCTCCGGTACGCCTGCTGGCGCAATTTGCCCGTCACGTGGCTGAGCTCGTGCCGGCGCAACCGCTGGCGGGCAACGAGGCCACCATCGAGCAGTTGCGGGCCGTCGCGGCGGCGCTCCTAAGCGCTGGGGACGTCATTGCGCGTGTAGAAACCAACACGAACGGCGCGGGCGTCGGGCTGCGTGGCGGCACGTTCAGCATCAAAGCGCAGCGCGACGGCAACTTGCTGACCTTGCGTGGTGTACGCTGGACCGAGGACCTCGCGGTTTCGGGCAAACTCAATCATCCGGGCCGAAGCGGCAGAGTCGCGGGCGCGCTGACGCTCGCCGGTGCGGATGAGTTCACAGGCCCGCTCAGCGTGAGTTGGACGGAGGGCGCGGCGCAGGCGCGCGCGCAGATTCACGGTAAGCTCGGAAAGGCGATCGTCGCCGCCGAGATGGCGGCGCCATGAAGCGCGTCCCGTCCACCGCCAGCACGCACGTACAGGTTCGTGCCGGTATCATCGATGAGGCCCAAGTTTTTCTGGAGAGCGAGTGATGCTGAAGGCTGTTTGCGCGACAAAGTTCGCAGAAGCAGATGCGCAGCGTTGCCGGGCTGACTTTCCATCTTTGCGCCGCAGCGTCAACGGCCATCCGGTGGCCTTCCTTGACGGTCCGGGAGGCACGCAGGTACCGGAGGCGGTCATTGATGCCGTCGCGGACTGCTATCGCAACCGCAACGTCAATACGCACGGCAACTTTCCCCCGTCCGTCGAATTGGATGAGCGATTGCTGGGCGTGCGCACGGCCGTGGCGGACTTCCTGGGAGCGGCGGGTCCGGAGTGTATATCGATCGGTCAAAACATGACCTCGCTCGCCTTCTCCCTGGCGCACGCCCTCCGCCGTACGATTCGCAAAGGCGATGAAGTACTGATCACGCAATTGGATCACGAGGCAAACCGCGGCCCTTGGCGGCTCCTGCAGGAAAGCGGGGCGGTGATTCAGGAAGTGCCGCTGCTGCCCACGGGCACTCTCGACTATGGCGTCATGAAGGATCTCATCACGCCGCGAACACGAATACTTGCCCTCGGATGCTCTTCCAATGCAATCGGTACGGTGAACGACATCGCCACTGCGCGCGCCCTGACGCGCTCGGTCGGGGCTCTACTGATTCTGGATGCGGTCCATTACGCACCGCACTTTCCGGTCGATGTGCGCAGTCTGGACCCGGATTTTCTGTTGTGCTCGGCATACAAGTTCTATGGCCCGCATGTCGGCATTCTCTACTCGCGCGCGGGAGCCCTTGAAGCTCTGAATCCCGACCGCCTCATCGTGCAGGAAAACCAAGCGCCCTACAGAATCGAAACCGGTACTTTGAATCACGCCGCCATCGAAGGGGTGGGCGCCGCAGTCGACTACCTCGCGCGCTTCGGTCGCGGTAAATCACGCCGCGAGGCGGTGCATGCTGCCATCGCAGCCATCTCGACCTATGAACACTCACTGGGGCGGCTTCTTTGGTCGAAACTTGAGAAAATTCCTGGCGTACGTCTGTGGGGCTTGCCGTTCACGCAAGCGGAGCGCGCGCCGACCGTTTCATTCACCATGGAAGGGCATGATGCCCCGGCGCTGGCGCGCAAGCTTGGCGCCGTTGGAATCTGCGTGTGGGATGGGGACTTCTATGCCCCACGCCCGGTTGAGGTGCTGAAGGCGCCGACCGGCGGGCTCGTGCGGGTCGGATTCTCGATGTACAACACGGCAGAGGAAGCCATGCGGCTGATTGCGGTGGTCAGGCGCCTGTGACGGGGGCATAGACTGATCATGGCCTGCCGAAGGATCGATCGCTCGGCCCAATAACGCTCACAGCCGGCAGGCAACGGGCCGTGTGCCAGGCAGCGCTGCAGGCGGGGTTGGGCTTTCCGAGCATCCATGCATCCAATTGCAGGGCCGGGGCGTATGCCATACAAGGCTGTCGGCGGCGCGTGTTCGGCATGAGATTGAATTCGGCTCTAATCATCTTCTGCCGTGCCTGCGCCGTGGGGCTCGCCATATCGGTGGCGACTACTGGGATCGCCGCTCCCACCACCACGACCACGGGAGGTATTGCACCCGCCGCGCCGTTCAAGGCGCCCTATACGCCCACCGCCGATGACACGGTGCTGCAGGAGGTGCCGAGCGCGTCCGATCCGGCGGTGCGGCAGATGCGTCATCTGCGCCGTGAACTCGATGCCGATGCCGGCAGCGTCGCGATTGCGCAGCAACTGGCGCAGGCCTATATCGACTACGGACGGCAAATCGGCGACGCCCATTACGCGGGATACGCCGAAGCGGTGCTTGCTCCATGGCTCCTCGAGGCATCGCCCCCGGCGGCGGTTTCGGTCGAGTACGCGACGATCTTGCAGTATCGACATCAGTTCGTCGAATCGCGCAGAGAACTAAAGAGAGCTCTCGAAGCGGACCCGCACAACACGCAGGCGTGGCTGACGCTTGCGACGTTGGACATGGTGCAGGGCGACTACGATACCGCCGGCCGCGACTGTTCTCAGCTTGCCGCCAATGGCGGCTACATTCTCGACGTCGCCTGCACGGGCAACCTGCGCTCCTACATCGGTCAGGCGCAACAGAGCGTGCAATTGCTTACGCAGATCGACGCACAGGCCGAAGCCCTGCCCGCAACATTCCGGTCCTGGTTACAAGGCCTCCTTGCAGAGAGCGCGGAACGGCTCGGCGACTGGGTGCAGGCAGAAGCGCACTATCGCAAGGCGCTGGCGCTCACGCCGGAGGACAATTTTCTTCTGGTTGCCTACGCCGACTTCCTTCTCGACCGCGCTCGCCCCGCCGAAGTGCTAACCCTCCTCGCCAACAGCAGTCAATCGGACACGGCATTCTTGCGTCTGGCCCTGGCGAAGGCGGCGCTGCAGAGCCCGGAGCTACCCCTGTACACGTGGATCATGGGGGCACGCTTTGCAGCATTAACGCAGCGCGGCAGTGATTATTTCGGTCGCGAGCAGGTGAGATTTGCGCTGTATCTGCAGCACGACCCGCAAGCAGCGCTCGAAATGGCGAAGCGCAACTGGGAGGTGCAGCGCGCACCCTGGGATGCGCGCGTGTTCCTCGAGGCAGCCGAAGCGGCGCGCCAACCTCGGGCGGCTGCGCCCGTGCTCGCCTTCTTGCAAAAGACGAAGCTTCAGGATCCCGCCATCGAGAGCGTAGCCCGGCGAGTC
>Ga0302177_10003477_pt1 | contig 11035 bp, 10 predicted proteins | sample I_Palsa_E1_2_FD_198780 | JGI IMG/M metagenome (GOLD analysis project Ga0302177, IMG submission 198780) | Peat permafrost microbial communities from Stordalen Mire near Abisko, Sweden - I_Palsa_E1_2 | ecosystem: Environmental > Terrestrial > Soil > Palsa > Peat permafrost | place: Sweden... | reverse complement strand
AACTCGCGCAGTGCGATGGCTGCTGTCGCCAGGAGGAATGTCTTGCGCGCCGGGTCCTCTTCGGTCAAGATGTGGTGCTTGTGATAGAAGTTGTTGAACTCCTGGGCCAGCTGAAATGCATGCTTGGCGAGATAGGCGGGCTCGGAAGTGCTGATGCATTGTTCCAGCACCAGCGTGCGGCGGCCGGCGCGCAGCCAAAGAGCCCAGATGTCTTCCGCGTCGTCGCCGGTGAGATATCTCGACGAATCAATTCCAGCTAACTCTGCGATGACTGCTTGCGGCGACGTGCCGGCCTTGCGAAAAATATTTCGCGCGCGAACCACGGCGTATTGAATGTAGGGTCCGGTCTCGCCTTCGAAGCTCAGTGCGTCTTTGAAGTCGAAGGCGATCACGGAATTGCGCGTGAACTTGAGCATGAAGTAGCGCAGAGCCCCAATCGCGATTTGCTCCGCGATCCTCTGCCGCTCTGCTTCGTCACGGCCAGTCTGGCGCGCATCCACCTCGGCGCGCGTGGCGACAATCAGCTTGTCGATCAAGTCGTCGGCCTTGACGCCGAAGCCTTTGCGGCCGCTGACAAGGATATAGGGACTATCGAGGTCTTCCTGTGCAACCTCGTAGCCCATCTCGAGTGCGCAGCGTGGCGTGAGAGCAACCTTTTCATAGCCGAAGTGAATGCAGTGATCGGCCTGATCGACGTATCCCATTCCTCGCAAGGCCTGAACCATATTTGCCTGTGGATCGTTCTGCCGCACGTCAATGACGTTGTAAATGGCTTGTGCGCCGCCGAACTGCGGGTGCGGCTCGATTCCCTGCTCTGTCGATATCCAGCACTCGTGGCTTGGATAAGTAAAGAATGGTTTGTAACCGAAGTCCTTGCCGAGGAGCCCGAACTTCCATAAGTGATAGGCGATATCTTTGCCCACATACGTTACCGTCCCATTGGAGCGGACGATAACTTTGGCGTCCTCATTGGTTTCGCCTTCAGTGACATCGGCGCCTGGCCGCGTCATCACCCAGCAGCCTTTGTTCTTGCCTTCGGTCTCAAAGTACAGCACGCCGGTCTGCTTCAATTGCTCAAAGGCGGCGTCCCAGAACTTGAGGTGGAGAATTTCGCTCTCGCGGGGCAGAAAGTCGTACTCAATGTCGAGGCGCAGCATGGTTTCAAGATGGCGACGCAACACTGCAGTCGATATCAGCTCCGCAATCTCGGCGATCTCATTGTCGCCTCGCTCAATGGCGTGCAGCGTCTCGTAGCGGAGCTTTTTCCGGGCCGCATTTTCTTCATCACTTCCCTGCTCATACCATTGCGACGTCTTCGCATAGAGGTCCCAGCAGTAGTAATCGATGCGTTCTCCCTTAGCTTTCAATTCATGGAGAAGCAACCGGACTGCAGCGACTGATTTTGCTTCCAGATGCAGAAAGCCCACCACTACGTCAGCGACCTGGACGCCGGTGTTGTCGATGTAATTCTGCACGTCGACTTTCCGGCGGCGCGGAGCAGGCGGACAAAGGTGTCGCCGAGAATGGCGTTGCGCAGGTGGCCGATGTGGGCAGCCTTGTTGGGATTGATGCTGGTGTGTTCGACGAGTGAATGAATCCCGGACGATGCGAGCGGCCCTGTTCCCGTGGCGGCAACGATGCGCACACCAGCGGCGCGATCCAGACGCGCATTGATGTACCCGGCGCCGGCGACTTCAAAGCCGGCGAAACCCTCGAGTGTTCCCAGCGCAGAGACGATTTCCTGCGCGATTATTTTGGGCGCTTTGCGGAGTTTGCGGGCAAGTTCGAAGGCGGTCGGCGTAGACAATTCGCCGAATTTCAGATCCGGCGGAATCTCCAGCGGAATCGATTCCAACTCGAGATCGTACCTTTCTTTCAAGACCGCGCGGAGATGCGCGCCGAGTCGCTTTTGTAATTCCAGATACACGTTGAGAAGCCTCAGAAATCCTTGATTTTCAAGCTGATTTTATCACTTGCAGCGCGCTGCGCCTGTGGCTGCTACACGGTGGGCGATCGGGGTTCGTGGCCTCCCACCCTTGGCACACAAACAAGAACGTGCCAAGGATGGGGCACCCGGTCGTGCGGATGAGCCGGATAATTACCGTAAGATGGGTAGTAGATTGCCGCTCAATTCCCGCCAGCCAATCGGCGAAACTGAAACGCAAGACCCTGCCCATGACCCACGAATCCAGCTCAGCCCGCTATTACCTGACCACGCCGATCTACTACGTGAATGCACGTCCGCACCTGGGCCATGCCTACTCAACCATCGTGTGTGATGCCATTGCGCGGCGCAAGCGGGCGCTGGGCATTGCCACGTGGTTCCTCACCGGCACGGATGAACATGGGCTGAAGATTGAGAGGTCGGCGGCGCTGGCGGGGCGCACGCCTATGGAATTTGCGACCGCCATCTCGGCGGAATTTCGCGGGCTGTGGGATCAGCTCGGGCTTACTTACGACGACTTTATTCGCACCACCGAAGAGCGCCACAAGCGCGGAGTACAAAAGCTGTTTGCTACGCTCCGCGACAAGGGTTTCATCTACAAGGGTCATTACACGGGGCAGTATTGTGTCTCCGACGAAGCCTATGTGGATGGGCCTCCGGGCACGTTTTGCCCGGATTGCGGACGGCTTACGGAGACGGTGAGCGAAGAGAATTATTTCTTCAAACTTTCGGCATTCGAGCGCAAGCTGCTGGGGTTTTACGAGGCCAATCCGGGATTCATGGGACCTGAGTCGACGCGGCGCGAGGTCATCTCGTTTGTGCGCTCGGGGCTGAAAGACCTTTCTGTAAGCCGAACCACTCTTACGTGGGGCATTCCTGTGCCGGGCGATGAGAAGCATGTGGTTTACGTGTGGCTGGACGCGCTGGCTAACTACATTACGGCGCTGGGGTATGGGTCAGACGATGCGGCGGATCAGGCGCGCTTTGCCAAATTCTGGCCGGCGGACATGCACCTGATCGGCAAGGAGATCAGCCGCTTCCATTGCGTTTACTGGCCGGCGTTTTTGATGGCTGCGGGGCTGCCGACGCCGCGATCGGTGAAGGCCAACGGCTGGCTGCTCTTTGACCAGGGCAAGATGTCCAAATCGCGGGGCAACATTATTCGCGCTGAGACGGTGCAGGCGGTGCTGGGCGCCGATGCGCTGCGCTACTTTTTGCTGCGCGAGATTCCCTTTGGGCAGGATGGGAATTTCAGCTTCGATGCGCTGGTGCAGCGATATAACGGCGACCTGGCCAACGGCTACGGCAATCTGCTGAGCCGCGTCGTGAGCATGGTGCACAAGTACTTTGGCGGCGTGGTGCCGGAGGTTGGCGAGGAGACCGACGGAGAAGCCACGCTGCGCCAATCCGCCGTGAGCGCGATAGCCGCATTCGGACCGGCATTTGACGATCTCAATTTTTCTGAAGCTCTGAAGGCGCTGTGGATCGTAGTCGCTGAAACCGATGGCTACCTGACCGCGAACGCGCCGTGGAAAAAGCCGCCGGAGCGATCCGAGGCCGAGCACACTGCGTTGCAGGCACGCGTGCTGGCAACAGCGGCCGAGGCCATCCGCATGATCACGGCGCTGGTTTATCCAGTCTTGCCCGAGGCCGCGGCCAAGGTCTGGATTCAGCTTGGGCAGGGCGAGATCGCTGACGCGGCAAAGAAATCATTTTTGACCGAACTCGCATGGGGCGGGTTGAAGGCTGGAACGAAATTTGGCGAGCCCGCGCCGCTGTTTCCCCGCGCGGAGAAGGACGCAGTGGAACGTATGCAGAATCTTGAAGACGAGAACAATCGCAGCGCCGTTGAGGCGGCCAGTGGGCAAGAGGGTGCGGTCAAGTCCGCGCCGGAAGCAGCACCGTCAGCTCTCTCGATAAGCCCTGTGCCCGAGCCGCCAACACCGACCGTGGCTCCGGCTCCGGCTGAACCTTCGGCGGTCCCACCCACGTTGCTGGCAGCAGAAACGCCGGCCCCGGCTGCCCCAGCGGCGGCAGAGCCGCCGGCTGCGGCACCGCAGGCGCCTGAGCACATCACGATTGACGACTTCGTCAAAGTCGACCTGCGCGTTGCGCAGATTCTTGTCGCCGAACGCGTTCCCAAGGCTGACAAGCTGCTCCGCCTTGAGGTCGACCTGGGCTACGAGAAGCGGCAGATTCTGGCTGGGATCGCGCAATATTACGAGCCGGAAAGGCTCGTTGGGCGGAAGATCGTGATCGTTGCCAACCTGGCGCCGCGAAAGATGCGGGGGTTGGAATCGAACGGGATGTTGCTGGCGGCGTCGCTGCCGGATGGCGCGCCGGTGCTGGCCGGATTTCTGGAAGACGTTCCGCTGGGCGCGCGGCTGAAGTGAATTTTGTGGGGTTTAGATGCGCGAAGAAAATCACGCAGCGGCTAAAGCCCACATTCATTTTGCGGCACTATCGGCACGACTGAAGTCGTGCCCTGACACTCCGTGGTTCCGCGAGAGGCCCGATTGCTGATCGATTCCCACGCACATCTGGACAGCGAGCGTTACGCAGAGGATCGCGCGGCTATGCTGTCGCGGGCCTGGGAGGCGGGAGTGGGCACGGTGCTGGCCATTGGCATTGGCGAGCACGCGGCGGGGATGGATGGCGTGCTGGCGATTTGCCGCGAGTTCAATGGACGGCCTAATTTGCCCCGCCTCTACGCGAGTGCGGGCGTTTATCCGCACAACACGCCCGAAGTTGACGACACTGTCCTGGCCAAACTGGACCGCTTGCTGGCCGAGCGGGAAGTGATTGCTTGCGGTGAGATCGGCCTGGACTACTACCACGAGGGCGCGCCACATTCGATTCAACGCGAGGGCCTGATCAAGCAGCTTGAGATTGCCGCGGCGCGCAAGCGGCCGATCTTGATCCACTGCCGAGGGACGAATGAGTCGACTGACGCTTGGGACGATCTGTTTTCCGTTTTGGAAGAACATTGGCGATCGACAGGGTTGGGCGGCGTGAAGCATTGCTTTGGCGGCGGTTGGGAGCAGGCGCGGCGCTCGCTTGATCTGGGATTTCTGGTCTCCTTTGCCGGGAATCTCACCTATCCCAAGGCGCAACCGCTGCGCGAAGTGGCTGCCCGTATGCCGCTGGATGGGATTCTGGTGGAAACGGACGCTCCCTGGCTCACGCCGGCTCCTGACCGGGGGAAGCGCAATGAGCCGGCCTTTGTAACCCGCACCGCCCATACATTGGCCGGGCTGCTGGGCGTTTCCGACGAAGAAATCACCTCCGCCACCACGAAAAACTTCCTTAGGCTGTTTCGACTTGGGGCGGACGTGGGAAACTGATAGATGAACGTGGAACAACTTCCGGCAACTGGCATTGATGCGAACGCGGGAGCTTACAAGCCTCAGGGGCTAAAGCCCAAGTTTGGTACTGCAGTTTGTGGCACGACTGAAGTCGTGCCCTGACACTTCTTGCCATTCGATAGACTTTTCATCAAGCCTTACATTCGAGGACCGAAAACAGAGGACAGGAAGAAATGGCTCAAGGGAATTCGTTCGACATCGTCAGTAAGGTGGACATCCAGGAAGTGCGCAACGCCATCGATCAGGCGTTCAAGGAGGTTCGCCAGCGCTTTGACCTGAAGGATTCACACTCCGAGATCAAGCTTGCCGAGGGCGACAAGGAGATTCAGCTGGCCTCAGATGGGGAATACCATTTGGAGGCGGTTAAGGAAATCCTCGGACAAAAACTGGTGAAGCGCGGCGTTTCGCTCAAGAATCTAACCTACGAGAAGGTTGAACAGGCCTCGGGGAAGAGCGTCCGCCAGAAGATCAACTTGCAGCAGGGCATTCCGATTGAAAAGGCTAAGGAAATCGTTCGCCTGGTGAAGGACTCAAAAAGGAAGGCGCAGGCGAGCATCCAGGGCGATACTGTCAGAATATCCAGCAAGGACCGCGACGAGTTGCAAGGCATCATCGCTTTGTTGCGGGGAAAAGATCTGGGCGTGGAGTTGCAGTTCACCAACTATCGCACGAACTGACCACCTGTGGCGGGGCAGCTTTCCCCAGGGTCTAGGGGCAGGAACAGCGGTCGCACTGTAGGATAAAGCAGAGGAACCGGAGAGCCTTGAGCACACTGGCGATAGCGACGGCGAGGGAGGTCTTCGATCTGCTGCGGGACGACCTCGTGGCCATCGAGCAGGAGTTGGGCCGCGACGCTGCTTCCAGCGTCAGCACCATCACTGAGATCGCCGAATATCTGCGCGAGGGCGGCGGCAAGCGCATTCGCCCCTCTTTGCTGCTGCTGTCGGCCCACATGCTGGGGTATTCCGGCCAGGGCTCGGTACGACTGGGCGCTGTTGTGGAGATGGTGCATACGGCAACGCTGGTGCACGACGACATTATTGACGGCGCCGATACGCGGCGCGGGCGGCCCTCAGCCAATACAACATGGGGCAACGAGAAATGCGTGCTGGCCGGCGACTGGCTTTACATGCAGGCATTCAGGGTGGCTCTGGAAGAGAAGAACCTGCGCGTGCTGGACCTGCTGATCGGCCTCACCCAGCAGATGGTCGAAGGCGAGCTGCTGCAGATTCAGAAGCTGGGCAAGGCCGTCTCTGAGGCTGAGTACTACGACCTCATCTTCCGCAAGACCGCATGTCTGTTTGCCGTCTCCATGCGGCTGGGCGCGGTGCTGGCCGGCGCCACGGAGACGGACGAGACGAGGCTGGCTGCTTACGGGCGGGCCGTTGGGTTGGCGTTTCAGATTGTCGATGACGTGCTCGACCTGACGGCTACCGAAGAAGTGCTGGGCAAGCCGGTGGCCAGCGACCTGCGCGAAGGCAAGGCTACGCTGTCTGTGATTCATTCCTTCGACCACGGCACGGCGGCGGACCGGCAGATTATTCAGCGCGTGCTTGACGATCGAAGCTTTGAGAATGTCAGCCGGCAGCAGATTCAGGAAATCCTGAAGCGCCACGGATCTGTCGAATACGCGATGGGCGTGGCTGACCGCTATGCCGAGCAAAGCCGCAATGCGCTCTCGCCGCTGCCTGAATCCGAGTTCAAGCGGGCCCTATTGTGGGTGCCTGACTTCGTCGTGGCGCGGGACAAGTAGGATTGCACCCATGAAACGCACCGGCCAAGCTGTTTGGACCAAGGTAGACCGGTACTTCGGCGACCTGCTGGTTCCATCCGACGACAAGCTGGATGCGGCTCTCAAAGCCAACAAGCTTGGCGGCCTTCCCGGCATCGATATCACCAGGCTGCAGGGAAGATTTCTTGAATTCCTGGTGCGGGTCTCCGGCGCGCGGCGCATTCTTGAGATCGGAACTCTGGGCGGATACAGCACCATCTGGCTGGCCCGCGCCTTGCCCGAAGGCGGAAGCATCGTCACCCTCGAACTTGATCCGCATCATGCTCGCGTAGCTCAAGGCAATCTGCGCAACGCAGGCGTTGAGGAGCTGGTAGAACTGCGCGTGGGTCCAGCGACCGACAGCCTGGCGGAAATGGTGGAGAGCGGCGCAGAGCCGTTCGATCTGGTCTTTATCGACGCAGACAAGCAGGGCTATTCAGAATATCTTCGCTGGCGCTAAAGCTTTCGCGCGTAGGGACGATGATTGTTGCAGACAACGTGGTCCGCGAGGGCAAGGTCACGGAGCCGGAGAGCGACGATGAGAACGTGCAGGGGGTGCGCCGCTTTACAGAAATGCTGGCCGCCGAATCCCGACTCAGCGCAACGGTTCTGCAAACCGTCGGCGTTAAGGGCTACGACGGATTTGCGCTGGCTGTCGTTGTTGCCTGAGGGGCTTGCGTTGCTGGCGGACGCTGGTGACTCCGATCACATTCCTTGAGTTCGATTGGCCTTAGGATTTTGTTGGTTCGCACTTTTGTGGGATGCCAATTGGCACCCTCGCGGCCCGGCCGAGATTTAAGTTGTATTTCCAATTTCGGGAAATATGGCCAATCTTGCTGTTACACACAGTCATCAGAGACTGGCACAAGGAGAAAGACCTATGCAAGCTACGGCTTCCATCTCTTCAGACAGTTATAGCGATTCTCTCGAGGCTTCTTCCATCTACGAAGCGCGGGCGTACGCAGAACAAATGAAGCATTCGCTGGAATACGATGAGTCGGACGGAAGCTGCATGAAAGGGATGGTCGTGGCGCTCGGCATCGAAGTTTTTGCTGCGACGGTGATCTGCTTCGTCTGGCAAGCATTGCATTTCGCGCGGTAATTTCTTTGAAGCTGGCGGGCGACAGCACGCCCTCATGCGTCCTGAACTACCGTTCCCTGGTGGTACAGAATCTTCCAGCCCTCGAGAGTCTTTTTCCAGATGGTAGTCCTCCGGGTCAGGCGCACGCGGTCCTGTAAAAGTGTATAGGTAAGCAGGTAGGTGTCTTCGCCCAACTTGCGGCATTGAAATTCGCTCGTCTCCCAGACATCTTCGTGCGGCGCCGCAAATCGCTTCTCCAATTCATCCAGCACAAATTGCCGCGAGTAACGGCGACCGGATGCGCCGATCTCCCAAAAGTCCTCCGCGGTCATCTTTTCGAAATCGGCCCTGGTGGTTCCGAATTCCGGGCGATGAAAGATGGGCTCGCGACTGGAGAGTTCGGCGAGAATGCCCTGCAATTCAGGAGGCGTGGTCAGGATCGGCTCCATCTCCGGGAGCTGCGGCGCAAGCGCGTTCATTGGATCAGTTTAGTTTCGACGCGGCCTTACGGGACGCGGGTTCGAGGGTCACGATTACCCAGGGCTTGGTCCGCTCTGCGGATTGCGGCCTGGGCTATTCTCGACGGCTCCCTGCGGGAGCAATACAGGTGAGTGCGCCTGTGCGGGAACAAAACGGCCTGGCCGGATTAGCGTCAATCCCTTTTTATTCCGTCATGAGTGCGCGGAGAGCTGCTGCATGCTCCGGGGGCAGCGGCTTCTTGTTCAGCTGGTCGTCGCAGACTACGTGGACGGTTTCGCCTTCGGCCAGTAGTGTTGGCTCTTCGCTTTCAGGGCCTTTGCGGAGAACGCGATAGGAAAATTTAATGACCGAATTGCGCAGGAGCGAGGGCCAGGTTTCAATCAGAATTCGATCATCGTAGCGCGCTGGCGATTTGTAGCGGCACGTGGCCTCGATCACCGGCAGAATGCACTGGTGATCCTTCTCCAACTGGCTATAGGCGAGACCCAGGGAGCGAAGCAGTTCCACACGGCCAATCTCGAACCAAACAAGGTAGTTGGCATAGTACACGATGCCCATCTGGTCGGTTTCGGCGTAGCGGACGCGGATTTCAGTGGTTACGGGCATAGGACAGTGAACAGTGGGCAGTGAACAGTGGACAGCTAACCTTTGAGAGATCGGAGAATCGCGTGAATCATCTTCCCTACTTCGTGAGACAAGCCCTCAGCTTCATCAAGCTGCATGGTGTTTCCGAACCCCAGAGCGCGAGCGAGTTCCAATTGCGTCTGAAGTTCGCAGTTTGAACCACGAGCGACTCCTAGAAACTGCCTGAATTCACCTGTGTTCAACCTTCCCTGCCCCTCTGCGATGTTGCTGGGTATGGAAACAGCTGAACGCCTGATCTGGCTGGTGAGTCCGTAAACTTCTTCCCGCGGAAAGCTGAGTGTTAGTTGATAGACGACAACAGTCAACCGCATCGACCTCTGCCAAACTGTCAGATCGCGAAACGACTGTACCCTAGGATCGGATTCGTCCACTGTCCACTGTTCACTGTTCACGGCTTTTACGGTTTGAGGTGGTTGAAGATCGGGAGCTTTGTCACGTCGTTGAAAATTACGAAGGCGAAGAAGGCAATGATCACGACAAACGCCGCCTGGTAGATGCGCTCCTTGATGTTGACCTCGATATCGCGCCGCATCACGCTCTCCACCAGCAGGAACAGAATCAGTCCGCCATCGAGGATGGGAAAGGGCAGCAGGTTGATGATGCCCAGATTGAGGCTGATGGCCGAGGCCATGTACAGCTTGGGAAACCATCCCCGCGTCTCCGCCGCGTCTCCAGCCATGCGCGCAATGCCCACCGGGCCCGACAACTGCGAAACCGAGACCTTGCGGGTGAAGATGCGGCCCAGAACTTCGACGATCAGCGAGGAGTTCTCCTTGCAGAACTTGGCTGACCTTCTTGCCGCCGCCTTCACGGGCAGTGGAAAGTTGCCGCCGGGAACGGGCACGGATTCAAAACCCAGCCTGTAGCCGCTGGAATCGACCTTGGCAGGATGCGCCACGATGGGCGGCTGAACCGCGCCGTTGCGCACCACGACCAGTGAGATGGGCTTGCCCTCGCCAGACTGCATGTAGGAAATCAGCGACTGCGTGGTATGGAACGCATGACCATCCACGGATTGGATGGCGTCGCCGTCGAGCAGACCCGCCTGTGCCGCGGGCCCACCGGACAGCACTTTCTGAACACCGATGGGGCCGGGCACGAACTCGGGAATCAGGCCGACATCGCTGATATCGAAGTCATCGCTTCGCGCCGGCACGGGCTGGTGAAGTGAAAGACTGAGCAGCTGGCCGTTGCGGTCCACGGTCATGGGCACCGTCTGGCCCTGATTCAAGGCGCCGTGCTGGTCGACCTGGTCCCAATCGGGATTGTCCACCGTATCGAAGTGGCGGATGATGTCGCCGGGCTCAACGCCTGCCTGCGCGGCGGGCGAGCCGGGAACCACCCACTCTACGGTCGTGGACTTCACTTCGAACTTGGGCTTCTCGTTGATCCAGCCGTAGTAGAAGAACATCAAAGCGAAGGCCAGGATGAAGTTGGCGACCGGACCGGCGACGCCGATGAACATGCGCTGCCAGCGGGGATGCGAGGTGAAGGCCCCGGGATCGTCCGCGAGGCTGGACTCAGCCGGTTCGTCAGCGCCTACGCTGATCTGATCAGGGGTTTCGCCGGTCATTTTAACGTAGCCGCCCAGGGGTAGCAGGCAGATTTTGTAGTCGGTTTCGCCGTATTTGAAGCCAACCAGACGAGGGCCGAAGCCGACCGAGAACGCCTCGACGCGCACGCCGCACAGCTTCGCGACAGCGAAGTGGCCAAATTCGTGGACTACAACCATGACGCCCACCAGAACC
>Ga0302177_10003474_pt1 | contig 11046 bp, 6 predicted proteins | sample I_Palsa_E1_2_FD_198780 | JGI IMG/M metagenome (GOLD analysis project Ga0302177, IMG submission 198780) | Peat permafrost microbial communities from Stordalen Mire near Abisko, Sweden - I_Palsa_E1_2 | ecosystem: Environmental > Terrestrial > Soil > Palsa > Peat permafrost | place: Sweden: Abisko... | reverse complement strand
GGTGCTCCGAGGCGAGCGGGCCCGAGCGCCGCGATCCGCCAGTGAATCTGACCGAAGGAGAATCTCATGCCACTTTTCGGCAGCAAGCCGGCCGACGGTTCGGCCGCCTGGGAGCCGCAGGCCGCGGCCGGCCGGCTGGCCCAGACCGCGGGCGCCGCTCCGGCGGGCGTTTTCACCTCCGACTTGTCGGTCTCGGAGTACGTGCTGCTCGGCGAGGCCGGGTTCGAGCCGCTCGGCTTCGTGGTCGGGTCGTCGATCTATCACATCGGCCTGCAGATCGGACGATGGTCGCAGAACCAGGAACTGCAGATCCTGACGCAGGCCATGTACAACGCCAGGGAACTGGCCATGAGCCGGATGCAGGCCGAGGCCGACCACCTCGGCGCCGACGGTATCGTCGGCGTTCAGCTGCGCCTGCAGAGTTACGTGTGGGGCCAGGGTGTCCTGGAGTTCATCGCGACCGGGACGGCCGTGCGCGCGCTGGGCAGCACCGGCGACGGCACCGGGGGCGCCCATCGGGCCCCGGACGGCCGGGCGTTCACCTCGGACCTCTCAGCTCAGGACTTCTTCCGGCTGCTGGCGGCGGGCGCCGTGCCGGTGGCGTTCGTGCTGGGAGTGTGCGTGTACCACATCGCCCATCAGTCGGCGATGCAGTCACTGCGCCAGGCCGGCCAGAACCAGGAAATGGTGATCTTCACCCAGGGCATCTACGAGGCCCGCGAGCTTGCGCTGTCCAGGATGCAGGCCGAGGCGACGGCGGCCAAGTCCTCGGGCATCGTGGGGGTGAGCGTCGCGGTCAACAACCACGTCTGGGGCGAGCACGCGACCGAGTTCCTCGCCACCGGAACCGCCATCCGGCGCCTCGCCGCCGAGCACCGCCTCCCCGAGACCTCACCGAAGCCCACCTTCACCCTAGGCCTCGACAGCTAGCGGCCTCGACAGCTAGAGAAAGAGAGAGCGAAATGACACAACCAGGCAGGCCCGCGGTATTTGTTCATGGCCTATGGCTGCACGCCAGCTCGTGGGACCCGTGGCTGGAACTGTTCCAGGAGGCGGGCTACGCACCGATCGCACCGGGCTGGCCAGGCGACTCGGACACGGTACAGGAGAGCCGCCGGAACCCCGCCCAGGTGGCGGGCAAGGGCATCGACGACGTGGTCGACCACTACGCCCGGATCATCCGCGGGCTGGCGGCCCCTCCGGTCGTCATCGGCCACTCCTTCGGCGGCCTGATCGCGCAGCGGCTGCTCGGCCAGGACCTGGCCGCGGCCGCGGTGGCGATCGACGCCGCGCCCATCAAGGGCGTGCTCAACCTGCCTGTTTCCGCGCTGAAAGTCGCCTCGATCGCGCTGCGCAAGCCAGCCAACCGCAACCTGGCGGTCTCGCTCACCGCGGAACAGTTCCGGTACGGCTTCGGGAACGCGCTTCCCGAGCAGGAGTCAGCTGAGCTGTACGACCGCTGGACCGTGCCCTCGCCGGGCAAGCCACTGTTCGAAGCCGCCGTGGCGAACTTCGTCCTCCGGTCGCCAGCGAAGGTGAATACCGCAAACAAGACCCGCGGGCCGCTACTGCTCACGGCCGGAGGCCACGATCACACCGTTCCGCCGGCCATCACGACGTCGACCCGCAAGCTGTACCACAAGTCACCGGCCATCACCGACTTCGTCGAGTTCCCCGATCGCGGCCACTCGCTGACCATCGACCACGGCTGGCGCGAGGTCGCGCAGGCCGCGCTGGACTGGCTCAGGGAGCGGTCACTCTAGCCGACGGACCCCTGCATCTGCAGCTCGATCAGCCGGTTCAGCTCCAGCGCATACTCCATCGGCAACTCGCGCGCGATCGGCTCGACGAAGCCGCGCACGATCGTGGCCGCGGCCTCGTCCTCGGTCATGCCCCGGCTCATCAGGTAGAACAGCTGGTCCTCGGAGATCTTGGAGACGCTGGCCTCGTGACCCATCTCCACGTCGTCCTCACGGATGTCCACGTAGGGATAGGTGTCGGACCGGCTGATCGTGTCGACCAGCAGCGCGTCGCACTTGACCGTGGATTTGGAGTGGGCCGCGCCCTCCTGCACCTGGACCAGGCCCCGGTAGGACGTGCGGCCGCCGGCTCTGGCCACGGACTTGGAGATGATCTGGGAGGAGGTGTTCGGCGCGCAGTGCACCATCTTGGCGCCGGCGTCCTGGTGCTGCCCGACGCCGGCGAACGCCACGGACAGGGTCTCTCCCCGGGCGTGCTCGCCCATCAGGTAGACCGCCGGGTACTTCATGGTGACCTTGGAGCCGATGTTGCCGTCGATCCACTCCATGCTCGCGCCGGTCTGCGCCACGGCCCGCTTGGTGACCAGGTTGTAGACGTTGTTCGACCAGTTCTGGATGGTGGTGTAGCGGCAGTGACCGCCGGCCTTGACGACGATCTCGACCACCGCGGAGTGCAGCGAGTCGGAGGAGTAGATCGGCGCGGTGCAGCCCTCGACGTAGTGGACGCTGGCCCCCTCGTCGACGATGATCAGGGTCCGCTCGAACTGCCCCATGTTCTCGGTGTTGATCCGGAAGTAGGCCTGCAGCGGGATGTCCACGCGCACGCCCTTCGGCACGTAGATGAAGCTGCCGCCGGACCAGACCGCGGTGTTCAGCGCGGCGAACTTGTTGTCGCCCACCGGGATGATCGTGGCGAAGTACTCCTGGAAAAGGTCCGGGTGCTCCTTGAGCGCGGTGTCGGTGTCCAGGAACAGGACACCCTTTTCCTCCAGGTCCTCACGGATCTTGTGGTAGACGACTTCGCTTTCGTACTGCGCGGCGACGCCGCCGATGAGCCGCTGCTTCTCGGCCTCGGGGATGCCCAGCTTGTCGTAGGTGTTCTTGATGTCCGCGGGCAGGTCGTCCCAGCTGGCGGCCTGCTTCTCGGTCGACCGGACGAAGTACTTGATGTTCTCGAAATCGATGCCGGTCAGATCCGCGCCCCAGGCGGGCATCGGCTTGCGCCGGAACAGCTTCAGGCCCTTCAGCCGCAGGTCCAGCATCCACTCCGGCTCGTCCTTCAGCGCCGAGATGTTCCGGACGACCTCCTCGGACAAACCCCGGCGCGCGGACTCGCCGGCCACGTCCGAGTCGGCCCAGCCGAACTTGTAACGCTCCAGGCCGTCAAGCTCGGGGTGCGCGATCGTCGTCATGCGGAGATGCCTCCGGACTGAAGTTGTTGGCGGCCGGATACCCCAACCCGCCCCACGCCTTAAAGGGTATCATAATTCTAGAAATATGTTGCCAGTTTTTGCTACCTGCCCCCTGGCGTTCTTAATTTCTTCGGAACGGCCGTGGTTCCTGCTCCAGTAGCCGATAAACGGTGTGCATAGCGGCCGACTAGAGCCGGCCGGCATCATTTTCCACATTACATGGCCTTACATTTCGTCACCGCTTGAACATTCTGGTGACCGTAAGAAATGCTGCTGTCGTGATCAGCCCTTGCGGTCCGCGAGCGATACGCCGGATGATCGCGCACTGGGTGGTGCTGGCCGCCGCCGCGCTGACGATTCTGGTCGCGGCCACCGTGGCCGCCGCGCTCACGGTCTTCACCAGCCAGGCCCTGCCGCGGGCGGTCCAGCACGACCTCGTCATAGCGCCGAGCACCGCGCTGTCGATCACCTCGCTGGTGCGCGATCCCAGCCAGGCGGCCATGGGCAGCACAGCCCTGCGGTCGCGGATCGCCGCGGCCATGCCGGGCATCCCGTTTAGCTTCCACGAGGCATTCTGGTCAGATCCGCTGGGGCTCGTCCCCGGGGAGCTTCCGGCGTCGCCGGCGAGTGTCGGCCGGGGCAACACGGCGCTCCTCCAGGCCGCCTCAATGAGCGGGATCCAGAGCCACGCCTCACTCGTCGCCGGCCAGTGGCCGACGGCCCCAGGCAGCAGCCAGCGGCAGGCGATCCCCGCCGCCTTGCCCGCCTCGGCGGCGGCGCTGCTTCATGTCTCCCCAGGCGACGTGCTGCGGCTGCGCGACCGGACCACTAACGCGCTGGTGAGCTTCGACATCACCGGCCTCTTCACCCCGCGCCAAGGGGCCAGCCCGGCCGATTCGTACTGGAAGCTCAGCTACTTCCCGGCCAGCGGCAGGTCGGCGAGCTTCGGGTCGACCACGTATGGCCCCCTGGTGGTGAGCCAGGAGGCACTCGGGCCGAGGCTAACGATGCTGAGCGGGTCTTGGGTAGCTCAGCCCGACATGGCGGCGTTCCGCGAGGGGGACCTCAGCCCGATGTCGGCGAGCGTCGCCGCCCTCACCGGGTCGCTGCCGAACTTGAGCCTCCTCAATGGCGCTCAGCTGGTTACCACCCTGCCGTCCGTGCTCGCCGAAGCGGCGAGCAACCTGACCGTCGCCCGGTCGATACTGGTGATCAGCGCCCTCGAACTTCTCGCCCTCGCCATCGTGGCGTTGCTCGCGGTGGCGCGGCTCCTGGCGACCCAGCGAGAGGGAGAAACCGCGCTGCTGGTCGCGCGCGGCGCGACCAGGTCCCAGCTCACCTGGCGGACGGCGGCCGAGGTGATCCCGTTGTCGGCGCTGGTGTCCGTCGTCGGCGCACTCGCGGGGGTCAGGCTCGCCGGCGTGCTGGTGGTCGAGGGGCCGCTGGGCCGGGCTGGCATCCGGCTCGCGGGCCAGGGGGGAATCTGGCCCAACGCGCTCGGGGCGGCGATCGCGGTCGCGGCCATGGCCGCGGTCTTGCTGCTCGCTCCTGGGGTCAATCTCAGCCCAGGTGCCGCGCGGACCGGGCGTGGCCGGCAGGCCATGGTGGCGGGGGCGGCGCGGGCCGGCCTGGACATCGCCCTGGTGGTGCTCGCGGTGCTGGCCGGCTGGCAACTGCGCCACTACTCCGCGGCGAGCGGGGCGAGCGGGGCGAGCGGGGCGAGCGATGGCGGGACGGCGGGGATCGATCCGGTGCTCGCGCTGGCACCCGCCCTCGCGCTGGCCGCCGGCAGCGTCGCCACGCTGCGCTTGCTTCCCCTGGCCGCCCGGTTGGCGGACTGGCTGGCCGTCCGGGGCCGGCGGCTCACGACCTCGCTGGCCTCCTGGCAGCTCAGCAGGATGCCGGTCCGCCAGGGTGGCACGGCGCTGCTGCTTACCATGGCGGTCGCCACCGGCACGCTCACGCTCGCGCAGCACGCGAGCTGGCTCAAGTCGGCTTCCGACCAGGCTGCCTTCGCCACCGGGGGCGACGTCCAAGTCAACCTGCCCGCGCCCCTCGCGCCGGGCAATACGGGCGCCCTCACCGGCGCGAGCGGCGTGACGCACGCGATGGCGGTCGCGGCCGATGACCAGGCCAGTCCCGGCGAGGTGATCGCGGTCGACGCGGCCCAGGCACCCCAGGTCGTCCGGCTGCGCGGCGATGAGTCGCCGCTGCCATCAAGCAGCCTGTTCCGCGCCATCACCCCAGCCGGCGAACTTCCGGGGGCCACGCCCCAGTCAGCCGCGCGGGCCGGCCCGATCCAGCTCACCGCCACGCTCGGCCCGGCGGCGCCGGTGCCCACCCTATCGACCACCCAACTCGGGCCGGTCGCCGTGACCCTGACCATCCTCGACCAGACGGGCGCCGCGTACCAGATCCCCGCCGGGACCCTGATCGCAGACGGCCGCCCCCACCTGCTCGTCGCCCCCCTGGGCGGCGAACATCCACGCTACCCGCTGCGGGTAGCCGCGATCACGGTCACGTTCCTCCTGCCGCTCCGCGCTGGGCCGGCCCTCGCCCTCACCCTGAGCGGCCTGTCGCTGGCCGGCTGGACTCAGCAGGCCAGCTCTCCGGAGCTAAGCTCGCTCAACCTGCCGCCAGGTTCTTTCACGCAGCCACGTGACGGATCAACGGACATTACCCAACAGGCCGGGACCTTCACCTTCGCCCCAGGCCACGCGCCCGCCAGCCAGGTGGATTTCGCGGGGCCGGCCGAGCAGGTCCCCGGGCAGCTGCTGCTGCTTCCCTCGACGACCCAGGTAGCGGCGATCCCGGCCATCGCGACCAGAGCATTCATGGACACGAACGCCGCGGCGATCGGTTCCGTCGTGCCCGCGTTCGTCAGCGGGGCGCAGGTCCCGCTGCGAATCGTGGCCGAGGTGACCTCGTTCCCGACCGTCACGGCGCCGGGCGGCGCGCTCATCACCGATCTCGGCAGCGTTCAGGAGGACCTGGCCCGGCAGTCCCTTCCCCCGCTGCCGGTCACTCAGTGGTGGCTGGCCACGGCCGGCGGAGGCGTCCCGCCGTCCTTGACCGCCGCGGTTCCCGCTGGAACCGACATCACCAGCGCCGCGGCGCTGGCCACGGCCGCCGGGAGTGACACGCTGTCCGCCGCGCCGCAGCAGGCTCTGCTCGCGCTGGCCGCGGCCGCGGCGCTCCTGGCCATCACGGGATTCTGGGTATCGATCGCGGCCGACGTGCGCCACCGCCGCGGCGAGACCGCGCTGCTCGCCGCGCTCGGCGTGACGCGACGCGGGGCCGCCTTGCAGCTATGCCTGGAGAAACTGCTGCTCAGCCTGCCAGCCGCCGCTCTCGGCGTGCTGCTCGGCACGCTCGTCGCCTGGCTGCTCGTGCCCGCCGTGACGCTCACCTCGGCGGCGCAACTGCCGACGCCGCCCGCCGTCACGGTGGCTGACCTGCCGCAGGCCATCGCGTTCGCGCTCGCCGTGGCCGTGCTGCCCGCGGTGACCGCCGCGCTCGTCGCCACCCGTCGGCCCGACCCCGCCGCCGAACTTCGCGCCGCGGAAGAGGCGTGAGGAACAGATGAGCAAGCATGACACGGAAGGCGGAAAGGCCATGAGCGTCCTGCGCCGGGTGACCGGCATGGGCAGCGCGGGAAGTCTCGCGCTCGCGCTCCTGGCCGGTGGCGGCGTGCTGGCCGCCACCGCGGGACCTCGACAGGCGCAGGCCACGGCGGCGCGGGCGCTGCAGCAGACGATGGACGGGGTGGCGCCGCTCGAGCGAACCTTCGTGGTCGGGAGCAGCTGGGGCGTGGTCAACGGCGCCCTCGGGTCGGCCAAGGGGAACGAGAATCTGTTTAACCAGTATCTGACCCAGGGCGAGGTCGACCAGGTCACCACCCAGTTGCGCGGTGACTTCAGCACCGGCCCGCTGCGCCTGACCCCGCCGTCGACGGACTGGTTCGGCATGAACCCCGGCCTGTACAGCGTGGTCACCGCGCCGCCGAGCCTGCAGGGGATCCCCGCGAGGCTGGAGGTCACCTACCGGTACCCGGTGGCCGGCCACCTGCGGCTGGTGGCCGGCAGCATGCCAGATACGGCCCCGCAACCGACGTCGAACGGCTCCCAGGAGGTTTACGACCTCCAGGTCGTGGTCACCCCGCAAACGGCCAGCAGATTCGCGCTGCAGCTCGGTTCCCAGCTGTTCATCAGCCCCCCCGAGGACATGACCATCCAGGGAAACGAGACGCCGGGATCCTCGGCCGCGGTCCGCCTCGACGTCACCGGGATCGTCGAGCCCGCCGATCCCGGTTCTTCGTTCTGGGACGCCGACCCGCTGCTGCCGGCCCCCGCCCTGGATCGCGTAGGCGGGGGCGCCACCTGGGAGGGCGCGGTCATCGCGGACCCCGGCGAGATCGACATGGTCCAGCAGATCTTCGGCCAGGCGGGCCTGCTCTTCCAGTGGGAGCTTCCGGCCGACACGACCGGCCTGCACGGCCCGGCCCAGGCGGTCTACGACCAGGTCAACCAGATCACCAACCGGACTCCCGTGCTGACCGGGCGGGTGGCGCCGATCGCGACCGCGCTGCATGTGACGTCTGGCCTGCTCCCGCCGCTGGCCGCGTTTGTCCAGGCCGCGGGCGATGTGAACGACCTGCTGTGGATGGTCTACGCGGGCCTGGCGGTGGCCGGCGTCGTGACGCTGCTCCTCGCGGCCGCGATGATCGCGGCCCGCCGGTCCGCGGAGCTGACCCTGAGCCGGGCCCGCGGGGCGGCACTGTGGCAGCTATTCTGGCGCGGGACGCGCAGCGCCGCGGTGGCCTGCGTGCCGGCCGCCGCGCTGGCCTGGGCGGTCGCCGTGCTCCTGGTCCCGGGCGCCGCCCCGGCCGGGCCGGCCGCGTGGTGGCCGGGCATCGCGACGCTCGTCTTCGCCGTGACCGGCCCAGGGGTGGCGGCGGCCTGGCAGCACCGCCGCCCGCGCCGCAGGCACCCACGGGGGCGCTGGCGGTGGCTGCCCAGAGTGGTCGTCGAGGTGACCGCATGCGCCGCGGCCATCGGCGGCATCACGGTCTTCCGGACCCAGCCGGGCGCGACCAGCCTGTACGCGAGCGCGGCCCCGGTGCTCCTCGCGGTTCCAGCGGTGATCGTGACCTTGCGGCTGTACCAGTTGCTCCTTCGCGGGCTGGCGCGGGCCTCGGCTCAGCAACGAGGCGTCATCGGGTTCCTGGGCTTCACCCGTGCGGCGCAGGCCCCCGTCACGCTCGCGCTCCCAGCCATGACGCTCGTCATCGCGCTCACCGTGGCGTCGTTCACCGGCGTGGTCCGGGCCGCCGTGATTCGTGGTGAGACTGCCGCGTCGTGGCAGGCGACCGGCGCCGACGCGGTCGTTACCTCCGGCTCGGCCGGCCTCAGCCCCTCGGCCGTGCGTGCGATCGCCGCGGTGCCAGGGGTCCAGCATGCCGCCTCGGCCCTGGTGGTCCCGTTGACGATGGCCGATGGCGGGCCGGTGCTGACCGCCATCGTCGTCGACCCGGCCAGCTACGCGGCGCTGGTCGCCTCGACGGAGGGGTTTTCTGCGATCCGCCCCGCTCTGCTCACCCCAACCCCCGGTCAGAGTGCGATCCCGGTGCTGGCTTCCCCCCCAGCGGCCGGCTACCTCGGCGGACGAGCAGGCATCACCATCTCCGCGCAGGAGGGTCTTCCGGCGCTGCGGGTCCAGGTCTCCGGCGAACTGCCCTCCACCCCGGCGCTGCCGGCCGGCGGGGCGTTCATCATGCTGTCAATGTCGGCGATCCGCGGCGTCAGCGAGCCGCCGGTGAACCTGATGCTTCTCACCGGGCCATCCATCGACCTGACGGCGCTCCATGCCGCGGTGCAGGCGACCGCGCCAGGTGCCGTCATCACCACCAGGTCCCTCGCGTTGGCGCGGCTGACCGAGGCACCGCTCCAGCAGGGCACATTTCTGCTGTTCACCCTGGCTATCGCGTACGCCGCCGTGCTGGCGCTCGCCGTGATGTTGCTGGGGCTGGCGCTCGGCACGGCGGACCGGGAACTGGCGACGGCGCGGCTGGCCACGATGGGGCTGACGGAAGGGCAGCGCGTCCGCCTCGTGGCGCTCGAGGTGATCCCCTCGATCGTCGCCGCGGCCGTAGCGGCGGCCGTGTGCGCGATCGCCCTGCCGCGGCTCGTGGCCCCGGCGATTGACCTATCGGTGTTCACGCACTCTGCGACTCCGGTGCCGCTGCGACCAGACTTCGCGTCGTTCGTCCTCCCGCTGGCCGTACTTCTCGCGATCACCATCGTCGTGCTGGCGTACGAGATCAGGTCTGGGCGCGGGCGCGGCATCACAGTGATGCGGACATGAGGAGGAAGAGTTGAGCGATCCGATGGCGGCGGCCTCGCTTGAGGAACTGCGCGCCACGTCCCCGCGGGGAGGGGACGCCGCGTACGGCGCGGACGCGCTGGTCGCCTGCGACCGGCTGGTCCGCATTTACCAGGCCGAAGGCATCGAAGTCCAGGCGCTGCAAGGCCTGGACCTCCTCGTTGAGCGCGGCGAGCTGACCGCCCTGGTCGGGGCGTCAGGCAGCGGCAAGTCCACGCTGGTGAACATCCTGGCCGGACAGGACGCGCCGACGGCCGGCTCGGTCCGGGTCGACGGGCATGACCTCGCCGCCATGTCCGCCCGGCAGCGGCTCGTCTACCGGCGGCACACCGTGGGGTTCATCTGGCAGCAGACGGCACGGAACCTGTTTCCCTACCTGACGGCGGCCCAGAACGTGGACGAGCCGATGAAGCTGGCGGGCAGCGGAAGGAAGGCTCGTCGGACGCGAACGACCGAGCTGCTTGAGGCCCTGGGCGTGGGGCACTGCGCGCGGCGCCGCCCGGACCAGATGTCGGGCGGCGAGCAGCAGCGGGTCGCGATCGCCACCGCGATCGCCAACCGGCCGAGCCTTCTCCTCGCGGACGAGCCGACCGGGGAACTGGACAGCGTGACTGCCGACTCCGTCTTCGCCGCGCTCCGGACGGCCAACACCGACCTGGGGGTGACCGTCCTGATCGTGACCCACAACCCCGAAGTCTCCTCGAACGTCCGGCGGGTCATCGCGATCAGGGACGGCCGGACCAGCACCGAGACCTTGCGGCGCGACGGCGGCGACGGTGCGCCCCTGGGCCACGCCGTCGAGTACGCCGTGCTCGACCGGGCCGGACGGCTCCAGCTCCCGCGTGACATGACCGAAGCGCTTGACATGCGCGACCGCGTCCGGCTGGAACTGGAACCCGACCGCATCAGCGTCCTGCCCGACCAGCGATCCGGCGCCCTGGCCGACTCCGGCCCCGCCGATTCCCCCGAGGCCGACCCGTGAACGGCAGTCCGGCGCGACTTTCCCGCCGCGCCGGACTCTGTTCTTAATTTCTTCGGAACGGCCGTGGCTCGCGCTCTAGTGGCCGATAAACGGTGTGCACAGCGGCCTGCTCATCCCGTGCGGCCCGCGCACCTCGATGCACGCCTGCGCCTTGGTCTTGGCCACGCCGACCATCCTGCTCGTCTGCCATTGCTTGGTGAATGTCGCGCGTTCGGTTGTCGCGACCTCGAGGGCATGGGTACCCCGGTCATAGATCCAGAAGATGGCGCCGTCGGGGCGGCCGGTGTCGGTCACCGTGGCCCACTCCGACTCGCAGCCCGGGCTGTACCGCAGCCGCAGCGTGACGCGTGTCTTGCGCAAGCCGTCGTAGACCGAGATCGCGTAGACGGTGGATGCGTCGCTGCTGCACCCCTGGACCTGGGGATACTTGCCGATGCAGCCATACCCGTAGCACCCGTACCCGGACCCGGACCCGGTGGCGGCCGACGCTGGTGCGGCCGCGACGGCCAGT
>Ga0302177_10003472_pt1 | contig 11046 bp, 13 predicted proteins | sample I_Palsa_E1_2_FD_198780 | JGI IMG/M metagenome (GOLD analysis project Ga0302177, IMG submission 198780) | Peat permafrost microbial communities from Stordalen Mire near Abisko, Sweden - I_Palsa_E1_2 | ecosystem: Environmental > Terrestrial > Soil > Palsa > Peat permafrost | place: Sweden... | reverse complement strand
GCTGTCGTCGAGCTTTCCCGCGCTGAATGCCCCGGCGGTCGCCGTCGACATCTATTCCGGTGACACCGGACTGGACAGCGGCCGGCCGCAGTCGCTGTACTCCCTGGATCCGCGCCTGATCGATCAACACCGGCTCAACAGGGTCAAGCGGGTCAACCTGCGCGTCGGCGACCAGGTGCGGATCGACCAGGGCCCCGCAGCGGGCACCGTCGTCCGTTTCGACGGCGCGGTGCCGTTCGTCAACCTGCAGGTCTCGCACGACCCCGGCCAGATCTGGGTGCTGGTGTCCGCGATCGCGATGATGGCCGGGCTGGTGGTGTCATTGCTGGTGCGCCGACGGCGGATCTGGGTTCGGCTGCTGCCAGGAACGCCCGGTACGGTGAACGTCCAGGTCGGCGGTTTGGCACGCACCGACAACGCCGGCTGGGGCGACGAATTCGACCAAATCGTCGAGCGCCTTCAGCAGGGATTGAAGACGTCGGCTGCCGAGCCGGTCGGTACCGGGAGGAGCCTCGAATGAACACAGCGCACATCCACCTCGGTCTGGCGCGCAACTCCGATTGGGCGTTCACCTCCGCGGTGGTGATCATGGTGGTCGCCTTGCTGCTGCTGGCCGTCGAGCTCGCCTACGCGCCCAGCCGCAAAGCTGAGCGCGAGCTGGTGAGCGCTGGATCGGTGGCTGCCGACAGCGCGACCCCCGGCGTCGTGACCGACGCCCCGCGCCGCCCGTTCGATGAGCGCGTTGGGCGGGCCGGGCTGATCCTGGTCTACGCCGGAATCGGGTTGTTGTTCGCTTGCATCGTGCTGCGTGGTCTGGCCACCCAGCGGGTGCCGTGGGGCAACATGTACGAGTTCATCAATCTGACCTGCTTCTGCGGGCTGGTCGCCGGCGCGATCGTGCTGCGCCGTCCGCAGTACCGTCCGCTGTGGGTCTTCCTGCTGCTGCCGGTGCTCATTTTGCTGACGGTGTCCGGACGCTGGCTCTATACCAACGCCGCCCCGGTGATGCCCGCGCTGCAGTCGTACTGGCTGCCGATCCACGTGTCAGTGGTCAGCCTGGGTTCGGGAGTGTTCATGGTCGCCGGCGTGGCCAGCATCCTGTTCCTGCTGCGGACCTCCCGGCTGGGTGAGCCGGACACCCCGGGTGCGTTTGCTCAGCTGGTACAGCGGCTGCCCGACGCGCAGACGCTGGATCGGATCGCGTACCGGACCACGATCTTCGGGTTCCCGGTCTTCGGCTTCGGGGTGATCTTCGGCGCGATCTGGGCCGAGCAGGCCTGGGGCCGCTACTGGGGCTGGGACCCCAAGGAGACTGTCGCGTTCATCGCCTGGGTGGTCTACGCCGCTTACCTGCACGCCCGCTCGACGGCGGGCTGGCGGGACAGGAAAGCCGCCTGGATCAACGTGGTCGGCTTTGTGGCCATGGTGTTCAACCTGTTCTTCGTCAACCTGGTGACCGTCGGCCTGCACTCCTACGCCGGAGTGGGATAAGCCCAGGTCAGAAGGCCGCAGTGGTCGCTGCGATATGTTCGATTAACAGCACTGTTCGACAACCAGCGACCGGAGTGTTGCAACGAGGGGATTTTTCACGTGTCTGACCATCCGCCGTACGACGCGAACACCGGCGGCCGCGGAGATCATCCGACGACCGAATTGCCGCCACACCAGCTGCCACCGCCGCCCGCCGTCGAACCGGCGACCCGGGCGTTCGCGGGGTTCCGCACCGAACGCCGGTTCAGCGACAACGCGACGCAAAACGCACCGCTGCCGCCAACGCGCGTTGAACCGCGGGCATGGGCAGAGACGCCTTACCAAGGACTTCCGCGGGTCGTCGAGTCCGCTGATGCGCCTCGGCGGGTCTACGGCAACTACGGCGGACCGCCGCCTCCCTTGTCGGTGGACACCGGACATCCGCAATCGAACTTGCCGCCGTCGCGCTATCCAGAACTGTCCACCAGCACCCTGCTACGCCAGGTCAAGCCGCCGCCCTCGGAAGGTTGGCGCCGGCTGCTGTATCGCTTGTCGGGACAGCTGATCAACGTCGGCGAGAGCCCGCGAGTGATTCGGTACAACGACCTGACCGTCCAGGTGAACAGGCCGCTGCGGGGTTGCTACCGCATCGCGATGCTCTCGCTGAAGGGCGGCGTCGGCAAGACCACCATCACCGCGACGCTGGGCGCGACCTTCGCATCGATCCGCGGCGACCGGGTGGTGGCCGTCGACGCCAACCCCGATCGCGGCACGCTGAGCCAGAAGGTGCCGCTGGAGACGCCGGCCACCGTTCGGCACCTGCTGCGCGACGCCGAGGGCATCGACCGTTACAGCGACGTCCGTAGCTACACCTCGCAGGGACCCAGCCGGCTGGAAGTGCTTGCGTCAGAAAGCGATCCGGCAATGTCGGAGGCGTTCAGCGCTGACGATTACGCGCAGACGCTGGAGATCCTCGAGCGGTTCTATGGTCTGGTGCTGACCGACTGTGGCACCGGGCTTTTGCATTCCGCGATGACGTCGGTGCTGGACAAGGCCGACGCTCTGGTCCTGGTCAGCTCGGGTTCGATCGACGGCGCGCGCAGCGCCTCAGCCACGTTGGACTGGCTCGACGCCCACGGCCACGAAGATCTGGTCAGCAATTCGATCGCGGTGATCAACGCGGTGCGGCCACGGTCAGGCAAGGTCGACATGCAGAAAGTGGTCGATCATTTCTCGCGGCGTTGCCGCGCAGTGCGTTTGGTGCCGTTCGACCCACACCTCGAAGAGGGCGCAGAGATCGACCTGAACCGGCTCAAGCGGGAGACCCGGGAAGCGCTGATTGAGCTGGCAGCTGTTGTCGCCGATGGTTTTCCTAGCGATCAGCGCCGATCCAACGAGCACTTCATCTAGTCAACGCGGATTGTTGTCACCATGGGTCAGCCGCCACAGGAAGTCCGGATCGTCGTCCGGTCCGATGACGCGGCTCTTCGGGCGGTTGACCTGTGAACGGGCCGCGCGCCAGCCAACGTAGACCACTGTTCCGAGAATCAGGGCCAGGAGCAGATACAGCACTCAACACCTCCTTGGTCTGAATATACGCGGCGACCTAGGCTCGCACTGTGCCAAACGGACAGAGCTCCGCCGGCCGCGCAGTCGTCAGCGTTTTGCTGTACGTCGCGGCCCGCCTGGTGTTGGTGATCGCACTCACCGCGGTGATCTATGGGACCGGCCGAGGCCTTGGCGTGCGTGAGTTTCCGCTCATCGTCGCTCTGCTGTTCGCGCTCGTCATTGCGATGCCGCTGGGGATGTGGCTGTTCGCTCCGCTGCGACGCCGGGCCACCGCGGGTATCGATGCCGCCACCGAACGCCGTCGCCACGACCGTGCGCAGTTGCGGGCGAGGCTGCGTGGTGAGACCCCGCCCGAGGATCGCGCCAACACGTCCGACTGAACGCCAGCGTCAACGTTCCTTGACACTCCCGGAGTGTCAAGTTATCTTGACGCTTGTGAGCGAACTGCCCGACCTGTCGCTGAACCCCGCCGCCGATGCCGCGGGCAGCGCCGACCCGGCTGAGGGTCTGCGTTCGGTGCGCGCCCTGCAGCGTCTGCAGGAGCGGTTAGAGGCCATCCACGTCGCCAATGCCCGCGAGCAGGGCTGGAGTTGGCAGGCCATCGCCAATGCGTTGGGCGTGAGTAGGCAGGCGGTGCACCAGAAGTACAACCGGAGGAGATGACCAATGGCGTTCGAGAGGTTCGCCCGCAATGCCCGGGTCGCGGTCATGCTGGCTCAGGAAGAAGCCCGTGAACTGTGTGACCGTGAAATCGGTTCGCGGCACTTGCTTCTCGGTATTCTGCAGGCAGCTCGCGGGGACCTCTCGTCGGTATTGACGGATTACGGCCTGACCGCCGAGGTGATGCGGGCCCGGTTGGCCGAAACTTCAACTGGTGATCAGTCGTTCGACGAGGACGCCGACGCACTCAGCACTATCGGCATCGACCTACGGGCGGTTCGCGACAGCGTGGCGCGCACTTTCGGCGCCGACGCGTTCGATAACGCGCTATCCCGTTCGGGCCGCCGCCGTAGGCGGCGAGGGCATATCTCGTTCAGTCACGATGCCAAGAAAGTCTTAGAGCTGGCGCTGCGAGAAGCGTTGGCGCACAAGGACGACGAGATCCGCTGCGAACATCTGCTGCTGGGCATCCTGCGAAGCGGCGATAGAGCGGCCATTGGCCTGATCACCGAGCACGTCTACACCGCGCAGCTGCGCGCGGCGGTCGTCAAGCTGCTGGATCGGGCCGCCTAGCGGTCAGGCCGTCAGCGTCAACGCGGCTGCCACCGCGATCGACCAGACCAGCATGGTCAGGCCGGTATCGCGCAACACCGGGATCAGCTCGGGCCCGGTCCGCCCGGTGCGCACTGGAGCCCCGGCCCGCACCGCCAGCGGTGTGGCCACCAATCCGGCCGCACACCACGGCGTTGCGGCTGTCAGCGCCAGCGTGAGAACGGCGGCGACGGCCAGCAACGCTTGGTACAGAATGCGTGTCCTTTTGTCGCCGAGGCGCACCGCCAACGTGATCTTGCCGGACTCCCCATCGGTCGGGATGTCTCGTAAGTTGTTGGCCACCAACACCGCCGACGACAACGCACCCGTCGTCACCGCCAACGCCAGACCCACCCAGTCGACCCGCAGTGCCTGCGTGTACTGGGTGCCGAGCACCGCGACCAGACCGAAGAATAGGAACACCGCGACTTCGCCAAAGCCCGCGTAGCCGTACGGTTTCGAGCCGCCGGTGTACAGCCACGCCCCGGCAATGCACAACGCGCCAACCGCGATCAGCCACGGCGCACTGGTCAGCGCGAGCACCAGTCCGGCCACCGCGCCGACAGTCAGGCTGGCCAGCGCCACCGTCAGCACCGCCCGAGGCGTCGCCAGTCGCGAACCGACCAGCCGCAGCGGCCCCGCCCGGTTGTCGTCGGTGCCGCGGATGCCGTCGGAGTAGTCGTTGGCAAAGTTCACCCCGACGATCAGCGCCAGTGCGACGGCCAGCGCGAGCAGCGCCTTCCACCAGACCGCGGCGTGCAGCCAGGCGGCGGCGCCGGTACCAGCGATCACCGGTGCTATGGCGTTGGGAAGTGTTCGCGGTCGCGCGCCGGCGATCCACTGCGCAAGACTGGCCACCCCCCGATCGTTCCATGCGCGTGCACAAGAATGATCACCGTGCTTGGAGTGATTGGCGGCAGCGGCTTCTACACCTTCTTCGACTCTGCCGCGCGCAGCGTCAACCTGGACACGCCATACGGCGAACCCAGCGCCCCGGTCACGGTCGGCTCGATCGGGGAACATGAGGTGGCATTCCTGCCGCGGCACGGCGCCGACCACCGGTTTCCGGCGCACGAGGTGCCCTACCGGGCCAACATGTGGGCACTGCGCGCGTTGGGAGTGCGGCAGATCTTCGCCCCGTGCGCGGTCGGCAGCCTGACGACCGCGCACGCGCCGGGCGCCATCGTGGTGCCCGATCAACTGGTGGACCGGACTCGTCGTCGCGCCGACACCTACTTCGACTCCGGCGCGGCGCACGTGTCCTTCGCCGATCCGTACTGCCCGACGTTGCGTTCGGCGGTCACCGGCCTGCCCGAGGTGGTCGACGGCGGCACGATGGTCGTTATCGAAGGGCCGCGGTTTTCCACCCGCGCGGAAAGTCAGTGGTTCGCCGCCGCGGGCTTCACGCTGATCAACATGACCGGTTATCCGGAGGCGGTGCTGGCCCGCGAGCTCGAAATCTGCTATGCGGCAATTGCTTTGGTGACCGACCTGGATGCCGGTATCGACGTCGGCGGCGGGGTGAAGGTTGACGACGTGATCAGCGAGTTCGCGAAGAACATCGAGCCTTTCAAAAATCTCGTGCGCGACGCGATCGGCCGGGTGGACGCCGAACACGCCTGTACCGAGTGCCTATCGCACACCGGGGTCCCGCTTCCGTTCGACGAGCCGTGACAGCTCAGCCGGTCTTCGCTTCGCGCTTGCGCTCCTCGTCGGGGGCCGGGCGGGGCGGCCGGCCTTTGCGCAGGGTGTCGATCAGTTCCCGATACGGCCCGACCAGGTAGACGGTGTCGTCGGCGTGCAGCCGCGCGTCACGGCGGGGGTGCAGCTTGACCAGGCCGTTGGACGTCGTGATGGCGATGACGCGGGCCTGGGTGGACATCTCGAACATGCGCAGCCCGTCGAGCTCGCTGCCGGCGGCGACCTGCATCCCGCCGACCACGAATGAGTTCTGGCCCACCGAGAACGTGCCCAGCACCTGCAGGCCGATCGCCGCGCCGATGAACCACGGTGCGGCCAGCTCGACGGTGGAGCGGACGTTCTCGAAGCCGAACCGTTGCGCCACCGCGAAGCCCAACGCGCGGTCGTAGACCCGCAGCACCAGCGGGATATGGGTCCAGTGCTCTCTGGTCGCTGTCTTCTTGCCCAGCATTTCGGCCAGCACGATGCCGGTCTCGATATTGATGATGTCGTCGCGGGTCAGCACCGCCACCGCCCGGGCGCGATCCACCCGCGCGGCCTGCAGAGTCTGGCGCAAGGTGGCATCGCCGAAGATGACCGGTACGTCGAGATCGCGCACCGCCGACAGGAAGCGGTTGTCCTCGTTGCGCTCGATCACCGCGACGTCGTGCCCCGCCGCGGTCAGGTCGCTGACCACCCGCATGCCGAGCCCACTGAGCCCGACGACCACGATGTGGTTGCGCAGATGGCCCACCCGGGGGCGCGCCGACGCGAAAACAAAACGGCGCGAAAGCAATACGTCGGCGACGAACGAGACCAACAACGCGGTCGTGGTCACGCCGCTGAACATCAGTAGCGTGGAGAACGTGCGCAGCCAGGTGGGCTGGTTCACGAAGCTGAAGTCGCCGTAGCCGGTCGTGGTCATCGTTTCGACGGTGAAGTAGAACGCGTCGACCCAGCCCATCTTGGGCGGGGGATGGTACCCAAACCGCAAGATAATCGTGGCGCTGACGAGCAGGACCAACGTCGCGGCGACAACCGGATAAAACGTCGGGTTGACGTCGTTGACCACGCCGCGGACGGTGTCGACCACACGCCGCAACAGCCGCCGCCGCGAGCGTGCCCGGGTCGCGCGGGGGACCCTGATGCCCTGGGCGGCGAGCTCGTCGGCGGTACCGATCATCATAGTCCAGTCACCGGCATGCACCCGCTGATCGCGACCTGGACATATCTCCAGCTCACCAGGGTTGGGTGAGTCTTCGCCGTGGATGATCGCCACGGGCGGCAGGTCGCCATAGAGTTCACGCAGTGTCGCTTCGCGAGACGCTGTTTTGCCCGCGACGACAAAGTTCATTCCGGCGGCATCGAAATCATGGGTGGTCTGGGACAGGCAGGCTTCGACCACCGCCGGCGCGGCGAGATCGGCGACGTCGAGGATCGCCCCGGGGCCGTTGTCGTCGTTGACCGCTTCGCGCAGCACATCGTTGGCCACCCGCGACACCACTCGCACATTCGGGTTGGCTTTCCTTGCCAGCAAAGCGATTTCGAGATTTACCGCGTCGTCGTCACCGACGCAGACCACCGCGAGCGCATGCGAGACGTCGGCGAGGGTGAGCTCGCGGGCGACGCCCGCCTCGGATGTCTCCCCGGCCGCCATCCGGACAATCGTCGCGCCCGCGTGTTTCAGCTCGTCGGCGATTGTGGTGGCCAGCGCATCGTCACCGCTGACAATAATGTGGCGATGCATCTTCTCGTCCGTTGCTCTAAAGGCCGATCGCCATCGAACACTCGATGACTTCGGGGTGGTTCACCAGGGCATTATGTCATCCGGTGTGAGCAGCTAGCCGCATAAGTGTCGCTAGGACAAGCTGTTTCCGGTTGACCGGACTAGCGCCGACCGGTCCACCTTGCCGATGCCGCGCATCGGCAGCGCGTCGACGATGTGCATTTCACGAGGCGCGGCGGTGTGGTCCAGGGTGCGCATCACATGGGCCCGCAACGCGTCGAGGGAGGGTGGGGCGCAACCATCGGCCACCACGACGGCGGCGGCCACCCGCTGGCCTAGGCGCTCGTCGGCCAGCCCGAACACCGCGCAGTCGGCCACCGCGGGATGGGTCCGCAACGCCGCCTCGACCGGCTGCGGCATCACCGTCAACCCGCCGGTGCTGATCGCGTCGTCGACTCGACCGAGGACGCTGAGCACACCCGAATCGTCAACGACGCCAATGTCGTCGGTGCGGAACCAGCCCGGCTCGGCGAACGGGTCGGGGTCGGGTGGATTGCGATATCCCTTGGCCAGCGTCGGGCCGCCGAGCACGATCCGGCCGTCGGCATTCACCCGCACCTTGACGCCGTCGAGCGGAGCGCCGTCGTAGACGCAGCCACCGGCGGTCTCGCTCATGCCATAGGTGCGGATCACGTTGACGCCGGCACTTGCCGCGGCGTCGAGGACCGGTCGCGGGGCCGGGCCACCGCCGATCAGCACGGCGTCGAGGCCGGCCAGCGCGGCAGCGGCGGCCGGGTCGTCCAGCGTCTTGGCCAGCTGCGTGGCAACCAGCGCGGTGTAGCGTCGCCCGGAGCCGAGTTCGTCGACGGCAGAAGGTAATTGGCTGATGTCGAAACCGGTCGAGACGTCCAGCTCGACCGGGACGGTGCCGGCCAGCAGGCTGCGCACCAGCACCTGGACTCCGGCGATGTGATACGAAGGCAACGCCAGCAGCCATCGCCCGGGCCCGCCCAGCCGGTCATGGGTGGCCTCGGCGCTGGCGGTCAGGGCGGCGGCGGTCAGCAGCGCGCCTTTGGGTGCACCGGTGGTGCCTGACGTCGTCACCACCAGGGCGACATCGTCGTCGATATCGTCGCCCACCCGCAGCCCCGCCAGCGCGGAGTCATCAGTACCGACCGGCACCAGCGCGGATGCCCGGCCGTGCAGAACGTCGTCGAGTTCGGTCAGCAGTGGACTTGCCGAGGAGCCCTGCGCAACGGCGAATGCCCGCAGGACGGCTATCCGGCCGACTCCTCGCCGTCGCGGGCGTCATCGAGCGGCCAGCCCTTGGCGGCCAGTCGCGCCCGGACCCGCTCGACGTCCGCCGGCGACGGCAGTTCGTCGGTGATCTGGGTGATCAGCACGCCGATGTCGACGTGGTCGAAATCGTCACGCTGGACGAGCTCGCGGGCCACCAGCTTGACGTCGTCGTTGCTCAGCCGACGCGACAGCAGGGCGAGCACCGGGATGTAGTCAGTCGGTGGAATGCCTTCCGGGTATCCCGCGCGCAGCCAGGCAACCACCGAAGTCAGGAATCGGTTCACGCGTGTCTACTTCCCCCACCGGGCCGTCGGTAAGCCTCTTTGCAGATTAATCCCCGATGCTACGCGGGCTTTGCCCCGAGAATGTAAAGACCGGTATGCGCGCCAATGAACTCGCGAGCGACGTACAACACGCCGACGACGACCGCTGCCAGCGTCAATGCGTACAACGCGTAGCTGATGGCGGCCAGCGCCGGGTTCTTGTGGGCCACGGCGGCGCCGTCGGAACCTTGGACACCGGCACCAGCGGAGCCCACCCGTACCGCGATCGCGAACAACGCGGGCAGCCCGCTACCGAGGAGCAGGCCGAAGATCAGGATCTTCAACGAAGCCTGGTAGTTGAACCAGTGGCTCATGCTGTGCCCGCTTTCTTTGCCTGAGCGTGGGGAGCAGCGGCGCTGGCCTCGCCGTTGTCGAAGGGGGAGCCGGCGAGGCCTGGCTTGCCGTCTTCGTCGAGCCCGGCGGTCAGGTCGCCCTTCCACTCGGCGTTGACGTTGTTGTGGTCCACCTTGGTCTTACGCGACCGCAGGTAGATCACGGTGGCCGTGGCAACCAGTAGGCCGAAGCCGACGATCGAGCCGGCGAAGCCACCGATCCCGTGGACCACCCAGTAGGTGATGGCACCGACCAGACCGGCCGCCGGCAGCGTGATCAGCCAGGCGGTCGCCATCCGGCCGGCAACCCCCCAGCGCACCTCTGCGCCGGGTTTGCCAACCCCGCTGCCGAGCACGGATCCGGTTACCACCTGCGTGGTGGACAGCGCGTACCCGAACTGAGCCGACAGCAGAATGATGACCGCCGACGACGACTCGGCGGCCATGCCTTGCGGGGAATGGATCTCGACGAGTCCCTTGCCCATGGTGCGGATGATCCGCCAGCCGCCGGTGTAAGTGCCCAGTGCCATCGCGCACGCGCAGGCAAGGATCACCCAGAACGGCGGCAGGGCTTGGGTCCGGCTGACCGCGCCGTACGAGATCAGCGCCAGGAAGATCACGCCCATCGTCTTCTGCGCGTCGTTGGTGCCGTGTGCCAGCGAAACGAGGGAGGCCGAGAAGATCTGGCCGCGGCGGAACGCAGTTTCGCTGCGCTCCTCCGGGACACCGCGATTGATCCGGTAAACCAGCCAGGTGCCCACCGCTCCGACGACGCCGGCCAACACCACCGACACCAGGGCCGGAATCAGCACGCGGGACACCACGCCGGTCCAGATCACCCCGTGCGCGCCGGCCGCCGCGATCATGGCGCCGACGATGCCACCGACCAGGGCGTGTGACGAACTCGACGGGATACCCAGCAGCCAGGTCAGCAGGTTCCAGACGATCCCACCGACCAGGCCGGCGAACACCAGCTGCAGCGTCACCAGGTGACCGTTCACCAGGTCCTTGGCGATTGTCCCGGCGACGGCAGTGGAAAGGAACGCGCCTCCGAGGTTCAGCACAGCCGACAGCCCTACCGCCTGCTTCGGCTTGAGTGCGCCACTGGCGATGGAGGTCGCCATGGCATTTCCGGTGTCGTGGAAGCCGTTCGTGAAATCGAATGCGAGGGCGGTGATCACGACGATGATCAACAGGAACAACTGAAGGTTCACGGGCCTAATTCTGGGGGTAGGGGGGTGCTGTTGTCGAAAGAACGGTGTGGGTAATCCAAGGTATATCGCTGCTCGTTGTCAGATGTTCGTCTGGGGTTAACCAATGCGCTCGGCACGTTAACCGCGGGTGTCGCGCCGAAGCGGGTGCTCCGGCGGAATCTGGACGAAGATCAGCAGAACGC
>Ga0302177_10003463_pt1 | contig 11057 bp, 6 predicted proteins | sample I_Palsa_E1_2_FD_198780 | JGI IMG/M metagenome (GOLD analysis project Ga0302177, IMG submission 198780) | Peat permafrost microbial communities from Stordalen Mire near Abisko, Sweden - I_Palsa_E1_2 | ecosystem: Environmental > Terrestrial > Soil > Palsa > Peat permafrost | place: Sweden: Abisko... | reverse complement strand
CAAGTTTACCTTCAGCTTTGAGTGTCACGACGGCAGCCTCCGGCTGTTCCCGATATCGCTCCTTGATGGGAGCCTGCATAGCCTTCAGCTCATCGCTGTTCATCGCGTCTCCGTTCGTCCATGATTTCGCACGATACCCGTACGGTTGGCCGATGGACCAAAGAAACGAGCACCGGCGTGGGAAAAAAAAGTGCCCCACCGACCCGGAGTTCGTGGCGCACGGCTTGATTCACGAATGCACTGATAGCGCGATCGCTTCATCGAACCTCGAATCGAAACCCCCGTGTTATGGGGATTTTTTGGGTACTGTTCGCAGCAGAGTGGTGTCGTCCAGGAGAGGCACTCGGTCGGCTGCATCGTGAGGCATGAGGTACTCGATGTTCCTGCGGTTTCGAACAGTCTTATCGGTGTTCCGGGCTTCTTTCGGAAACCCTGTGCTGCGCAGAGTCGGCTTTGCCTATGCGCTGTTTGGTGCAGCTGAGTTTGGTGTCTGGATAACGCTCTTGGTCTTCGCCTACGGCGATGGCGGACCGACCACGAGCATGTTGATGGTCCTGGTTCAACTTATCCCGTGCATCGCCTTCGCCCCATTTCTGGGCGCTCTTGCCGATCGCCGGCGTCCGAGCCGTCTGCTGTGCGTTGGCTACGGACTGCAGACGCTTTCGATGGGCGCGGTGGCCGTCGCCATCGGTTTTGGCGCGCCGGTCGTGGTGTTTGTCCTGGCTCCGCTCACATCGCTGAGTTTCACGGTGACACGACCGCCACAAGCCGCCCTCCTGCCCGCTGTCGTTCGGACGCCTGATGAGCTGACCGCGGCCAACGTGATGACCGGCTGGACAGATGCGGCCGCCGCTCTGGTCGGCCCTGCACTGGCCGGAATCCTCATTGCGTGGCGAGGGCCAGAGCTTGCGGTAGCGGCCATGGCGGGCATGACTGTCATCTCCACATTTCTGGTGGTGCGTGTGCAGGGGCCCGCTGCTGCCATCTCGTCCGATGTTGTCCCAGGGGACGGCAAGAACGGTGAAGTGGGCGACGACTCTGGTGGCGATCTGAGGACAGGGATCGGGCGAGCCTTCGCCACCATTAGAACGGGTGCAGGCTCAAACCTGCTGATGACCGTGCGTAACCCGCAGATCAGGGTTCTTCTTGCATTGCACACGTTCTATTTCGTGCTCATCGGTGCTCTCGATCTGCTCTGTGTCATTCTTGCCGTCGACTACCTGCACATGGGGCCGGGTGGCCCGGGATTCTTGAACGCCGCACTCGGCGGAGGGGCACTGCTTGCCGGGTTCGTGACTGCCTTCCTGGTGGGTCGGCGCCATTTGGCGAATACGCTCACCGTCACCCTTTCGATTGCGGTGGTGGCACTCGCGTTGATCGGTGCGATTCCCCGCGTGGCTCCCGCCATCCTTCTCATCGGCACTGTGGGTCTGGCCGGTGCTGTCTTCGACGTGACCGGTCGGACCCTTCTGCAACGGTCGGCTCCCTCCGACTCTATTGCCGGGTCGTTCTCGATCCTGGAAGCCCTCATGGACTCCGGCTTGGCTCTTGGAGCTGTTCTGGTCCGCGTCGCGATCGCAATCGGAGGCCTGAAGGCAGCACTTTTCGCCCCTGCTGTTGTAGCTCTCTTGCTCATCGGTGGGCTGTGGCGCCGGATCCGGAAGGTCGACGCCTCTGCCACCGTCCCGCAGGTCGAGATCCAACTGTTGCGCTCAATCTCCATCTTTGCCGCTCTTCCAGCTCCGTCGCTTGAGGGAATAGCGCGCGACCTCGAGGCGCTCGCGGTGTCGCAAGGAACCGTCGTGATCAAAGAGGGCGAACGCGGCGACTGCTACTACGCCATTGCCCAAGGCGAGCTTGCCGTCACGCGCGTTAACCAGTTCGTACGAATGGTGTCGCGCGGTGACGGGTTCGGTGAGATAGCCCTGATCCGTGACGTTCCTCGACAGGCAACGGTGACTGCTGCCACTGACGCTTCGCTCTACACGCTCGACCGAGAGCTTTTCGTTCAGGCGGTAACCGGCCATGCGACGGCGATATCGGCAGTGGAGAGGGTCATTTCGAGGCATCTGGGAGACGACGTTGCGGAATAATTGGATGGCGGGTTGGTTCGTTGATGTTCCTGTTCGGCGTCAGGAATCGGAGGCGGCCGGTGCCGGTTCCGGCTTGGGCCTACGTCGGCCCCAGCCGCCTCCAATGGTGATCGTGCTTCGCCGTCTCGAAGTCCAGCGCACCCGTCAAAGCCGGGAAGCGCTGCCGCACGGCCGCTCCGTGGCCAGGACGGAATCAACGTGTAGCGCCGGGCTACCTCCGGAGGCTGAGACTGCAACCCCCGGCGACTCCGCCCATCTCTTACACTCTGCCCACGGAGACACTGACCTTTCTCTTCACTGACATCGAGGGCTCGACGGTTCTGCTGGGGCGCCTCGGTCACGCCGCCTACTCCAAGGTGCTGGCCGATCACCACCGGCTCATCCGGGCCGGCCTTGCCTCGCACGACGGCAAGGAGATAGACACCCAAGGCGACGGGTTCTTCGCCGTGTTCTACTCACCCAGCGCCTGTGTGGCGGCGGTGATCGAGATACAGCGGGCCCTCGGTGCCCACGAGTGGCCCGACGGCGAGCGGGTGCGCGTGCGCATGGGCGTCCACTCCGGTGAGGCGTCGGAGACGGAAACGGGCCTGGTCGGTCTCGACATACACCGGGCTGCCCGTGTCGGAGCCGTAGCCCACGGGGGGCAGATCGTTCTCTCCGCCGCCGCCGCCGTCCTGGTGCGGGACTCGCTCCCCTCGGACGCCTCACTTAGGGACCTCGGCCACCACCGCCTGAAGGACCTGGGCCGGCCCGAGCAGATCTTCCAACTCGACGGCGAGGGTCTGGAGGCGGACTTCCTCCCGCTGCGCTCGCTGGACAACCCGGCTCTGGCCAACAACCTGCCCGCCCAGTCGGCACACTTCGTCGGGCGCAACCGCGAGGTGGCCGAGGTCCGGCGTCTCGTCGAGTCGGCGCGGCTCGTCACCCTCACCGGGGCGGGGGGGTCCGGCAAGACACGTCTTGGGCTGCAGGTGGCTGCCGAGCTGCTCGATGGGTCCGGCGACGGCGTCTGGCTGGTCGAGCTGGCTCCGCTCTCGGACCCCGACGCCGTGGCCTCGACGATCAGCTCGGTGCTCGGGATCACGAGCCAGGCCGGTCGGCCCGCACTCGAGACCCTGCTCGACGCGTTGGTGCCTCAGCACATGCTCATCGTGCTCGACAACTGCGAACACCTGATCGGGGCCTGCGCCAAGGTGGCCGATGCCATTCTGCGCCGGTGCCCCCAGGTCCACCTGATCACCACCAGCCGTGAGCCGCTGGGCATCGGCGGGGAGAGCATCTACCGCGTGCCATCGCTGTCGCTACCCGGGATCGACGATGGCGATGCCTCGGCGGCCGTCGAGTCAGATGCGGTGACGCTCTTCATGGAACGGGCCCGCGGGCAGGGAGTCGACCTTGTGCTCGACGAGGAGACCGGACCGCTCGTGGTCTCGATCTGCCGGCGCCTCGACGGCATGCCGCTGGCCATCGAACTGGCAGCAGCCCGGATGCGGTCGCTCTCGCTGGCGAGCCTGTACGACCGCCTCGACCAGCGCTTCCGCCTCCTGACCGGGGGCAGCCGGAGCGCGCTGCCGCGCCAGCAGACGCTGCGGGCCACGGTGGACTGGTCCTATTCCCTCCTCAATGGGCCCGAGCGGTCGGTGCTGCAGCGCCTTTCAGTCTTCGCCGAGGGGTTCGACCTCGAGTCGGCCGAGTCGGTGTGCGGTCTGGGCGACATTGACGTGTTCGACGTCACCGATCTCTTGGGGTCGTTGGTGGACAAGAGCCTGGTCGTGGCCGAGCCCACCGGGGGCGGCGTCCGCTACCGGTTGCTGGAGACCATCCGCCAGTTCGGGGCCGAGCACCTGGTCGAGCAGGACGAGAGCGAGGCGGCAGCCGTGGGGGCGGCGCACTGCGCCCACTTCCTCTCCGTGGCCGAGCGGGCCGCTCCCCACCTCACCGGGCCCGAGCAGGGCAGCTGGTTGGCCCGGCTCGACGCCGACCGGGCCAACCTGCGCCGGGCGATGGAACACGCCGCAAGTGACCCGGAGGGGACAGAGCTGATCCTCCGATTCGGTGTGGCCCTCCGGCGCTACTGGTGGGTGCGCTCTCGGGCCGAGGCGATCGATCTGCTCGTGCCGGTCCTCCGGCGACCCAACGCCGAGGCTGACCCTTACCTGTTGTGCGGGACCCTCATCACCATGGCCTTCGGCGCTCGCTACGTCGATATCGGGACGGCCCGGCATTACGCCGAACTGGCGCTCGAGACCGCTCGCCGGCTCAACCATGACCGACTGCTCACCGCGTCCCTCACAATTCTCTGCGCCGTCTGTTACTTCGCCGGCGATTCCGAGAGCGGATTCCCCATGGGCCTCGAAGCCGTCGAGCGCGCCCGGCTGCTGGGCGACGACGTCCTGTTGGGCGAGAGCCTGGCCATGTACCTCCTCTGCTGCAAGGTGGTCGAGCCGGACCGCACCGGGGAGCTTTTCGCCGAGGCGATCTCCTGTGTCCAACGCTCCGGCGATCACTTCCTGGCCTCTGTCCTGGAGAACAACGCCGGCGTCCACGCGCTCGACGAGGGGGACGTCCCCGCCGCCCGGGCCCATCTGGAGCGGGCCGACGAGGCACGGCAGAGAATCGGGAGCCTCTTCCACCTCGTGCAGCTCAACCTGGGCTGGGTGCTGCGCGAGGAAGGCGACACCACGAACGCGGGCTCCATGTTCGAGCAGGCACTGCGGATCGCCCGCCGCAACGGGGACCGCTCCGGGATGGCCTACGCCAATCTGGGCCTGGCCTGTCTGGCCGCCGACCAGGGTGACTGGCTCCGGGCCGCTGTCCTCCACGGGGCCGCCCAGGCCTTCAAGGACCAGACCGGTGAACCGTGGGCGCAGCCCGAGGAGCGATACCGCCAGGCCAGCCTCGAACAGGTGCGCGCAGGTCTCGACGCCGACGAGTTCCAGCGCGCCTACGCCACCGGGCAGGGGCTCAGTACCAAGGACGCCGTCGACCTGACCTTTGCCCGGTACCCCTCGGCCTGACGGCGGACCCGAAGTAAGTGGGCCGGGGATGGGGCACGTGGCTACAGGTCCGAGAAGACTCAGACCTCAATGCGGATCCGGCGTCCTCAGGCGCCTGCACTTCGCCTGCCGGCGCAAGTTTTGATTCCAGTGGGGCATGTGTGGGGCACGAAATTTCGGCCGCCAAATAACCCCACGCCAAAAATCGCCTCTGAGCTGTTATTTACGGTGGTCGGGCGCGGGATCGATCCGCGGACCTCACGCTTTTCAGGCGCGCGCTCTACCAACTGAGCTACCCGACCGGGTGACCAGACTCGATCGTCATGGTGACCGATCGGATCTGGAGGCGGACCTGACGGGATTTGAACCCGCGACCTCCGCCTTGACAGGGCGGCGTGCACTCCAGGCTGCACCACAGGTCCGTAACGGCGTGAGCCGTGTTGCTCGCCGGTTCGACGTACGTCTCCCCTTTGAGCAGCCCTTCACTGTAGCCGAATGCCGTGAGGAGCCCCACGGCGGGATCCGCCCTGGTCCAGGCGCTAGGGGAGGGCAGCCTTCACCGCGACGACTCCGGCTTCGAATTCTTCGAACTGGTCGCGATGGAGGGCCTGGGTGAACGACGCCACCGATAGCTGATCGGTCATGCCCTCTGCTTCGTCATGCTTGTGCCGGATGGCGGCGCAGTCCGGAAATGGCCCCGGCCATCCGAAGAACTTCGCCTGCCCCTCGCCTTCGTTGGTCAGGATCGCTTCTTGGGGCGTCAGTCCGGCGGCAGTGGTGGCGACCAAGTGGATCCCGCCTCTCCACTCACGCAGGATCTGCATGAGCTGGGCCGTTCTTCCCGCATCGTCGTCCGCCCTTGCCGCAGCGCGCCAGCCGGCAAACAGGGGGAGTCCAGAACCCTCGAGTCCATCGACCAGGGTCTCGGTGATCGCGACGATGTCGGATAGGCCCTTCACGTCGCCCAGGTATTTGCGGCCCCACAGCGCGTGCGCCTCAGCCATCCGCTCGGCCGCGGCACGTGCGCCCTTGATGGCGGCGCCTTCTTCGAATTGTGCCTTGACGACCGAAGGTTCGAACCACCCGAAGGCGGAGCAGACCACTTCGGCTCCGACGTCGCCCATCATGCCGCCTCGTCCTGCGAAGTAGAAGGAGAACGGATTGGACCAGCCCCATTCACCGGCCCAGCCGAAGACGTCGGGGCTCAGGTAGATGGCAGTACCGATGTCGTGAATCGGTGCGGATGTCGATTGAATGACAGCCAGTGCAGCATCATGATCCGTGGTCCCCATGGCTCCTCCTCAAATGTCTGTGGGGCGATCATGGGTCGGATCGCTCCGGATGTCCAACGGCACCGCGGTCACGAGCGGGACCGTTTGGACGGGTCGTTGGTATCAGCGCAACCAGAAGGGTCGCGGTGCGTCGATGCGTTCGAGGGTGGACCGCACGCTCCCAAATCGGTCCGACCTGGTCCCCCAATCCGCAGAGGCGCGTTCAACCTCGGCCCGGGTGCGGGCGACGAAATTCCACCACATGAGGATTTCCTCCGCGAATGGCTGACCGCCCAAAAGGAGAACACGGGAGCCTTCGGTCAAGTCGAGTGTCAGCGACTCACAGCCCGTTCCGACGTAGGCGAACTGGTCCTGGCGCGCCTCGGCGTCGCCGATGCGCACGCTGCCACCGAGCACGGCGATTCCGTATTCGAATGTCGGATCTGCAGAGAGCTCCAACGGGCCGCTCGCCGCGATGTCCACCCCGACGAGTGGAGAGTCGACCAGCGTCGATGATCGGGCTCCTGCGAATTCCCCCACGAGAACGGTCGCCGTTCCCGTGCGGAGATCGACTACGGGAAGATCCTCGTGATGCGCAAACGATGGCGAGTCATGTCGGGTCGAATCGGGCTGGGCCACCCAGAGCTGCACGCCGTCCATGTTCCCTTCGGGTTGGTCCCGAGCGTCTTCGGCGTGGGCGATGCCCCTGCCCGCGGTCATCAGATTCAGCTGTCCCGGACGTATCAGCTGTTCGTTGCCCAGGCTGTCCGAATGCAGCACCCGCCCACTGAGAAGCCAGGTGACGGTGTGCAGGCCGATATGGGGATGCGGGCCGACGGCCATGGTCTGGCGCGGCGTCACGTCGATCGGACCGAAGTGATCGAGGAAGCACCATGCGCCCACCGTCCGCCGATCTCGCTTGGGAAGCGCGCGGTGCACCGGCATCCCACCGACCTCGGCGACGTGGCTGCCGGAGATCATCGGCGCCATTCCGCTCACGGATGCCACCATCTCATGTCGATGATCGGTCGGACCGCTACGAGCGGGGGCGAGCCCGGCGTCGACCGTCGCTCTGTCGTTGCTTCCAGGTCTTCTGAGCCTCCTTGGCCAGGCGGTGGTCGTTCTGCTGGGCTGCGAATGCGGCTTCGCCCAAGAGCTTGCGGTAGCTGTCGAGCCGATCGGAGGCGAGCTCACCGCTCGCAATGGCGGCCAGAACGGCGCAGCCCGGTTCGCTGGCGTGCGCGCAGTCATTGAACCGGCACTGCTCCGCCAGGTCCGTGATGTCATTGAATGTGGCTTCGATGCCCTCTTCATCCACCCACATTCCCAACTCCCGCAACCCGGGGGTATCGATGAGGGCGCCGCCGGTGGGGAGAACCACCAACTCACGCCATGTGGTGGTATGGCGTCCCTTCCCATCGGCTTCACGGACCTCACCGGTCTGCACCACCTCGGAGCCCATCAGGGCGTTGACCAAGGTGGACTTGCCGGATCCGGACGTGCCGAGGAGGGCGACGGTGAGGCCGGTTTGCACAAGGGCGGCAACCTCGTCCATGCCGGCCCCTGTCACCACGGAGACAACGAGAACGGAGAGGTCGCCGCTCACGGCGGACACTTCCGCCAATGCCGCCGTAACCGTGTCGTTTTCGACGAGGTCCGACTTGGTCAGGACGAGCACGGGTTGGGCTCCACTGTCCCAGGCCAGGGCGAGGAACCGTTCGATCTGGCGCCGCGACACCGGCCGGTCCAGCGGAACGACCACCATCACCGTGTCGATGTTCGCCGCCAGGGCTTGTGACTCGACGCGCGCTCCGGAGGATTGACGCACCAATGCCGTCCGCCGGGGGAGTACGGCAAGAAGAGCGTACGTGTCCGCTTCTCCAGTGGTATCGGCCGTGCTGTTGGCGGCGCACCAGTCCCCGACGCAGACCGGTGACACGCCGGTGGTCGAGATAGGGATCCCACCCTCTGCGGTGAGTAACTGGAAGCGTCCGCGGTCGACGCGCCCGACGCGTCCCACCACGGTTCCCGCCGGCGCGTCCGCCAGCAACGACGTGAACGCGTCGACCACGTCGTCGTCGGCCCCGAGGACGCGCAGCATCGCCGTCGTGCCTCCTTCCTCATGCACCGAGGGCATCGTTGTCCTCCCGGTCGATCGAGCGCAGCATGGGCGCGCCCGTACGGCAATGTGCGATCAATTCGTCTTCCTTCCTGGAATCGGATTGACGCGCGCCGAGCCTCTGTTTGGAAAAGTCCAAGGCCTGATGGCTGGCCCCGGGCCGCAACGCGGACCGCTAGGAGGAGACCAACGAGCCGAGGCGCGCTCTGACGGGAACTGGAATCGACATGGACACCTCCCGCTCTTCGAGGCCGGAATCTCCGGCACCCGAGTGTGCTGCTCTGAACACCCGCTGTCAATGGGGCCTGCTGCGGGCGAGCGCCGCCGAAATGACGGGTCATGAATGTGGGAAAAGGCTTGCATCGCGCAGAATTATTTCTTACAATGACAAGCGCTAACTCCGCTTTGATCAAGTGTCAAAGAGAGAGGTTGGAGAAGCAAAACTTCCCTGGTAGAGAGGTTGTGCCGGGTCCGATCTGTTAGGTATATTCCCTGAATATGGTCAGGGATATTGGCGCGTCTGCGCGCACGCTTTTATTTGATCGGCGACGCCCCATTGCGGCTGCATTCGAGCCCGTGCGACGCTCCCGGTGATCGATCCGGCCACCATCGATGATCCCGAGGTCCGTTCGGAGCAGGAGCATCTCAACCACGCGCACGACTCGCTGTCCGCCATGCGGGCCCGCGCCGAGTCGCTGCTGGATGACCTGCGGAGTGCCGGCCAGCCGGATCTCGACTATCAGGCCGCCCTGGCGCATCGTGTCGCCGTGCTCGGCGACAGTGCGCGGCCGTTGCTGTTTGGTCGTATCGATGAAGAGGGGGGACAGTCCTGGCACATCGGTCGCCGTCACGTCGAGGACGATCTTGGCGACCCGGTCGTGGTCGACTGGCGCGCTCCCGTCTCCATGCCGTTCTATCGCGCCCGCGTGGAGGAATCCCTCGGCCTGACGCGTCGTCGACAGGTGATGGTCGATCGGCGCCAGGTCATCGCGGTGGCCGACGACATCTTCGGTGACGGGCACGAACGATTGTCCGGCACCCGGCTACGGGGCGGGGACGCCTTGTTGGCCGAGCTCGAACGGGCCCGCACCGGCGAGATGCTCGACATCGTCGCCACCATCCAGGCCGAGCAGGACGAGATCATCCGGGCACCGCTCGATCAGCTCCTGTCCGTCCAGGGCGGTCCGGGAACCGGGAAGACCGCGGTCGGGCTGCATCGGGCCGCCTTCTTGCTCTACAACCATCCACCGTTGTCACGCGACGGTGTACTCGTGCTCGGACCGAGTCGCGCCTTCCTTCGCTACATCGCGCAAGTCCTCCCTTCGCTGGGGGAGGAAGCAGTCGTGCAGTCGACCGTGGCCGACTTGGCGCCGCGCCTCAAGGTGCGGGCGGTGGAGCCGCCCGACGTGCGCCACCTCAAAGGCGACCCCCGGATGGCGCAACTTCTGGCTTCCGCCTTGCGCGATCGACGACGCCCGCTCGACGAAGACGTCACGTTGCGCGCCCGCTCTGCCCGTTGCACCTTGTCGGCCCGTGAGGTGAACAGCCTCTGCGCCACCATCGCCGAGAAGCCGGCCCCCTACAAGGCCGGACGGCTGGCCCTGCGCGCGCGTCTGATCGGTTTGGCTCGACAAAAGCTCAGAGCGGCCGGACGCCTCGACGCGGAGGAGGCATGGTTCGAGCGCGAGCTGACGGCCTCGGACGGGTTCCGGTCCCTGCTCGACCACCTCTGGCCGTCGGTCTCTTCGATCGCCGCCGTGAGCGAGCTCTTGACGAGTGCCGACCGCCTGGAGCGGAGCGCCGCCGGAATCCTCGCTGCACGCGAGTGGCAGAGCCTGCTGCGTACGCGCGGGAAGCGGATCGGGACCCAAGACTGGACGATCGACGACCTCCCGCTCCTCGACGAAGCGGAGTACCTCATCAACGGTCGCACCCGTACCTACGGGCACGTCGTGGTGGATGAGGCGCAGGACCTGAGTCCGATGCAGTTCAGGATGGTGGCTCGCCGGGCGCAGGCAGGCTCACTGACGGTGTTGGGAGACCTGGCCCAGGCCACGGGCGCCTGGGGCTATGACAGCTGGGACGAGATTCTCCGACATCTCCCCGCCGCGGCACCCGCCCGCCACGACGAGCTGACACTGGGCTACCGCGCCCCGGGCCAGATCCTCGACCTGGCGTCCAGGCTGCTGCAGGTGGCCGCGCCCCGGGTGCAGCCCACTCGTTCCATCCGCCGGGGCCGGCGGGAGCCGCGGCTCCTCCACGTCGACGCAGGGCAGCTCCTGGCGGAGAGCCTGCGCGAAGCCACTGGGCTGGCAGGGGAGGGGCTCCTGGTGGGTCTGGTCGTGGCGCCGGAGCATCTGTCGGGCCTGACGGCTCTCGTCAAGGAGCGGAGCGACGTGGGCCTACTCGACCGCGATGGAATGACCAGAGGGGTGACCGTGGTGGAGGTCGCCGCGGCAAAGGGGTTGGAGTTCGACGCCGTCGTCGTCGTCGAACCGGCGGCGATCGCCGGTGGTGACACGCGGGGTCTCCGTCTGCTCTACGTCGCCATGACGCGGCCGATCCAGCATCTGAGCAT
>Ga0302177_10003461_pt1 | contig 11057 bp, 13 predicted proteins | sample I_Palsa_E1_2_FD_198780 | JGI IMG/M metagenome (GOLD analysis project Ga0302177, IMG submission 198780) | Peat permafrost microbial communities from Stordalen Mire near Abisko, Sweden - I_Palsa_E1_2 | ecosystem: Environmental > Terrestrial > Soil > Palsa > Peat permafrost | place: Sweden... | reverse complement strand
CCGCGCATCCAGCAAGCCGGTTGGGACGCGATGCAGCAGGGCTGCAACGGACCGTGCCGCGGCGCGGTCGTCGCGCTGGAGCCGTCCACCGGGAAGATTCTGGCGCTGGTGTCCTCGCCGTCCTACGACGTCAATCAGCTTGCCTCGCACGACCCCGAGCAGCAGGCGCACACCTGGCAGCAACTTCGCGACGACCCGCACTCACCACTGATCAATCGCGCAATCTCGCAGACGTATCCACCCGGTTCGACGTTCAAGGTGATCACCACCGCGGCCGCGTTGCAAAACGGTGCGACCGAGGACGACCCGCTCACGTCGGCGGCGTCGATTCCGTTGCCGGACAGCACCGCAAGCCTGGAGAACTACGGCGACGCGCCCTGCGTGAACGCCGAAACCGTCACGCTGCGTGAGGCATTCGCCCGGTCGTGCAACACCGCGTTCGTCCAGTTGGGCCTGCTCACCGGTACTGACGCGCTGCGCAGCACGGCGCATTCGTTCGGCCTGGATGTCGTCCCGGAGCCGACCCCGCTGCAGGTCGCCGAATCGACCGTCGGACCGATACTCGACGCTGCTGCGCTGGGAATGTCGAGCATCGGCCAGAAAGATGTCGCGTTGACGCCGCTGGAGAACGCGGTCGTTGCGGCTACCATCGCCAATGCCGGCATAACCATGCAGCCCTACCTGGTTGACAGCCTGCAGGGACCGGACCTGGCTAACATCAGCACGACCGCGCCGCACCAACAGCGCCGTGCGGTGTCCCCGCAGGTCGCAGCTAAGCTAACTGAGTTAATGGTCGGCGCCGAGAATGTCACTCAGCAGAAAGGGGCGATCCCCGGCGTGCAGATCGCATCCAAGACTGGTACCGCAGAGCATGGTACCGACCCGCGCCACACACCACCGCACGCGTGGTACATCGCTTTTGCGCCCGCGAAGGCTCCGAAGGTGGCCGTTGCGGTGCTTGTAGAAGACGGCGCTGACCGGTTATCGGCGACCGGTGGTGCGCTTGCCGCACCGATCGGGCGCGCGGTCATCGAGGCCGCGCTGCAGGGAGGACCATGAGCCCGCGAGTGGGTGTGACGCTGTCTGGCCGCTACCGCCTGCAGCGCCTGATTGCTACCGGCGGCATGGGCCAGGTGTGGGAGGCCGTCGACAGCCGGCTGGGGCGTCGCGTCGCGGTCAAAGTGCTCAAGGCCGAGTTCTCCCAAGACTCCGAATTCATCGAGCGCTTCCGGGTTGAAGCGCGCACCACCGCGATGCTCAACCATCCCGGCATCGCCAGCGTTCACGACTATGGCGAGACCCAGATGGAGGGCGAAGGGCGGACCGCCTATCTGGTGATGGAATTGGTCAACGGCGAGCCGCTCAACTCGGTGCTCAAGCGGACCGGCCGGCTGTCGCTGCGGCACACGCTGGACATGCTCGAGCAGACCGGACGGGCGCTGCAGGTCGCGCACGCCTCCGGTCTGGTGCACCGCGACGTCAAGCCGGGCAACATCCTGATCACCCCGACCGGCCAGGTGAAGATCACCGACTTCGGCATCGCCAAAGCCGTCGACGCCGCCCCGGTGACGCAGACCGGCATGGTGATGGGCACCGCCCAGTACATCGCGCCCGAGCAGGCACTGGGCCACGACGCGACGCCGTCGAGCGATGTGTATGCGCTGGGAGTGGTTGGCTACGAAGCGATTTCGGGTAAGCGGCCGTTCACCGGCGACGGCGCGTTGACGGTGGCGATGAAGCACATCAAAGAGGCGCCGCCGCCACTGCCGTCCGACCTGCCGCCGAACGTACGCGAGCTCATCGAGATCACCCTGGTCAAGAACCCCGGCATGCGCTACCGCAGTGGGGGACCGTTCGCCGACGCCGTCGCCGCCGTTCGCGCCGGCCGCCGCCCGCCCCGGCCCAACCAAGCCGCGGGCGGGGCACGCGCCACACCGGCGGCCATTCCGTCCGGCACGCAAACCCGGGCCGCTGCCGCTGCCACCACCCGAGCGCCCGCCGCGCGTCGCGCACGGCCGACCACCGGCGGTCACCGCACCCCGCCCGCGCGCCGAACCTTCTCATCCGGTCAGCGGGCACTGCTGTGGGCCGCCGGCGTCCTGGGCGCGCTGGCGATCATCATCGCGATTCTCATCGTGATGAACTCGCACAACAACAATTCTCAGCAGCAACCATCCACACCCACCGTGACCGACACTGGAGCCCCGCCCAGCAAGTCTGAGTCGGCGCCGGCGCATCCAACGAATTGGACGCATCGGGGGGCGGCGGGTAATCCTGGAGGGCAATGCCAGCTGCCCACACCCAGGCGGGCACCATCGCTGACCTTCTCTTGCGCGGCGGTGTCCCAACACGAGAAACCGCAATGACGACCCCGCAGCACCTGTCCGACCGCTACGAACTCGGCGAGATCCTCGGCTTCGGTGGCATGTCCGAGGTCCATTTGGCCCGGGATGTCCGGTTACACCGAGACGTAGCGGTCAAGGTGCTGCGCGCCGACCTGGCCCGCGACCCCAGCTTCTACCTGCGCTTCCGGCGGGAAGCGCAGAATGCGGCGGCGCTCAACCACCCGGCGATCGTCGCGGTGTACGACACCGGCGAGGCGGAGACGGCCGCCGGGCCGCTGCCCTACATCGTGATGGAGTACGTCAATGGCGTGACGCTGCGCGACATCGTGCACACCGACGGACCGATGACGCCCACCCGGGCCATCGAGGTCATCGCCGACGCCTGCCAGGCACTGAATTTCTCCCACCAGCACGGCATCATCCACCGCGATGTGAAGCCGGCCAACATCATGATCAGCACCACCAATGCGGTCAAGGTGATGGACTTCGGTATCGCGCGGGCGCTGTCCGACAGCGGCAACAGCGTCACCCAGACAGCCGCGGTGATCGGTACCGCGCAATACCTTTCGCCCGAGCAGGCACGCGGCGACACCGTCGACGCCCGCTCCGACGTGTACTCGCTGGGCTGTGTGCTCTACGAAATGCTCACCGGGGAACCACCTTTCGTCGGTGACTCGCCGGTTGCGGTGGCCTACCAGCACGTCCGCGAAGATCCGGTGCCGCCGTCGCGACGCTACGAGGGCATCTCCCCCGACCTGGACGCGGTCGTGCTCAAGGCGTTGGCCAAGAACCCCGAGAACCGCTACCAGACGGCCGCGGAGATGCGGTCCGACCTGATTCGGGTGCATAACGGTGAGCCGCCGGAGGCGCCCAAGATCCTCACCGAGGCCGAGCGCTCGTCGCTGATGGCCACGCCGCATTCGTCCGACTCGGGAGCGCTGACCAATCCGCTGCCCCGTCAGCAACTCGACTTCACCCGCCAGCGCAGTCCCGGTTCGGTGAGCCGCTGGGTGATCGCCGTCGCAGCGCTGGCGGTGCTTACCGTCGTCGTCACCATCCTGATCAACACGTTCGGGGGCGGCATGCGCAACGTGCAGGTGCCCGATGTACGCAATCAGGCGTCGGCCGACGCGATCGCCGCGCTGCAGAACCACGGCTTCAAGACCCGCACCCAGCAGAAGCCGGACTCGACTGTTCAACCCGACCATGTGATCGGGACGGACCCGGGCGCCAACACGAAACTCGGTGCCGGCGAGCTGATCACGGTCGAGGTCTCAACCGGGCCCGAGCAGCGCGAGGTGCCGGACGTCTCCTCGATGAGCTACGCCGCGGCCGTGAAGAAGCTGAAATCCGCCGGCTTCGGTCGGTTCAAACAAGTCAACTCTCCGTCGACACCGGAGATGAAAGACAAAGTCATCGGCACTAACCCGCCGGCCAATCAGACTTCGGCAATCACCAACGAGATCGCCGTGATCGTCGGCTCAGGACCGTCGAGCAAGCAGGTTCCCGACGTCGCCGGGCAGACCGCCGACGAGGCGCAGAAGAATCTCACGGTGTACGGCTTTTCCAAGTTCGCTCAGGCCGCGGTGGACAGCCCCCGCCCGGCCGGCGCCGTTGTCGGCACGAATCCGCCAGCGGGAGCGAATGTTCCGGTCGACACGGTGATCGAGTTGCAGGTGTCCAAAGGCAACCAATTCCTGATGCCCGACGTAACCGGAATGTTCTGGACCGACGCAGAACCGCGGTTACGCACGCTGGGCTGGACCGGGATCCTGGACCGGGGCCCCGACGTCGATGCCGGTGGCTCCCAACACAACCGGGTGGTGTACCAGAGCCCGTCGCCGGGCCAGGGCACCAACAAGGACGGCAGCATCACGCTGAAGTTCGGTCAGTAGCCGCGTGGTTAATCTCTGCGGAGTGGCGCACCGTCGCCAAGCTCTCCACCAGGTCGCTTTCCAGCTTCCGGACCAAGCCCTCGTCGAGGACCCGGCCGCAATCGGCCAGCCAGTTGGCCAGCATCCGGTGGCCGCCTTCGGTGAGGATCGACTCCGGGTGGAACTGCACGCCGTGGATCGGCAGCTCGGCGTGCCGCACGCCCATGATCACGCCGCTGCGGGTGCGGGCGGTCACCTCCAGCTCGGCGGGCAGCGTCTCGGGCATGATCGTCAACGAGTGATACCGGGTCGCGGTAAAGGGGTCTGGAAGACCTTGCAGCACACCGGTATTCGTGTGGTACACGCTGCTGGTCTTGCCGTGCAGCAATTCGGGGGCCCGGTCCACTGTGGCGCCGAAAGCCACCCCGATGGCTTGGTGGCCGAGGCACACGCCCAGCAGCGACGTGCGTGACGCGGCGCAAGCGCGCACCAGGTCGATCGAGGCGCCCGCCCGTTCCGGCGTGCCCGGGCCCGGGCTCAGCAGAATCCCGTCGACCGCAGCGGCGACCGCGGCGGGGTCGGACAGCCGTGTGTCGTCGTTGCGCCAGACCTGTGCCTCGACACCCAACTGACCGAGGTATTGCACCAGGTTGAAGACGAAGCTGTCGTAGTTGTCGACGACCAAGATCTGCATCGTGTCAGGCTACCGTTGCGCCACGGCGCCGTATGCTTGTCCGGCGCCTCCTCGGACCGCTGCGCGGTCCGCATCGTCATCCGGACGTTGCAGGTGAGCTCAGTAACTGACCGGGCCGACGGGCTGAGCGGAGTGCATCCGCAACGGCTCGGTGTGGCCCGCGATGCGGACGTCGGGCGACGCCTGCTCGGTGTAGCCGAGCCCGAACCGCATCACGTACTGCTTGTAGAGGATCACCAGGGGAGCGGCCGCCAACGCAGCCTGCATGGCCGCCGCGTCGCCGATCGCGGTGACCCGGTACGGCGGGCTGTAGGTGCGGCCGTTGAGCAGCAAGGTGTTGCCTACACAGCGGGGTACCGAGGTCGCGATGATGCGCTGGTCCTGCATCTGGATCGCCTCGGCGCCGGCGCTCCACAACGCGTTGAGGACGGCCTGGATGTCCTGCTGGTGCACGACGAGGTCATCCGGCGATGCATCGCGGGGAAAGCGGCCGTTGGCGTCGCGCTGTGCGTCGTCGAGCGTGATGGTCAGACCCGGCCCGTGCACGGGCTCCAGCCCGGCGTCGCCGGCCAGTTCGGCGGACCGCCGTTGCATCGCTGCCAGCGCCGCGTCGGGGGACCGACCGTGCGTCGAGTCGATGGTGTTGGCCAGTCGATCCCGTTCGGTGGTCAGGCGCTCGACCGCGGACCGTTCGCTGCGCACCAGATCGACCAGCCGTGGTGCATCGCTACGCCTGATATCGCCACCGCGGGACACCCCGTGGGTAGCCCCGAGCAGCAGCCCGGCCAATAAACACACCACCGGAACGCCGACCCGCCACGGCGACGGGCTCGATCCAGCGTCCCGGCCGTCGCGCGCGGAACGCAGCCGGGGGATGCGCATGGCCATCGTCTCTCCGTCCGCTGCTGGTGAGTGCGTTACGCTCGTCGTTGCACTGGTTCTCCATACCGTAGCTCCGAGGTTTCCCGAGGTAGAAATGCCCAAGTCCAAAGTCCGCAAGAAGAGCGACTTCACCGTTAGCGCGGTGAGCCGCACCCCGGTCAAGGTCAAGGCCGGCCCGTCCAGCGTGTGGTTTGTGGTGTTGTTCTGCGGCTTGATGCTGATCGGTCTGGTCTGGCTGATGGTGTTCCAGCTGGCCGCAACTGGCGCCGATGCGCCTTCGGCGCTCAACTGGATGGCCGCGCTGGGCCCGTGGAACTACGCCGTCGCGTTTGCTTTCATGATCAGTGGGTTGTTGCTCACCATGCGGTGGCGGTAGTCCCAGCGGCCCCGGTAAGGCGGGCATTGTCGGCCGACAGTGTTGCTGAGCCAGCAACTGGTGAGAGAGCGGATCACACGCGTGTTATTCATCCCCATTGTTGATAGCGTCTGTGGATAACCGCATAGGCAGTGGTAGACACCCCTAGGAGCCCCGTGCAGCAAACACAGTGGGCGCCGTCTTCGGCCGGAATCGCAGCTTGCGGCCTCGCCGGAATTGTGATGGCTACCACATGTGTGACCGTCGTCACAGATCCGCCGGGCCGGCTTTTGCTCGGTATCGCCGCGGTCGGACTGATCTTGTTTGCGGGCGGGACGTGGCGCGCGCGGCCAAAGCTGGCAATCACCGCCGATGGCCTCCAGGTCGGCGGCTGGATACGGCCGGCCCACCTGCAGCGACCCGACATCAAGATCATCCGGATCACCGAGTTCCGGCGGATCGGGCGCAAAATGCGGCTACTCGAGATCGACGCCAACGACGGTCGGCTGTTCGTCTTCTCGCGCTGGGACCTTGGCACCGACCCGGTGGACGTGCTCGACGTGCTGACCGCGTGCGGTTACGCGGGGTCTTGACTCGCAGGCGTCAGGAAATCGTGATCGATTCGATGACGACAGGCTCGGAGGGGCGGTCGCCGGGGCCGGTGGCGGTGTTGGCGATGGCGTCGACGACGTGCTGTGAGTCCGCGTCCACGACCTCACCGAAGATCGTGTGCTTGCGATTCAGGTGCGGGGTCTGGCCGACGGTGATGAAGAACTGCGAGCCGTTGGTTCCCGGGCCCGCATTGGCCATCGCCAACAGATAGGGCTTGTCGAACTGCAACTCGGGGTGGAACTCGTCGGCGAACTTGTAGCCCGCGTCGCCGCGACCCGTGCCGGTGGGGTCGCCGCCCTGGATCATGAATCCGCTGATCACTCGGTGGAAGATCACGCCGTCATAAAACGGGCCCGAGCTACCGCCGGAGGCGTTCTCGGTCGAGTACTCCTTGGTGCCTTGAGCCAGGCCCACGAAGTTGGCGACGGTCTTGGGTGCATGGTTTCCGAACAACGCGATCTTGATGTCGCCGCGGTTGGTGTGCAGCGTGGCAGTGGCGGTCTGAATGGGGCTGGTAGTCACGGGATCACAGTCTGCCATCACGGTCCACGTCGTCGGACATCCGGTGCCCGTACCCGTGTGGCAGGCTGAACGTATCCCAAGGCGGTCATGCGAAAGGGCACGAGATGCGCGCGAAGAACCACACCCGGTTGACCCCGCGGGAGCGGCTGAGCCGCGGCCTGGCCAGCACAGCGGTCGGCCCGGTGGACGTGACCCGCGGACTGGTCGGCCTTGGTGTTCACTCCGCACAGGCCGGCGCGTCCAGCCTGCGCCGCCGTTACCACGAGGGCCGACTGGCCCACGATTTGCACAGCGCCCAAGAGGCTTTGGTGCAGGAGCTGGCGGCCGCCCAGGAAGTGGTTACCGGTTTGCCCGAAGCGCTGCAGCAGGCCCGGCGGGCCCAGCGGCACGGCAAGCGCCCGTTGTTGATCGCGGGAGTGGCCGTGGCGGTGCTCGCCGCCGGCGCCGCCGCGTTCTCGATCGTCCGTCGCTCGGCACGGCCGGAGCCGTCGGCGTTGCCGCCGAGCGTCGATGTGGATCCGCGGATCTAACTCGCTGCCGGGGTTATTCGTCCGATAGTTTCGGTTGTTCATGATCACGCCGGGCGCATCATCTCGGTCTCGCAGTTCGCCCACGGGGTCCGGGCAAGGGTGCTGGCGCCTCCTGCATCCGTTCGGGGGACGCCGTCGCCAGCGTGGGCGTGGGCGCGGACGGGATTTCCCACGCGTAGGCGTCGCAATACGACCCGATCGCCGCGCTCACGCTTTCGTTCCTTCGCTAGCGGTGCCAACACGGTGATAAGGCGCGTGGGTGGGGCGGGTTGCGTTCATGCCGGTCACAATATGCCTCGGCGAAACGAAGAGGGGTTTTGGTGGCGGGCGGCCGAAGCCGAAAGGCGCAGAACGGCTGCGGCCACCCGCCGTGACCCGAGAGACGATGCTGAGATCCGCGCGGCGGCGGCGCACGCGTGGTAGCTAGCCGGCCATAGGCTTCGGAGGCCGCCCAGTCTTCAACAGCCCCGGCTTGTGTCCGTGTGTTGATTGAACCCTCTGCCAGGTGGCCGGCGAGTAGTAGTCCACTACCCGATCGCCGGATGTGACTTTCAGGATGCCGTCCGGCTCGAACTCATACATGTCGTCGTCGGTGAAGTTGGTAAAGGTGGAGTGGTGCTGGACCGCGAATGCCATCTCCTCAACCTATACGCGGGCTCACGGACGGTCCGCGCGGCGGCGGCATGCGCGTGGTGACGACCGAGCGCGACGCCGTCCTTGGATCACATGTCCCTAAACCGAAAGATGCTTCCGAAATCCGGAAGATAATCGTAGACTTAGCTGCACCTTAGCGTTGGCTAAGAACACGGTAGGTGTTTCTCGGAGGCTCTGGCCATGACGCAGTACTCGTCGAGTAATCGGAATCGCAACTCACACAACCTCAAGGTGGGCCGTCGTGGCGTGATCGGTCTGGGTGCAGCTGCCGGTGCGACTCTGGCTGCCGGACTCTTCTCGTTGAGCACAGCTCCCACGGCCCACGCCGACGACTTCACCGAAATCCTCAGTAACGAAACGGCCGTATTCGACGTTGGTGAGGCCCAGCTGAGCACCGCTGCAACTGATTTCGGCAGCAGTGCAATACCTGCCGGCCTGTCCAATGAGTTCGCTGGTTTGTTCAACGTTACCCTCGGCGGTCCGGATAACGTCCTCCTAGACACCATCGAAGCTCTTGCGGGAAAACCTATCTCGGTTGCTCTGCCCATTGCTCTAACCTCTCCTGCACCGACCGATCTGGCAGAAGGCCTCAGCGACGCGCAAAACTGGCTGACTATCGGTCAGGACAATTTCAGCGCTGCCGACACCGATTTCTTAGGCGGCGATTGGGGCGACGGCCTGGCCAACGTCATAGCTGGCCTCAACTTTGACCTCGTCAATAGTCCGGACGATTTCCTGGTCGGGGCGATTTCTTCGCTGCTGGGTGTGTAAGCGGGCGCTGATCTGAGAACGGCGCAGACACTTCTTAGGCATTCTAACCTTCAGACCGCACCCCGTCAGGGTGCGACCGCGGAAAGGAAGACCCCTGGTGAACGCTCGTGGTCTCGACCGACTCGGTGTGCTGGCGGTGGGGTTGGGCATCGGGGCGGCGGTGGCCTCCACACCGGGGATCGCTTCTGCCGACACACCTGCCGACCCGTTTTCGTTTTCGTCGATCAATCTCGGTGATGTGTTCCCGGCCGCCGATGCGGCACCATCTTCAACTCTGGATCTAGACATCTCGGTCGACGGGCATACGCTGCTCGACTTAGGCACCAGCGCCACCGCCACCTCGGGCACCGGTGACATCGCGATCGCCTTCGGCGCTAACAGCGACGCCATCGCCGAGGGCGGCTTCGGCGACTACGCCTTCGCCGACAGCACCGGCAGCCAGGGCGCCACAGCCTTCGCCGGCGACGACGCTCCTCGCGCGACCGGCAACAACTTCGACGTCGCCAGCGACACCGGCAACTTCAGCGCCGCCGACGCCGGCAACTTCGGTACTACCCCCGATACCATCGGCAGCAGTTTTGACTTCGCCAGCGCCGACGGCAACGACAGCGACGCCTTCGCCGGCGAGAACGGCAGCGGTGACTCGGCCAGCGCCGTCGGCCAGAACGTCTTATCCGAAGCCGGCCTCAGCATCAACGCCGCTGACCCCGCCAACTTCGACACCGCGAGCGTCCTGGGCAACTCCAGCACCCCCACCCCCAGCGCCAGCGAAGCCATTGCTGGGGGGCTCGGTGCTGGGCCCACTGGCAGCGGCGACTCGGCCTTCGTCTTCGACCCGTTTGGCACCCTGGGCAGCGAGGCCTTCGCCGGCCTGAGCGGCAATTTCGACCTCGCCGGCGCCTTGGCCGACAATTTGAACGCATCGGCGACCGGCGCCAACTTTCTCATCGACATCCTGCCGTCGTTGTAGGGTCACTGTCCTCCTGCCGGGTCCGCGCGGCGGTCCGATGCGGCTGTCCAATGTTCGGCGCCGGTGGTGGTGTCGCGCGGTGGCCGATGCCGGTGCGCCGGCTGGGCTCAACCCGCATGAACTTCGCCACTCGGCGGCGTCGATAGCCATCAGCGCGGGCGCCAGCGTCAAGGCGGTGCAGAAGATGCTGGGCCACAAGTCGGCGACGTTGACCCTGGACCGGTACGGGCACCTGTACCCCGATGAGTTGCAGGGCGTTGCTGACCGCCTGGATTCGCTGGTGAATTCTGCGGCGTCGGAAAAGTGTGCCCAAAATGTGCCCACCCCGCTGCGGGTGGTGCGCTAGCGGTTCGGATTTATGCCGTTGAGCTGCGGTGATCCTGTGGAGCCTAGGGGATTCGAACCCCTGACTTCTGCCTTGCAAAGGCAGCGCTCTACCAACTGAGCTAAGGCCCCTCGCGCCGACCACCGGTCTGGTCGGCTGCCACGTGCCAGACCTCGACACCGCGTTGAGACCGGATCACCACGGCCACCACCGCGATCGCTGCCAGCGGCAACACCAGTCTCACGAAACGTCTTGGCGAACACATGGTTGTGGGCCTAGGAGGACTCGAACCTCCGACCTCTTCGTTATCAGCGAAGCGCTCTAACCACCTGAGCTATAGGCCCGTACACGTACACGGACGAGCGACGAGATTACCGCACCGGAACGCCCGCGCCCAAAACGCTAGTCTCGGTCGGCCAGCGTCACCTCGACGCCGCCGATCAAGTCGGTGGTCAGGTTGTAGATGAACGCGCCGATGGTGGCCGCGGCGGTGAGCAGGACGATGTTCACCAGGCCGATCAGC
>Ga0302177_10003450_pt1 | contig 11068 bp, 9 predicted proteins | sample I_Palsa_E1_2_FD_198780 | JGI IMG/M metagenome (GOLD analysis project Ga0302177, IMG submission 198780) | Peat permafrost microbial communities from Stordalen Mire near Abisko, Sweden - I_Palsa_E1_2 | ecosystem: Environmental > Terrestrial > Soil > Palsa > Peat permafrost | place: Sweden: Abisko... | reverse complement strand
CGACCTCGGGCTGCAAGCTCGGCTCGCGGTAGACCTCGCCGTCGCGCGTCAGCAGGTGAATGCGGCCATCGGCGCTCGCGAGCTGCAGATCGAAATTCGTCTCATTGAGCACCTCGCCCTGCAAGGACTCGCCAGTATTGAGCCTGATCGCACGGCGCGATGCGGCGCTCGTGCCCGCGACCGGTCCGAGCGTGTGCAAAAACGCCAACAGATCAGTCATCTCCGGATCGGCGATAGCGTGGGCCGGCATGCCCCGGATGCCGGTGCGGATCAGCGCGGCGATCTGGGCATCGGGATTGCCCGCCACATAGGCGCGCAGGCTGGGTCCGCGCTCGGTGCCATTGCCATCCGCGCCATGACACGCTGTGCAGCGGCTCGCGAACGATGCGCCGCCCGGACTGGGACCACCCGCCTCTTCGGCGCTCGCGCCCAGGCTGACGCACAGCAGAGCAAGAAAAACCAGCTTCACAGGCACTCCCCGCGGTTGCACATGATCGAGCATCGAGCCCCCGTCAGCTTCGGGGGCGATAGGTTTTCGAGAAGCCGTTGCGAGAATTCGTGACGGTAAAGGTGCCATCGGGCAGCGCGCTGACCTTGATCCAATAGGCCGGGGAATGGTTCGGGTTGCCGATCTCCGGCGGCCGCGTACCGGGAGCGATCGGGCCGGGCGGATGCGTGATGACGTCGGCGACGGTTTCCGGCGTCTCGATGTTGGCGATACGCACACCGGCGACGTTGTGCTCCAGCAGGGTATTGGCCGACCAGTGCAACTGCCATAGGTCCTCAAGCCCGGGCGCGGATTCCAAGGTCTGCAGGTACTCGGGCGCGGCGCCCTTGCGCACGCCATTGTTCATCACGATGACCCGTGGGCGCAGTGCGTCGATCAGCGCCGGCACGCCGGACCAGGCGAGCCCGTGATGCGTGGTCAGCATCTCATCGACCGTGCCGATCTTGTTGACCGGGCAGGCGAGCTGCGCTTCCCAGTTCCAGAGCAGGTCGCCGAGATCGAGGGTGCGGAACTTGCCATAGCGGATCACGCTGCCGACGGACTGGGCATTCTCAAGGTCCACCGTGATTTCCTTCGGCTTGTAATCGGCGCAATAGGGGTTTTGGAGGCCAGCTCCGGGCTCACCCGCCATCGGCGCGGCGAGCACCTTGCCGGCCGAGGACACAATGGTCCAGTCCAGCCCCGCGATCGGAAGCTTGTCGCCGGGCTTGGCGATGATGTGCGGGTGGGTCTTCACGGCCGCGTCGTACGCGGCCCTCGAGTCGAACACCTGTTCGGGCTGCACCGTCTGCCCGTGATCGACGTAGTGCAGGATCGGTATCTGCTTGGCGAGCTCCAGGTAGCCCCCGACATGATCGCCGTGATAATGCGTGATCAACAGGTAGTCGATCTGCTTCACGCCCGCCGCCTTGGTCACCTCGATGATGCGGTTGGGGTCGCGTGTACCGCTATTGCCGGTATCGACGAGCACCGTCTGCCCGCCCGGAGCGACGAACAGCGTCGCCTGGCCGCCCTCGGTGTCGATGTAGTAGATGTCGAGCGACTTGGGCGCCGCCTGCGCGAGCGCAGCTGCGGCCGGGACTGTGAAGGCGATCAGCAGCATCAAGGTACGCAACATGGATATTCCCCCCTTCTGTTCTCTGGCGCACGATTCTACGGCATTTCCTGCCGGCTCCAAGCTGCCGGCTCCAAGTAAGCCGCGTTTGCGGGCTATGCGCTTTGTCGCCGTTTGGCGAATAGCGCCGCTGCGCGCAGCCCTGGCGCCTGTATTCGCTAGCGCACAGAGGTCTTGACTCGCGCGCGCTACATTCTAGCTTGCGGTAAATTGGGACCCGCACCACGCACGAATCGGCTGAAAAGGTAGCTTCGAATGAAACCTTCCACTATGCGGCTGCTCTTTGGCGCGTTATTGACAGCTGCGTGCGTTTCAATGCCGATGGCAGCCTTCGCACAGATCTCCATCGGCGTCAGCGTCAACATCGCACCGCCCGCTATTCCGGTTTACGTTCAGCCACCCTGCCCAGAGCCCAACTTCATGTGGACGCCCGGTTACTGGGCGTGGGACGGGGTCAGCGACTATTACTGGATCCCGGGCACCTGGGTCGCCGCGCCACAAGCTGGATATCTCTGGACACCGGGTTATTGGGGCTGGGGAGATGGCGGCGTCTATGTCTTCCACGGCGGCTATTGGGGCACACACGTGGGCTTCTACGGCGGCGTGAATTACGGATTCGGTTATGGCGGCGGCGGCTTTGCCGGCGGCGAGTGGCGCGGCGGCGTCTTCGCCTATAACACCGCCGCGGTACACGTGAACACAACGGTGATTCGCACGACCTACGTCAATACCACGATCGTCAACAACACGACGATCGTCAACAACAGCCACACCAGTTTCAATGGTGGTCCGAACGGAGTTGCCGCGAGACCCACTCAGGAGCAGCAAGCCGCCGCCAGCGAGACCCATCTTCCGGCCACTTCGGCGCAACAGCAACATGAGCAGGTTGCGAAACAGGATAAATCCAACTTTGCTTCGGCGAATCATGGCGTTCCGGCTCATGCCGCGGTGCCGCGCCCGGTCGCGAGCGTCGCCGAGCTGCAACACGGCGCTGTGGGCGCCAATGCTGCTCCGGGGGCAAAGCCCTTTGTTCCTCATCCGACCGCGGCGACGCCCTTAGCACCACCGGCTGAAACGGCAAAGCCCGCGATCAGGGCCGCTTCACTGCCCCCTCATCCGGCACCGCTGGCTCCGAAACCGCCGCCGAAGCCAGCACCGCATCCAGCTAAAGCGCCACCACCAGAACATCATCCTGAAAATTAGGATCCGATGGTGAGGGCCCGCCTGGGCAGACGGATAGAATTTCGGTATGAGCAATGCGTTCGGAGCCACATCAACGTCCGATGAGGTGCTGCGCGGGATCGATTTGAGTCAAAAGAGGATCCTGGTCACCGGCGTTTCCGCCGGCCTCGGTGTCGAGACCGCACGCGCATTGGCGGCGCACGGGGCGCAAGTGATCGGAGCCGCGCGCGATCTTTCCAAGGCGCAGGCCGCGACCGAGCAGGTGCGCGCGCAAGCCAGCCGGGGAGGCTCGCTGCGTCTGGTCCAACTCGATCTGGCATCGCTCGCCAGTGTGCGCGGCTGCGCGGACAGCCTGCTGGCTGAGGGCAACCCTATCGACGTCATCATTGCCAATGCCGGTGTCATGGCGTGCCCCAAGAGCACTACGGTCGATGGCTTTGAGACTCAATTCGGTACCAACCACCTCGGACACTTTGTGCTGGTGAACCGCATCGCCTCACTGCTGCGGCCCGGTGCGCGATTGGTGAACCTGTCTTCAGCGGGTCACCGATTTGCCGACGTCGATCTGGATGATCCGAACTTCGAGCACTCGCCCTACACCGAGTTCACCGCCTATGGCCGTTCCAAGACTGCCAATGTCCTGTTCGCAGTGGAGTTCGACCGCCGTCACAAAGATCGTGGCGTGCGAGCGACGGCTTTGCACCCCGGGGTCATCCAAACCGAGCTGAGTCGATATATGACCCCTGAGGTCATGCAGCGATTGATGGCGCAGATCAACGCCAGTCAGCCCCCGGGGGCCGCACCGTTGAGTTGGAAGAGCATCCCCCAGGGAGCGGCCACTTCAGTGTGGTCTGCCTGTGTCGCCGACGCTGAGTCGATTGGCGGTCGCTATTGCGAGGATTGCCAGGTTGCCGAGGTCGTTACAGTGCCGGGGCTGCGTCGGGGCGTGCGCCCTTACGCCCTCGATCCGCAACGCGCGCGGGCGCTTTGGCAGAAGAGCGAGCAGTGGGTCGGGGAGCGCTTTGTCCTCTAGCCTCAGGACTTCGCTTTCTTCGAAGCTTTTGACTTGCCAGAGCTGTTGAGGGCAACCGCCTGGCGGATGAGCGCCATGAAGGCGGACTCGTCAACTTCTTCTCCCTGGTGGATGTCGATCGCACGGCGCACGTTGCCGTCGAGACTCGAATTGAAGAGACGGGCCGGATCGCTCAGCGATGCGCCCTTGGCGAAGGTCAGTTTCACGACACTCTTGTAGGACTCGCCGGTGCAGATGATACCCGCGTGCGACCAAACCGGGGTGCCCATCCACTTCCACTCCTCGACGACATCCGGGTCGGCTCGCTGGATGAGCGCTCGCATTCTGCGCAGAGTCTGCCCGCGCCAGTCCCCGAGTTCGGCGATTCTTCTGGAGATCAGCTCCGAGGCGGATTGGCCCTGGTTTGCGTCTGGCTTCTTCATGTCCTCTGCCTCTCTACTTGCTTGATTTTCCTATAAATTCGGTGGAATTTCAGCTGCGCATCTGTTTTAAATACATATGGTATGTATAATATATCGTATGTAGTAACAACCATTTAGGCTGTGCCATGGGGTACAGCGCAGGAGCGCTAGCATGAACAAATTGGCTTGCAACAGCGCCGCCAGCGGCGGCATCAGGAGCAACAAAGAGATGGCCGGGTCGGCCGTGCGCGAGAACTCGTTCGCGGGCAGTGGCTTGCGTGATAGCACGCGGGGCCGACGGCGCCGACGAGTCAAGGTCGCACGCTTGCAGGACTCGGGTTTCCGCATGTTCCGGGTTTTCTGAAGGCCGGCTACCCGACTTTATACCCGCAGGGGCGACGGACGATCGAGTCAACCCGCCGTGTCGTCGCTGCGCGCCGCGATAGCGCGCTGCAGAGCTTGCATATCGACCGGCTTGATCAGGTGATCATCGAACCCCGCCTCGCGCGCGCGCTGTCGATCTCCGCTCTGACCATAGCCCGTTAGCGCAACCAGGCGGATGTCGCGCCACCTGGGGTCAGCGCGTAGGCGCCGGGCCAGATCATAGCCGTTCATCTCGGGCAGGCCGATATCGAGCAACATCACATCGGGCTCGAAGGTCTGCAGACGCTCGAGCGCCTCCTTGCCGCTGAATGCGACCTGGGTTTCGTTACCCAGAACGCCTAGAAGCACAGCGAGCGTGTCCGCTGCGTCGACGCTATAAGTGGGTGAAAGCAAATCACGAATATAGTCACGCATATCCGCGTTGTCGTCCGCCAGCACAATGCGAGCAGCGGCAGTGTGCGCAAAGCGGTGACCCAGCGAGGAGGTGGGGCTTTCGATGAAAGCCGCTAATTTCGCTGAGCTCTCAGCGGCATTGCCGGGTGTCCAGCGCAGCGCCTCCTGCACGAATGATTCGGCGCTGATGGCTGTCGAATTGATCGAGCGGGGGGCCTTGATATGCTCGGCCGCAAGATGGGCCGTGCCAAAGGGCAGTCGCACGCCGAAAGTCGTTCCAGCCCCGAGCTTACTGGCTGCATGAATCTTGCCGCCGTGAAGCTTCACGAGCTCCTGCACGAGTGCGAGGCCGATGCCCGAACCTTCCTGCGTACGACCCGCAGTACCCTCCACGCGATGGAAGCGCTCGAAGAGCCGCGGCACCTCGTGGTCGGGGATACCCACACCGGTATCCGCGATCTCGAGCACCGCTTCGTTCTGCTGGCGCTGCAGTCGCACGGCGATCGAGCCGTCGAACGTGAATTTGAACGCATTCGAGAGCAGGTTGAGGACGATTTTCTCCCACATCTGCGGATCAACGTACACGGGCTCGCTGAGCCCAGGGCTCTCGACCTCAAAGCGCAGACCCGCGCGCTCGATGGCAGAGCGGAAGTTGCTCGCCAGATCACGCGTGAGCGCGGCAAGGTCAGTGGGCTCGAACGAGGCCTGCACTCGCCCGGCCTCGATGCGCGAGAAATCCAGCAGGCTGTTGACGAGCTTCAGCAGCCGCAGGCAGTTACGGCGCGCGAGAGTGAGCTGATTGCGGATCGGGGCTGGCGTAGTCGGATCAGTCAGGACGTCTTCTATCGGTCCCAGCATTAGCGTCAGCGGCGTGCGAAACTCATGGCTGACATTCGAGAAGAAGGCCGTTTTTACCCGATCGATCTCGGCCAAGGCTTCCGCACGGCGGCGTTCAGCCTCGTAGGCCTGAGCATCCGCAATGGCTGCGGCGAACTGACGAGCAGCCAATTCGAAAAAACCACGGTAATTATCATCCAGGGCGTGACGCGAGGAGATGCCCGCAACGAGCACCGCGATACTCGCCGCGGAGCCCTGGCCCTGCACGGGCAGCGCGATGGCGCGCTTCACGCGCTCCGGATAGAAGGGCACTTGGATGGCGTGCGAGCCTTCCGGCAGTTCCAAGAGCTGCGCTTCGCCGCGGCGCACGGCCTGCGCGATGGGCCAGGGCGCTGAGCTCTCGTCGAGCGCAATCTCGACGGGGCGCAACCTCAGCGCTAGCCCGCCGCAATGCCCCGCGAGCGACGCACGCTCCTGCCTGGAGTCGAGGGTATACAGGCAGGCAAAGGGCACGTCGTACGGATGGTCCGCGAGCACCCGCATCAGCCGCTCGGAGGCTTCCCGGACGGTGCCCGATCCGCGCGAGCGCGTTGCCAAGTCCCGCAACACGCCCAAGCGGCGCTCGCCGATCACGCGCTCCGTGACTTCAGTGACTACGCAGAGCATGCCGGCGACGCGGTTCTCATCGTCGTAAACTGGGCTGTAGGAAAAGGTGTGGTACGTCTCCTCGGGGAACCCGCTGCGCTCGAGATACAACAGCAGCGCTTCGTCCCACGTGGCCCGGCCGTCCTCAAGCACCTGCTGAATGCGGGGTCCGATGTCGGGCCAGATCTCCTCCCATACCTTGTCCGAGCGGGCACCGAGCACCCAGTCGCGCTTGATACCCACCGTGGGCAGATACGCGTCGTTGCAGAAGAACGTCAGTTCCCTACCCCATAGCATCCACATGGCGTAACGCGAATCGAGCATCACGCGCACTATGGTCTTGAGCGACTGCGGCCACGCGGCGGGCGGCCCGAGCGGGGTCTTCGTCCAATCGAGCCCGCGCATGCGCGCGCCCATCTCGCCGCCGCCGGCGAGAAAGTTGAGCTCGCTGCGTGCCTTCCCGGACCAGTCCTTGGCAGGCTCATTCATAGCATTGAGTATGAATGCCGAAGCCCGATTTGCCACCTATCGTGTAGGACGAAACGCCCAGGCGTTGGAGCCGGGATACCTGGCTATTCGACCGTGACGCTCTTGGCGAGGTTGCGCGGCTGGTCGACGTCCGTGCCCTTGAGGACCGCGACGTGGTAGGCCAGTAGCTGCAGGGGGATTGCATAGACGATCGGCGCCTGCAGATCGGCCACGTGCCTGGGCATGAGTATCACGTGCACGCCGTCGCTGGATTCGATGCCGGCGTCCGGGTCAGCGAACACGTACAGCTCACCGCCGCGCGCGCGCACTTCCATCAGGTTGGATTTGAGCTTCTCGAGCAGATCGTTGTTGGGCGCCACGGCCACGACCGGCATATCCGCGTCTACCAACGCGAGCGGGCCGTGCTTGAGTTCGCCAGCGGCATACGCTTCGGCGTGAATGTATGAGATCTCCTTGAGCTTCAGCGCGCCCTCCATCGCAATCGCCTGCATGGCGCCGCGCCCGAGGAACAAGGCGTGGTGCTTGTCGGCGAATCGCAGCGCGAGTCGCTGCACCAGCGGGTCGAGCTCGAGGGTCTTTTCGAGCAGAGCAGGCAATTCGATCAGCCGCGTGACCAGGGTGCGCTCGCGCTCGGGATCGGCGCCGTTGTGGCGCGCGAGCGCTGCGGTCAGCATGGCGAGCGCCGTGAGCTGGGTCGTGAAGGCCTTGGTGGAGGCAACCCCGATCTCGGGGCCGGCGCGCGTGAGCATGACCAGCTCGGACTCGCGCACCAGCGAGCTCTCGGGTGCGTTGCAGATCGCCAGCGTGGACAGATAGCCGTTCCGGCGCGCCATGCGCAGCGCCGCGAGCGTATCGGCCGTCTCACCGGACTGCGAGATCGCGACGAACAAGGTGTTCTTCGGGATCACTGGATTGCGGTAACGATATTCGCTCGCGATCTCGGCGCCACACAGAATGCGGCAGACCTGCTCGATGTAATAGCGCGCCACCAGCCCGGCGTGATAGCTCGTGCCGCAGGCCACGACGTGCACGGCCTCGACGCGCTCGAACACTGCCGTGGCGGCCGGACCGAATGCGGCCTCGAGCAGGCGCCCGTTGGCCACGCGTTCCTGCAGCGTGTTGGCGACCGCCCGTGGCTGCTCATGAATCTCCTTGAGCATGAAGTGCCGGTATTGACCCTTTTCGGCCGCGTCGGCGGATAATTCGCTTTCCCGCACCGGCCGTTCGGCGCTGTTGCCTTCACGATCGATCACGCGCGCGCCGCCGCGGCGGATCTCGGCCACATCACCCTCTTCGAGGAACATGAAGCGGCGCGTCACGGGTAGTAGCGCCGCTACGTCCGAGGCCACGAAGCTCTCGCCCAGACCGATACCAATCACCACCGGGCAACCCACGCGCGCCGCAATGAGCCGGTCCGGATCCTGCTCGCTCACCACGGCTAGCGCGTAGGCGCCTTCGAGCTCAGCCACCGTCGCGCGCACCGCCCGGAACAGGTCGCCGAGCTTCTCGCGGTGATAGTGCACACGGTGCGCCACGACCTCGGTGTCGGTCTCGGAGCTGAACTGGTAGCCGGCGGCTTTGAGCTCCTCGCGCAACTCCTCGTAGTTCTCGATGATGCCGTTATGCACGATCGCCAGACCGTCGCGTGACAGGTGCGGATGCGCGTTGCGCTCGCTCGGAACGCCGTGCGTTGCCCAGCGCGTGTGCGCTATGCCTATGCGTCCCTCGATTGGCAGTTCGATCAGCGCCTGCTCGAGCGCACTGACCTTGCCGACCGTTCGCAGCCGCTGCATATGGCCGGCATGGTTGATCACCGCGATGCCAGCCGAATCGTAGCCGCGGTACTCGAGCCGCTTGAGTCCCTCGATCAGCACCGGCGCAATGTTGCGATCGGCGACACCACCGACGATTCCACACATATCAGGCTCGTCCTTGCAGCGGGTGCATCTGCGCGCTCATGGCTTGTCCGTGAGCTTGCCGGGCCGCTCCCAGTGCCCGATCGTGACCTGGCGCGAGCGCGCCAGCGTCAGCTTGCCGGCCGGTGTGTCGCTCGTGATGGTCGAGCCCGCGCCGATGGTCGCCCCGTCACCGATCTTCACCGGCGCAACCAGCATCGTGCCCGAACCGATGAAGGCACCGCTGCCGATATCGGTGCGCCATTTATTCGCCCCATCGTAATTGCAGGTGATCGTACCGGCCCCGACGTTGACGCGGCTGCCGATGTCCGTGTCTCCCACATAGCTCAGGTGATTGACCTTGCTGCCTTTGCCGATCAGGCTGTTCTTGATCTCGACGAAATTGCCCAGATGCACGCCATCGGCGAGCCGGACCTGCGGCCGCAGCCGCGTGAAGGGCCCGATCTGGCAGCCCGCGCCGATCTGGGCATCGTGCACGACGCAGTTGGCGTGCAACACGGTTCCAGCCCCGACGCTGGTGTTGACCAGCACGCAGTTCGGCCCGATGCGCACGCCATCGGCCAGATGCACGGGCCCATCCAATACCACGTTCACATCGAGCAGCACATCGCGCCCCACGCTGACTTCGCCGCGCACGTCGATGCGTGCCGGATCGATCAGCGTCGCGCCCTGGCTCATCAGCTCATGCGCGCGGCGGCGCCGGTATTCGGCTTCGGCCGCGGCGAGCTGCACTTTGTCGTTGACGCCGAGCACCTCGGCCGAATCCTCAACTGCAACGGGCAGCACGCGCGCGCCGGCTTTCAGCGCGAGCGCGAAAACGTCGGTCAGATAGAATTCGCCCTGCGCGTTGCGCGGCTGCAATTGCCGCAGCCAGTTGCGCAGGGGCGCGGCGGGCGCGAGCATCACACCGCTGTGCACTTCGCGAATCGCGCGCTCGCGCGCTGTCGCATCGCGCTCCTCGACGATGCGCCGCAAGCCCCCGCGCGCATCGCGCAGCACGCGGCCGTAGCCCTTCGGGTCTGCCGGGGTGGCCGTCAGTATCGCCAGCTCGCGCACGAGCGCGCGCTCGATCAGCGCGCGCAGCGACTCCGCTCGCAGCAAGGGCACATCGCCGTAGAGCACGAGCACGCGGTGAGCGTCGGGAATGGCCGGCATGGCCTGCAGCAAGGCGTGGCCCGTACCCAATTGCTTGGCCTGCAAGGCCCACTGCACCGGTGCGTACGCGAAGTGCTGGCGCAGCAGCTCACCGCCATGGCCATAGACAACGTGCACCGAGGCGCTCGCGAGCTGCGCGGCAAGGTCCAGCACATGCGCGAGCAACGGGCGCCCCGCAAGCGGCTGCATGACCTTCGGCAGCATCGAATGCATGCGCGTACCGCGGCCGGCTGCAAGCACGACAACGTGGAGCGGGGCGTGGCTGGACGCGCGATCCGGCGGCCGGCGCTTTGCCTTCGCGGAGGGTTTCAGCGCGGCCTTTGGATCCTTGCGGGGCATCTGAGCGATTCTAACAGCACGGCTCGCCGCGATTGGACGCGAGCTCGAACGGCTGCGCAGCGGGTCACAGAATCGGCGCGCTGGGCGCTCGATTCAGCGCCTGACCCTGTTCAATTTTGCGATGAGCTTGAGCTGTGCGATCGCACGTGACAGCTCGGCGATGGCTTCAGCATGGGTGATGCGGTCGATCTTGCCGGCCAGAATCTGCTCGGCCCGTTGCTGCGCCTCGAGCGCGGCGGCCTCGTCCAGATCCTTGGCGCGTGCGGCCGTGTCTGCCAGTACCGAGACTCGCTTGGGCTGGATCTCGAGCACGCCACCGCCGACAAAAAACGAATGCTCCTCGCCATCGGGGGTCCGTACCCGTACCTCGCCGGCCTTGAGCAACGACAATAACGGCGCGTGGCGCGGCGCAACACCGAGCTCGCCTTCGGTGCCCGGCAGGAACACCATGCTTGCGGGACCAGAGAAAATCTGGCCCTCAGCGCTCACGATATCGACCTCGATCGTGTTCATCACTGCAGCGTCTTAGCCTTCTCGACCGCCTCGTCGATGGCTCCCACCATGTAGAAGGCCTGTTCGGGCAATGCATCGAACTCACCATCGATGATGCCTTTGAAGCCGCGGATCGTATCCTTGAGCGGCACGATCTTGCCATCCTGGCCCGTGAAGACC
>Ga0302177_10003448_pt1 | contig 11073 bp, 9 predicted proteins | sample I_Palsa_E1_2_FD_198780 | JGI IMG/M metagenome (GOLD analysis project Ga0302177, IMG submission 198780) | Peat permafrost microbial communities from Stordalen Mire near Abisko, Sweden - I_Palsa_E1_2 | ecosystem: Environmental > Terrestrial > Soil > Palsa > Peat permafrost | place: Sweden: Abisko... | reverse complement strand
CCGACGACGTCGTCGGCCGCGTCAAGACCTACGAGGCGATCGTCAAGGGCGAGAACGTCCTGGAACCGGGCGTCCCCGAGTCGTTCAAGGTCCTCATCAAGGAGCTGCAATCGCTCGCCCTCGACGTCAAGGTGCTCACCGAGCAGCGCGAAGAGGTCGAGATTCGGATCCAAGACGATGACATGGCCGAGCGTGCTCAGGAGATCGGCCTGCTCATGGGCGACGAGGACTCGCAGCTCTCGCAGACCGCTCTTGCCGAGCGCGAGGCGGAGGGCGAGCGGATCTCGCAAGTAGCCGCGGTGCTGGCACTACCGGCCGAGGACGAGGAAGCCGCCGAGACCGCCGGCGCGGCCGAGGTCGAAGAGCCCGAAGAAGAAGAGGAAGAGCTCGATGACTCGGCGCCGCTCGTCGCCCCGGCTCCCACCCGCGGTGGGCGCTCGCCGGACGAGGAGCTGATCCCGGCGGGACCGCTGGGTGGCCTGCGCGCGACGATGACCGACGACGGCGAGATCGTCGTCGACGAAGTCGCCGAGGACGAGGTCCCGGCGGCGACCGAAGAAGAGGGCGAAGACGAAGGCTACGTCCTCGAAGAAGAGGATGAAGAGTACACCGAAGAGCCGGAAGAGGACGAAGGTCCGCTCGCCCACTCGACGGACGACGACTACTGATCGCTCCAATGAAAAGGAGCCGTGCCGCCCGCCGGCCCGGCTCCTCTTTCATGTGAGCGTCCCTCAGTGGGCAGGGTCACCCACAAGACCGGCTATTCAGGTTTCCGAGGCCCTGTGTCGGTACGTCCAGATAGCCGAGTTCATATGCTCGTGCAACGAGTTGAGCTCGAGATCGTGCCGACAACTTTGCGAACAGAATGCGCACATGAAATTCGACCGTAGCGCTGCTTCGCCCGAGTCGCTCTGCAAGTTCCTTGCTTTGCAGACCCGCCGCTAGGCCGACCAAAATGGAGCGTTCCGTCTCCGTAAGAGGCTGTCTCACAGCCGGCTCATCCCGCGCTCGCCAATCATGAAGACGACTCCTTCGAACCGCTACCGATGTTGCTAGATCATACTGCTCAGCGGGCGCCCCTCTCCATCGTCCATTTGGACGAGGTCGTTTCAGGCGCGCGAGACGGGACCGCCGTCCGGACGAGGCGGAGGCCACGGACTGCTTCCTCGACCAGGTCGCAGAGGAGGGCCCAGACGTTGGACCTCGTCGGTGAACTCCAGGCCGGCGGCGATCACCCGCTGACGGGGTGGCCTCGCCTCTGCCGATCCGAGCCAGCCGGCGTGGCGTCGGCTGGGGCTCTCCAGTAGCGATAGACGGCTACCTCTGCTACGATTCCCCCAGCGGTTGCCCGACCCGTCGGTCCTCGTCCCGGCGGCGGCGATCGCTGCCGGGACGAACTTCGCCGCGGGCCGGGTATTCAGAGGCGGTGGGTTTCGATGCGCTCCGAGTGTTCCCGAGCTATGGGGCGCTTGGTCAGGTTCACACACGTGGAACGAAGAGGGGCTCTTGGCGACCTTGGACGGTCGAGCGAAATCAGGTCAGCTGACGGTCAAAGCGCTCTACGACGTAGCGACGCTCGGGGATGCCGAAAAAGTGCGGGCTCTCCTCTCACGGGTGTCCTCCCGAGACCGCCTCGTTGATCCGTTGGCTATCGGACTTCGCGCGACGGACGCCATCATACGAGGAGAGATGGCCAACGGGCTGGCCCTGTTTGGACGCGCGATCTCCCACGGCGAGGGTCGAGATCGCGAGTATCTGACCGAACTGATGGTCCCGTATCTCATCTCAAACGCTCGCATGGATGAAGCGGCGACGTTGCTCGCTGCGACGACAAACGACGTCGTCGAACTCCGCCCCGCCTTCGATGCGTTGCGCGCGATCGTCGCGGCTCAGGCCGGCCGAGACGCTGAGAGCCGTACGCTGGCGGCCCAGGCGGTCAAAGCGGGCCGGCTCCTCGACGTCCCCGTCATCGCGGCGAGGATACTGCAGCGCGCGGGCCTCGCCGCCTTCTTTCGCGATGACTTCGACGAGGCGCAGGAACTCGCACTTGAGGCCGCTCAGGCTTTTCAAGCTGTCGGCGCCCTCCGACAGGTATGTCACGCGTATTCTCTTTTATACGTGATCACCCATGAGTGCATCGGCGATCCGGAATTGACGAGACTGTACGCTGAGCGGATGACCGTCTTCGCGCAGCGCGCCGGGGATGTCGCGATGCAGAACAACGGCTTTGTTGCCCAACTCGAGATCGCGGCGCAATCGGGCGACGTTCGCCGGCTTGGTTCCATCCGCTCGCGCCTCCTTGCGAACCCGCGCAGCGCGCAGTATCGCGAACGGTTCGCCTTCATCATCTCGGAGGCGCTCCTGCAGACCTGGGCAGGTCAATTCACGCCTGCATACGCGCTTCTCCAGTCGGCCGCTCGTGCTACGGATCGAACCCTACACGAACGTGCGCTTTGTCACGGGTTCATGGGTCTCTTGGCTCTCGCGCGAGGCGACGAAGCCGCCGGACGTCAAGCGGCACAACGAGTTATCGGGCAGACCGCGCACCACCGTACGCCGGAGGCGCTGCACGAGGCGCGAACTCGGCGCGTGGCCCGAATAGTGGCCGCCTGCACCAGTATCCTCGCAGGGGACGTAACCCGAGGGCGGCGGGCTCTCTCGAGTTTCTTCGATCCTGATGGGACGATCGTTGAGCTCGCCGACCGCGGGGTCTTAGACGAGAATCACGTCCCTCCGATGATGCGTGGGCTGGCGCGCGCGGTGACGGTCGTGCAAGAGTACGTCACACAGCGCAAGCCGAAGCACACCCTGACCGAGACCGAGGTGCGTACGTTGCAGTTGCTTCTTACTGGGGATACCCTTGAGAGCATCGCAGGTCGGATGGGCCGCTCGGTAAACACCGTGAAGGGGCACGTCAAGGCGATCTACGAGAAGCTCGACGTTTCCACTCGTGCGGCCGCCGTGCGGCGTGCCCGAGAGGTTGGCATCGAGAGCTAGGCAAGAGGCTAGAGCCACCCCATACAGCTGACAAGGAGGCGGCGGGTGGACTCCTGGAAGAGCGATTTGGCCTAGAAACGCGATAACCACGCGGGTTTTCGGCGCGGCCCACCCGTTTGGGTGGCAGCGAATCGGGGCGTGGGGCCGTAGATTATCGGTAGACCTGTACCGCGTTTGCGGGACGAGTTGCTTCTGAAGGAGCCCCTCCCTTTCATGATCACCCTGTTGATAGCTGCCGTTGTTACCATTCTGGTCGTCGTCGGACCGACGTCCGCGTAAGATGGTCAGCACTGAGCGGTACAGCCGCCGCATCGACAGCGAGCCTGAGCTGGTGTGCCTTCAGGCGACGGGATCTCGCCGACCCTCACCCACGATGCTGCGTTACGTCAAAATCTGCGCGTCGCTCCTGATGGCCGCTGTAGACACCGGTGAGGTCAGCCCTCTTCTCGATTTGATCGACATAGCGGCTCAAGATGGTGTCGAGATGCGCGATATCTTCGCGGCGGCACAAAACGTCGTGGTCGAACGACTGGAACCGTGTACGGCGGTCAAGCTCAATACTTACTGGAAAGCAATGCTCGCTGTGTCGGCGAGGGTGCTTCCCCTCCCTGTGTTCAGCCCCTCGCAACTCGAGGGTCTCCTGAGCGCCGTGCCGGCATAGGCTAAGCGGGGCATCAGTGATGTTGCACGTGACTAATGCGCCTGTCGGCGCGCGGCGGGACCTCGTGCAACGCTTCCTTGCAGCGCGTATATCGATTTCGGCTGAGGTAACGGCTCAGTTGACGAACGCGCCTGGCGGAGCTAAGCCAACATTGCTCGCGCGGCTTCTCGTAAGCTCGCTAGCGCAGGCGGTGCAGGAGTGGGACACCGAGGCGATAGTCGCGTCGGTCCATCTCTTGCGAAAGGCTCACCCCCAAGCGGAGATATCCACGGTACTTGAAGCCGTGTGCAACAAGTTGCTTGCCATTGCGGCCAACGTCGACGGCGTCGATCTGGGGCAGGTAATGGTGTTTTTGGAGATCGTTCAGGGGCGGGTGCTGTCCGGGCCGGGCGAGGTCACTTCGGAGATCGGCGAGCAACCGTCGGTCCGGGCGCTACTGCTCATGTTGCGCGGCCGGGACGACGCCACGTGTGTCCACTCGTATGCGACCAGTGTTTGGGCGCGTCGTTTAGCCACTGCTCTAGGCCTCGGCGATGCCGACGTCGAGACGATTGCCACGGCGGCGGTTCTGCACGACATCGGCAAGGTCGCGACACCTGACGGGATTCTGCTCAAGCCTGGGCCACTGACTGCCGAAGAGTGGGCTGTTATGCAACAGCACGCGACCTTCGGAGCCGAGATCGTGTCGGAGATTCCGTCGCTTGCACGGTATGCGCCGATCGTGCGCGTGCACCACGAGCGGCCTGATGGGCATGGCTACCCTGACGGCCTACGAGGCGACGACATCCCGCTATCCGCGCGCGTCGTCGCGGTTGCGGATGCCTTTCATGCGATGATCTCAAAGCGCCCGTATCGCGAGGCGATGTCGTTCAGCGCGGCGCTTGAGACGCTGCGCGCGGGGCGGGGCGCGCAATGGGACGCCTCCGTCGTCGACGCCATGTGCGTCCTGGTCGGTCGACACCGCGCCGAGGTCCGCTCTCGCGACCTGGCGCAGTTCGATGAGCGCGTGACCGAAGAAAAATCGGTTAGGACAGACCTAACCGGTTAAGGCCGTCCACGTTGGGTGTGGGCTCTTCGGGATCCGCGTCGGGGTGTAGGCGCGGATCCCGAAGTCGTTTAGGCCTCTCGCGGGCCCAGGCCAGGTGACCCTGGTGCCGGAGGCGTAACTGTAAAGGCAGCCGAATGATCACGCTGCGGGAAGACAATTCGTTCCTACACGTCTACGAGGTTCTGTCCGGGGACCTTGCTGACGTCGACGAGGCGCTAGCCACGTTTTCAGCGGCGGCGCGCCTTCAGGATCCGCCTGCGCTCGCCGTGCGAGGTCCAAGTGCTTCAAGCGATGGCACGTGGCTGCTCGAATCACGACGTTGCCGAGGCGCAGTATTGCTCTGTAAACACCGTACGAACGCACGTGTCCTCAATTCTGCGTAAACTAGGATGCCGTCGCCGCGGAGAAGCCGTCGCCGCGGCTCGTCGTCTAGGTCTCGTCTGAAGTGGTTCTATGTATATTACCCTGAACGCCGGGGACCCCGGTCGCGCCGGCGCCCTGTTTCTCGAAACATCCTCGAGCACTGCTGCCAGCGAGGCTAATGTTCGACACGTGCGTGCCTTCGCGTCATGCCTGCGGGTAGCGCTCTACGGAGGCGATAAGGAATTTGCGGCTCTCGTCGACACGGTGCGACAGGCCGGAGCAGATGTCGATCTGCTCGCTGCCGCGGAGTTTGCGGAACGAAGCGCTCTTTGATGCGGGCGTTGTGTCTTGGCAGGAGAAGATCGCTGCCGTGGGCGACCTCGTACGACGTGTGCGCGCAAGCCTTACTGACGTTGGTGACCAGCAGACCGTAGCTCACTTGTGAGCTTGGCGGTCACCTCAGAGGAGGCCTAATCGACGACCAGTCGCCACCGCCTCGCCGCGGCTCTCGCTCCCGAGCTTCCGCAAGATCGACGAGACATGGGTCCGCACGGTGTTGATCGTCCGCCTTTGCTCGTCCGCGATGGCCTTGTTCGACATGCCCCCGGCCATAGCTCGAAGGACCTGAAGCTCCATGGCCGTGAGGTCGCCTGGGGCCTCCGCGGGGGTCTCGAGGCTCGCCGCGGTTGCCTCGAGGACGAGGGCGAGGCCGCCGAGGCTCTCGAGTCGCAGTTCACGGATTGCCTGCTCGAGTCGCTCAGAAGCACGGCCCATCAGGGCGTGCAACCCCGCGTCGATGTTCGCGAAGCCGTCGGGAGTCGACTTGATGCCTCGCAGCATGCGCTGCGCAATCGCGTTGCGGCCGAGCACGATGTTCGCCAGGATCGCGAAGCGCTCGCCGAAGGCATTGATGCGCTCGAAAGTCGGGCGCTCGTCGATGTCGTCGTGCACGACTTGCTCGTATACGGCGAGCGCGGCGAGAGCGCTGCTACGGTCACCGGCCGATGCGGCGGCCACGGCAAGAAGACCGGTGCGCTCACGATCTTGGTAAGGGGTGAGCTCGCGTCGTGAGACGGAACTCAAGATGCTCTGCGCTTCGGGGAACTTCTGTCCACCGATCAGGACCAGACCCTTGCCGACGAGCAGCGAGGAGATGGAGACCGGGCCTCGGTATGAAACCGCGGCCAGCTCTCGCTCGAGCTCGTCGACCCGTGCGGCGTTTCCACGGTGCGCTTCGATCAAGACGAGGTCGCGAAGACCACGTGCCTGCAATTGCGGGTCGCCGGCCTTTTCGGCGTTGCTCACGATCTGCGAGGCGTGCCACGCCGCGGCGGGAGCGCGGCCTTTGAAGGCGTGGGCTGAGCACAGGTTGGTGTTGAGGCGCGCCGCGAGCTGGAACGCGCCGGCATCGGTCGCGAGACGGATCGCCTCACGCGTGAGCCGTTCGACGGCCTCGTCGTCGCCCGCGTAGAACGCGACGTTCGCAGCGCGCCCGTAGGTCCTCGCGCGGGTCAGGTCGTCGGTGAACTCGGCGAGCGCGATGGCACTGGCGAGCGCGGATTGCGCACCGGCCAGATCGCCGGCGAGGGCCTTCGCCATGGCGAGCGATCCCTCGAGGTTCGCGCGGTCAGCGCCGGAGAGTTCGGGTCGTACCGCCAGGCGCTCGAGGCGGGGGATCGCGTCCAGCCGTCCCTGCTGGTAGAGGAGGAGTCCGTAGCGCCACGCGACGCCGACTTGGAACGAGAGGTCGTCCGGATTGCGGTCGAGGGCGGCTTCGTAGAGCTTCTCGGCCTGCTCGATGCGGCCGTGTGACTCTTCGATCGCGGCTCGGACTGCGAGGACGCCCGGAATCAGCGCGCGGGGGCCGGAGAGGAGGCGCAAGGCGCGCTCAGCGACGTCGTAATGACCGCTCTCGAGCAGCGTAAAGTTCGCTTCTGCAAGCACACGAGCGACATCGTCCGGTGCGGCCATTTCGATGTAGCGTTCGAGCGCGGCCGCCGGCATGCCGGCGGCTTCGAGCACGCTTGCAGCCGCAAGTCCGGCATTGTGGAGCGCGTCGTCTCCTTCGAGCTCGATCTGATGTCGAATGAAGTCGCGGAAGAGGTCGTGCAGTTGGTAGACACCGGCGTCGACGACCGTGACGAAGGCGACGCGCTCGCGCAGCCGCTCGATGATCGCCGCCGCGTCGTCGAATCCAGCCGCCACCGCGAGTCGGACGTCCATCCGCGGTAGGAAGGCGACCGTGCGCAGAAATGTGCGCATCCGGTCGTCGAGAGAGTGCCATACTTGCTCGGCGAGATACCGGTAGACCATCTCGCGCGTTCCCGCGGAGACGGTGCGCAGGTCGCTGGCGCGAACCGAGACGCGGAACGCAAACGCGAGCGCCGTCGGCCAGCCGTCGACCAAGTCGTTGATCGCGGCCAACTCGTCGTCGCGGACGGTGACACGGCTTGCGCGAGCTCCCTGCTTCGCTTCCTCGCCGGTGAACCGCAGATCGACGGCGTCGATCATGAGGTCAGACTCGCCGTACGCGAGCCACGAGGCGACCGGGAGTTGCAGCGGCGTGCGCGAGGAGAAAAGCCAGCGCGGGCCGCCCTTGGTACGATCGACCAGAGCGGCGACGAAACGCGAGACCTCTGGGTCCCCTTCGCCGACGTGCAGGTCGTCGAAGGCGATCAACGAGTCGAGCGTCCAAACGTGCGTCGCGGCCCACGCCGCCAAATCGCGGCCGGGGTTCTCCGAATTGCGGGCGCCATCGAGAGCGGTCGCGAGCGAGTGGCGCAGTCCCGGGGCGATCTCGGCCAGCGCGTCGGCGAAGCCGCGCACGAATGGGACGAGCGACGTCGCATCGGATGGGACGTCGTAGACGACCGCCGACGGAACAGTCGCCAGATATTGCCGCACCGCGACCGACTTGCCGAACCCGGCTGGGGCGATGATCGTGACGATCCGGTATTGCGCCGCCGTCGCCAGCCGCTCCAAGACACGCGGACGATCGATCGGGCGGAAAACTCCGCCGACGTCAGGACGACCGTCAGGCGCTACGCTACGGATCACTTGTTTGGAAGCAGGTTACTCCTCGGGGACACGGCTCACCTCGCGCCCGGAAGCCGAACCCGGGTTTTTTACGTTACACCTCGCCCTGTGGGCGCGAGACCGTCGTTCCGTACGGTACCGCACCGACGCCGCCACCCGGTCGGCCGGGTGGGCGAAGTGAGTAACCCAGTTACGAGACGCCGGTTCGTTCGCGCGAGATGAGGCGCAGGAAGCGTCGGGGGGCGAACGCGGCGTCGGCGTCGACCCGGCGGAAGGCCTCCTCGCGGATCTCGGAGGCCAACTCGCGGCGTTGGCGCATGGCGTTCTCGAGTTCGCGGAAGGCGCGCTCGAACTCGTCGCCTTCCAGACTCGAGATCTGGCGCTTGAGGCGCTCGATGTCCTGGCCGAGTTTGCCCTGCAGCTCGATGCTCACGTCGCGCTCGACCTGCTGGATGCGGTTGAGCAGTTTGTTGAGCTCCTCGACCGTCGGCAGGCCGGCCGCGGTGCGGGCCGGCTCGCGCGCTGCCTGAGCGGTGGGGCGCGTCGCGCGCACTCGGTTCTCGGGGCGGGGCGCGTCGAAGTCGGGGTAGATCCGGATGATCGACTTGATGCGCTGCGGCCCTTTGGGTGACTGTAACCCCTCGCCGATCCCGGCCATGATCAGCCGCGACCGCAACGCGGTGTCGTTGATCACGCGCAGGTACTGCGGGTCTGCACCGATCGGGCGTCGGTTGCCACCATAGAAGTCTTCATCTCGCGCTAAAGGAAGGCTCTTCGCTTTTTCCCATAGGCTGGCGCGAGCACCACGAGTTCCGTTCATCGCGGGGAATGGTTGCGTGACCGGTTACACGTCACCTGCGTTGTCGGCATCACGTTCCGGGAACTGCGTGAACGCGATGAGCCGTTCGTCGGCGAGCATCCCCGTGTCGTCGGCCGCCAACACGGCGGCTTCGCGCTCGTCGTCTTTCGTCGCTCGAGAGTCGGGGTCGGGCGGGCTCTTGCGGTCGCTCATGCAGGCCCTGTACCCGGCGGCTGTCGAACGTACGTTCGAGGCCCTGCTCTATGACCGCTGCTCGCCAAGTCCCGCTATTCGCATCCGCCGCGCTCCCGACGACCCTCATCGGGGACCACGGCGACGTCACGTACGTGCCCGAGTTCCTCGATGCCGCGCTGGCCGATCAGTTGCTGCGCGAGCTGAACGCCGACACGCAGTGGCGAGCCGATTCGCGCATCATGTACGGCAAGCGGGTGCTGGTCCCGCGGGAGACGGCCAGCCGCGGCGATCGCGCACCGCAACCGTGGACGCCGACGCTGCAGACCGTTCGCGAGCGGATCGAAGCCCACACCGGGACGAGCTACGACTACGTGTTTCTCAACCGGTATCGCGACGGGCACGACGCCGTCGCCTGGCACGGCGACCGCGACGGGGAGCAGGACGCCCGGTTGGTGGTCGCCTCGCTCTCGCTCGGAGCGACGCGTGCCTTTCAACTGCGGCCGAAGAAAGAGAGCGGCCTGCGCTACGATCCGATCACCGTCGACGTCGCCCACGGTGACTTGATCGTGATGGCCGGCGACACGCAACTCTACTGGGAGCACCGCGTCCCGCGCGAGCCGCGCGTCACCGGCGAGCGGATCAACCTCACCTTTCGGCAGCACCGCGCGCGCGATTAGGCGATGGCGGCGGTTTGGAACTGCGCCTCTTCGGTCGAGCCGGTCAGCGCCGTCGTCGACGATTGGCCACCGCCGACGACCTTCGCGACCTCGTCGAAGTAACCGGTGCCGACTTCGCGCTGATGGCGCGTCGCCGTGTAGCCGTGCACTTCGCTGGCGAACTCGCGCGCCTGGAAGTCGGCGTAGGCGGCCATGCCGCGCCGGCCGTAGTCGTAGGCAAGCTCGAACATCGAGTGGTTCAACGCGTGCCAACCGGCCAGCGTGATGAACTGGAAGCGGTACCCGAGCGCGGCGAGTTCCTGGCGGAACGTCGCGATCGTCGCCTCGTCGAGTTTGAGCTTCCAGTTGAACGAGGGCGAGCAGTTGTACGCGAGCTGCTTGCCGGGGAACTGCGCGTGAATCCCGTCCGCGAAGGCGCGCGCTTCGTCGAGCGAGGGGTGCGAGGTCTCGCACCAGATCAGGTCGCAGTACGGCGCGTAGGCCAGACCGCGCGCGATCGCCTGGTCGAGGCCCGGCTGCACGCGATAGAAGCCCTCCGGCGTGCGTTCGCCGGTCAGGAACGGCCGGTCGCGCTCGTCGATGTCGGAGAGCAGCAGGTTCGCGGCGTCGGCGTCGGTGCGCGCGATCAACACCGTGGGGACGTCGAGGACGTCGCTCGCCAGCCGCGCGGCGATCAGGTTGCGAATCGCCTGCTGCGTCGGGATCAGCACCTTGCCGCCCAGGTGGCCGCACTTCTTCTCGGAGGCGAGTTGATCTTCGAGGTGGACGCCCGCCGCGCCGGCCGCGATCATCGCCTTGGTCAGCTCGAAGACGTTGAGCGGGCCGCCGAAGCCGGCTTCCATGTCGGCGACGATCGGTGCGAACCAGTCGCGTTCGCCGCGGTGACCTTCGACGGTATCGATCTGGTCGGCGCGAGCGAACGCGTTGTTGATCCGCTCGATGACCTTCGGGACGGAGTCGTACGGGTAGAGCGACTGGTCGGGGTAGATCTGCCCGGCGGTGTTCGCGTCAGCCGCGACCTGCCAGCCGGAGAGGTAGATCGCTTCGAGCCCCGCCTTGACCGCCTCGACGGCCTGGCCCCCGGTCAGGCAACCGAGCGCCGCGACCGGCTCGCCGGCCGCCAGCATCGCCCGCAGCCGCTCGGCCCCTCGGCGCGCGAGCGTGTATTCGATCCGGACGCTGCCGCGCAGGCGCTCCACGTCGGCCTGGCTGTAGGGGCGGGATCCGCCGACCTGGCCGGGCTGGTGGCCGTTCGACGGACGGGGGGACTCGGGCACGATCTCTCCTCTGGCGCGGG
>Ga0302177_10003443_pt1 | contig 11079 bp, 13 predicted proteins | sample I_Palsa_E1_2_FD_198780 | JGI IMG/M metagenome (GOLD analysis project Ga0302177, IMG submission 198780) | Peat permafrost microbial communities from Stordalen Mire near Abisko, Sweden - I_Palsa_E1_2 | ecosystem: Environmental > Terrestrial > Soil > Palsa > Peat permafrost | place: Sweden... | reverse complement strand
TGCCGCAGTTCGTCGGCGATGGTGTCGCAGTCCCGCAGAATACGCGCGGCGGGCGGGCACGCAGCCAACTCAGGAAGTGCAGCCACGAGATCGGACAAGGGACGGTTCTGGGTCACTGTGCGCTTGCCCGGCGTGCCGTCCAGGCTCAGGCTCAGATCCCACGACCTGTCGCCCGTGAGGTTACGCGACAGTATCAGAACGCGCAAGACCACATCTTTAACGTGGCCGGCCCGCTTGAACCGGAGCACCCAGATCTTTGGGTGAAAAACGCCGCCATGCGGCGCGGTCACCTGGACTACCGACGATTCCAGCAGGCCATACAGCACATGCGGCAGGTTCGGCGCGCAAATCCGTCCTTGCTGGCAGAAGATTGAAAGCCTGTCTGTGGTGCGCCGGAGCGCCTCAAGCAGGGCGACTCCGTCCTGCAACATCGCATTGCGGTCCTCGCTCGACCGGAGAGCCAGGTGCAAGGGTATTGCCAGCAAAGTCGTCGGATCAAGCGTATAGGTCGTCGCCAGGCCGACATCGAAAGTGTAGCCTGGTGGCGGGCGCAGGGAATCAACCAAAAGGCTGCGACTGTTCGGATCGAGCATTTCATTTACCGTCCAGTCCGTCGTGCAAATCACGAATGAACCGCGTCACGGTGGGCCATCGGTAATTCATGCGCGACAGTCCCGCGGCACCCGTCCACTGATCGAGCGCTCTCGGATTCGTGAATCGCGACCGCCCGCCCTTCAGGCGTATTTCACGACTCCGGATCAGATTGCGGGCGACCTTGTCTTTCATAATCGAATCGCCACAGGATCGAACCAGTTCCACACGTTGTGGCTGACCGATTACCTGCTCGCGGAAAACCTGAAGCTTGCGTATGACAGCCGACAGGCGGCCGTCTCGCCAGCGCCAGGCGATGCGCCACCGGCTCCGGCTCAGGCTCAGCAGGGAGAGCAAGGTTCAAGCTTTCCGCTCACCCCCGAAGTCAAGCAGATGATCGCGGAGGAAGTGAAGCAGCAACTCGCGGCCGAGCAGGCCATCTCGGGGCAGACGCCAAGCCCGCAGCCGACCGGGGGCGCGGTTGACGAAGCGCCTCCGGCGCTGGACCCGAGACAGCGTGTGTTCGTGATTTCCAGCACTCTCGACGTCGCCGCCGCCGGACAGACTTGCGCGCTGACGCCGGGCGACATCATCCTGCGGACCGATGACGCCGCCGGAGACGGAAACACCGTCGGCGTCAGCGTCCTCAACAGCAAATCCGGAGATTGTCCAGTCAACTCCTCCGCGAGGATGGAAGTTGCCGCGCTCCAGGAAATGCACAATCAGTTCCGTGAGAAAATCGCGTCCGGGCTGACGTTGCTCGCGGACAACCACGGCAAATCCGGTCTGCCGGCCGGTCCGGCGCCGGGCGCGCGTCAGGTGCGGGAAGGACAGGCTGCACCCGACTTGAACGTGGACAAGGCGCTGCTTGCCCAACAGCAGGACGCGAACCAGATTGAGGCCGAGGCCAGGCAAGCCGCGGCGAGTGCGCAGGGGACGGCGAATTGAGGCGGAAGACGGGTTCAAAGATAAGTTGAAAGGAGCATGAACAATGCGGCAGAAATTCCATTTACTGATCCAGGTGAGCGCGCTGGTGCTGGCCGGGACGTATCCGTGGCGCTTGGCGACGGCCCAGGATGCTTCTTCGCTGACCGATCAACTGAGGGCAGTACAAGGTCGTCAAGAGCGGCTCGGACGCTTCCGGCTTCGTGGTCATCGAGCCGGGCGCTGTCCTCGTCGTCAAGAAAGGCGGCATTCTCGGCGTTCCGCCGGGAAATGCCACGATGGCCCAGCAGACGTACAAGGACGGAGAACTGAAAGTCCTCGGTGCCATCGCCCGAGGACTGCTCGGGAAGACCACGCGGTATTTCCAGGTCGGAGAGAAAGTCTATGTGCGCAAGCTCGATGTCAACTTGAAGGCCGATAAGGTCACCTTCATCATCTTCGAATGCGATACCTGCAACGGAGCCACGGACGCGTCTTATAAATCCGAAGTGGTCTTCCAGTTTCCCAAGGGCTATCTCGGCACGGCGGAGCCCGCCCAGATCGAAGATGTGATCGGGCAGGTTTTGGCGGTCGATACAAGCGGGGGCGCACAGACGGCTGAGGTACAGCAACCGCAGCCGACGGCCCAGGTCCAGCCGGACGCGGGGCCGAGATCTTCTCCGCCGCCACCGCCGGAGGCTGGCGGCGCGGCGCTGCGCAACGAAGACGTGGTGAAGATGGCGAAAGCCGGGCTGGACGACGGGATCATCATTTCGAAGATCAAGTCGTCCAGAACGCAGTTTGATACATCCCCGGATGCGCTGATCGCGCTGAAAACAAGCGGCGTCAGTTCGGCTGTCCTGAGGGCGATGACGGAGCCTTCATCGCAACCCCAGACGGAGCTTCGTAGTCAACCCGCGGCGTCGGGGGCGGGACTGCCGGCGAGTTATGGGGGGTTCCTGTTCGACGGCACGCAATACCAGCCCCTCGCGCCCGCGAAAATCAGCGTGGTCGTCGGCCTGACGCTTAGGGCGGGAGGAAATGGCTTCGCCGTCGACGGCTTCAGCGGCGAGGTATCGCAGCTTACTCGGGCGACGGAGGCCCAGCGAGGTCAGGATCGTCGAACGGGTCTGGTAACGGTCTTCGCAAATTTCCCAGAAGTCGCGACGTTCGGTTTCGGCCAGCGGAGCCATGGCCCAGTCGTCGATCACCAGGACTTCAATGCGACTGAGGCGCGCTAGCAAACTGCGCAGACTCCCATCGGCGCGTGCGATGGCCAGATCGCGGAACAGCGCGACGGCGCGCATGTAGAGCGCCGAGTGACCATCCCGGCATGCCTTCTGCGCCAGCGCGCAAGCCACGAAACTCTTGCCGACGCCGGTGGGTCCGAGCACGAAGATGTTTTCGTGGCTGTCCACCCAGGCTGACTTCTGCGCCAGGGAGCGGATCACACTTTTGTCGAGTCCCCGAGAAGCGCGATAATCGATGTCTTCCACCGAGGCGCCCTTCAACTTTGCGGCATGCAATCGCCTCGCCAGGGCCTGATTCTCGCGCCAGGTCCACTGCTGATCCACCAGCAGCCCGAGCCGTTCCAAGAAACCCAGCTCCCGTGCAGCAGGATCTTGTTCCTGAGTTTTCAGGGCATCCAGCATGCCTAGCAGCCGCATAGCCGTCAGTTTTTCCATCATTGGTTCTTGTAGCATGTGGTCTCTCCTTACTCGAAGTAATCCGAACCGCGGATGTTGTCGTGCGGTGGAGTGGAAGCAGACGGCGACGAAGGTAACGGTATCTGATCGAGCGAGTTTTTTAGGATCGATTCAACGCTTTTGTAGCGGCAAGCGCCGGTGAGCAACGCACGCTCGCAAGCACATTCCACGCGTTGCGCGGAGTATTTCTCCGCCAACCGGATGATGCCCAGACATCCGCGATAACCCATCTCCGGATGCGGCTTGTCGTTCATGATGCGTTCGAACAACCGTGCCGTGTGGGGGCCGATCGTCTCGGCCCAGTGCACCATGCGCGAGGGTGTCCATTCCAAATGGGCCCGATGGCTCTTGGGACGATGCTCTTCGTTAGTAACGGTCTGCCCGCGTGCGCGGCTGCGCAGGTGCGAAGCGACGCGCGTGCCTTTGTGCAGGATCTCTACCGTGGTGGGCGTGGAACGGATCTCGACCAGTTCGTGCACCAGGTTGTAGGGCACGCTGTAGAGGTTGGTATCGAACGCGACGTGATAATCGATGTTGACGCGGGCGCGCGACCACTCGCTCAGATCGAATGGTTCCATCGGCAGAGGCTTCAAGGCCGGCTTGTCAATCGCTTCCCACACCGATGCCCGCGTTCCATCCTTCTTTCGGAACGGCCGGCGATTCAACTTGTCCAACAGTTCGCGGATGGCAACATTCAACTCTTCGAGCGAGAAGAACTTGCGGTGACGCAGCGCCGCCACGATCCAGCGCTGGGCCACCTGCACGGCATTTTCAACTTTCGCTTTATCGCGCGGCTTGCGCGGCTGCGCCGGTACGATGCCGAAACCGCAATGCAGGGCGAAGCTGTAATAAGTCGGATTCAGATCCGGGTCGTAGCGATGCGCCTTGGTCACACCGGTCTTGGTGTTATCCGGCACCGCCAGCGCCGGGATTCCGCCGAAGTGTTCGAACGCATGCACGTGAGCGCGCAGCCATGCTTCCATCTGCTGATCGCGCGTCGCCTCGGCCCAGGTATAGTTGCTCGCTCCTAGCGCGGCCACGAACAGAGGCGCTTGCCATGCCACGCCGGTGCGCCGGTCGTACACCGGAATCGTCGCGCCCGCCCAATCGACTAACATCTTCTCCCCGGCTTTGTGCTCCTGCCGCAGCACCACGTCGAGTTTAGAACGCCAACGCTGGTACAACTCGCAAAAGCGGCTAATATGTTGTCGATCACATATTAGCCGATATGTTGCGGCGAAAAATATGTTGCGCCAAGTGCTGTCCTCGCTGCCCGGACTGAAGGCTGGTCATTGTCGACGCAACATAAGCTGCAACCTGCGCGAGCCTTACTCTATTGGAGGTTCGCCATGCATCAACTGCCTTGTTCCAGTCAGGCCGCTCAAGCTCGGCTTGATGACGTACCGTTCGCGGACGTGCGGAACCGTTACTTACGCCACTGTGAGGATTACGGCGCGAGTCCCGGCGCCCTAAAGATCAAACGCAACGAGCTCTTGTGGATTTGCCGACATCTCGATACGCGCGCATGCCATGGCGTCAACATGGAGGTGCTCCTGGAGATTGCGCAAAAGCGGCAGAACCTTCGTGGCGCGACCACTGCCGCGCGGAGAGTGGTCGATATAGGGCGACCGTGGCTACGTTTTCTTGGCTGGTGGCGCCAACCAACAGTGGTGTCTCAGTATCAGGACGAGCTCGACCGTTATATCGAGTGGATGCGCGATGATCGCGGATTCACTCCTCCAGACCCACGTGGCACGATCGCCGCTGAGTGTGCCGGGTCTACTTTTGATTTCAACGAGAAAGAAGCCCCGCGGAGTGAGGACCAGTATGTCTACTTCATTGATCGTCCCGTCGTCCGCGATGAATTCGAAGTTGGCCCAGACGCGATAGGGATCGCAGTCGGGCAGGTGCTCGCGCACATAATCCAATGCCTCGCGTTCCCAAGGGAACTGCGACGGAGTGATCTGTTTCCACCGCTCTGAGGACATTGACATAAGCTATTGTTTTAGCAACTCGCGCTCGTCGCTGTTACAGGTTCGCCGATGCTGATCGAGTCGTTGAATGAGGGCCATAGAGCACGGTTTCCCAGGACGCGGATTCCGGGCCAGAGCAGAGGTTTGAGCACTCATCGAATCGGTTCCGTCCCTTCATTCAGGATCGCCAGGTACGGCTCGTAGACAAACAACCGGTGGCGCTCGCGTCCGGTGATCTCACGCAGGATGCCTAGGTGCCGCATGTGCTCCAGTGACTTTGCAACCGTGGGTGCAGAAATCCCTATCTTCTGGGCGGTTGCTGGGATTGAGACGATTGGATTGCGCTGCATATGCTGGAACACGCGCAGCACAGAAGCCGCCGGGCGGCCCAGGCCCTCGATCCGCCGTTGGTCCTCTTCGAACAGCGCAACGATGCGACGCGCAGCGCTTGCAGCCTGGTCCGCAGTCTCTTTCACGCCGGTGAGGAAGAATTCGAGCCAAACTTCCCAATCGCCCTTAACGCGGACGCGATCTAGAAGATCGTAATAGGCCGTACGGTGAGCCTTAAAGTAGAGGCTCAGATACAGAATCGGCTCGCGGATGACATTTTGCGCGCACAGGAGGAAAGTAATCAGTAGCCGTCCGAGTCTCCCATTACCATCGAGAAATGGATGGATAGTCTCGAACTGCACGTGAACCAGGCCGGCCTTGATGAGCAGTGGGAGATCCGGACGGTCTTCGTGCAAAAATAGTTCAAGGCTGCTCATGCAGTGGAGGACTAGCTCCGGCGGTGGTGGTACGAAGGAAGCATTCCCTGGCCGAGTTCCGCCGATCCAGTTTTGACTCTTTCTGAATTCGCCCGGCTGCTTGTCACTACCGCGACCTTTCGAGAGCAGTACGTCGTGTATTTCACAGATGAGCCGCAACGAGAGAGGAAATCCGGAGCGCAGCCGCTGAAGACCGTGGTTCATGGCAGCGACATAGTTCGAGACCTCCTGAACGTCTTGGATCGGCACACCTGGGACCTCGTCGTTCTCAAACATGAGGAGGTCCGACAGGGAAGATTGGGTGCCCTCAATCTGCGATGAGAGCACAGCCTCCTTCCGGACATAGGTATAGATGAACAACGACAGATCGGGGAGAATTGAGGCTAGCCCGTCTAGCCGCCCGACCGCTTGATTCGCCTGCTCCAAAAGTTGTTGCAGTCCGTCCAGGCGCAGCGGTGGGTCTGGCGGCAGCGGCGGCGGAACAAAGGCTTGAACAGTTTCCTTTTCGTACGTTTTGACGACGTACCGCCCAAGTCTTTGGTTTAATTCGACTTCCACCTGATCCGAGATCCTTTCGTTGTGTGACGACTAACGAAAGGATACACCATTTTCATTTTGTTATGCTTGGTGAGTGGCGGAAAACCCATTTTCCTTCGGCGGCGACCACCGGTATTACGGATCCTCGACGGCGCCCGACCCCACTTCCGCCAAGAGCAGGGCTACCGCAGAGATCGCTGCGTTGTTAAAGGAATACGACCCAGAACTCGAACGTCGGGTTTCGCGATCGTTTCGGCAATGGAACAATGTCCTCCGCGATCAGCTTCGTAATGAAATGGGCCTGAGGCTTTCTGTCGGTGACGAGAGTCAGGCCGTGCCCGTTCGTGTAGTACCCGGATTTCCAACTCCGTTCCAGAATGTGCTTGAGGGCATCCCACCGGGCGTTTGGCGATTCTTGCTCCGACTTCCTGCGCTGGAGGCCACCGTTAAGGGTCTCGATTCTGTGATCGACATCTATTCCGGCGTTCGATCCGATGCGATTCCGGATTAGGTGCCACGGTTCCTGCCACCTTCAGTCGCCGATGCCAAAGAGTTCTGCGACCATCTGCTCTCAGCGCTCCAGAAAATCGAGATCGGCCAGAAGTTGGGCGGCATCAGCGAAGACGTTCTGGGTGCCTACTTCTTTAGGGTGCCTGAAGTACATCTGTACTGGATGGTCATCGGCTTAGTGGCCGGAGTTCTGGGTATCACAGCCGAATCGCTTACCGTCGTGATCGCCACACATGAGCTCGCTCATGCATACAGCCATCTGGGGCGAGAGATCGATGGGAAGAAGTGGGAGACCGAAGGTTTTGCAGGCGCTGATCTGAACATCGTGGAAGGCATTGCTCAGTTCTACACAGAAGTCGTCAGCCGCAAACTGGAGACCCGGAATCCTCCTGTTTTTACCGGCCTATCAGAAGTTGACTGACATCCAGCGGGGTCCTTACCGGGTTCACGAGGAATGGGCGAAGCGGAAATCCGCAGGCAGAGACGTTCCGATGCCTCAGGCAGGGGAGATCGTACGCGCAACGCTGGTCCAATGTCGAAGCCGGCACATAAGCGACTACGGGGTGATGAAGCAAATCATCGAGAGTTCCGCTAAACAGCTGGCCGGATCATCAATCACGACTGAACGGGGTGCAATGTGAAACAGGACCTCTCCAGTCCCATCTACGCCACTCTTGCCCGATGCGCCGCCAGGATCGACAAGCTCCTAAACGCCCCCACGGTCCAGGCCGACCCCAATCTTGCCGGCACCCTCGATGACTTCCTGGGTGCCGTCTGTGCCCTGTTCTTCGCCAAGCGCGGTGACTTCACCGACAGGACCACGCAGTCTATCGATATCACAGCCGTCCAAAACCGCGCCATGCAAATGGCGGATGGAGAGCCGCGACCTGACGGCAAGTGGATGGCGGGGCTTCATTTCAATAGCGCCCTGTTCCGCATCCCGGCCGTCTGCTGAATTGGAGGGATTTTGAACATAAAGCGCCTGTGGCCTGTAGCAGTGGGAAGCGCCGTCCTGGCCGCACTCCTGATCAAGTGGCTGAGAATGCCGAAAGTTAAAATTTTCGATACGCTCCGCAGGACGGACATGACCAGGAAGAAGCTCACCGAAAGTAGCTTCGCCTACCTCAATCGCTCGGCGCAGCGCGGCAGTGTCGAGAGCCGCGCGCTCATGGAAACCTGGCTATCGCGCGTCCCCACCTCCGAACACGCCGATTTTTGCGCACGCCTTCGCTGCGGCAAAGAGAGTGAATTCACCTCTGCCCTTCAGGAGCTAATGCTTCATGAACTTCTGCGGCGCGAGCGATGCAATATCGAGTTCCATCCCAACATTCCCGGAGCCACCAAACAGCCAGACTTCAAGGTCCAGCAGCCCGAGGGTCCCGAATTCATTCTCGAAGCGCGCACGTCGACCGAGATCGAGAGTGGTCCCAATGGCGGCACGCGTGCATACCGCATCCGGGAGTTTCTGCGTAGTCTCGACCTGCCGCATCATCTCATCGCCATCGACGAGCTGACGGCAGGAAGTAACGATCTTTCGCAAAAAGCTCTTCGCAAGCATATCGATGACGGCATCAAAGTCGCCGTTGCCGGTGACCTCGACGACAGCATTTCCATTCCGCTGCTCGCTACGCCGGATGGCTGGCGCATTAAGCTCACCGCGTACGCCGCCTCGAAATACGGCCCGCGCCCAACTACCGTAATGCAGGAAGCGTGGAACCGTACGTGGGACGGTCCTTCCTATCCGCTGCGAGATGTACTGGAAAAGAAAGCCAGCCGTTACGGTCAGCTTGGCATGCCCTACGTCATCGCTGTCAATTCATCTGACATGATGCACGGCAATCGCGACTTCCAAGACACATTGTTCGGATCTCCGCGACAATTTGCGGCGCCAGGCAGCCCTCCGGACATCGGCTTCTGGGGAACGGCCGCAACACCGAAGCATACCCGCGTCAGCGCCGTTCTATTCACGAAGAACCTATGCCTGCCCACGCTGCTGATGGGCCAGGTCTACGCCTGTCTTTACCTCAATCCGTGGCCGGCCTACCCTTATGACGGCGTGCTCGCGAAGCTGTCCGCGTTCAGGTTTGAAAATGGCCAAGTGCGGGAGTCTCCGGGTGCGCCGCTGCACGAATTGCTGAAACTGCACTTGCGCGACAAGGCGATCTGGGGATAATCCTCATGGAACAGCTCGATGACATTCTTCAGCAGGCGACTGGCGCGATTGGCCGCGAATACTCTCTCTTGCCCATTCATGGGGCTGATCCAGTCCACCGGGAACGGGTTTATTGCTACGAGCTCTACCACCAGATGCGGCTCCGCTGGCCGGCACAGGACCATTGCCCCTATCGCCTCAATGGTGAAATCGACAAGGGCGGCCACCCGTATTTTAAGAATGTGCGCGGCACGCCCAAGCCGGACCTGCTCGTGCATGTACCGGGCGCCGGCGACAATTACGCGGTGATCGAAGTTAAATCGTCACACGCGAGCGCCAAGGGAATAAGAAAAGACCTCCGAACGCTCTGCCGGTTCGCGAACTTCGGCTACAGGAGAGCGATCTATCTGGTCTACGGTAACGACGCCGTGCTGGATCGGATACAACAGTGCGCCAGCCAACTCGCGGTTCCGATCGAAGTGTGGTTTCACCCGGCCGTCGGCGCGCCCGCCACCCGCACCTTTACTCTGCCGCCCCAACAATAAGTGCGGGAGAGAGTACGCCGGGATGGACGGCCGCCTTTTGGAAGGGCGGCTTTCATCCCCTCTCTCCCGCCACTAGAGACTTGGAATTCGGCGCGGTATCCTTTGGACAGAACCTTGCCTGCCTGGGTGGTGGTTCTTGATGGCGCACATCGCAGAAGCCACCCAGGCACCGTCATCTCTAACCTGGCCACGCCTATTTCGCCTTGCGGATCGGCGTGGGCACCAGCTTCGGCGCCACCACCTTCGGCTTGGCCGTAATCGGATCCTGTTTCAGATCCCGCAACAACTCGTTGATTTCGAATAGGCCGTTTTCATCGATCTGGCCAGTCTCGACCATGTGTTCGATGGCCACGCGCGGATCATGGACGAGGAAGTACTTCTTCCCGGCCCCGGTAGCCGTCGCGATGAATTTCTTCTTCTCCAGAGCCTTCAAGTGCGGCGTTAGGTTGCGCCGACCGCCCAGGCCGAGATCGTGGGCGATTTTCTCCAGCGTCGGGTAGCAGATGAAAAACTGGCTGCAGCGCGTCTGGAGGTAAACGAGCACGCACAGCTCGGGCGGACTCAGATGCCGCATCAGCTTGCGCATGATGATCGGCTGCGGAACGAAGCCTTTTTTCCCGGTGTTGAAAACGAGCTTTTCCGCGCCTGGGAAATACTGGTTCCGGAGCCGCAGATCACGCGGTTCCTTCTCTTGGCTCTTCTGCGAAGCGTCCTGCTCTTGTGCCGCCATTCCGAGGGGATCTCCTTAATCCTCCCTCAGTGTAGGCCCGACGCCGCAGCGCCACAAATCTCCCCGCCCCCCTCTTAGTTTAGGTCCGATCCGCAATACGGCGCGACGTTGTCGACCGCGATCCGGCTGGTGTTCCTCCTGCTGTTGATGGTCGAAACGGCGCCCGTGCTGGGCAAGCTGGTGATGGGGCGCGGCGCGTACGACGCGCTGCTCGAGGCCCGCGAGGACGGGGTGATCTCGCACAGCGCGGCGGCGACCGAAACAATTCGTCAGACGCTGGCGCGGCGGTCCGAGCACGACCGGGCGCTGGAAGAGCAGGCGCGCGAATTCGAGCGCGAAGCCTTCCAATCCATACTGGCCGAAGCGAAGGCCAGCCGCGATTTCGCGGACGCCCAAAAGGAGCGCGCCGACAGGTTCTTGACGCGCCTTAAAGGCCGCTTGGCGAGATTCGTCAATCCAGAAAAGTGAATTAGTCGATGATATCCGCTTGTGTCTGCGGGCGCCAGAAGTAGTCTTGTATAACGCAGCATGAGCCTGGAGGGGAACGAATCTCGCATGCTTGGGATTGAACATCAGCATGGAGAACACGGAGAGACTGAGCCTGGAGCAGATCCGGGTATTTTTGCAAGCCAGCCAGGAGGTGC
>Ga0302177_10003439_pt1 | contig 11084 bp, 9 predicted proteins | sample I_Palsa_E1_2_FD_198780 | JGI IMG/M metagenome (GOLD analysis project Ga0302177, IMG submission 198780) | Peat permafrost microbial communities from Stordalen Mire near Abisko, Sweden - I_Palsa_E1_2 | ecosystem: Environmental > Terrestrial > Soil > Palsa > Peat permafrost | place: Sweden: Abisko... | reverse complement strand
CGGGGACCTGGAGCTGATCGGCGAAGAGCCCGCGCGTCGACTCCGCGGCGCGGTGGAGGGCACCGCCGCCACCGACAAGGGCAGTTTCCACGTCAACGTGGCGGTCGGATACGGCGGCCGTCAGGAAATCGCCAACGCCGTGCGCGGACTGTTGGCCAAGCAACTCGTCAACGGTGCCAGCGGCGAGGAACTCATCGAAGCCGTCACCGTCGACGCCATCTCGGAGAACCTGTATACCTCCGGGCAGCCCGACCCTGATCTGGTGATCCGAACCTCGGGAGAGCAGCGGCTGTCCGGTTTCCTGCTGTGGCAGAGCGCCTACTCGGAGATGTGGTTCACCGAAGCGCACTGGCCCGCGTTCCGCCGCGTCGATTTCCTGCGCGCCTTGCGTGATTACAGCTTGCGCCATCGCCGTTACGGCGCTTGACAGCGTGCCACACTGAAAAGCATGTCTGCGCTTTCGGCGTTGGTGTTCTCGCTGAGTTGGTGGCTGGGGCTGTACTTGTTGGCCCGTAACCCGCGCAAGCCGGTGCTGGCGTTCTCGGCAGTAGGGCTGTGCAGCTTTGCGACGGCCGTCGCGCTGGACGCCGTGCGGCTCGTCACCCATTCCGCGTTGCTCGGCCAGGTCGAGATTTATCTGGTCGCCGTTCCCGGTGTGGCCTGGTTCGCGGTGCTCCTCGAGATCGCCCGGGCGGGTGACAACGAGCGGTCCCGCGCCGGCGAAATGCTGCTGGTCGGTGTCGCCGGTGCGCTGACGCTGGTCGGCGCGACGCTGGCCGGCAGCGTCGCCGGACCGTTGCGGCTCGGCCATGTGGTGATGTGTGTGGTGATTTCGGTGTCCACCTTGGGCGCGATGGTCGTCGCGCTGCGGCGCCGGGTGCAGAAGATCCCTAAGGTCGGGCTGATCGTCACGGCGACAATGTTTTTTGCCTTGGCCAACGCGATCCTGATCATTCCGCTGGGCGTGGTGCCCAGCTGGCTGGCGCTGGCATCGACGGGCTGTGACGTGCTCTGCCTGGGCGTGGCGGTGGCGTTGTGGGACGCGTTCGACGAGGGTCAGGCGCTGCGAGCCGACATGGTGCGCTCATTCACCGGCACCGGCATGGTGGTCGCGCTGCTCGGCGGCCAGATGCTGATCGGCATCGAGTTGACCCGCCGGCAGAGCACGGCGCAGATCGCGCTGACGGTGCTGCTGTTCACCAGCCTGGCCATCGCATCCTCGGTGCAGGTGCTGGCCGACCCGCTGGCCGGGTTGCTGGACCGGATGGTGTTCTCGCGAGCGCCGTTGCTGCGGGCCGATCGGGAGACGTTGCGGCGCACCCAATCCGCGCTGCCGTTGCGGTTGGCCGATCCGCTCGACGGCTTCGACGACGACTCGTTCGCCCGGCTGACCCGCCGGGCACTGGGTCACTACGGCGACCTGTCCAAACTGGTCGCCAACCCGCTGACCGCGCTGCCCTGCATCGACGAGCGGCTGGCCGCCCGCGGGGCCCCGGATCAGCCGCTCGAGCGGGCCATCGAACTCAAGGCTCTGCTGGCCGACCGGATCGCCGCGCTCAAGCCGCGCGACGGCGGCGACTTCGGCACCAGCGAGCAGTGGCGGCACTACAACTCGCTGTACTTCCCATATGTCGTGGGGGTGCGGGCCTACGCCCAGAACGCCACCGCCGCCGGCCTGGATCCGACCGCCCGGCAGGCGTGGCAGTGGTTCGTCACCGAAGTGCCGCAACGGTCGTTGCACAACTGGCAGAACGCCGCGGCCAAGCTGATTGCCGCCGATCTTCGCGGCCGGGTGGCCGTCTCCAGCTAGCCGCCCAGTCTGGTTGACCCAGTCTGCTTAGCCCGGCTAGGCAAGGAATACGTGGCCTAGATCACTGAGTTGACCTGCGCATGGCAGTGCTTGGCAGTGCCAAGCGTCGATCTGGCAGTTCCCGATCGGCATTCTCAGAAGTGTTCGACCCGATATCCCAAGGAGTTCCGACATGACCGCTGTTACTCCACTGCCCACCCGCCCGTTCGACGACTCGACCGACTCGCTGTTGCGGTTTGCCATGCGGCTCGACGCAACGCTGAGCGGCCTTGTTGGTCTTTTCATCGCCCTGATGGCGGACTCGCTCTCCGCGCTGACCGGCCTGAGTTCCGTCGCCGAATTCAGCGGGGGCGCCCTGCTAGTGCTCGGCGGCCTGGTGGTGTACGCCCTCGCCGCGGCACCCGATCTGCGCCGCGTCGGAGTCGGCCTCATCGTCGGCAATGTCGTCCTGACGGTGGCGGCGCTCGTCGTGGTTGCCGCGGGCGTGCTGCCGCTGACCGAAGCCGGCGTCGCCGCGGCGCTGGCCACCGGCGGCTACTTCGCGCTGATGGGATACCTGCAATACCTCGGAGTGCGTCGCCTGCCGGCGTGACTCCCGTCCCGCCGGTGCGGGGCGCCGCCGTCAGAGGTTGCGGTGAGCGTCCCCGCATCGGCTTGTTGACGATCTAGAGCTTGCGCAGTCGTAGCCGGTTGATCGAATGGTCGGCGTCTTTGCGCAGCACCAGGGTGGCGCGCGGCCGGGTCGGCAGAATGTTCTCGATCAGGTTGGGCCGGTTGATCGATCGCCAGATGTCGCGGGCCGCAACCTCCGCCTGCTGGTCGGTGAGCCCGGCGTAGTGATGGAAGTGCGAAGCCGGGTTGGCGAACGCCGTTGAGCGCATCGCCAGGAACCGCGAGATGTACCACCCCTCGATGTCCTCGATCCGCCCGTCCACGTACAGCGAGAAGTCGAACAGGTCCGACACCATCAGCGTGGGTCCGGTCTGGAGCACGTTGAGGCCCTCGAGGATCAGGATGTCGGGGTGGCGGACCACCTGCTTGGCGTCCGGCACCCGGTCGTAGTGCAGGTGCGAGTACACCGGCGCGCACACGTAGTCCGAACCCGACTTGACCGAGGTGACGAACCGCATCAGCGCCCGCCGGTCGTAGCTTTCCGGAAAACCTTTGCGGTGCATCAGGTTCCGTCGGCTCAACTCGGCGTTGGGGTAGAGGAATCCGTCGGTAGTCACCAGGTCGACCCGCGGGTGGTGATCCCAGCGGGCCAACAGCGCCTGCAGCACGCGGGCCGTCGTCGACTTACCGACCGCCACACTGCCGGCCACCCCGATGATGAACGGCACCGGCCGGTCGGGATTCTGCTTGGGCTCGCCGAGGAACTCGGAAGTGGCGGAGAACAGCCCCTGGCGGGCGGCGACCTGCAGGTGCAGGAGCCGGGCCAGCGGCAGGTAGACCTCTTCGACCTCGCGCAGGTTGATTTGCTCGCCCAGACCCCGCAACCCGACGACTTCTTCTTCGGTCAGCGGCTGTGGTGTGGACATACGTAGCGCGCGCCATTGACGTCGATCGAACTCCACGTAGGGGCTCGGCTCGCTTGGCCGCGGCATGACGTCAGTCTTGCAGCCTCGGCCTTGCTGCGGTCCGCTGGGGCGAGCAGATAGCGTTAGCTGGCGTGGAACCTGACGCGCTGGTCCGCGAGTATCTGTTACTCGGTTTGCGTTTCGACCGCATCGAGTCGGGTTTCGTCGACTCCTTCACCGGCGACCCGGCGCTGCGCCAAACGGTATTGGCTGAATCCGCACCCGAGCCGGCCGAGCTGGTCCGTCAAGCCCGACGCCTGATCGCGGCGCTTCCAGACGTGCCACACCGCAACGGATTTGACCAGCAACGGGCCGACTACGTGGCTGCGCACCTGCGTGCGCTGGAATGCGCCGGCCGCAAGTTCGCCGGCGAAGACATCGGTTTCGTCGACGAGGTGCACGACTACTTCGACGTGCGCATCGGCAAGGGCGAGCCGGAGACCTACCGGCAGGCGCATGCCCGCCTTGACGAGGTGCTGGGTGGTAACGGCCCGCTGGCCGACCGGATGGACGCGCACCGCATCGGCGAGGAGATCCCGCCCGAGCGGCTGGCCGAATGCATCGAGGCGTTCTCCAGCGCGCTGCGCGACCGGGTTCGCGCCGATTACCCGCTCCCGGACGCCGAAACCGTCGAGTACCAGGTAGTGACCGACAAGCCGTGGTCGGGATTCAACTACTACCTCGGCGACTACCGCTCGACGGTCGCGGTCAACGCCGACATCAAACAGCTGATGTCCAACCTGCCGCGACTGGTGGCCCACGAGTCCTATCCAGGACACCACACTGAGCACTGCCGCAAGGAGGTCGGGCTGGTCAACCGGAAAGGCCAGGCCGAGCAAACCATCTTCCTGGTCAACACGCCGCAATGTCTGATCGCCGAGGGTCTGGCCGACCTGGCCCTGTATGCGGCGATCGGCCCGGGCTGGGGGCGGTGGGCCGCCGAGATCTACGCCGATCTGGGCCTGCGGTTCGACGGTGAGCGTGCCGAGGCGTTGTCCGAGGCGTCGGCGGCGCTGGCCGGAGTCCGGCAGGACGCCGCGTTGATGTTGCACGACGAGCACCGCGACGCCGACGAGGTTGCGGATTTCCTGCGCCGGTGGCTGCTGGTCAACGACACCCGCGCGCGACAGATGCTGCGGTTTTTGTCCTCGCCGCTGTGGCGCGCCTACACCAGTACCTATGTCGAGGGATATCGGCTGCTGCGCGGCTGGCTGGACGATCGCCCCGCCGAGATGAGCATTGTCGAGCGGTTCGGCCGGCTGCTCGACGAACCTTTGATCCCGTCGGCGCTACCCGAGTAGTCCGACGCGACGTGGCCCGCCGATAGACTGTGGTGCGTGACTGCCGCACCTGACGCCCGTACCTCGTCCTCTGTGTCCTCCGCGATGTTTGCCCCGCTGGCCGACGTCGACCCCGACATCGCAGAGTTGCTCGGCAAAGAGCTTGGCCGCCAGCGCGACACGCTGGAGATGATCGCCTCGGAGAACTTCGTGCCGCGCGCGGTGCTGCAGGCCCAGGGCAGCGTGCTGACCAACAAGTACGCGGAGGGTCTACCCGGCCGGCGCTACTACGGCGGCTGCGAGTACGTCGACGTCGTGGAGAACATCGCCCGCGACCGGGCCAAGGCCTTGTTCGGCGCCGACTTCGCCAACGTGCAACCCCACTCTGGCGCCCAGGCCAACGCCGCGGTGCTGCACGCGCTGATGTCGCCGGGGGAGCGACTGCTGGGCCTCGACCTCGCCAACGGCGGTCACCTGACCCACGGCATGAAGCTGAACTTCTCCGGCAAGCTATACGAGAACGCCTTCTACGGTGTGGACGCCGCCACGCACCTGATCGACATGGACGCCGTGCGCGCCCATGCGCTGGAGTTCCGGCCGAAGGTGATCGTTGCGGGCTGGTCGGCCTACCCGCGGATCCTTGACTTCGCCGCGTTCAAGTCAATCGCCGACGAGGTGGACGCCAAGCTGTGGGTGGACATGGCGCACTTCGCCGGACTGGTTGCGGCCGGTTTACACCCGTCGCCGGTGCCGCACGCCGACGTCGTGTCGACCACCGTGCACAAGACGCTGGGTGGCCCGCGGTCCGGCCTGATCATCGGCAAGCAGGAATACGCCAAGTCGATCAACTCCGCGGTCTTCCCGGGTCAGCAGGGTGGCCCGCTGATGCATGTGATCGCGGCCAAGGCAGTGGCGCTGAAAATCGCGGGCACCCCGGAATTCGTCGACCGGCAGCAGCGCACGCTGGCCGGCGCCCGGATCCTCGCCGAGCGCCTGTTGGCGGCTGACGTCGCCAAGGCCGGTGTCTCGGTGGTCAGCCGTGGCACCGATGTCCACCTGGTGCTGGTCGACCTGCGCGACTCGCCGCTGGACGGACAAGCCGCCGAGGACCTGCTGCACGACGTCGGCATCACGGTCAACCGCAACGCCGTGCCCAACGACCCGCGGCCGCCGATGGTGACCTCGGGCCTGCGGGTCGGCACCCCGGCGCTGGCCACCCGCGGCTTCGGGGACGCCGAGTTCTGCGAAGTCGCTGACATCATCGCCACCGCGCTGGCGGCCGGCAAAGCGGCTGACGTGTCGGCGCTGCGCGACCGGGTGACCCGTCTGGCCAGGGAATTTCCGCTCTACGACGGCCTGGAAGACTGGTCGCTGGTTTAATCCGGGGCAGATTTTACGGAACCTGTGTACGCCGGTTACAGTTATTGCATGGCACAGAAACCTGTCGCTAACGCGCTGATCCTCGAACTCGAGCCCGTGGTGGGCGAGAACCTCGATCGGCACCTGGGCACCGAGCAGCTCTGGTTCGCCCACGACTTCGTGCCATTCGAGCAGGGCGAGAACTTCGCCTTCCTGGGCGGACGCGACTGGGACCCGTCGCAGGTGACGCTGCCGAAAGTCGTGACCGACGCGTGCGAAATTCTGCTCATCATCAAAGACAACATCGCGGGCTACCACCGCGAACTCGTCGAGCACTTCATCCTCGAGGACATGTGGGCTCAGTGGATCGGCCGCTGGACCGCCGAGGAGCATCTGCACGCCATCGCACTGCGCGAGTACTTCGTCGTGACGCGCGAGATCGACCCGACCGCCAACGAGCACGTCCGCTTCGAGCACGTGTCGGTGAAGGGCTACCGCGCCGACCAGTTCTCTCAGGTCGAAACCCTGGTTTTCATGGCTCTCTTCGAGGCCTCCCACGCGGTGTATACCAACAATCTCGCGGCGCAAATCGAAGAGCCGGTGCTGGCCGGCCTCATCACCCACATCGCCCGTGACGAGGTGCGCCACGAAGAGTTCTTCGTCAACCTTGTTGCGCACTGCCTTACCTACACCCGCGACGAGACGATCGCCGCCATCGCCGCCCGCGCGGCCGAGATCGACGTCATCGGCGCCGACATCGATGCCTACGGCGACAAGGTGCGAAACGTCGCCGACGCAGGCATTTTCGGCCCCGATCTACTGCGCCGGGTGATTTCTGACCGCATCACCGCGTGGGGAGTCGCCGACGAGCCCGCGCTGCGGCAGTTCGTCATCAGCTAGCCACGTCGGCGGGGCTAATCCGCGCCGCTCCTCCGCATCGCTGCGCTCGTCTATCGTCGTCGGCGCGCCTGCACGGCGCACATGCGCCGACGAGAGTAGCGTCGCTTTCGATGGCTAGCGACATGCTCTGCTATCCGGGCGGCGCCTCTCGTCTCAACTTCGACAGGACCGCCGGCCCCGGTCCTGACGCCGCGGCCCCCGCCGAATCGTCCGTGCGGGCCGCACGGGCATCCAGCCCGGCTAGGACGCCTCGCGCGCATTGGTGGCTGTGGGGCCACCACCAACATGCGGCAGCCGGCCGGGCGATGAGCTCGAGGAGCGCTCGTGACTGATTCCCCGGCGGTTTCACAGGACACCATCAGGACCTACGTGCTCGACACGTCGGTGTTGTTGTCCGATCCGTGGGCCTGCTCCCGCTTCGCCGAACACGAAGTGGTGGTTCCGCTGGTAGTGATCAGTGAGCTGGAGGCCAAGCGCCACCACCACGAACTGGGCTGGTTCGCCCGCCAGGCGTTGCGCCTGTTCGACGATCTCCGGGTCCAGCATGGGCGGCTGGATCAGCCCATTCCGGTCGGGACGCAGGGCGGCACGGTGCACGTCGAGCTCAACCACAGCGACCCCAGCGTGCTTCCGGCCGGTTTCCGCACCGACACCAACGACTCGCGCATCCTGTGCTGTGCCGCCAACCTCGCCGCCGAGGGCAAGCGAGTCACGTTGGTCAGCAAGGACATTCCGCTGCGCGTCAAAGCGGGCGCGGTGGGCTTGCTCGCCGACGAGTACCACGCGCAGGACGTCGTCGTCTCCGGCTGGACCGGGATGACGGAAATGGAAACCAGCGCCGACGACATCGACGCGTTGTTCGCCGATGGCGAGGTCGACCTGGAGGCCGCGCGAGACCTGCCGTGCCACACCGGTATTCGGCTACTGGCCGGCAGCTCGCATGCGCTCGGCCGGGTCAACGCGCACAAGCGGGTCCAGCTGGTCCGCGGCGACCGCGAGGTTTTCGGACTGCGCGGGCGCTCCGCTGAACAGCGGGTGGCCCTGGATCTGCTGCTCGACGAGTCGGTGGGCATCGTGTCGCTGGGCGGCAAGGCCGGCACCGGCAAGTCGGCTCTGGCGCTGTGCGCCGGGCTGGAAGCCGTGCTGGAGCGCCGCACGCAGCGCAAGGTAGTCGTATTCCGCCCGCTCTACGCGGTCGGCGGCCAGGAGCTGGGTTATCTGCCCGGTAGCGAGAGCGAGAAGATGGGCCCGTGGGCCCAGGCGGTCTTCGACACCCTCGAAGGTCTGGCCAGCCCTGCGGTGCTCGAAGAGGTGCTCTCCCGCGGCATGCTCGAGGTGCTGCCGCTGACCCACATCCGCGGTCGCTCGCTGCACGACTCGTTCGTCATCGTCGACGAAGCGCAGTCCCTGGAACGCAACGTGCTGCTGACCGTGCTGTCCCGGCTGGGCGCGGGATCGCGAGTGGTGTTGACCCACGACGTCGCTCAGCGCGACAACCTGCGGGTGGGCCGGCACGACGGCGTCGCCGCGGTGGTCGAGAAACTCAAGGGCCACCCACTGTTCGCGCACATCACGCTGCTGCGCAGCGAGCGGTCGCCGATCGCGGCGCTGGTCACCGAGATGCTCGAGGAGATCAGCGGCGTACCGCTGTAATCGGGCGGGCCTTCGTCGCCGGTAAACTGCGGCCGTGCCGAAACGACCGGACAACCAAGCCTGGCGGTACTGGCGCACCGTCGCCGGCGCAGCGGCAGCCGCCGCTATCGTCGCGATCGGTGCGTTCACCGGGCACGTCCGGTTCGCACACGCCAACGACGTCGTGGACTGCGCACAGGTCAAGTGCGTCGCGTTGACGTTCGACGACGGCCCCACCCCGTACACCGATCGGCTGCTGAGCGTCCTGACCGCGAACAAGGCCAAGGCCACGTTCTTCGAGATCGGCAACAAGGTCGCGGCCAACCCGGCGGGCGCCAAACGGGTTGTCGATGCGGGCATGGAACTGGGCAACCACACCTGGGAACACCCCAACATGACGACGTTGCCGCCCGAAGACGTCCCCAGCCAGCTGTCGCGGGCCAACGACGCGATCGCCGCGGCCACCGGTGTGACGCCGAAGTTGTGGCGGCCGCCGGGCGGGTTGACCAATGCGGCGGTCAACGAGCAGGCCGGAAAGGTCGGCCTGGCCGGAATCCTTTGGGACGTAATTCCTTACGACTGGATCAACGACTCGAACACCGCGGCCAGCCGGCTCCTGCTGATGACTCAGATCAAGCCCGGTTCGGTGGTGTTGCTGCACGACACGTACTCCAGCACGGTCGACATCGTCGAGCAGTTCATTCCGGTGCTCAAGGCCAACAACTACCACTTCGTCACGGTCACCCAACTGCTCGGGCAGCGCGCACCGGGCAGCGTCTACGGCAGTCGCGAGAACGGGCCACCGGCCAACGACCTGCACGACATCCCCGCCTCGGAGATTCCGTCGCTGCCCAACACCCCGTCGCCGGCGCCGATGCCGAATTTCCCGATCACCGATGTCTCCGGCCAGAACTCGGGCGGACCGAACAACGGCGGCTAGGCGCGTCCAGTCGCGGAGATCACTACTGCCACAGCGTCCTCGGCGTGAAGCCGGCACACAATGTGCCCGCCTCACCGCGACAAACGAGACCCCGCAGCGGATTTGTCAGTGAGAGGTGGGCACAAGGGACACCGCCGCCCGGAGTGGCGCACGTGACTTAGGCGACGGCTGCGGTCCTTATTGCCCGGGTAGCTCACCCGATGCGGCGAGGGCCAGCAGTTCGCCCCGGCCGATCTGAGTGACCAGGCTGGCGCTGTCAAAGTAGATGCGCTCGTTGATGATTCGATCGCCGTCGAAGAAGAACACCGCGATGATCGGCACCCGGAACGCCTTGCCGGTGGGCGGCATGCCGTAGAACTCACCGAGATTGGTTCCCAGCAGGTCGAATTCGGTGATCACCGCGTCGTCGGTGACGTGGTAGCGCACGTTGTCGTGACGTTGGTCGGGGAACGCGGTCCGGGTGGTCCGGTAGTAGCCCATCACCTCGTCATCGCCGTCGAAAACCTGGCCGGTGGCCATGATCTCGTAGTGCGGGTGCCCGTTGAAGGTGGCCAGGGTGCGATCGAACTCCTTGGTCACCTCGGTGTTCATGTGCTCTTCGATGAGCGCCAGGCGCCGTTGGCGGAGTTCGTCGCTGAGCATGCCTACTCCTCGGTGACCTTGGCCATCGCCAGCACGTCGAGGCGACGGTCGAGTTCTTCTTCGGACAGCTTGTCGCCGATCAGCCCACGGTCGATCACAGTCTGCCGAATTGTCTTGCGCTCCTTGAGTGCTTGCTTGGCCACTGCGGCCGCTTCGTCGTAGCCGATCACCGAGTTCAGCGGCGTCACGATCGACGGCGACGACTCGGCCAGCTCCCGCAGGTGTTCGACGTGCGCCGTGAGCCCGACGATGCAGCGCTCTGCGAACAACGTCGAGACGTTAGTCAGCAGCTTGAACGACTCCAGCACGTTGCGGGCCATCATTGGGATATAGACGTTGAGTTCGAATGCGCCCGACAGTCCGCCGACGGCGACGGCGGCGTCGTTGCCGATCACCTGGGCCGCGACCTGGGTAACCGCCTCGCACAGAACGGGATTGACCTTGCCCGGCATGATCGAGCTACCCGGCTGCAGGTCCGGCAGCTGGATTTCGGCCAGACCGGTCAGCGGACCCGATCCCATCCAGCGGATGTCGTTGGCGATCTTGGTCAGCGACACCGCGATGGTGCGCAGCGCACCGGACGCCTCGACCAGCCCGTCGCGGGCGGCTTGGGCTTCGAAAGCGTTTGTCGCGGTGCGCAGTTCGGTCAGACCGGTGTCTTTGACCAGTACCTCGACCACCTTGGCGCCAAAGCCATCCGGGGCGTTGAGGCCGGTGCCGACGGCGGTGCCGCCGATTGCCAGCTCGCCCAACCGGGTCAGCGTCGCGCGGACCCGCTCGATGCCGGCCGCGATCTGGCGGGCGTAGCCGGAGAACTCCTGACCTAGCGTCACCGGGACGGCGTCCATCAGGTGGGTGCGACCCGACTTGACCACCGTGTGCCATTCGCGGGATTTGCCGGCCAGCGCGTCGTGCAGCCCCTGCAGGGCCGGAATGAGTTGGCG
>Ga0302177_10003437_pt1 | contig 11086 bp, 10 predicted proteins | sample I_Palsa_E1_2_FD_198780 | JGI IMG/M metagenome (GOLD analysis project Ga0302177, IMG submission 198780) | Peat permafrost microbial communities from Stordalen Mire near Abisko, Sweden - I_Palsa_E1_2 | ecosystem: Environmental > Terrestrial > Soil > Palsa > Peat permafrost | place: Sweden... | reverse complement strand
GAAACATCCGAGTTGGGGGTCAGTTATTATGGGCTGGAGCACTTCGTTTGGAGGGCGCATGTCGACAGCCGCCAATCATCCCGTTGTTTTTGCGTCTCCTGGTGCCGGCGCTGCGGTTCAGGCGCAGAGTGCCCGGATCCCCTGGTACATCTGGACCGGCGTACTGGCCATTACTTCCTCTTCCATCGGGGGCGCGTGGGATGTTTCCTGGCACCGGTCCATCGGCCGCGATACCTTCTGGACGCCCGCCCACATGGCGATTCAAGCCTGCGGTGTGCTTGCCGGCATTATCTGCGTCTGGCTCATCGCGCAAGCGACGCTGGGTCACGATAGCAAGCTCAAAGCCGCCTCGGTCAACGTTTTTGGCCTGCGTGCCCCGCTAGGTATTTTTCTCGCGGGCTGGGGATGTGTTGCCGTGCTCACCTCGGCGCCCTTCGATAACTGGTGGCATAACGCCTACGGCCTCGACGTCAAAATCGTGAGCCCGCCCCACGCCCTGCTTATTCTTGGTCTTCGCGGTATCTCGATCGGGGTCATGTTCCTCATTCTGGCCGCCATGAACCGGGCGGCAGAAAAAGACGAAGTCACCTTTAAACGCCTGCAGGCGCTTCTTCTCTATGTCGGAGGCCTGGCGGTCGTGGGACAGATGTTCTTCGTGCAGGAGTCCACCTGGGACGTGAAGCTTCACCAAGCGGCTGCTTATATCGCCGTGGGGATCGGGTTGCCGTTTTTTTTCGCCCTGTTTTCGCAGGCTTCCCGCTCGCGCTGGGCAGCAACAACAACGGCTACCGTCTATACCGTTTTCGTCATCGCGGAAATCCTCATTCTTCCGCTTTTTCCCGCTCATCCGAAGCTTGGCCCGGTCTACAACACGGTCACCCACATGGTTCCGGCGAAATTTCCTATCCTTATCCTGGTGCCCGCGGTGGCGCTTGACCTGCTATGGCAGCGGGTGAAGAACTGGAAAATGTGGCAGATTGCCCTGCTCTCGGGCGTCGTGTTCATCGCTGTGCTGACGGCGGTCGAATGGCCTTTTGCCAACTTCCTGCTCTCTGACGCCAGCAAGAACCGGTTCTTCGGCACCGATTATTTCCAATACAATTCCCCCGCCGACGGCTTTGATCGCTTGCGGAAGTGGTTCGATCCCGAGCACGGGATCGTGTTGTACGCCGGGCTGCTGAGGGCTACGGTCTACGCGTCCATCTCCACCTGGATTGGCCTGCTGTTCGGCCGCTGGATGCGTGGCGTGCAGCGATGAAGAGGTGGCTGGCCCTTCTTTTTACCATTGCGCTCACCCTTCCGGCGTATGCCCATATCGGCAGCAAGGACGTTTTCGAGGAAGTGAATGCGGGGCAATACAAGCTCTTCGTCACCATCCGCCCGCCCAATGTCATTCCGGGTGTGGCCGCGATTGAAGTGCGCAGCTCAGGAGCGCCGGTTCGGTCCATCAGCATCACGCCCACCCCGCTCACCGGCGAGGGCTCGAAGCACCCGCCGACCTCAGACGCGATGAAGGTCTCAACCGCCGACCCGGCTTTCTTTACCGGATCACTTTGGTTAATGGCCTCCGGATCCTGGCAAGTTCACTTCGATATCGATGGCAGCGCAGGTACGGTCAGCGCCAGTGTCCCTGTGGACGCCGTACCTCTTTCAGTCCTTCACATGGGGCACTCCCTGGGGATCTTGCTTGCGTTGCTCGGTATTTTGCTGGTGGTGGGGATTGCGGGGATTGTCGCGGCGGCAGTGGGCCAGTCGCGTCTGAATCCTGGCATGGCTCCGGGGCCTGGCCAGCGGCGCCGGGCACTGGCCGCCAGTGCCGTTACATTGGCCGTTACCCTGCTCATCGTTTACGGCGGATACAAGTGGTGGAACGCGGAAGCGATTGCCTATGCGGGGGACATCTACCAGCCTCTCAGTCTGAGCCCGATACTCCGGGGAAACACCCTCGATCTCAAAATCGGGCGGTACGACGACGGGGAGCACGCCTTCAAAACGCATTCCAACGACGATCTGCTTCCTGACCATGGGCACGTGATGCATCTCTACGCGATTCGCCAGCCGGGTATGGACGCTGTCTTTCACCTGCATCCGGCTGTGGCGTCTGACAAGCGTCTGCGGATGACGCTGCCTTCCATGCCACCGGGGACGTATCGGCTTTATGGGGATATTGTTCATGCCAACGGATTTCCTGAAACGCTGACCGCCGATTTGATTGTGCCTCCGGATATGCCGCCTGCTCCCCTTTCTTCGGAAGATGCTTCGGCCGCTCCGCCGGCGTTGTCGCAGGGTGAGCTGGGGACGACGTATAAGCTTCCTGATGGCTACACCATGGTTTGGGACCGGCCTCAGGAGCTGAGCGCCCATACTGCCTATGCGTTCCGCTTTCGGCTGCTCGGTTCCGGCGGCCAGCCTGCGGCCGATACGCGGCCGTATCTTGGGATGGCGGGACATGCTGCCTTCGTGAAGACCGATGGGACGGTTTTCGCCCATACTCATCCGGAGGGATCTGCTTCGATGCAGGCCATGATGCTGGCTAATGGCGGTTCGGGCGAGATGGCTGATGCCGGCTCCATGAGCGGCATGGACATGAGCACACAACCTATTGCGCCGGTAGTTGAGTTTCCTTATGGGTTTCCGTCACCGGGACGGTATCGGATTTTTATTCAGATGAAGCATGCGAATACGGTCGAGACAGGCGTGTTCGATGCTGAGGTTCGGTAAGCCGGAACGGTCTGACGGGGAAAAGGAACCGCAGGTCCCTCCACTCCGCTAGCGCTCCGGTCGGGATGACAAGGGCGAAAGATGGCGCTTCCAAGAGAGAAGTTGGGTGGCCCACGTCTCGCTTTTGAGACCTGGGTTTCTCCTCAGAAATCGGTCCTACGAAACACCCAGGTCTCTGCTTTCCGAGGGAGGTCAGGGGGCGAGACCTGACTATCCCACCCTTCGCAAAGAGCGCGAAGGATGGGGCACCCGTCGATTCGTGGAGGGGATAGAGCCCAAAAGCGCGTTCCTTCCACCCTTCACTTGCCGCCGGCTAGTCGTTTGCTCAAAAGCGAGACCTGGGCCACCCACTCAACTTTCGTCCGCGGCAAAGGCAGGTTACTGCGCGGCGTCGTTCTCTATCCAGTATTCGCTTCGCGCCTTTAGCTCCAGCTGAGGACGGTCCCTGATTTCCAGATGCAGGGCGTGCAGGCCGGGGGTGAGCGACGTGGGACGGAAACTCAGGACATAGTAGTTTGGGACGTCGTTGGAGACTGAGACCAGACCTGCCTTCAGGTCTTTAATGTTTTTGAAGTGGAAGAACTCGCCTCCGGTCAATTGCGCGATCGATTCCGCAGTGTTCGTACGCAGCGCATTGCGCGCGCTCACAAATGCCATGGTGGCCAAACGGATGGGCGGCGCTAGTTCGCTGAGGCAGTCAAGCACCTGCTTGCTGTAGTGGCCTTCATACTCGGCATCGGCCCCATCCTTGCTGAAGCAGCCGTGCTCGGGGCCCGGTTCCCCGCGGTTGAATTTCCCTGCCTCGTGGTGGACCGCTGAGTGTGTACTGGAAAATGCGAAGGCGTACATGGTCGTATTGGTGTCGCTAATAAGCCGTAGAGCGTCCGTGAGTGTGGTCGTGCTGCCCTGGTCAAGGGTTTCGCTGAGCAGCAGAATCGCACGGCGGTAGCTTGGGGGCTGCGCCCGCAATTGCCCAACAGCAAATGCCACCGCGTCCAGAATGGATGCGCCAGGGTTGCCCGGGGGCAGGTTGTTCAGCTGCCCGGACGCATCGGCCGTGTGGGCAGTAAAAGGCAGCAGCAGATGGGGCGTGCTATCGAAACCTACGACCGCGACGCGATGGTCGACGTTGCCGATCAGCGCATCGAGGTTTGCATCCAGATCCTGGTAGTCGCCGAGATGAGCCGCACCCGCACCGCCCGTTTCGACACAAATGACTAAAGCCAGGGGCTGCGAGTCTGTGTCCGGGTCGAGCGTTAAATGCTGCGGTACGCCGTCGTCGGTTATGGTAAAGTCGTCTGCCGTGAGTTCAAAAACTACCTCTCCGGACTTGGTCTTCACCATGGCAGGTACGTCTACGAGGGTTGAACGCACGGTCAGGGTGGCCGGTCCGGGATCGCTCTGTTGCGCGGATCCATTGACGGCTGCTAGACACAGCGAAAGAGATAAGCAGAGGGCTGATCTCATAAGTAGGTTCATTGTAGGCGCGGAGGGATTAAAAATATGTTGGGAAGCCTGCGGAAAAAGTCGTTGTTGCGGGTAGACAGCGGCCCTCAGCGGCTAAAGCCGAGCCTGTTTTCAGGCCGATACGTACGGGCTAAAGCCCGTACCCTTCAAGGACGGCCGCGGGGTTGTCCTTAAAGTAAATGCTCACCAGCGAATCGTGAATCAAACGTTAGTCGATGTTGTCGAGGAATAACTTGCGCTGGAAATCTTCGGGAATGTGCCTTACGGGTTCGAGGTTGTAACCACATTCACGGGCTAGCTGGTGCAGAAGCCTTTCCTTATCTTCTCTGGTTAGTCCGGAGACAACAATCTTACAGGCAGAATTAAGGGTTTCCGAGGGCAAAGTAACCTCCAACCAGCACGAAGTGAGCCGGGACTGAACGATTGTCCTTTGGCACAATCAAAACAGTCAATGTTACTTGTCGCCTGCGGACATTACCTTCTTGCGCCGTTCCCCGCGCACTGGTAACGAAACCCTAATACTACTTTTGGATCATTTCGCGCGTCCCCACCATGAGCCCCACTACCATTTCGAACAGCCGGTTGCGGGTTTCAAGCCTTACCCCGGCCCGGGTGACGTAACGGACCACAATGTCTACTCCCCCAGCAGCCGGCTGCATATCCACCGATGGGGTCGCACTGAACTGCGGCGAGCCCTGCTCATGGGTGACCCGCTTCCATTCCTCTTCCGCCATCTTTGCGTCCGCCTCGGTGGCCTTGATCGTCGCTTCGCGGATTTTGTCGATCATTGGATAAGCTTCCGTTCCCTGAGGAATACTCACCTTGATCTCGTCCCACATCCACTGCCCGGTGGTGGAGAAATTAAAGTATTTGCCGTGAATCGCATATCCGTTCAGAAAAGATACACGGCGTCCCGTGGGATGACCGTTGGCAGTCCAGTTCCCCGTTTCCAGAAGCCAGGTACGGAATACTCCGATCTCCACCGCCTCACCGACAACCCCATCGATCTCTACCCAGTCCCCTACTCGTATTCCGTTTCGTCCCATGAGCACGAACCAACCGCAGAAGGCGATGATGAAGTCTTGAAAGACGACCGTTAATCCGGCCGTGGCCAGGCCCAGGATGGTCGGCATCTGCTGCGGTGTTCCGAAAATTACCAGCAATACCAGGATCAATCCAAGCACCTGCGTGCCCAGATTCAGAATGGTGCGCAGCGTCTGCCTCTGGCGACGATCCTGCGACATGCGGTCAAACGCCGACTGCAAAACCCAGCCCGCCAGAATGGTCAACAACACAATGGCCGCAATCAAGGTCAGCGACTGCAGCATGAGATGGAGCAACATTTTGTGTTGCAACTCTACCTGGCTGTGCCAGCGACCGTAGAGTGTCACCAGCTGCTGCTGTGCCGACAAGCGGTCGTCAAGGATGCTGATTATGTTTTGTTGGGTTGCGACCCGTTGCAGATCCTTCACCCGGTCAGAACTCGACTCGCCGGCGGCTTTGGCTGCGGACGCACTGTCTACAGCCGCCTGGGCCTGCGGCGCCAGAGTGGCATGGTCAGCGGTGAGCGCGGCAACATCCGCGATGGCCAGTTGCTGAGCCTGATCGATCAGCAGCATGCGGGTCCGCTGCGCCCACCATTCTGCAATCTGCCCCGCCAACGTTTTGTATTGGCCGGTAGAGACTACGGCCGTTTCCCCATCGCCGCCTATGGCCGTCTGCTGGTCGTACTTCTTCATGGACGCCTGGCGCGCTGTTAACTCCTGCTGAATTTTGCCTCGATGATCTCCACTGGCCCGGGCCAGGTCTTCCATCGAATCGGATAACTCGTCCTGGTCGAGGCTGAGCTGGGCCTTGGCAACATCCAGGTCGTCCCCTGTGGGTCCAGCAGCGCCGGCTTTCGCCGTCAAGGCGGCCACTTGCGCCTGATCCTGCTTAACCGTCTGCTGCAGCTCGGTCACGCGCTTCTGCAAGGTGAGGGCGTCGCCTGTCAGCTCCCTGGTCTCAGCACTCGCCTGGCGCAGAGATTGCGCGAATGCCTGATCTACCTCGTGATCAGCCAGCCGCTCTGCTTCGCGCGCGAGGTCCAGTTCCTCTGCCGATACCGCCAGGGCCGCCACAGTCTTTGCCGTCTGCCACGGCCGCTGGTCCACGATCCCATAGGACCGCGGAGCCGCATTCCACCCTGCTGCTTGCCCATGCAGGAAAGGCAGATGCTGCATGACACCCCTGGTCATGAAGGTCCCCAGCAGACACAACACCACCACTGCCAGCGACACTGCCGCAGCTATCTTGTGAGCACGATTCATCCCAGCAAACCCCTCATCTCTTTCAGCGTAAACCCCTCGCAGTGAGCCGCCGGAGGTGTCTTGCCCAGGCGAACTAAAATGACTCTAAAAGGAAAATGCCCCTGAACCGGAGTTCAGAGGCATTCCCGTGAGAAACGGTGCGGCGAGCTTAGGTGCGCACGCAAACCACACTGGTTTCGCTGACCACCCTGGCAACCCCGGGAGCACGGCCGTGCCCGGAAATGTATCCCATGCGATGGCCGTTCGAACACACGAACCACTGCTCATAAAACCGGTCGGAATGCTTGGGGACGCCGGGGAGATTTACCGCTTCATATGCAGTCGGCTGCTCCGTCATGATCTCACCGCACTGTTTGCATTTTTCAGCAGGCATTGTTTTCCTCCTGCGCTATTAGATGGAATGCAAGCAGACTTCGGCAATAACAACGCGGCCGATTTCGATCTTTGGTAATGATTGGGGAGTTGCTGGCTTTTGCGGACGGTTAGTTGAAGAAGTGATAACACATCAGGTTACTGACCGAATGCATGGTGCAGGAGTGCGATGGCCTGCGGCCCTTCTACCGGTAGATCTTTGGTGGTGGCTTCCACGCTGATCAGCCGGTCGTAGTGGATCTGACGCAGCACAGCAAAAAATGGCTCGTAGTTATATTCTTCCCATTTCAAGGGCGTGACTCGGCCCTCAGGGTTAGCCATGTGCAGATGACGTAGATGATCCTTCACCTTCAAAATGTTGGACGGATCTTCTTTCTCCACCTCGAAGTGGTAAAAGTCGATCATCAGCTGGATGTTCGGATCGTTCACCGCGTTGACCCAGGCCAACGCCTCGGTGGTGTTGTTGACGATGTTAGTCTCCTGGTGGCGTAGCGGCTCAATGGCGATGGTGATATTGCGCGATCGGGCTTCGGGTGCGATGCGCTTGCCAAAGTCGACCAGTTGCTGAAAAGCCTCTTGCTTGGAGAATCCGTCGGGCACCTGGCGCGCGCCGCCGCTGCCGAAAACGACCAACCGGACACCCAATCGGGAAACTCGATCGAGCGCGCGGCGGACATATTCCATCTGCCGTTCTTTGTCGATCTTGGGCCCGGTGACCTTGATGTCAGAGGGGATAAATAAGTTTGCGCTCAAGACCGGCAGCCCAACCTGCTTGAATTTGGCAGCCACGGTTTCATAATCGGCATCGGAAAGGGCGGCTACTTCGGAAGTGCGCACCTCCATGTAGTCGAAGCCGGCAGCTTTCACGGCATCGATATCCTTTAAGGGACCGCAGTAGCCGATTCTCACCTTCTGACTCGGCTGCGCGAACGCGGCCAGGATGAGGCAGGCTAACAAAGCTGCAGCCCCGGCAAAATACTGCATGGTGGCTTTCATGATGCTCTTACCATCGCTCGAGTTTATATCAGCGCTCCTTCGGCGCCTCAACCCTCCGGCCCTAATGAAGGAATGGTGGGGTCCGGAACGAAAGGCTTTCGAGGGGCTTCGCCCATCGTTTTCGGCCCACGTATCCCGGATTTCCTGTCGAGATTGGTGGCGTTGAGCAAGTTCATGCGGCTTTCTTTGAGAGAAAGCCGCACGCGCGGTCGTGGCTTGCGCTGCGTAGTAGGAAATCCGGGCAACGCTGGTGCGAACATGGGGCACCCGTGCAGTTCTGTGGGATCCGCTAGAGGCTTGAGGGCGAGGCCTGCGGTATCCCACATCTCGCGAAAAACGAGCGAGATACCCCGAATTTCCTGCACGCAGCTCTGGAGAGGACTACGTGTGCGCCTTTCATTAAGGAAAGGCGCATGAAGTTCAGGGAACCCACGAAACTTCACAGGAAATCGGGGATGTGGGGCACCCGGCGACCCGTGCGGGGATAGAGACTAAAAGCCGCTTTCTCCGCTGAGCAGATAATGCAGGATGATGGTCACTTTGCAGGAACTGAAACATCATGCTGTTGCATCGTCACTTTTTCCGCCGACGACGCTGGGACGAGCGGTTCGCAAACTTGGTTTCGTTCAGGCCGATCCGATCCGCGCTCCCGCTCGGGCCCAGGATCTGATGCTGCGACACCGCGTCACAAACTACCTGGTAGACGACCTCACTCGAAAATATCGGAGTCTGCAACTGGAAGAAGACTTCCTCTATGCGTACGGCTTCATGCCGCCCAAGACGTGGCGCCTGCTGCACCCCAGAGTGCAACGCGCCTTAAGCGCTGCCGAGCAAAGAGTGCTCGACATCGTATCGCGCCGCAAGCACCTTCACCCTCGAGAACTCGAAGCCAGCCTGGGAAGAGAGCGCGAAACGAACGCGTGGGGCGGCTACTCGAAAGCAACGACTCGCAGTTTGCAGAGACTGCACTACCTGGGCTTGATTCGGATTGCCGGCCGGGAAAAAGGCGTCAGGCTATACGAACGAACGGCTCTGCAGGAACAGTCTGTCGATCCCGAGGAGCGGCTCCGCCAACTCGTGCTGCTGATCGCGCTCATTCTGCAACCTGTGCCGCAGAACCGCCTCAGCGCCGCTCTGCGACATCTTGGCTATTCTGCCCCTCACCTGAAGGGACGCGCCCGCATCGTTGCCAAACTGGTGCAGTCGGGCGAACTGGAGAATGCTGAAGTGGATGGCGTTCGTTACCTCTGGCCGGCCGGCCGGATTATTCGCCGGGAGCCGGAGGCGGTCGTGCGCTTCCTTGCTCCGTTCGATCCCGTGGTGTGGGACCGCTATCGCTTCGAACACTTCTGGGGCTGGCCGTATCGGTTTGAGGCATACACCCCGCCGGCCAAGCGAAAGCTGGGATATTACGCGATGCCTCTGCTCTGGAGGGCAGAGGTGATCGGGTGGGTGAACGCCGCAAGACGTGGCGGTGAACTCACGATCGATGCGGGCTTCGTGAGCGGGAAGCGCCCTGGGGAGAAATCCTTTTCATCAGAGTTCGAAGCAGAGTCGGAGCGACTGCGGCAATTTCTTTCCTGCAGCGAAGACACGGAAGAAGCGGGATAGCCTCAGGCAGCCTGCCACATGGATGGTGACATATCATTCTGGATTAACCGCGGATACAGGTCACTGTGCTCGATACCCAACACCCGGAAATGCGGATTCTGGTCTGAGGCGGCGCGAATGGCGCGATGAGCGGTTGAGGCTCCGACGTAAAAGCGCTTGGTGCGCGGATACGCAGGGTTTACAAAAGGCTGGCGGGAAAGCATCACACAATAGGCGTTCATACACGCTCCTATGGGGTATAGGATGCGTCTTCTGCGGACAGTCACTGGTTACAGAAGTACTGTCAATGACGGCCCGGTCCTGGCAACCTTAACCGCTATGGCTGTTTTGGCTTGAGGTTGAACAGCTTCAGGTCAATGGCATCGCCCATCGCCTTGTAACCGGCATCGTTCGGATGAAGATGATCTCCGGGGTCATCCGCGGGCAGGTAGGTATCCGGATGATTTGGATCGCGCACTGCTGCTTCCAGGTCGACAACGCCGTCGAAAGCACCGCCGTTGCGAATCCAGTCATTCACGGCTTTACGGATCGCTTCCCCGTTGCCGGTGTAATAGCCGGCGCCATGATAGGGCGTCAGGGTGCAGCCGATGACCGCGATTCCATGGGCATGCGCGCGCACAATCATTTGATTGAGAGCGGAGATCAGGTCGGCTGCGGTGAGGCCGGAATCGGGATATTTGTTTAACCGGCCTATGTCGTTGATGCCCTCGAGGATGAGGAGATACTTGACACCGTTCTGGGCAATCACATCGCGGTCGAAGCGCGCCAGGGCGTTGGGGCCGGCTCCATCACGCAGGAGCTGGTTGCCGCTGATGCCCTCGTTCAACACCGCCAGGTTGCGATACTTCGGATCGGCCTGCAAGCGGCGCGCCAGCTCATCCGGCCAGCGCTGGTTGGTGTCCGGAGTGGATTTGGCACCGTCAGTGATCGAATCCCCTAGGGTGATGACCGCGCCCGCAGCAGCAGGAGCGAGGGTGTCGATTCCATTGAGGTATTCCCAGCTGGTCAGGGTAGTGGGTGCATCCAGGGTGGCGCTCGAGACTACATTGCCCTGTGCGTGATAGCTGGTGGCGTTGCCGAGTTGATGCTCAGTCACCGGGCCGGACGGGCTGGGGAGATAAAAGCTGACGGTCAGGTCGGAAAGTGAAGCGAACTTGAAGGGGATGGGATCGCTGACCGCGAGAGCTCCCGGAGGGATCGAAACCGATGGCGTTCCATGAAAGGTGAGGGCCTTTCCCGTGCCCGCAACAGTGTTCGCGCCCTTGAGCGTCTGGGCTATCTCCGCAGCGCCGATCAGCAGCGGGGTGGTTCCGTACAAATTGGAAAAGCGGACCCGGACCATATCTCCGCCAATGCTCACATGCACCACCTCCCGCAGAGTGGCGCCGGTCAACCCCTCCTCAGCGAGCTTGGCATGAACGTCCAGCAGAGGAGACGATGCCCAGGTGCCGACCCAATTCTCTTGTTTGGCAAGCAGCGGCTGTGCAGAAACAACGGTTGCAAGGGCGAGGACGAGGCTGCGACTGAGGTTGTTCATTTGTTCTCCGGCTAGAAGCGGAAGTAGGCGCCCACGCTCGGTTCGGAGGTTTGGCGCCTGGCATTGGTGGTCA
>Ga0302177_10003434_pt1 | contig 11088 bp, 11 predicted proteins | sample I_Palsa_E1_2_FD_198780 | JGI IMG/M metagenome (GOLD analysis project Ga0302177, IMG submission 198780) | Peat permafrost microbial communities from Stordalen Mire near Abisko, Sweden - I_Palsa_E1_2 | ecosystem: Environmental > Terrestrial > Soil > Palsa > Peat permafrost | place: Sweden... | reverse complement strand
CGCAGTTCCGCTTTACGTTCCGGACATGAAGTTCAACCGGCACATCGGTGAGTTCGCCGACCAGCCCTATAGCGTGACCGGCGAGTTGCTGTCGCCGGAGAAATACGCGGAGCACTTGAAGGAGACTTTGCCGCAACCGGAAGATATCAAGCTGGTGGGCGAAATACAGGATAACGAGCCGAAGTGGGTTTCTCCGAAAGGGAACATGGACTTATCGTGACGGTTCGGTCGGAAGAGGAAGTCGCTAGCCGCGGTTACACTTTCAGCGAACTGATGGTTGCGGCTGCGGCCAGAGAAATTGGCGACGGCGAGCTCGTATTTGTTGGGATGCGTCTGCCGATGCTGGCTTTTCTGGTGGCTCGGCGCACGCACGCTCCGCGCGCTGTAGGACTCTTCGAAAACGGCGTAGTCCGCGAAACACCTTCGCTTGAACTTCTTTACACCATGGGCGATCCGCCGAATCTTCTCCGTGCCACGCAGTGCGGTCAAATGCTCGATGTGATGTCGCTGCTACAGCAAGGCCGTGTAAACGTGGGCTTCCTCGGCGCTGCGGAAGTGGACCGCTTCGGTAATCTGAACACCACCTGGGGTTTTCGAAATAAAGAAAAGCAACGCTTGCCGGGATCGGGCGGAGCTTGCGATATCGCGTGCCTCGCGCAGCGTACCGTGGTTTTGCTTGCGCACGATCGAAGCCGGCTAACCGAGCGCGTAGGACATATCACGTCGCCGGGCTACGGCACCGGTAAGAGTTGGCGGCGAGCGCAGGGCTTGCCGGCGAATTCTGGTCCTTCGGCCGTGATCACGACGCTCGGTGTGATTCGTTTCGGTGAAGATGGCGAAGCGTATTTGGCTTCGGTTCATCCGGGAGTGAGCGTGGAAGAAGTGCTGGCCAACACAGGATGGACGTTGCGCGTGTCCGGCGAACTTGTTGAGACGCTCCCACCTCGCGAAGAGGCGTTAACCGTGATGCGCGAGCTGGATCCGAATCATTTCTGGACTCGCTGAATCGAGTAGCGCACCGAAAAATTATGGCTGAATCAAAATTAATGACGATGCGCGACGCGATCGCGCGGCACGTGCCTTCCGGCTCGATGGTGCTTCTCGGCGCGCAACTGGAACAGATGATTCCATTCGCAGCGGGACACGAGCTGATACGGCAGGGGCGGCGCGATCTTACGGTCGTGGGTCCTATCTCGGACATTTTATTCGATCAGATGATTGGGGCGGGTTGCGTATCGCGCGTGATGGCCGCCTGGGTGGGAAATGTCTCGGCGGGAGTGGGATACTGTTTTCGCCGGGCCGTGGAGCAAGCAGTCCCTCGAAAGATTGAGGTAGTGGATTATTCCAATTTTACGATGGCGTTGGCGCTGCATGCGGCGGCGCTGGGTGTGCCGTTTCTGCCGACCTATGCGACACTCGGTAGCGACCTCTTGAAGAAAAACGGGAATTTGCGCGAGTTTTCTTCGCCCGTCAGCGAAGAAAAACTTGTTGCAGTGCGCGCGCTCCGACCGGACGTGGCGATTTTGCATGTGCAACGCGCGGACGCTCAAGGTAATGCGCATATTTGGGGCAGCCTGGGCGTGGCCGTCGATGGCGGGCGAGCGGCGAGGAAAATGATCATCGTGGCCGAAGAAATTGTCGAGCCCAGCGTGATTTCGTCAGACCCGAATCGCACACTGGTGCCGGGATTTTTGGTTGAAGCGGTAGTGCATGAACCTGGCGGCGCGCATCCTTCGCCGGTGCAGGGTTACTACGGGCGCGATCACGCATTTTTCGCGCGGTATCACGAGCAGACCCGGCGCGCGGAAGACTTCGAGGATTGGCTCGCGCGGTGGGTGATGCGTGTGAGCGATCGCAGCGAGTATTTGAAGCAAATTGGTGAGGCTCAAATGCAAAGCTTGGGAGTGAAAGATCACGCTTATACTGTTCCCGCGGATTTCGGTTACTAATGACAGAAGATCTCTACGCAAACATGGAAGTGGCGCCAGGCGAGGTGAAAGACAAGCTCGCGCGAGGCGAGAAATTTGTTTTCGTGGATGTGCGCGAAAAATGGGAGTACGACACTACGCACATTGAAGGTTCGGTGCTGATTCCGCTGCGCGAACTTCCGGCGAATCTGGCGCGACTGGAAGCTGCGGACGAAATTGTGCTGTTCTGCCACCACGGGATGAGAAGCTTGGACGCCGCGGCGTGGTTGCGCTCGCAAGGCGTGAAAGGCGCGCGGTCGATGGCAGGCGGGATTGACCGCTGGTCGGCGGAAATCGATCCCAACGTACCGCGGTATTGAGCGCCAAGAACGGCGCGAGGAACAAGGCCATGGCTGCCAGGAAGGCTGCTGGAAAACAGCCGCGTCGAGCGGCGAGAGTGGGAAAGAAAGTTGAATTCTTGCACAAGCCTTCGTGCACAACCTGTCGCAAAGCCCGGGCGTATATGGAAAAGCGCGGTTTCGGTATGCATTTCCGCGATTTGGGAAAAGAGCGCTTGAGCGCGGTGGAACTCGAAAAATTGATTGGCGACCGCGATCACCTGCCATTTCTCAATACGCGCAACGAGCTTTACCGCACGAAAAAAATGAAGGACCATCCACCGTCGCGCGAAGACGCCATTCGAATGATGGCGGCGGAGCCAAATTTGATTCGGCGTCCGGTGATTGTCGCGGGAGGCCGTGTGGTACTCGGATTCGATCAAGAGGGGATCGATCGAATTTAGTCGAAGAGTGAAGCCCGCGTTTTACAATAGGGAGTCAGGGGAAACCGAGCTTGCCGCCGATTATAGACATTCACATTCACGTTCAGCCCAATGACGCGATCAAACCGGAAGCCCTCGAATTGGTCCGCAGAGGGCGCCGCGACAACGACGAGATTTTGAAGTACGCGGAGAGCGCCAAAGAGTTCCTGAAGTTCCTGGATGACGCGGAAATCGAGCGCGCGGGAATCATCAGCTACGTCAGCCCTGACGTGATCGGATATACGGCGGAAGTGAACGATTGGGTGGCAAATTATTGCTCCGCTGACCCGCGGCGCCTGCTCGCCTTCGGCTCCGTGCATCCCAAATATATTTTCGATGCTGCCGCGGAAGTGACCCGGTTGAAAAAGCTTGGAATTCGCGGGCTGAAGGTTCATCCCTCGCATCAATTGTTTGCTCCTAACGAGTATCGCAATGGTCTGGGTCCGCTACGCGCGATGTATGAAAGGGCGGAGGAACTTGGGTTGCCGGTGATGATTCATACCGGGACGTCGATTTTTCCTGGGGCCCGAAATGTGTACGCGCAGCCGATGCTGGCGGACGACCTTGGCGTGGATTTTCCCAACCTGGTCGTGATCCTCGCGCATGGTGGCCGTCCACTGTGGATGAACGAGGCATTTTTTCTCGTTCGCAGGCACAAGAATATGTACATGGATATCTCGGGGATACCTCCACAGAAAGTGCTGGAGCATTTTCCGCGCATCGAGGAGATTGCGGACAAAGTCTTGTTTGGGACGGACTGGCCGGGGCCTGGAGTCCCCGGAGTGAAGGGCAACATCGATAAGTTTCGGGCGCTGCCGATCGCGCCGAAGGCGCAACAGAAAATTCTATACGACAATGCCGCGCGGCTTTTTCCTGTTTGAGCGAGGTTTGTGAATGGAAATAAAAACCATCGGAGTGATCGGCGCGGGAGCGATGGGCCGCGGAATCGCGTACGCGGCGGCGCTTGGCGGCTACCGCACGGTGCTCGAGGATGTTTCTCCTGAAATGCGGGAGCAGGGCCTTTCCTATATTTCGCAAACGCTGGAAGACGGAGTGTCCTGCGGAAAAGTGACGCTGCAACAGAAAGAGAGCGCGCTTGCGAATCTCTCGACGTCGCGATCGGTGGAAGATGTTTGCCGCGAAGTGGACCTGCTGATCGAAGCTGTTCCGGAAGAAATGGAAGTGAAGCTTGAGATTTTCACGATCTTCGACAAGTTCGCAAAGCCGAGCGCGATTCTTGCCAGCAATACTTCTTCGCTTTCGATCACGGAAATGGCGTCCATCACTTTTCGCGCGGAAGATTGCATCGGCATGCACTTTTTCCATCCTGTGCCGGAGATGAAGCTGCTGGAAATCGTGCGCGCGCTGGAAACCTCAGAGGCTGCGCTGCAAACCTGCGTGGAAGTGGGACGCCGCATGGGCAAGGAAGTGGTGGTAATACGCGAATCGCCCGGGTTTGTCACCAGCCGCATCAACGCCATGATCGGCAATGAAGCTTTTTATATGCTGCAGGAGGGCATCGCCAGCGCCGAGGACATCGACAAGGCGGTAAAATTGGGGCTGAATCATCCGATGGGGCCGTTTGAACTTGTGGACCTGGTTGGGTTAGACGTGCGGCTGAATATTCTGGAAAACTTGCACAAAACGCTGGGAGAAAAATACCGGCCCTGCCCGCTTCTGGCGCAATATGTGAAGGCCGGGCGGACAGGGCGGAAGTCAGGCCGCGGCGTGTTTGAGTACGGAAAAGAAGCGGCAAAGAAATAGTTCGGCGATTTTTGAAGCGACGATCGCACGTGAAGGATGCTCTTGAAGATGAATTTTGCCGATCGGATTGAAATTATCGAGGGCGATCTGACCGAGATGGACGTGGACGCCATTGTGAATGCTGCGAACAATGATTTGCAGCTTGGGGGCGGAGTGGCGGGAGCGATCCGGCGAAAGGGCGGCCCGGAAATCCAGAAAGAATGTGACGACATTGGGCAGGTGCCGGTGGGCGGAGCGGCGATCACGACGGGCGGAAAATTGAAAGCTCGCTTCGTGATACACGCGGCCAGCATGCAACTCGGCGGAAAAACTTCCCCGCACTCCTTGCGCAGCTCCACGGCGCATTCGCTCCGAATTGCGGCGCAAAAGGGGCTGAAGACCATCGCGTTTCCGGCAGTCGGGACGGGCATCGCGGGATTTCCCCTGCGCGAGTGCGCCGAGATCATGTTCCGTGAGGTAGCCAAACACTTCGAGCAACCTACATCGCTCGAGAAAGTTGATTTCGTCCTGTTCGACAAAGAGGCGCTGGCAAGTTTCGCAAGTGTATGGACGGAATTGCAGGCGAAAAGCTTCAAATGAGCGAATTGCTCGCGGAAAAAGTCCGACATCAGCTCGCCCACTACGAGCATCCGCTTTTTGATTTCGAAGCGCGTCCCGCGGAAGGGGGCGTAGAAGTCGAGATCCGCTACAAACCGACGAACGCGGAAGTGCACAATTATACTTTCAAGCTGCACCCGCGTGAAATTGAACACGCGCAATTCCCATGGACATTCCAGAAACAACTCTACGATTGCCTGCACGATTACATCATCGAGATGTTTACGCGGAACCCGCAGCGCGTGAATTGATGGCTTCGCGCAGCGAGCCGACGCCCCTCGCGCTCATCCTGGCAGAACGCATACGTTCGCACGGCCCAATTACCTTCGCAGAATATATGGAGGCGTGCCTCTATCACCCTGTGCACGGGTACTACACCAAGGCGGAACAGGAGCCCAGGCGCGACTATTTTACGAGCGTGGACGCAAGCCCGCTATTTGGGCGGCTCTTGGCGCGGCAATTTCAGGAAATGTGGTGCGCGATCGGGCGGCCAGATGCTTTCTGGCTCGTCGAAGCCGGGGCGGGAACGGGCCAACTAGCGAAGCAGGTTCTCGATTTTGCGGCCGAGGCATGGCCTGATTTTTACGAAGCGCTGCGATTTCTGGCCGTGGAACGATCTTCCGCGCGCCGGACGGTGCAATCGATGGGAGCGCACATCGCGCGCGCCAAATTTGCGTCTCAAGAAGAATTGCGCGACGAAATCCCGTGTGGCTGCATTTTCTCAAATGAACTTATCGACGCGATGCCCGTTCATCGCGTGATGCGTGAAGGCAACGAACTGCGCGAAATGTACGTTGGGCTCGGCAAAAGCGGGCTGTACGATGAAATTGGGCCGTTATCTTCCAATGCTCTCGGCGAATATTTCTCGGAACAGCAGATTGCCTTGGTAGACGAACAGCAGGCAGAAGTGAATCTCGTCGCTAGCCGGTGGATCGAAGAAGCTGGAAGAACACTTAAGCGTGGCTTCATTTTAACAATCGATTATGGACATGAAGCGAAGGAACTTTACGACGAGCGGCACATGAAAGGAACTCTGCTGGCCTACGAGCGTCATCGTGCCGGCGAGGATTGGTTTCGCGCGCCGGGCAAACAGGATTTGACGGCGCACGTGAATTTCAGCGCGCTGGACTTATACGGGCGAAGAAGCGGACTCGTTCGCGCCGGATTTACCTCGCAAAGCAATTTTTTGCTGGCGTTGGCGCGGCACGGCAATTTTGTGGACTTGCAATCGGACGAGCTGAGCGAAGCGGAACAAACGCAAAGACGGCTACTCTTCAAGACTTTGATCAACCCGGAAGGAATGGGTGAGACGTTTCAAGTTCTCGTTCAGCATAAGGGCATCGAGACCGTAAATCTGGCAGGACTTCAACCGCTCTAATTCGCCAACTCCGAAGACTGCAGTTTTCTCTACTTCTAGGGGCGTTTCTTCAGCACCGGCTTGTCCGGGTCCGCAGCAGAAGCGGGCGCAACTGCGGTGCCAGGGGGAGTTGCACCGGCAGGAGCGGCGTCTGCGACCGCATCACCAGTGTACGGCCGCTGCAAATACTTTCCAGCTTCTTCCTGCGCTCCGGCGGTATCGTCTCCCAAATGCTGCGCCAAACTGTACTCGTTGACGGCGCGTTCACGCTGGCCGAGAATGTCGTAAATTTTCCCGATGTAAATGTGGCACCAGACATCGACCCATTTGGGGTCCAGGTCGCCGCCGAGCGCGGCGCGAAACGCGTTCGCAGCGGACTGATAATTTTTCTGATTAAACATGGCCTCGCCCATGCGGAAATGAGCGAGCGAGTTTGTGGACTGCAGGTCCAGAGCGTGCTGATATTCCTGAATGGCCTCGTAGTATTGGCCGTTTTCCGCAAAGCCTTCGCCTCTCGCGACGAACGCTCGGATTCGCAAGCGGGCGCTGGATTTCAGCATGTTGTTGTTCGGATCGATCACGATTCCGTTTGGCTTGGGACGGCCGAATGTGTCGATCTCGAATTGCTGCGTCGTTCCAGTCACCAGGATTTTCTTGTATTCGGGGTTTCCTTCTGTATCCACGCGAAGTTCAACCGGCATGCGAAATGTGTCGAGGTCCTGATGAATTTTGCCCACGACTTTGAAGCCTTTTCTCGTGCGATAGACGATAAATTCGAGCTTGAACTCCGGAATACCCGTCGAATTTACCCACTGGGAAAAGAAAGAAACAAGGTTGATGGGAGGCTCGCCCTTTTTCGGCGCAGGGACTTTGGTGTAAGCAATCTTTTCAAAGTCGGCGATATTCGCATTTTTGCCTTCGTATTTCTTGTAGAACTCATGCAGAAGCGCGGTGAAGGCATCGTCTCCAATTTCGGTGCGGAGCATGTGAAAAACCAGAGCGCCTTTGTCGGCGACAACCGAGCGATACTCGTTCGAGAACGTCTGCAAGCGGCCGGCCTGAGAAATGGGTGCGGAGTCCTCATACATCAGCGCGCCGACGGCGAAATCCTCAAGGGCTCTGTGCAAGCCAGCGCTGCCGTCGCTCTGCTCCGCATACATCGCTTCGGCGTAGCGCGAAAGGCCATCCGTCAGCCAAGTATCGGACGCAGTTGAGGGAAGAACGCGGTCGCCCCACCACTGCTGGGAAGCAAGTTCCGAGAGCAGGCGATCGTTGGCTCTCGTAGTCCATTGGCGGGCGCTGATTAGCAGTAATCCGGGAGCGGAATATCCAGGCAAACTGCCATCGGGCATCTGCGCGATAGTAAACGGCGGCGGCGCATTCTCTTGGAGCGGACCAAAGGCATCGGAATAGTACAAAATAATATGCGCCAGCGAAGTTCCGTAGGCGGTAGCGCTCGACGCCTGCACTGGCGGCGTGAACACGGAAACCGCAATTCCTTCCGTTTGCACGGGATTGAGCTGCAGCGGTCCCGCAACGAAAGTGCCAAACGGAGCCGGATGATCGCAATGGAAAACGTAGGACGCCTGTCCGGCACCCTTTCCGATTCCGGGCTGCATCGTCGGCGGATCCGCTCTGCCTGTGCCGGTGACGTACATCGTGTCGGGCGTGATTATTTTGAACGTGCCGGTGTAACGATTCGCGGGATAGTTTGTGAGCGGAAACCAACGCGCGGGAAGCAGCAAATACGCCGAGGTCTTATCAATCGAAGCGAAGCGCACGCCTCTCGTCGGGCTATCATCCTCGCTGGAAATCGGCCCGGTGTAATCGAACTCTAGCGACACCGGCTGCCCGGGGGCTACAGAATCAGGAAGTCCGACGGTCAGAAGGAGCGGATAAGTTCTATCGCGCTCGAATTCCAGCGGTTTCTTTGAACCTGGAACGCGGACCGAATTCACTTTCAAGTCCTGATGCAACTCTACGACTACCGTGCGGGCAACTTCGTTGGCGATAAAATCCACGCGAGCCAAGCCAGAGATCGTCTGATCTTCGGGATGTATCAAGACTTGCACGTCGTAATGATCCGCGCGAAAAGGGAAGCGGCGAGGGGTTTGCGCCGACGCGACGACGGCCGCAAGAAGCGACAGAGCCAGGGGGATTAGCAGCCGATAAGTTTTGTGCAAGAACCCTCTCACGAAGTGCGGACGATTTGCCTGTATTTAAGATACAAGAGTCCCGCGCAAAGTTGCCCGCGAGTAATAAGCAGAAAAGGTTACAACATCTGCGCGAAAATGTCCGCTGCGCGCTCTATGGCGCCGCCGGGCCCGAGCTTCACTCGCACTTCAGCCAGGCTTGACTTCATCTCGTCACGAGCGGTCGGCGAATCCAGCAGGCGGCGAACTTCAGTTTCGACGGCGGCCGGCGTGAAATCATCCTGAATCAACTCCGGAACCACGCTTCTTCCCGCTATTAGATTCACCATACCGAAGAAGGGTGTCCGAATCATTCGCCGAAGGATGAATGCGGAAAGCCGGCTGACCCGGTAAACGACAACCATCGGCGTGCCCAGGAGCGCAGCTTCAATGGTAGCCGTTCCGCTTGCTACGATGGCACAGTCGGCTGCAGCCAGTGCGTCGTAAGTGGCTCCCTGGACTAGCTTTATATCCATCGAGGAGCGAGCGTGTGAGGCGAAAAAATCCCGAGTAAGGTTCGGTGCCGCTGCCAGGACGAACTGTATGTTGCTGTCTGAGCGGCGCAGACTCTCGCACGCCGCGACGATGCGCCCGTAATTCTGCCTAATCTCATTTCGGCGGCTACCCGGCAGAATAGTGACAATGGGTTTGTTTGGATTCAGACCGTGCAAAGCCGCGAATTCCGCGCGGGTCGTGCGAGCGTGCACCACGTCCACCAAGGGATGGCCTACAAAATTTACCGGCACGCCCGCGTCGCGGTAGATTTTTTCTTCAAACGGAAATATCACGACCATGCGATTTACTAGCCGCTTGATGATGCGGACGCGTCCCGCGCGCCAAGCCCAAATCTGCGGACCGATAAAATAGCCGACCGGGACGCCAATCTGTTTTAGGCGGCGCGCGACGCCCAAATGGGTGCCAGGCGAGTCGACGAGGATCGCGAGCGCGGCGTTCCGGCGCTTGGCTTCGCGCTTCAGACGATTCTGCACGCCGATCACGGTTGGAATCTTGTGCAGAACTTCCGCGATGCCAACGACCGCAACTTCGTGGTAGTCGGCGATCAGTTCGACCCCCGCTTCAGCCATGCGAGGGCCACCCATTCCGAAAAAATTCGCGCCGGTGCGCGCGCGCAAGGCAGTCGCCAGCCGCGCAGCATACATGTCACTGGATGCTTCTCCGGCGGAAATCAAAATGTTCTTTTCATTCATGGGAAACGCGAGGGGAATCGGGCTTCGAGCGCGCAGCTACGCGGGAAGTTCGTGAAGCAGCCCAACTGAAAGCTGAACCTCGCCGAATATTTTCTAATCATCGGCAGGGAGTGGATGCGAAAATCCAGTCCCGCCACCGGGCACTGGAGCCGCGAATTCCTGCTCTTTGTATTGCAGCTGATAGAGACGGTAATAAATTCCGCGTAGTGCCAGAAGCTCCTGATGTGACCCCTGTTCCCGGAGGCGACCCTTGTGAAACACCAGGATGCGATGCGCATGTTGAATCGTGCTCAGGCGGTGAGCTATCACGACGGCGGTGCGGCCCTGAAGTAGCCGGTCAAGGGCTTCGCGGATCAGGAGCTCGGTCTTGGTGTCCACGCTGGAGGTAGCTTCGTCGAGAATCAAAAATTTCGGATTGTGGGCCAAAGCGCGCGCGAAACTTACGAGCTGGCGCTGGCCCACGGAAAGCGTCGAGCCACGCTCGGTGACCGGTGTCTCCACTCCCTGCGGCTGCGATTCGAGAAAAGGCCCGAGCCCGACTTCACGGAGCGCCTTTTCGGTGGCCGCGCGGCTTATCGTTTCAGTGCCCAGCTTGACGTTGGACTCCAGCGTTCCGGTGAAAAGGAACGGGTCTTGCAGGACGATTCCGAAAAGTCGGCGCAACTCCTGCAAATCGATCGCGCGAATGTCCACGCCATCGAGCAAGATTTCACCGCGCTGAATATCGTAAAAGCGCAGTAGAAGCTGAATGATCGTAGTTTTTCCCGCGCCTGTGTGGCCGACGATCGCGAGAGTTTGCCCGGATTCGACTCGGAATGACACATCGCGCAAAACCCAATCCGCTTCTTTCGGCGCATTTCCGCCGGTGTAGGCGAACCAAACATTGCGAAACTCGATCTCACCGCGAGCCGAGGAAAGAGAATGCGCCTGCGCAGGCGAGGTGATTGTAAAAGGCTCATCGAGGAGACGGAAGATGCGCTCGGACGCGGCCATCGCCGTCTGCAAAATATTGAATTTCTCGCTCAGGTCCTGAATGGGCCGGAAGAAACGCTGAGCGTAAAGCATAAATGCGAGCAGCACGCCGATCTTAATGCTTCCCGAAATCGCTTTGAGTCCGCCCGCCCAATAAAGCAATGCGAGACCGAACATGCTGAGGAATTCCACTGCGGGATAGAAGAAGGAGAACGCGTCAATGGCCTCTTTGTAAGCTTCCATGTGGACGCGGTTCAGTTCCTCGAATTGC
>Ga0302177_10003428_pt1 | contig 11094 bp, 10 predicted proteins | sample I_Palsa_E1_2_FD_198780 | JGI IMG/M metagenome (GOLD analysis project Ga0302177, IMG submission 198780) | Peat permafrost microbial communities from Stordalen Mire near Abisko, Sweden - I_Palsa_E1_2 | ecosystem: Environmental > Terrestrial > Soil > Palsa > Peat permafrost | place: Sweden... | reverse complement strand
TCTCGGCCGAGGGCGCGTTGGTCTGAACCGACTTGATCCCGTTCAGCGCTGACGCCTTGCTTTCGTACGCTTCGCTGGTCGCGATCACCTGGCCGTTGCCTGCCACCAGGTTGAAGTGGAACTTGCCCGTCGAACCCTTCTTGAGTACAAATTTCCCAGCCATATCCCTGCCCCCTGATCCGTAACCACTCGTTGCGGCGGAAGCTACGTTCCCGTCCGGGGCAGCCTGACACTCGTAACTGGGAAGTCATGATCAAATTCCCCCGCATTGGCCTGTTAGCAGAGCTTGTCAGCTGGCCTGGGCCACTCGTTCTAACCCTGCTGGCCGCCCAGTCAAGAGGCTCCGTTCAGCTGCCTGCGCACTTCGGCCGCTACCCGGGCCCCCTCGGCGCGTCCCGCGATGCGTGGGGTGACGGTTTTCATGACCTGTCCCATGCCCCGCATGCCAGTGGCGCCTGTTTCGGCGATGGCCTCGGCCACCATCCGGGTCAGCTCACCGTCGTCCAGCTGGGCGGGCAGGTACCCCGCGAGCACCTCACCCTCGGCCTGCTCGGCCGCCGCCTGTTCGGCGCGGCCCGCCGAACCGAACGCATCCGCGGCCTCCCGGCGTTTTTTCGCCTCTTTGGCCAGAACCTTCAGCACTTCGTCGTCGGACAGCTCGCGTGCGGCGTGCCCCGCGACCTCCTCGTTGGTGATAGCCGTGAGCGCACTCCGCAGCGTCCGCATCCGGACCTGGTCACGGGCTCGCATTGCCGCTGACAGGTCGGTCCGGAGCCGTTCCTTTAGTTCAGCCATGAAAACCATCCTCCCTGACATGACACCATGGGTAGGTGCGAGCACGAGTCATCCTCCCCCTGAGCACCGCAGCCGCCGGCGCGGCCTTGGCCTACGCGTCGGTCGTCGAGCGGAACTGGTTCGCCCTGCGGCAGGCCGAGGTCCCCATCCTGGCCCCGGGCTCCGGGCCCCTGCGCATCCTGCACATCTCCGATACGCACCTGACCCCTGGCCGCAAGCGGCTAATGGCCTGGATCGCGTCGCTGGCCGACCTCGAGCCGGATCTGGTCGTCAACACGGGAGACTCGATCGCCCACCCCGATTCCGTCCCGTATTTCATCGACGCGCTCGGGCTATTGCTCGAGCGTCCCGGCGTATTCGTCTTCGGCTCCAATGACCTGTATCGGCCAATGCCGAAAAATCCTGCCCGGTACCTCTGGGAGACCAGCGCGCGGCGTTACCCGCGGCATGAGCCGAACCTGCCGTGGCAGAAGCTGGGCGACGCGATGTCCGAAGCGGGCTGGCTCGACGCCAACAACCAGAGTGGCCGGATCAAGGCGGGCGGCCTGGACATCGTGGTCGCCGGCGTAGACGACCCGCACATCAGGCGCGACCGCTACGAGCGCATCCCCGGGCCGGCCGACCCCCAGGCTGACCTGCGGCTCGGCATCATGCATTCGCCGGAGCCACGGATCCTCGACCGCTTCACGGCGGATGGCTACGACCTGCTGTTCGCGGGCCATACGCACGGCGGGCAGCTGTGCGTACCCCGATTTGGGGCCCTCGTGACCAATTGCGAGATCGAGCGGGGCCGGGTCAGTGGCCTGCACCGGCACCCGGCCGAAGACGAGCCTGCCCTCGGCGGGCGGCGGGCCTGGCTGCACGTATCCGCCGGTCTGGGTACCTCCCCCTGGGCCCCGGCGCGGTTCTCCTGCCGCCCGGAGGCGACCTTGCTCACGCTGGTGCCCGCCGGAAACGATTGATCTGTTGGGCGCCCAGCCGCTGGTCGCGGCCGCGGCAGGATCTCGTTTCTCTGGCGTCCGCAGCGGGGCCTGGTATCCGCTAGACTTTGCGGGCCGGTCGGGTGAGCCTCACCACCTGACCAGCGGGGTGTGGCGCAGCTTGGCAGCGCGCTTCGTTCGGGACGAAGAGGCCGCCGGTTCAAATCCGGCCACCCCGACCAGGAAAAGAGCAGATCAGAGGCCGTGTTCCCCATCATGAGGGACCGGCCTCTTTTCGTCCGTGCGTCACTGGTGCGTCAAGAGGACGCATGCGCCGCCTCTCCCAGGACTGCATCACCTTGTCGTGCGCGTCCGGCGCGAGGTGCGCATACCGCTCTGGGTGGTGCCGTAGTCCTCGTGGCCAAGGAGCATCTGCACGTCATACAGCGGCACGCCGTCCTGGACGAGCCACGAGGCAGCGGTATGAGGCATGATGCGCGGCGCGAACCGGCGGATGTCCGCTGCCTCCACAGCCGGGTACCAGACCCGGTTGCGGAAGTGCCCGTCAGTAACCGGGCCGCCCTGCGGTGCGGTGAAGACGAGGGCATCACGCGGCCGACCGGCCATCAGCACCGACATGCCCTCCAGGATGTGCGCTGGGACAGGGACGATCCGGTGGGATCGCTTCGACTTCGGCCACTGCCGCAGGCCCTGGCGGGTCATCACGTCGATGACCTGGACCTGCGACCTGAGCCAGTCAACCCGGTGCCCGTACAGGCCGTAGATCTCCCCTGGCCGCAGCCCGCTGTCCGTGCCCAGCTCGATCAGCGTGCGCCAGCGTGACCCGAGGGCCTCTGCCGCCGCGTACAGCACCTCGGCTTCCTCGTGCTCCAGGAACTCAACGGGCCTGGGCTCGATCCTCGGCAGCTCCAGGTGGTCGAACGGGTTGGTAAGCACGATCGGCGGGTGCTCTCGCATGGCCGCCGTGTAGAGGTGGGTCATGATGTGCACGGTGTCGGCCCTACCGAGGATTCCGCGCCCATACCCAGGATCGACTAAGCAGGCCCGGCTGTACAGCACCCGAGTACAGCAACGAGTGTGCATCCAGGCGCATCACGGGGTACCTCTGCGGACGACTGAGCGCACGCTGACCTGGCCGTACGCTGGGGCGCGCGTGTGCGTGCCGGTATCTGGGGGTCAAGGGGTCGCGGGTTCACAACCCGGCGTCCGAACTCTTCTTGTGTGGTGATGTACCGGATAACGTGTGTGAGTCGTGCGGCAGCCACGGGCAGAAACTGCCCGTCCGGCCGCGGTCACAAGCGCCGATGTACCGGATAACAGGCCATTATCGCTTTCATCGGCGTCTTGGGATCTGGCGTGCCTAGGGAATGTCGCCACGACCGTTTTTCCCGGGTGGCCGATCCGGCCGTGCTGTACTGGACGCACGCAGTCGAGACCACGACCAACCGACGCCCTGTCGGCGGCGGGCACACGGCAGCGGGCCACGGCCTGGTGACCGGAGTCCTCGCGGTTCGGTTTCACCGCTCGGCTCGTCACGGCGTACGCCCATTCGGGACGCGCCGGGGCGGTCCAGAGGACAGGGTGAGCCGGAGTCCGTGACCGGCGAAGAGCTGTGACCGACGTCAGGAACAGGCCCTAGTCAAGGGGGCAGCTCACGTCGCTGCCTCTGGCTGCCTGCTGAAGCAGATTGTAGAGCGTCTCGCGCTGCGTCTCACCAAGGGCGCCGAGCACCTCGTCCTCGACCGATGACAGTGCGAACTCGACATTCGAGAGCTGCGTCGCGCCGGCTTCGGTGAGCTCGACCATGTGCCGCCGCCGATCCTCGGGCGAGCGCCGCCGTTCGATCAGGTTCTTGGCTTCCAGGTCGTTGAGCAGCCCGACGATGTTCGTCCCGTCCATCTCGAGGGTGGCGGCGAGTGCCTGCTGGGTGCTGCCGCCGCCATCCCGTAGCACCGTCAGCGCCACCAGGTGACGCGGCCGCAGGCCCAGCGGGGCCAGCACCGCCTCGGCACGCAGGCGCATCCGGCGCGCTAGGTGATCAAGCAGCGCACCCGAATGCTGCGCCGTCTGGGTCACCTCGGGCTGCACCGCCATGCGGGCAAGTATAGCCCTTCGCATCATCTATAGGTGTGATATAAATGATTAGTGCTTCACAAATCATCTATGACTAGAGGAGGAAGTGGTCACATGGCTGATTACGGGCACGACCTCGAGTTCGGCGTCTTCATCGAGCCGGCCGCCCGGTCCGCGGACCAGGTGGTGGCCCTGTCGGTGCTCGCCGAAGACGCGGGGTACGACCTGGTCTCGTACAACGACCATCCCTACTCCCCGCGGTCCCTGGACGCCTTGGCCCTGATGTCCTTCGTGGCCGCGCGGACCGGTCGGGTGCGACTGGCGGCCAACGTGTTCAGCCTGCCGCTCCGGCCACCGGCGGTGTTGGCGCAAGCTGTCGCGAGCCTCGACATCCTGAGCCACGGACGCGCCGAGCTCGGCATCGGCGCAGGCATCGCCTGGGACGCGATTGAGGCGATGGGCGGCCGGCGCCTCGATCCGGGCGACAGCGTGGAAGCCCTCGAGGAAGGCATCCACGTGATCCGCGAACTCTGGGACGCCGGTGTGCATGGCGGCGTGACCTTCGAGGGCAAGCACTACCGGCTGGCCGGCGCCCTCCGCGGGCCGGCACCGGTGCACGACATCGGCATCTGGGTGGGCGCGTTCAAGCCCCGGATGCTGCGGCTGGTCGGCCGGCTCGCCGACGGGTGGTGGCCCACCGCCGCCGGACTCAAGCCCGGCGACCTCACCGCCAGCAACGCCGTGATCGACGCGGCGGCTGCCCGAGCCGGGCGCGAACCCCCGGCGATCCGGCGGCTGCTGAACCTGGGGGTAGTCGGCGCGCCCGCGCGCGAGACGGCCGCCGAGCTCGCCAGGCTGGCGCTCGAAGACGGGATCGGGACCTTCGTCGTGACCGCCAACGATCCGGGTGCGATAGCGAAATTCGCTTCCGAGGTGGCGCCCCGCGTCCGAGAGGCGGTCGAGGAGGCGCGGCTACGCGGCCCGGCCGCCGCACCTGCGGCCGCGGAAGCGGCCGCGGTCGGCAGCAGCGCGCCTACGGAGGCGGAGGAGGCGGCGCCCGGCGAGACCGAGGACGAGCCGTTGGGGGTGAGGCCCACACCGGACGAAGCGATCCGCCTCAGCGACCGGGCCCCCTGGGACGATTCGACGCGGCCGCGGCGGGACCGCCCGGGACCGGAGGTGATCTACACAGACCGGGGACGCCGCGTCGCGAAGCAGCTGATCGCGGTGCACGACCTGCTCCGGGGCGAGCTGTCGGACCTACGGCACATCCTGCGGCAGGTACGCGACGACGCCATCCAGGCCGGGGAGGCCAGAGCGGCGCTCAACGCGATGGTGTTGCGCCAGAACGACTGGACGCTGGGCACGGTCTGCGCCCGCTACTGCAGCGTCGTGGCGCAGCATCACGGCGCCGAGGACGCCGCCATGTTTCCGCACCTGGCGCTCCGCGAACCGCAGCTCACACCGGTCATCGATCGGCTGACCGAGGAGCACCTGGTGATCCACGACGCGATCCAGCAGGTCGACCGAGCCCTTGTCCAGCACATGACACGACCGGAGAACCACGACGCCATCCAAGCTGCGATCGACTACCTGACCGACGCCCTTCTCTCGCACCTCGCCTATGAGGAACAGGAGCTGGTGGAGCCGCTGGCCCGGCTCGGGTTCTACCCGGACCAGGTCCCCGTCACGAGCTGACGCCCGACAGCCAGGACATCGCGCTCGCCCGAAGTGGACAAGGGCAGCGAACTCACCATCCAAGAAGGGAAACGGCATGGCGCATCTGCTGCACATCGACTCAAGCATCCAGGGTGATCTGTCGGTCAGCCGCAAGCTCACCGCCCGCGCCCGCGACGCCTGGCTCGCCGCGCACCCCGGAGGCACCGTGACCTACCGGGACCTGGGCAGCCATCCCCTCCCGCACTTCGACGCAGCCACCGGCCTAGCCCGGCTGGTGTTGCCAGCCCGCCGGTGCACTGGTCCGGCGCGCTGCTCGACCATCTCGCGCGCCGGATGCGCCTGCGTGCCGAGTCGGTGCTGGCGCCGCTCGGCCTGCGACCTCGCCACCTCGTCGCCCTCACGGTGCTGCGGGGCCGCGACGGCATCACTCAGCAGGCGCTCGCGAGCACGCTGGAGATGGACGGGACGAACATCGTCGGACTGCTCAACGAACTCGAGGCCGAGGATCTGATCGAGCGACGGCGCTCGCCCGAGGATCGCCGCCGCCACGTCGTCGTGCTCACCGAAGCCGGCGCGAAGCGACTCGCCGAGGCCGAGTGCGCACTCGCGGCGGTTGACAACGAGGTACTCGGAGCGCTCGATGACAGCCAGCGCGAGGTGCTCTACAACCTGCTCCTGCAGGCGGCCAGAGGCAGCGACGTGAGCTGCCCCTTTGACTAGGGCCCGTTCCTGACGCCGGTCACAGCTACTCGCCGGTCACGGCGATGCTTCCTGGCGTTCCCCGACTCCGGGGGGCAGGGGGGAGCCGGAGTCCGTGACCGGCGAAGAGCGCCCGTCACCCCCGGACATCGCCATGGCCTCAAAGTGGCGTGGACGTATTGAGCAGCCGGATTCTGTTGCGCCCTACCGGCCTCGGCCGAAGCCGCCGTTTCTGCCGCGCCGTGCTGGGTTCGGCGATCTAGCGGGAGTTCGGCGCTCCGGCTGATCCCGGGTGGTGTTCTTACCCGGCCCGGGATTGCTAGAACTGTCTGGGCGCTCGGCCGGTCCGCCGGGTAGCCCGGTGATGATCTGGCTCCGGGTGCGGGACGTTCAGGCTGAGCATGAGCGGCTGGCCGCGGCCGGGCGCGGCGCAGGGCGACAGCGATGATGAACGGCCAGCAGGTCTGGATCGATGACGTCAGCCGCTCGGCCAGGCCCAGGACGCTGCCGTCGCGGGTTTCGATGAACAGCCAGCCGAGCAGGGCGGCGAAGACGGCGGTGACGGCGGCGGAGCCGTAGACGCTCAGGATCAGCGGCCGCGGTGAGGTGCGCCGGGCGGCGAAGGCGGGCCACACGGCGATCGTGACCGCGCCGAGCACGGTCCAGGCGAGGTGCCGCGGAGTTGCGCCGCGGGCGGGTTCGGGGGACGCGGCGATGCCGATGCCGGCCAGGCCCGCCACGATCAGCAGGGCACGGGCGGGCGCCCGGACACCGGTCAGGCCCGCAGCGGTGACGAGATAGCAGCCGCCGACCAGGAAAAGGGCGCCGGTCATGACCCACCGGTCGGTTCCGGCCTGGCCAGCCATCACGCTGATGGTCGTGCGCATCGGGTTATAGGAGGCCGACTGGAGCGCGCCCGCGACCAGGTAGCCGCCGGTGAGCAGGACCGGCGAAAGGGCGGCAGAAATAATCGCCCACTGGTGGGCGGTACGGCTGGAGCGCACCGGCCAGGCCGCCGGGATCATCAGCCGGTGCACCTGCTGGTGGCAGGCGGTGCTCATCGCGGATGCCCCGGCTGGCACCGGCGCGCTGGGTTGCGGGAATCAGGTGATGAAGACACCTTCGTCACTCCCGGAGGTGGTGAGGCATTAGGTCCTCCCGCGTCGGTTCTGCCGCCCCCGCCGCCGTGCGCTGGGGCGGCGCCGGCGCAATGGCTGCCGCCTGGGCGCATCGGCTCCTCGCCCGGGCCGGCATCCGGCTGCCCGCCGCCGGCCATGACCGGAAGCTCGCAGCACACCGTCGTGCCGCCGCCCGCCGGACTGTGCACGGAGAAAGTGCCGCCCAGCGCCTCGACCCGGTCCTTCAGCCCGGTCAGCCCCGAGCCCCGTCGCGGGTCGGCGCCGCCGGCACCGTCGTCACGCACGCGCACCCGCAGCGTGCCGCCGGAGGCTTCGGCGGCCGCCTCGACAACCGAGGCACAGGCGTGTTTCGCCGCGTTGGTGAGCATCTCCGAGACGACGTAGTAGGCGGCCACCTCGACCGGCTCGGGAAGCCGGCCGTCGATCCGCACGTCTATGTCCACCGGGACGGCTGAGCGCCGCCCGAGCGCGCGCAGCGCCGGTCGCAGCCCTGCGCTGGACAGGATCGCCGGATGGATGCCGGACCGCAGCCCCTCGCGCAGATAAGGCTCGCCGCCCGGGACGTCGCGGTAGTCATCGACGCGGGCGGCCCGGCCGGTCCGCCGGACGGTCGCGGTCAGACCGGCCGGCGGATGGCCCTGCCAGCTTTCCCCGGCCCGTACGTGCGGGCCGGTCGTGCCCTCGCTGGCGACCAGCGTCGCCGTTCCGTCGGACTCGAACCGGATCATCCTGGCGGTGCCGCCGCCGAAATGCCGCAGCGCCTCCCTGGTCGCCGCCGCGAACACCGCCGCCGGCGGTTCGCCCCGGGCGACCAGCGTGGCCAGCCGCCGCAGCGCCGCCTGAGTGCCGGCGAGTTCGCGCAGTTCCTGCTCGGCCCGGGCGTTGGCGATCGGCATCGCGGCGGGCTCCCGCCAGGTCGCGGCCACCGTCAGCCGCCGCTCGGGCCGACCATCTGGCTCTGGTGCATCAGGCGATGAGGACACGTCCGTTACTCCCCTCAGGTCATCAGGCGCGAGGCCCGGCCCGGCCGGTTACCCGGCCTCTGCCATCTCGGCGCTCACGTCGTCCCCGGCGGGGCTGGCCTGCGTGGCCTGGGCGCCGGCCAGGTCGGCGCGCTTGACCCGGACGGCGGCGATCGCGATGATGAGGGCGATCAGCATGATCCCTGCTGATACCTCGAACCCGCGGTCGAAGCCGACCGACAGCGCGTGGTCGTAGATCGCCGTCTTGACCTGCGCGGCGGTGCCGGCCAGCGGGTGGCCCGCCTTGGCGGCGGCCGCGGCGGCAGCCGCCAAGTTGCGGGCGGTGTTGGCCACGACGGTCCAGGCCACGGTGCCCAGGATCGCCAGCCCGATCGAGCCGCCGACCTGCTGGCCGACGTTGGGCAGGCTGGAGGCCAGGCCGGCGTCCCGGTCGCTGACGCGGGACAGGGCGACCAGGGTCAGCGGCATGAACAGCATGCCCAGCCCGGCCGCGGTGACCAGCATCGGGCCGAGCAGCCCGGTGGCGTAGGTGCTGTGCTCGCTGATCCGGGACAGCCAGAACATCCCGCCCGCGGCGGCCGCCGATCCGGCCAGCAGCAGCGGCCGGGCGCCGATCCGGGGGACCAGCGCGGCGCTTACCCCGGCCATGACCATGACGGCGGTTACCAGCGGCAGGTAGGCGATCCCGGTCTTCAGCGCGCTGTATCCCCAGACGGTCTGCACGAAGATGGTCAGGAAGAAGAACATGCCGAACATCGCGGTGCCGACGAACAGCATGATCAGGTTGGCGGCGGACCGGTCCCGGTTGCGGAAGATCCGCAGCGGCATCAGCGCGTGCTCGCTGCGCGCCTCGATGACGATGAAGGCAGCGAGCAGAAACACCGCGGCGGTCAGCGAGACGATGACCTTGGTGTCGCCCCAGTGCGAGACGCCGTTCTGGCTGGTCGCCGCGCTGGTCAGGCCGTAGACCAGGGCCGCCAGGCCGAGCGTGCTGGTGATCGCGCCGGGGAAGTCGAAGCTGCCGGGCCGGCGCGGCGACTCGGTCAGTGCCCGCGGCGCGATGAGGGCGGCCGCGATCCCGATGGGCACGTTGACGAACAGCACCCAGCGCCAGGACAGGTAGGTGGTGAGCAGGCCGCCTGCCATCAGGCCGACCGCGGCGCCGCCGATGCTCATCGCGGAGTAGACGCCCATCGCCCGGTTGCGCGGCGGTCCCTCCGGGAAGGTGGTGGTGATCAGGGCCAGCGCGGTCGGGGCGATGACCGCGGCGCCGACGCCCTGCGCCGCGCGGGCCGCGAGCAGCCACGCCTGCGTGGTGGCGAACCCGCCGGCCAGCGAGGCCAGCGAGGCCAGCGAGGCCAGCGAGGCCAGCGAGAAAAGGATGATCCCGGCGATGAACATCCGGCGACGGCCGAGGATGTCGCCGGCCCGGCCGCCGAGCAGCAGCAGGCCGCCGAAGGTCAGGGCATAGGCGTTGACCACCCACTCCAGGCCGGTGCCGGAGAAACCGAGCGCGCGCTGGACGTCGGGCAGCGCGACGTTCACGATCGTCGCGTCGAGTACCACCATCAGCTGCGCGGTGGCGATGACGGCCAGGGCGAGGCCGAGATGACGCCGGACGGGGCCGGCGACCGCGCCGCCTGCGGCGGCGCGCCCGGTCGCGGGCTGTGTGGTGCTCATGGGCTCTCCTTGTCAGGGCATGCGGATCCGCGGCCGCGGCGGGGATGCCACGTGCGGACGATCAGGGAAGGGGACAAACGCCGCGACCCGGCCGATCGCACGCCGGTGCTCGTATGCAGCGACTGGGCCATGCCCCGCATGCCCGGGATCTTCGTGGCTGAGCAGCTCGGTATCGCTGATCGGTCGTGTGAAGAAGTACATCGGGGTCCTAGGCCAGTGCGGGTACCGGGGACCAGAGACCGTCGATCGCTTGCTCGGCCGCCGCGAGGCTTGTGGCGGCCAGCGGGATCAGGTCGGCCATGGCCGGCGTTACCTCGGCGAGGGTGAGCTCGGCGGTGACGAAGCGCGGCTCCAGGCCCGTGGCCGAGATGGCGTGCGGTAGCCACGCCTCGGCGTGGTCCCAGCCTTCGCGTGGCGTGCCTTCGGCGTAGCCGCCGCCCCGGCTGGCGAGCACGACGAAGTCGCGTCCGCTGAGCAGGCCGGCGTGAGTCTCGGGGTCGATCGACAGCCCGGGGGCGATGAGGTGGTCGACCCAGGCCTTGACGCTGCTGGGCGCGCCGAAGTTGTACAGCGGGAGGCCCAGGACGATCGTGTCCGCTTCCTTGATCTCGCTGACCAGCAACTCGGTCAGCGCCCAGGACTCGGCGTGGGCCGCGGTGTGCTGGTCGCGCGGCAGTATCCGGGCCAGCCCGCCGGCCGCATCAAGGTGCGGCAGGGGATCACGGCCGAGGTCACGGTAGGTGACGGTGCCGCCGGGATGCGCGGCGCGCCAGGCGTCGGCGGCCCGGGCGGTGAGCTTGCGGCTGACCGAGGCGTCGCCCCGGATGCTTGAGTCGATGTGCAGCAGGTGAGCCATTTAACTGACCTTCCATAGTTGATTCGTGCTGCACAAATCATTAGCCACGTATGGATGGTATGTCAAGTCGGCTACACTTGGCTCATGACCTCCCAGCCCGTCGTCAGCCCGCCGGTGCACCGGTCCGGCGCGCTGCTCGACCATCTCGCGCGCCGGATGCGCCTGCGTGCCGAGTCGGTGCTGGCGCCGCTCGGCCTGCGACCTCGCCACCTCGTCGCCCTCACGGTGCTGCGGGGCCGCGACGGCAT
>Ga0302177_10003427_pt1 | contig 11095 bp, 9 predicted proteins | sample I_Palsa_E1_2_FD_198780 | JGI IMG/M metagenome (GOLD analysis project Ga0302177, IMG submission 198780) | Peat permafrost microbial communities from Stordalen Mire near Abisko, Sweden - I_Palsa_E1_2 | ecosystem: Environmental > Terrestrial > Soil > Palsa > Peat permafrost | place: Sweden: Abisko... | reverse complement strand
AGGGCCGCGGCCAGGGCCACCGCGGTGGTGTCCGACGCGCCCCGGCCCATCGTGGTGACGTCCTTGGTGGTCTGCGACACGCCCTGGAAGCCGGCCACGATCGGGATGGCCCCGTCGGCCAGCGCGTCGGCGATCCGTCCGGGCCTGATGTCGATGATGCGGGCCCGGCCGTGCGCGGCGTCGGTGATCACGCCCGCCTGCGACCCGGTAAACGATCGCGCCTCCAGGCCGAGGGTGGCGATCGCCATCGCCAGCAGCGCCATCGAGATCCGCTCACCCGCGGTCAGCAGCATGTCGAGCTCACGCCCGGGCGGCAGCGGGCTCACCTGACGGGCCAGGTCCATCAGCTCGTCGGTAGAATCACCCATCGCCGACACGACCACCACGACCTGATCGCCGGCCTTGCGGGTAGCCACGATCCGCTGCGCGACCCGCTTGATCCCATCCGCGTCAGCAACCGACGAACCACCGTATTTCTGTACCACGAGCGCCACGGATGCGCCGCACCTCCCCGGACGTGGATGACCGCTTGAGTCTATCCGCGCCCTTTGCCCCCGCCGAACTTCTTTCCCGCCCCCAGCACTAAGGCGCTTAAGGGGCCACGTCGAGGCTGGCATGGGCGATCACGGCGTGCAGGGCACGCAGGGCGGCACCGCCGTGGGTGCCCCAATGATTGAAGTAGGAGTACTGCCACCACCACAGCGCCTCAAGTGACCGGCCGGCCTGATAGTGCTTGAGCCCGTGGATGAGATCGGCGGCCAACGCCGCGATGTCGTCGGAAATCCGGAACGGCAGGCAGGACGTGTCCGCGTACGGGTCGAATACCTCGGCATACTCGTCGACCGAGGCCAACCGCACGGACAGGCCGGTGCGCAGCGCGTCCAGGTCGGGGTCGGCGCCGACTTCCGGCTCCCAGTTGCCCGGCAGGATCACGTCGCGGCTGGCGCCGAGCTGTGCTCCGGCGAGCAGGATCTGCGATACCTCCAGGAGCAGCATCGGTACCGTCTCGTCCCCGCCGCCGCGCGCGAGCGCGTCAACCCCATCGATGAAGTTCTTGACGTTCACCGCGATCTGGTCCGCTATCGGCCGCCATTCGCCCCCCTGAGCTGGCGGTTCAGACATCAAGCAGTCTCCGTCCCTCGAATGCGCGACCCAGCGTCACCTCATCGGCGTACTCCAGGTCGCCTCCGACTGGCAACCCGCTCGCGGGCCTGGTCACCCGCAAGCCCATCGGTTTGATCAGCCTAGCGAGAAAGGTGGCCGTCGCCTCGCCTTCGAGGTTGGGATCGGTGGCGAGTATGAGCTCTGTCACGATCCCGTCAGCTAGCCGCGTCATCAGCTCCTTGATCCGCAGCTCGTCCGGGCCGACTCCGTCGATGGGGCTGATCGCCCCGCCCAGCACGTGATAACGACCGCGGAATTCGCGGATCTTCTCCACGGCCGCGACGTCCTTCGGCTCTTCTACGACGCAGATCACCGTCGGGTCGCGCCGCGGGTCGAGGCAGATCCGGCACTCGTCGGCTTCCGCCACGTTCCCGCAGGTGCGGCAGAACCGCACCTTTTCCGTGACCTCGATCAGCGCGTCCGCCAGCCGTTTGACCTCAGAGGCGTCGACGGCCAGCAAATAAAAGGCGATCCGCTGGGCGCCCTTCGGCCCGACCCCGGGCAGCCGCCCGAGTTCGTCGATGAGGTTCTGGATGACCCCTTCGTACACGTCAGGTCCTAGGCGTCCTCGTCGTCGTCATCATCCGGCACGGGCGGGGCGCCGATGCCAAGGCTGGACAGGTCGAGCCCGCCAGGCAGGTCGAGCCCGCCGGGCATGCCAGGCAGCCCGCCACCTTGCATGGCCGCGGCGAACGGTCCCATCTGCTGCTGCTGCAGATCCTCGGCCGACCGGTACGCGTCGCGGACCGCCGCGAGCACGAGATCGGCGATGGTCCGCGCCGTCTCTTCCGCGTCGTCCGTATCCACCGCGGCCGCCTCAATGCTGAGGTCCATCAGCTCGCCCTGGCCGTTCACGGTGGCCTTGACCAGGCCACCGCCCGCAGTGCCGGTCACCTCGGCGTCGGCCAGCGCCGCCTGGGCATTCATGAGTTGTTCCTGCATCTGCTGCGCTGCCGCGAACAGCTGCTGCATGTCCATCTGGGGTTCCACATCGCCCTCCTAGGAAAGAGACTACGACCCGCCTGACCCCGATTAGCCGCAGTCAGGCTCAACGAGCGCCGGACGCCCCCGTCCAGCCCGATCAGGCCGCCCGGCTCAGCCCTCGATTTCGCCGATCACCTGGCCGCCGAGCTCGCGCTGGATCAGATCCATTCCGGTGAGTTCGGTCGCCGGCGGGGACGCACGGTGCGAGGATGGCTCGTCCGGCGGCATGTCGTCCTCATCGGGCGGCATCTCATCCGGCGGCTCATCGTAGTGCCCCGCGGCGGCAGGCCGGGCGGACAGCGGCGGCTCGGCCGCAGCCTGAGGGCTCGGGCCCGGGCCTGCCGGACCCGGACCCGGACCCGGCGACGCCGCTGCCTGACCGGTCCCGCCGGGATCAGGATTCCCGCCGACCACGCCCTTGACCATCACATTCAGGCCGAATCCGGAACTCAGCACCCGCTTGAGGTCAGCGTCGTAGCTGCCCGTAGTAAACCCCTTGAGGTTTCCGGCGCGGGCGAACTGCAGGGTCAGCGTCCCGTCCTCCAGGGACAGCACGGTCGCGTCGGCGAGCAGCATCGACGCCACCCGGCGCTCCCGCTTGACCGCCTCAAGGACCGCGGCCCAGTTCTGCCGTAGCGAATCCACCGGGGACAGGCCCGCCGGGGTCGGGGCCGCGGGCGAAGGGCCAGCCGATCCCCGCGCTCCGGCCGACGCAGCAGGCGCCGCGGGCGCAGGCCGGGCGGCTGACTCTGGCCTGGTAGCCGGCTCGGGCCTGAGCGCAGGCTCGGCGGCCGACTCGGACCTCGGCGCGGGCTCGGACCTCGGCGCGGGCTCGGACCTCGGCGCGGGCTCGGGCTGGGGGCGAGGGTCAGGGCGGGGAGCGCGCTGCTGGCCGGGCGGAGCAACCCCGGATCGTTCGGCATCTTCATCATCACGGCCGGAGTGCGGCGCGCGCGGGGGTGCCTGCGGCCTAGGCGCCGACGTTCCCCGGGCCACGGACTCGAGCCGTTCCAGGCGGGCGAGCAGCGATTTCTCGTCGGTGGCGGCGGCCGGCAGCAGGACCTGGGCGCACATCAGCTCCAGCAGCAGCCGGGGCGAGGTGGCGCCGCGCATCTGGTCCAGGCCGGTGCTGATGATCTCGGCCGCCCGGGTCAGCCCGGCCTGGCCGAACTTCTCCGCCTGCGCGGCCATCCGCTCCGCCCGGTCCGGCGCCAGGTCCAGCAGCCCGATCTGCGCCGCGTCGGGCACCGCGGCCAGCACGATCAGGTCACGGAACCGGTCCAGCATGTCGGCCGCGAACCGGCGTGGCTCGTGGCCGCCCTCGATGACCCGGTTCACCACCCGGAACACCGCCGCGCCGTCGCCGGCGGCGAACCCGTCCGCGATCTCGTCGAGCAGGCCGGCGTCGGTGAAACCGAGCAGGGCCACCGCGCGCTCGTACCTGAGCCCGGATTCGTCGCTGCCGGACAGCAGCTGATCCAGGATGGACAGCGAGTCCCGGACCGAACCCGCCCCGGCCCGCACCACCAGCGGCAGCACGGCTTCCTCCGCCGCGACGCCCTCGGAGCGCAGGATGTCCTGCATGAGCTCGCGCAGCACCGACGGAGGAACCAGGCGGAACGGATAGTGGTGCGTGCGCGAGCGGATGGTCGGGATGACCTTCTCCGGCTCGGTGGTGGCAAAGATGAACTTCAGGTGCGGCGGCGGCTCTTCGACCAGTTTCAGCAGCGCGTTGAAGCCCTGCTGGGTGACCATGTGCGCCTCGTCGATGATGTAGATCTTGAAGCGCCCGGACACCGGCGAGTAGAAGGCCCGCTCGCGCAGTTCCCTGGCGTCATCCACGCCGCCGTGCGAGGCCGCGTCGATCTCGATCACGTCGATGCTGCCCGGCCCGGACGGCGCGAGCGCGACGCAGGAATCGCAGACGCCGCACGGTTCGGGGGTCGGACCTTTGACACAGTTCAGTGAGCGGGCGAGGATCCGCGCGCTGGAGGTCTTGCCGCACCCGCGCGGCCCGCTGAACAGGTACGCGTGGTTGATGCGCCCGGTGCGCAGGGCCTGCCGGAGCGGGCCGGTGACGTGATCTTGCCCCTTGACCTCAGCGAACGTCGCCGGGCGGTACTTGCGGTACAGCGCAAGTCCGGACTGGGCCGCCCTGGCCGGGGCCGTTCCCTCGTCTTCGGACGCGGCTGCTGCCATCAGCTCATCCTCACCGGTGAATAGGGGACCCCCCGCACACCCGTCAGAGCCCGCGTACCCTTGCTGCCTTCCGGCCCTGGGGGGGTTGGCGGGATAACGCCATGCGGGGGGTCAGGGGTAAGTGTAGTCAGCTGCGGGACCTGATGTTGCGCTAGCCGCATCGCGCGCCGCCGGTCGCACTCCAGGGCCCTGGGCCGGCCCCGGCGTCCCCATCAGGGGAGTCAGGCCACCGGCGCGGCCGCGGTTTCGGGTAAGCTCTGCGGCGGAGGATTCGCCTAGTGGCCTAGGGCGCACGCTTGGAAAGCGTGTTGGGGGCAACCCCTCAAGAGTTCGAATCTCTTATCCTCCGCTAGTCATCAGGTTTCGTTTATCCACACCGACATCAGGGTCGGTTCCAGCGCCTGGTGCACGACAGTGGCCAGGTCATCGCGGACCGAATCCAGGTTTACGGTGTCCTTCAGGCGGCCGGCGAACGCGGCCACCATCTGGTCCGCGTCATACCGGGCTCGGTTGAACCGCCGGTCTACCTTGAGCTGGACCCGCCGCCGCAGGGGGCTGAACAGGGCCGCCGCGACCAGCGTGGACCCCGCCACCGCGACCGGAGTGTGCAGCGGCAGCACCCGGGTGGCCAGCAGCACCAGCCCCGCGTACACCCCGACTAGGACCCCGGTGACGATCGCGTACGCCACCGTGCGGGAGATAAGCCGGTCGATGTCGTACAGCCGGTACTTCAGCACCGCCACCACGCACGCCACCGGGATCCCGGCCGCCGGGGTGAGCACGGACAAGATCCACAGGACGTTGCCGATCCAGGCGGGGCCGCCGCCGCCGAATAGCTGTCCCAGCAGGAGCACCGTGATCCAGCCCAAGGTGACCACGCCGACATAGCCGAGCCAGGCGAGCTGCTTGCGCCGCTCCATGCTCGCCCCCCGGCGGCGCGCGAACACAGACGCCACCGAGGTCAGCCCGGCGGCCGCGGCCAGCAGGATCACCAGGGCGACGAAGCCGCCGAACCAGCCGTGCCGGGGGAAGATCCCCACGGGGTTGGGGTAACTGGCGTGCGCGTTGTCGAGCACGTCGGTCAGCCCGCCGCTGATCAGCTGACCGGCCTGCGCCGTTCAGAGCCTTGGAAACGGTTCCCCTGCTGACACCTGTTCGCAGGACCGAGTTCCTGGCCGCGCTCACCTTCCTGACCCAGCAGAGTCAGGACACCTTCCCGGTGGTCCTGCTCAACGTCGAATCCGGGACCTTCGGGACCGTCAATTACGGATATCTGGTCGCCGGGGCGGTCATCGCCATGGTCCCCTGCGTGGTCCTCTACCTGGCGCTGCAGCGGTACTACGTCCAGGGTCTGATGAGCGGAGCGGTAAAGGGATGAGCCCCGGCGCGGCAGTCCCGGTAGGATAGGCGTCAGGCCGAGAGGCGCTGCAACGGGCTTGGGCCCGCCACGCTCGGCCTTCTTCACCGCGGTAAAGGGCGCCTCCTACTAGTAGGAGGTGCCCGGTGGCAGTAAATTCACCAGCGGCAGGTGCCCGGGAGCGGCTGCGGGCGCTTCTTGACGAGCGCATCGCGGTGCTCGACGGGCCCTGGGGCACGCTGCTCCAGGGGAAGGGCCTGGTCGCGGCCGACTACCGCGGTGAGCGGCTGCGTGACCACCCGCAGGATGTGACCGGCGACCCGGACCTGCTGAACCTGACCCGGCCCGACGTCGTTCTCGACATTCACCGGCAGTACCTCGCGGCGGGCGCGGACATCATCACGACCAACACGTTCACCGCGACGAGCATCGGCCAGGCCGATTATGGCCTGCAATCGCTGGTGGGCGAGATGAACCTGCGAGGTGCTCAGCTAGCGCGGCAGGCGGCGGGCGAGGTTGACTCCTCCGGCGGCCGGTTCGTCGCCGGGTCGGTCGGCCCGCTGAACGTCACGCTGTCGCTGTCCCCGCGGGTGGAGGATCCTGCCTACCGGGCGACCTCGTTTGACGAGGTCTACGCGGCGTACGCCGAGCAGATGCAGGCGCTGGCCGACGGCGGCGTAGACCTGCTGATGATCGAGACGATCTTCGACACGCTGAACGCGAAGGCGGCGATCGCGGCCGCGCGTGACGTCGCTCCGGCCCTGCCGCTGTGGATCTCGGCGACGATCGTCGACCTGAGCGGGCGGACGCTGTCGGGGCAGACGCTGGAGGCGTTCCTGGCGTCGGTCGAGCACGCCGATCCGCTCGTGGCCGGGCTGAACTGCTCGCTCGGCGCCGAGGAAATGCGCCCGCACGTCGCGGAGCTCTCCCGGCTGGCCGGCACGTACACGGCGTGCCATCCGAACGCCGGCCTGCCGAATGCGTTCGGCGGCTACGACCAGACACCCGAGGAGACCGCCCGGCTGCTCGGCGAGTTCGCCGCGGCCGGGATGGTCAACGTGGTCGGCGGATGCTGCGGGACGACCCCGGCGCACATCGCGCGGATCGCCGCCGCCGTGTCGGGCCGGGCGCCCCGCCCGGTGCCCGCGCGGGCGGCGCGGACCCGGTTCAGCGGGCTCGAGCCCTTCGAGATCGGCGCCGATACCGGGTTCGTGATGATCGGGGAACGCACCAACGTCACCGGCTCGAAGCGGTTCAGGCGCCTGATCGAATCCGGTGACTACCAGGGCGCCGTGGCCGTCGCGCTGGAGCAGGTACGCGGCGGGGCCAACCTGCTCGACGTCAACATGGACGCCGGCCTGCTCGACAGCGAGCACGCCATGACCACCTTCCTGAACCTGATCGCGACCGAGCCCGAGGTCGCCCGGATCCCCGTCATGATCGACAGTTCCCGGTGGAGCGTGCTGCGCGCCGGGCTCGCGTGCATCCAGGGCAAAGGCGTGGTCAACTCGATCAGCCTCAAGGAAGGCGAGGACAGCTTCCTGGCGCAGGCCCGGTACGTCAGGGACCACGGCGCCGGGGTGGTCGTGATGGCCTTCGACGAACAGGGGCAAGCCGACACGGCCGAGCGGAAGGTGGCGATCTGCGGCCGCGCCTATGACCTGCTCACCCAGCAGGCAGGCTTCGCGGCCGAAGACATCATCTTCGACCCCAACGTGCTCGCGGTGGCCACCGGCATCGCCGAGCACAACGGCTACGCGAAGGCGTTCATCGACGCGCTGCCGCTGATCAGGCAGCGCTGCCCCGGGGCCAGGACCAGCGGCGGCATCTCCAACCTGTCGTTCTCCTTCCGCGGCAATGATGTCGTCCGCGAAGCGATGCATTCGGTCTTCCTCTTCCACGCCATCCGCGCCGGGCTGGACATGGGCATCGTCAACGCCGGCCAGCTCGCGGTCTACCAGGACATCCCCGCCGACCTGCTCGAGCTGGCCGAGGACGTGATCTTCGACCGGCGGCCCGACGCCACCGACCGGCTCGTCACGTTCGCCGAGACGGTGAACGGGCCGGGAACTACCCGCACCGTGGACCTGGCCTGGCGCGAGGCGCCGGTGGAACAGCGCCTCGCCCACGCGCTCGTGCACGGCATCACCGACTTCGTCGAAGCCGACGCGGAGGAGGCGCGGCAGCAGGCCGCCCGGCCCCTGGACGTGATCGAGGGACCGCTGATGGACGGCATGAAGATCGTGGGCGACCTGTTCGGCGCCGGGAAAATGTTCCTGCCGCAGGTGGTCAAGAGCGCACGGGTGATGAAGCGCGCGGTGGCCTACCTCGAGCCCTACATGGAGGCGGAGAAGGAGCAGGCCAGGCTTGAGGGACGCGGCCAGGCCGACCGCGGCCAGGGCAAGGTCGTGCTCGCCACGGTCAAGGGCGACGTGCACGACATCGGCAAGAACATCGTGGGCGTCGTGCTCGGCTGCAACAACTACGAGGTCATCGACCTCGGTGTGATGGTGCCCGCCGCCGTCATCCTCGACACGGCGGTCGCCGAAGGCGCCGACGTGGTCGGGCTATCGGGACTGATCACCCCGTCACTGGATGAGATGGTCAACGTCGCCACGGAGATGCAGCGCCGCGGGCTGAAACTGCCGCTGCTCATCGGCGGCGCCACCACCTCACGCCAGCACACCGCGGTCCGGATCGCCCCGGCCTACGCCGGCAACACCGTTCATGTGCTCGACGCCTCGAGGGTGGCCGGCGTGGTCTCGGACCTGCTCAGCGAGGACCGGGTTCAGATCCTGGCCGGCACCAACCGGGCCGATCAGGAACGACTGCGGGAGCAGCACGAGAAGTCGCAGCGGCTTCCCCTGCTGACGCTGACGGCGGCCCGGGCGAACCGTGACCGGGTCCCGTTCGGCGACCTGCCCGTGCCGGTATTTACCGGGCTGCGCACCGTGCAGCCGGAGCTGAAGGCACTGCGCGAGATGATCGACTGGCAGTTCTTCTTCCTGGCCTGGGAGCTCAAGGGCAAATACCCGGCGATACTCGGCCAGCCGGCCGCGCGCGAGCTCTTCGACGACGCGAACTCCCTGCTCGACCAGATCATCGATGACCGCCAGCTCGACGCCCGGGGTGCCTACGGTTTCTGGCCCGCGCGTTCCGAGGAAGACGACATCTTGGTCAACCCGGGTGGGGGCGACGTCCGGCTGCCGATGCTGCGCCAGCAGACCGCCAAGCCGCCGGGCCGGCCCAACCGGTGCCTCGCCGATTTCGTCGCTCCGGCCGGGGACCACCTCGGCGGATTCGCCGTGGCCATCCACGGCGCGGAGGAGCTTTCCGGCACGTATCAGGACCGCGGCGACGACTACCAGTCGATCATGGTCAAGGCCCTGGCCGACCGGCTCGCCGAGGCGTTCGCCGAGCACATCCACCTCCAGGCCCGCCGCGACTGGTACGAGCCAGACGCCGACCAGCCGATCACCGAACTGCACGCCGAGCGGTTCCGCGGCATCCGGCCCGCGTTCGGCTATCCCGCGAGCCCGGACCACAGCCTGAAACGAGCCCTGTTCGACCTGCTCGATGCCGGGCAGCTCGGCATGACCCTGACCGAATCGTGGGCGATGACCCCGGCATCCAGCGTGAGCGGACTGCTGTTCGCCCACCCCGCTTCGCGCTATTTCACCGTCGGGCGCATCGGCCAGGACCAAACCGCGGACTACGCCCGCAGGCGAGGCATCAAGCTGGCCGAAGCCGAACGCTGGCTGCGGCCTAACCTCGCCTACGAGCCTCGGTAACTCCGGCGCGCGGACGCGCGCGAGGTGACACCTCGCGCGGGTCCGCGCGAGCTGTCAGACGTCGGCGTAGACGCGCCGGCTCAGGCGGGCATCGGCGCGGATCTCTTCCTCGTTGGGCGACAGGGCGATGATCAGCGACACCATGAAGGTGAGGACGCTCGCGCCGAGCAGCAGCGAGAACAGGAAGCTGTCCGGGGAGGCCCCGGTCATGGTCATCGCGGGTCCTCCCGCGTACACGCGCATCGCGGCCATCCCGGTGTAGTGCATGCCGCTGACGGCGACCCCCATGACCAGCGATACCGCGAGACTGGACCAGACGCCGACGACGTGCAGCCCGGCCAGCAGCGCCGCCGTTCCCGCCACGATCGCGATGAGCACCGACACCGCGACCAGGCCCGGGTTGTACCGGACGGTGTCGGGCATTCGCATCGCGGACATCCCGACGTAGTGCATGGCCGCGACGCCGAACCCGATGATCACGCCGCCGGCCAGCACCGGCAGCGGGCCGCGGGCGTAGCCGACGATGAACAGGCCGATGGCCACCACGACGACCGCGACCAGCAGGCTGACCAGGGTGATCGGTACGTTGTACAGGATCTGCTGCCCGGGGATGGAGAAACCGAGCATGGCGACGAAGTGCATGACCCAGATGCCGGTGGCCCCGATGGCCACGGACGCGAGCAGCAGCCAGCTGGCGCGTGACCAGCCGGTGTACGCCCGGGCCCGGGTCAGGCACCGGAGGCCGAGGAAGGAGCCTAGGCAGGACATGAGGTAGCCGAGGCCCGGATTCAGTAAGCCGTGCGAGAAGTTATATACCTGGACTTGCGCCATTTTGTCCCCTGCGGGTGGATTCATACGGTGCGGTAACTGGCGTCTTCCACGTGGTAAGAACCGAACGTATCAGGGCGGTCACGCAAACGTCATGAAGATGGCGGAAAGAAGCCGCGCTCAGCGGCCGCCCTTGCTCCAGGCGTCCGTCGCCTTGCTGCAGGCGGCGTAGCGCACCGTGGCGCTCGCGACGACCTGATCCGACGAGAGGCCCTGGCAGGCCCGGCTGGTGGCGACGGCGAAGACCGTGCCCACGCTCAGCAGGCTGATCACCATGATGCAGATCAGCAGGGTCCACCGCCGCGGCGACCGTACCGAGATCGCCTCGGTGGCCGGCATGGCCTCTCGCGACGCCACCCGGGCGAAGGCCGCGAACATCGATTTCAGCTGAGGATCGGCCGCCGTCAGAATCCGCTCGATCTGGTCCAGGACCGCTTGCTGGCGGGCGGGCAGGCTCATCTGTTTTCTCCGTGCGTCCATCCGTGGCGCTGCCGTGCCGGTCCGCGCACGCGTGCCTGCTGAGGCCGACTTGGAGGAGATCCGGGCAGCTGTCGACTAACTATTACCCGCGCCACGCCAACGAAACAAGCCGGGCCGCGCGAGGAGTGTCCGGCTGCTGAAATGGTGTGGACTGCCCTGCCGCCCGCGGGACGCCTGCGGGACGCGCCGGGCGGCGTTAAGAGCAGATGCGGGCCGGTGTCCGGTTCGGCGAGTACCTCGCCCATCGCGTCCGGGCTCTCCGGGTCGGGCCCGATGGCCTCCTTCAGCCGGC
>Ga0302177_10003419_pt1 | contig 11109 bp, 9 predicted proteins | sample I_Palsa_E1_2_FD_198780 | JGI IMG/M metagenome (GOLD analysis project Ga0302177, IMG submission 198780) | Peat permafrost microbial communities from Stordalen Mire near Abisko, Sweden - I_Palsa_E1_2 | ecosystem: Environmental > Terrestrial > Soil > Palsa > Peat permafrost | place: Sweden: Abisko... | reverse complement strand
CCAAACCGAATTTACGCATTGCATCCGTCAGCAGCCTTCCGTATTGACGCCCGCATCCCGCGGCTGTATATAGCACACGGTCCAATGACGTACAACGAGTCGCGCTCGCGCATGTTTCCGATCCGCTCCCTCTTCATTTTATTTTTCGCTGTAACAATTTTACTTTGTTCCGCTCCAAATGCTCGGTCTTTACCGCAGGATGCGCCGGGAAATACACCTTCGGCCTCCGCCACTCAGCCGGGCATCGACGTCCTCGAAGGGATGAATTTCGCGCCGCTGCAAGGCAAACACGTCGGCCTGATCACCAATCAAACCGGCGTCGACTCGCAGGGCCGGCGCACGATTGATGTCCTGGCCCATGCCGACGGCGTAAAACTGATCGCGATCTTTAGTCCAGAACACGGCATCGCTGGAAAAGCTGACGCCAAAGTGGAAAACGCCACCGACAGCGTTACCGGTCTGCCGGTCTTCAGCCTCTACGGCGACACCCGCACGCCGACCGACGACATGCTCAAAGGAATCGACGCGCTGGTTTTCGATATGCAGGACGCCGGCGTCCGCTTCTATACCTATACTTCCACCATGGGCTACTGCCTGGAAGCTGCCGCCAAACACAAAATCCCATTCTTCGTGCTCGACCGGCCGAATCCTCTGGGCGGTGAAAGAATCGAAGGGCCCATCCTTGACAAGGGACGCATTTCGTTCACCGGCTATTTTTCCATGCCCATCGTTTACGGCATGACCCTCGGCGAACTGGCGCGCATGTTCAACGCCGAGAATCGTATTAACGCTGAGCTGCACGTCGTCGCCATGAAAAATTGGCGCCGCAGCGAGACGTACGACCAGACCGGCATGAAGTGGATTCCTCCGTCCCCCAATTTGCGAACCGTAGCCGAAGATTTTACTTATCCCGGCATTGAAACCCTTCAGCCGGGTGGGATCTCCGTGGGACGGGGTACGGAGACACCCTTCGAGCTGTTCGGCGCGCCGTGGATCCGGGCCGATCAATTGCAGAAAAATATGGAAGCCCGGAATATTCCCGGCGTGCGTTTCACCGTAACCACCTTTACCCCTGGCGCTGGACCATTTTCAGGAGAGCTGTGCAACGGATTGAAGATCGAAGTGACCGATCGAAATACATTCGTCGCGATCCGCGTGGCGCTGGAAGCTGCCGACGCCTTGCACCGCCTCTATCCCGATCGTTTCGACATCACCAAGTTGACCACGCTGTTGGGCTCTGCTTCTACCGTCGATGCGCTGGTCAACTTCGTCCCAGCCGTTCAGATCATTTCGAGTTGGTCTCCGGATCTTGCGAAATTCAAGATCATGCGCGCCAAATACCTGCTTTATGAATAGAAAATGGCCCTGCCGCGCACTCGAGCGCCCACCCTTGTAGCCTCCATGCGAATCGTCTCGCTGCTTCCATCCGCCACTGAAATTCTCTATGCTCTTGGCCTCGGCGATTCCGTGGTAGGTGTCACCCACGAGTGTGATTTTCCTCCGGAAGCCGCACGGAAACCCGCGTTGATCAAGCCGCGTGTCGATCCTCATGCGCCACAAACTGAAATCGATCGGCAGGTAAGGGAACTGGTAAGCCGGGGAGAAAGCATCTACGCCGTTGATGTCGATCTGTTGGAGTCCTTGCAGCCAGATTTGATTGTCACCCAAGATCTTTGCCACGTCTGCGCCGCCTCGCCCGACGATTTGGCGACCGCTTTGACCCGATTCCGATACGCACCTCGCGTTCTTACGCTCACGCCTCACTCACTCGACGACGTCTGGCGCGATATTGACTGCGTAGGCTACGCCACCGGTGCCGAGACCAAGGCGGGAAACCTTGTCGACAATCTAAAATGCAGAATTGCGAAAGTAGAATCAGTCGTCGATCGAGCGGCGCGCCGCCCGCGCTTGTTGTGCTTGGAGTGGCTCGACCCATTTTACGTCGCGGGCCATTGGGTTCCGGAGATGGTGGCCCGAGCCGGCGCGGAAGATGTCCTTGGCCGCCAGCGCGAGGCGTCATTTAGGGTTACCTCCGACGAAATCGTCGCGACCAATCCGGAAGTAATCATCATCATGCTTTGCGGTTACGATGCCGCAAGAAACGCGGCCGAATTCAGAGCCATGCAGTTGTCTGATTCGTGGCAAAGACTTCCTGCCTGCCGCGACCATCAGATCTTCGCCATCGACGCCAACAGCTATTCTTCCCGGCCAGGGCCTCGCCTTGCTGATGGCCTCGAATTATTCGCCCATCTCTTTCATCCCAATTTGTTTTCCGGGAAATTGTCTTCAGGCGCTTTTCTCAAACTGTGAATAGCTTCGAGAGCGATGAGTGCCGCGGATTCCCTAGCTCCATGCCAAAAAGTTCATTCGGACGGCGATGCCGATTCGCGATTAGCCCACGCACGGTAAAACAAAAGCCCGGACAAAATCATCGCCAGTCCGATCGTCGATCGCACGGGCCGTTCAATCCAAATGTTGAGAGTCAGCGCGATTGCTCCGGCAACGAACAGCGCCGGAAGCACAGGATAACCCCAAGTCCGATATGGCCGGGGAAGATCCGGCGCGATTTTACGCAAACGGAACATGGCCACCACCGAAAGCGCGTAAAATATCCACGCCGCGAAAACAAACAACGACGTTAGCTCCTCGAATGTTCCGGTCAGTGCCATCAGGCAGGCTAGCGCGCCCTGAAATACCAGCGCGCCCGATGGCGTACGAAACTTCTGGTGCACGATTCCAGTGACTCGAAAAAACAGTCCGTCCCGCGCCATCGCGTAGGGCACTCGGGCGCCGCTGAGCAGCGACGAATTCAACGTTCCCAGCGCCGATATCACCATGGCCAAAGTGATCCATTTGGCGGCGCCCGCGCCCGCAAAAGTCGCCACTACATCCGAAGCCACATGCGACGAGTCGGCCACGCCGGCGAACGGAAGCGCGTAGAAGCAAACTGCGTTGAACACCAAATACAGCAGCGCCACCAGCAGCGTCCCACCGATGAGCGCCACCGGAATATTTTTCTGCGGATTTTGAATTTCGGACCCCACCCGATTCAAGTCTTCCCAGCCGTCGTAAGCCCACATCGCGGCCGCGAGTGCTGCCAAAAAACTCGTCATGGTCGCGGCCCCCCGACTCTTCGGCCAGAAAGGGTGGAAGTGGCTCCAATCCCCGTGTCCAAACCAGAACCCCGCCGCGACAATCGCCAGCACCGCGCCAATTTTCAATATCGTCAGCGCGATCTGTACCCGGCCACCTAGCCGTACGCCTAGGTAGTTGATAAAAGTAAAAAGCGCAATCGTCACCACTGCCAGCGGCTGCGCCCAGGTAAAAATAAAGTCGTACGGTTTGCCGGAGAAGGGCACCGTCAAATGCCAGGTAAAGAGCGGCAGCCCAATCGCCGGAATCAAGAAACTCGAAAAGCGCGCGAACCCGGCCGCAATCGAAGCCGCGGAACTCGATTCACCTACCGTCGAATGCATCCAACCAAAAAGAAATCCCCAAACCGGCCCGAGCCCTTTTCGCAAGTACGCATATTGTCCGCCGGCTTCGGGCAACGCCGCTCCCAGCTCCGCGAACGACAACGCCCCAAACAATGACAGCAATCCTCCAGCGATCCACGCGGCGTAAACGACGCTGACCGAGCCGCCCACAGCCGCCATCTCGCTGGGTTTCAGAAATATTCCGGTGCCCACCATGGTGCCGATCACGATGGCCGATGCGGCCCATGCTCCCAGCGCCCGCACCAGGTCGAGCCGCTTCGCCGGATTAGTTTGAATCGCGATAATCAATTCCTTTTGTGGATCACTGGCATATTTGGATGCTCATTTCCGCGCCGCGATCTCAATTTCCGGGCGACCGCCATCCGAACCAGTCATGACCGCGCTCGCGAATATTCCAATCGCATACGTCACCAATGTTCCCACCAGCACGTACCAGGTCCACGCCAGTGGACTAAATAATTTCACCAAAATCATAACGACGATGCCGCTAGCGAACGCCACCAGTGCACCGCTCTCGTTTGCTTTCTTATTCCAGGTTCCCAACAAAAACACTCCCAAAAGTGCGCCATAGGTGATCGAAGCTATCGTCAGCCCGGCAACCAGCACCGGTCCCCACTTCACCAGGCCCAGCAGTCCCAGCACCAGTCCCCAAGCCAGTGTCGTCCGCCGGGAACGCTGCAGCGACGTTGCCGCCATTTCCGCGGGACACGCACCAAGATCAATGATGCTGGACGATGCCAGCGAATTCAGCGAGCCGCTCGCGTTGGACATCGCAATCGCAAAAATGGAAGCGAGAATTATGCCAGTAACTCCCACCGGTAGGTGCTGAACAATAAACGCCGGGTAAATCTTGTCCGGGTCGGAACCTGCGGCAGCCAGCGAAACATGCTGCGCGAATACGAACAGCATCACTCCGATCACCAGAAATAAAGCAAACTGAAACAAAATGACGATGCCGCTGGCCAGTAGCGCTTTTTTGCTATCACGCTCGGAGCGCGCCGAAAGCAGCCGCTGCACCATGGTCTGGTCGGTTCCATGGCTAGCCATCGTCAAAAAAGTCCCGCCGAGCAATCCCGACCAAAACGTATAGCTTTTGGTCAAGCTGAACGCGAAATCAAAAATCCGAAACTTTCCTCCCGCTGCTGCGGCTACCTGTGTGACTTCCGGCCAGCCGCCGGGAATTTTGTGCAGTAGCAAAAAAAACGCCGCAATCGAACCAGTCAAATACAGCCCAAACTGAATCACATCGGTCCAGATCACCGCGCGCATTCCGCCTTCAAACGTATAAAACATCGTCAGAATCGTGATAATCAAAATCGACGCATACGTGCCGGTGCCGAATGCAACGCTCACCACTTTTCCAATCGCCGAAATTCGTACGCCCTCTGCCAGCGCCCGCGTCCCCAGAAAGACCACCGCCGCCGCGGACTTCATCCGCCTCCCAAATCGCTTCTCCAATAGCTGGTAAGCGGTATAGAATTCGCCCTGGAAATACTGAGGCACGAGTACCACGCAGAGAATCACCCGAGCCACCAAATAGCCCAGCACTAATTGCAGAAATTCCAGATTTCCGCCGTAAGCGATTCCAGGCGTGCTGATGATCGTAAGCGTGGAGGTTTCGGTGGCGACGATGGAGCACATGATCGCCCACCATGGCGCGCTGCGGTTACCCAGAAAATAATCGCGAAGATTCTGCTGCCCGCGCCGGAATCGCGCGCCAAAAAGCGTGATGCCGGCGAGATAGAGCACCAGGATGGCGAAGTCGATCGGGCCGACCTGCATGGCGCTCAGGTGCATTCAGTTTTGGCTCGCAAGTAGTGCGATGCTAACTGGCCGCTTTGGAGACTGTCAACTTCGGTGGAGAAAATGACTGAGAAAAAGCACGCGTCCAAGCCCGCCTATTTCCTGGGTTTCGATGGTGGCGGCACAAAAACGGACTGTTATCTGGTCGACGCCGAAGGAACCGTTCTGCATCGCGCCACCGCTGGCCCTTCCAACCCCTTGCGCGCCGGCTATGCCAAAGCCTGGTTCACGCTAAGTGATGCCGCCGATTTCGTGCTCGAACGTCAGCGTCTGAAAGCCGATGACATTCGCGGAATTTGTGCCGGCATCGGCGGTGCCGGCCGCGATACGGTTGCGCGTCGAATTGCTACATTTCTGGAGCGAGCTTTTCCCTCAGCCACCGTGCTGGTAACCACCGACTTGGCGATCACCCTCGACGCTGCGGTGGGTGATTCCAAGGCGGAAGGTGTAATTCTGGTCGTCGGCACCGGGTCCGCCGCATTTGGCCGCGACGCAAAAGGAAAAACGGCCCGCGCCGGTGGCCGCGGCCCTTGGTTCAGCGATGAAGGCAGCGCTTTCGATATTGGCCGTCGCGCGATGGCCGCTGTGGTCCGCGCCGAAGAGTCTCGCGGGCCTCAGACCGCATTGTCTGGAAAAATGCTGACCTGGCTCGGCTGCAACGACTGGACGCGTGTCCTCGATTGGGTCATCAAGAATCCCGACGACGTTTTCCCGCGCGTTTTCCCCCTCGTGGCCGAGCTCGGCGACAAAGGCGACTCGGTCTGCTGCGAAATTCTCACGGGTGCGGCGGAGTCGCTCGCCCAGCTCGCGGCCAGCGTGATTCAGAAGCTCGATATGCAGAATCGCGACACTGTCATCGCCAAATCCGGTGGCACCTTGGGCCGCAGTACATTTTTTGACGCGGCCATTGATTCGAACCTGGCGGGTTTGGCGCCCCGCGCTCAAATTATCGCGATGCAAATGAAGCCAGCTGAAGCCGCAGCGCGGATCGCCATTCACCTGGGAAAACGCAAGGGTCACCCAAGCTAGAGCCAGACCACGCTGAAGGATCAATGGCCGATCGAAGAGTTCAGATGCGTCTAATTATGGTGGTCGGCTCGATGCTTCTGGTCGGCATCCTGCTCTATTCCTCCATGCAGCAGACCCGCAACAAATACGAAGTGTGCGTGAATTTCAAAGGCATGGTGCACTGCGCCACCGCCTCCGGCGCCACTCCCGACGCCGCCATTCGCAGCGCGCAAGATATCGATTGCTCGATGCTCGCTAACGGCCGCGACGAAACCATGGTCTGCGTCGGCAGCCCGCCCGCCAGCACCCGCGAAATTAAATAGCGCGCTGCGTCTCAACTCCGCAGCCGGAACCATCGCCCCCGTTCTGGTGTCTAATCGCTATGAATAATCGGGACCAGCACCGCGCGGCCCCAGAGCAGGGAATTGACAGCTTTGTTTGCTCTGCTTAGCATTGAAGTGTGGTCGCCCGGGAGCCAGACTGAACGATGACCCATTGTTTGAACTGCGGAGCCGAGCGCGACGCAGACATTTGCGAATCCTGCGGACTCAGCACCGCAGCCGCCGAATTTTCGATTCGCAAAAGTTTGCTCAACCGTACCGCCGTGTTTCTGCTCGGCGGGATCGCCTTCGTGGCCGCCAGTGGGCGCTATCCTGCGCTCGAACTCGATCCGATTCTAATTTTCATCGGCCTTCTTTTTTTTCTCACTCTTGGTTTGGGAATGATCGTCGAACGGCGGATATTGAAGCATCAGGAAGTCGAAGTTTTAAAGCGGCTCTACTACGGGTTGATTCCGGTTCCGTGGCTCCTGGCCCTGGTGCTTTTCGGCAATGGGGCCTTCGATTCCAGCAAACCGCAGATTGAATCGGCGCGCGTCATCGGCAAGTTCGCCATGATGGGCCCGGTTCCGAGCCGGCGTCTCATCGTTTCTTCCTGGCGAGAAGATCATCATTTGGAGCGCGTACCTGTCGATCGCGGTGACTTCGACCGCTTCACCTCCGGAGACGTCGTGGACGTACAAGTTCACGGCGGCTTGATCGGCATCCCCTGGGTTTCGGGTGTGAGCCGCCAATAATCCCCACTTAAACTTAGATCCGCGCTGGATTCTCGCGTTTCAGGAATTGCCCGGCGCCGGCGCGGCCCACAAACTTTCCGTTCTCGATGATTATATTCCCACGCGACAAAACCATCTTCGTCACGCCTTTCACCCGCGTGCCCTCGAACATCGAATAATCCACTTTCATGTGGTGCGTCGCGACGCTGATGGTTTGCTCCCCGTTTGCGTCGAAGATCACCAAATCCGCATCGCTTCCCGCTGCGATAGTTCCTTTCCGCGGATACAGCCCGAACAGTTTCGCGGGCGCCGTCGAAACTAGCTGCACAAATCGATTCGCCGAAAATTTTCCGCCATGCACGCCGCCGCTGTAGATCAGACTCAATCGATGTTCGATGCCCGGCCCGCCATTTGGAATCTTGGTGAAATCATCTTTCCCCAGTTCTTTTTGTTCCTTCATGCAGAACGGGCAATGGTCCGTCGAAACCACTTGTAAATCGTCTTTCGCCAGTCCTTGCCACAGTTTTTCTTGATGCCATTTCTCGCGAAGCGGAGGAGTGAAAACATACTTTGCTCCCTCAAACCCTGGAGCGTTCATATCGTCGAGTGACAAATACAAATATTGCGGACACGTTTCTGCATAAACCCGCAGGCCTCGGTCGCGCGCCTCCCGCACTTTCTCCAGCGCTTCGTTGCAGGAAAGATGCACGATATAGACGGGCGTTCCGGCCATTTCCGCCAGCGCAATCGCGCGATGGGTCGCTTCAGCTTCTGCCGTCGTCGGCCGCGTCAGTGCGTGATACTTCGGGCTGCGTTTTCCCTCCGCCAGCGCGCGTTGCACGATCACGTCGATCGCGCCGCCATTTTCTGCGTGCATGCAGATCATGCCTCCGCAATCCGCCGCAGCGTTCATGGTTCTGAAGATCGACGCGTCATCGAGCATAAAAACGCCGGGATAGGCCATGAACAATTTGAACGATGGCACACCTTCGCGTACGAACGCCTTTAGCTCGTCCAGTTGCGCGCCTTCGATATCGGTGATAATGCAGTGAAACGCGTAATCGATCGTGGCCTTGCCCTCGGCTTTCTTCATCCAGATATCGAGGGCCTGTCGCAGCGTCTGGCCTTTGTATTGAATCGCAAAATCGATCAGCGTCGTCGTTCCGCCATAGGCCGCGGCGATCGTCCCCGATTCGAAATCGTCCGCGCTCTTCGTTCCGCCAAAGGGCATATCCAGGTGGGTGTGCACGTCAATGCCGCCGGGAATCACCGTCATGCCGCGCGCGTCAATCACCTTCTGCGCGTTTTCAACCGGCAGCCCCGCGCCAATTGCCGCAATCCGTTCTCCTGCGATTCCGATGTCCGCCACGTAGGTGTCCGTCGCCGTCACAATCGTCCCGTTGCGAATTACGGTGTCGAAACGCATTCGAAAATCCTCCGCACTTCGTTTAGCGCTGTAGCTTACACCGGTTCGCCCCGACTCGCGTTCCAACCTGCGCAACTGTCTGCGTAATCGTTGTGAATCACTCAACTCCTCACGGATTCGTTTACCTTACGGAGAGTTTTGCAGTGCTAGAATGGCCTCTCTTCATGGTTCGCGAGGCGAGCGAGAATCGATGAATCTGCGTCAAACGGCTCCCAAGCTTTCGCCTGAGCAATACGAAAAGAATTTTGCCGAGTCGCCTCCGGCCATGACTTCACGTCAAGCCGCGATCGAGGCGGCGCGCTGCCTTTACTGTTTTGACGCGCCGTGCATCTCCGCGTGTCCCACCCACATCGACGTGCCCACGTTCATCAAGAAAATCTCTTCAGACAATTTGCGCGGGTCCGCTCGCGTAATTCTCGAAGCGAATATTCTGGGCCACAGTTGCGGCCGCGTGTGCCCCACGGAGGTTCTCTGCGAAGGCGCCTGCGTGATGCACGAAAAACAAGAAAAGCCCATCGAGATCGGGCGCCTGCAACGTTTCGCCGTCGACTACGTCCTCGACCGTAATATTCAGTTGTTTCACGCCGGCCAGCCCAACGGCAAACGCGTTGCGTGCGTTGGGGCCGGTCCTGCGTCGCTGGCTTGTGCCGCGGAACTTGCCAAGTTCGGCTACCTCGTCACGATTTTCGATCGCAACGAGCTCCCCGGCGGCCTCGATACCCACGGCATCGCCGCCTACAAGCTGCGCGCCAAGGATTCGCTGCGCGAAGTCGACCTGATTCGTGCTCTCGGCGTCGAATTCCGCCAAAACGCGACCGTTGGGCGCGATGTTCTATTCGAGAAACTGGAAAAAGACTTCGATGCAATTTTTATCGGCATCGGCCTCGGTGAGACTTGGGATTTGAAAATTCCGGGCGATGAACTCGACGGCGTCGTCGGCGCGATGGAATTCATCGAACCCACCAAGACGCGCGCTTTTAAGGACGTCCCGGTTGGCCGCCGCGTAGCGTGCATCGGAGCAGGGAACACCGCCATTGACGTCGTGACCGCCGCAAAAAGGCTCGGAGCAGAACAAGTTCACCTGATTTATCGTCGCGGCGAGGCCGACATGCCCGCGTTTCGCTACGAATACGATCTCGCCAAGCTCGATGGCGTGACTTTTCATTGGCGTACTCAGCCGACCCGCGCCATTGGGCAAGATGGAAAAGTTTCCGCGCTCGAATGCGTGCACACTCGCAGCGAATCCTCTGCTGATGGCAGCCGCAAGATCGCGACGATACCGGGCAGCGAATTTATCATCGACGTCGACATGATCGTCCGCGCCATCGGACAAAAGCCGGTAACTCAACTCCTGCATGGAGTCGCGGCGGTCGCACTTCGCGAAAACGGAACGATCGCGGTGAACAAAAATCACCAGACCGGCAATCCAAAATATTTCGCCGCCGGGGACTGCGTGAACGGCGGAAAAGAAGTCGTAGACGCCGTCGCCGAGGGAATGGCCGCAGCTCGCGGCATCGACGCGTGGTGTGGTTCGCCCCGCGCGAAGCAGGCCTGATACCCAGTGCGCCTTCCAGAATCATGGACCGAGCGAATCCCGGCGCTGGAGCAATTGGAAGAGCCCTGGGAGCCGTTTCCGCGTATCGCCCTGTTCGCCTGGATCGCGTTCTATCTCTTCTTCCTCTACCAGCAGGCTCGCAATGGCCTGCTTCCCGGCTTGATGGACGGCGTTTTCGTTCCGATTCATGAAGGCGGCCATCTCCTATTTCGCATCGCCGGAGAATTCCTGATGATTGCGGGTGGGACGTTCTTGCAACTGTTTGCTCCCTTTGCACTCGCGACCTATTTTGCGTTTCGTCGCCAACCCCAAGGAGTCGCGTTCTGTTCCTTTTTCTTTTTCCAGCAATTCTTGCCAATATCCACTTACATGGCTGACGCCCGCGCGCAGGATCTTCCGCTCTTGACCGTCGGCGACGCCGAATATGTGATCCACGACTGGAATTATTTGTTCGGCAAGCTTGGCTTGCTTGATCATGATGTCCAAATCGCCGGTTTCGTGCGCACTCTGGGCTGGCTGGGCATGATTGGCGTGTGTCTTTGGATGATTTGGCGCGGCATGAACGATGCGCCGCAACCCAAGTCGCCGGCGGCCCTGCTGAACGATTGAAGTGAACGATTGAGGTGCTCGATGGCGGACCTGAAGACAAATTTCTGCGGATTACAATCGCCGAACCCTTTCTGGCTCGCCTCCGGGCCGCCCACCAACACCGGTGGCCAGGTCATGCGCGCGTTCGAGGCGGGTTGGGGTGGCGCGGTCTGGAAAA
>Ga0302177_10003416_pt1 | contig 11110 bp, 11 predicted proteins | sample I_Palsa_E1_2_FD_198780 | JGI IMG/M metagenome (GOLD analysis project Ga0302177, IMG submission 198780) | Peat permafrost microbial communities from Stordalen Mire near Abisko, Sweden - I_Palsa_E1_2 | ecosystem: Environmental > Terrestrial > Soil > Palsa > Peat permafrost | place: Sweden... | reverse complement strand
CAAATGCGCAGCAGCAAAGGCGTGTAGTCATTAATCAACGTCATCGCGTCGCGAGCTTCCTGAGAGTTGAATGGTCTCATCCCCAGATTAACGGAACGGCGCCGACACCGGAAAGTCAAATCGCGTATTGCCTCCAAGCGGATGGAAGAATCCAATGACGCAGAACGCGCCACTAGCGCCGCAGATCGCCTACTGGCATTTGTGGACCGACGTTGCCGGGATCAGTCACCAGACCCGCTGCGCCCTGACCGAGTTCGACCTGAAGGGGGTGGGCCAAGCGGCCCCTCAATGGAACAACCGGCAACGCCGCTCTGAGGCGAGCATCGTCTTCACCGTGCAGCCCGTGGGATGGATGGGCGATTGGCATGAGAACCCGGCGCCGCAATGGATTGTGGTGCTATCAGGCCGGTGGTGGATCGAGTCCATGGACGGCACTCGCATCGAGCAAGGGCCCGGCGAGTTTTCCCTTGGTGAAGACCAGGGCTCTGCGCTCACGGACGGACGCCAGGGCCATCGATCCGGCACCATCGGCGACGTGCCGGCTGTGCTCATGACGGTCCAGTTGCATATTTCGCCCGATCGCTTGCCGTGCCACTTCAAGTAAATGGCTACTTTCGACATCCTCGACCCGCGTTTCCGAAGCTGCGTATTGCCGAATGCGCCCCTCGTGACACTCGGTGAAGGATTTGCATGGCTTGAGGGTCCGGCCTGGTTCGCCGACCAGGATTGCCTACTGTTCAGCGATATTCCGAACGACCGGATCATGCGCTGGACATCAGACGGCGGAATCTCGGTTTTTCGAAGTCCATCGGGTTTTGCGAACGGACACACTCGCGATCGACAGGGCCGGCTGATCGGTTGCTCGCAGCAGCATCGTTGCATCATCCGTACGGAATTGGATGGTCGCGTCACCGTGCTGGCGGACAGGTTTGAGGGCAAACGTCTGAACTCGCCCAACGACGTGATTTGCCGGTCGGATGGCACCATCTGGTTCAGCGACCCGCACTACGGCATCAACACTGACTACGAAGGGGGTAAACAAACGCCGGAACTACCGCCGATGCTCTACCGTTTGGAGCCGCAGAATGGCCGTCTGCAGGTGATGGCCGATGATTTCGAGGGGCCCAATGGTCTCGCCTTCTCGCCCGACGAGCGCCTGCTCTACGTGGCCGAGAGCGGCCGCCAGTTCGCGGTCGATCCGATTCAGCATATCCGGGTCTTCGAGGTTCAGGGCGACGGCAAGCGGCTGTCTTCGGGCCGGATCTTTCACAAGATCACGCCCGGGTATGCAGACGGCTTCCGCGTGGATCAGGACGGGAATCTCTGGAGCAGTGCCGCCGATGGCGTGCACTGCATTGCGCCCGACGGCACCAAACTGGGCTTGATCCACGTGCCCTTCACCGTATCGAATCTTACGTTCGGCGGCCGCAATCGGTCCCGACTTTTCATCTGCGCATCACATACGCTTTTCGCCATTTACACCAATCAGCGTGGCGCCCTACACCCGTAAGGGAGTAATACGTGAGCACATCGATCTCCTCCCCCTGGTCCGAAACAACGACGCCGAGTCTCCCAACGCAAAGGATATTGGTTGGCCAAAAGGCGCTGGTGACCGGCGCCAACTCCGGTATCGGCCGCGGCGTCGCGATAGCCATGGGGCAGGCGGGAGCGGACGTCATAGTGAATTACGTCGCAGGCGAGGCTTCCGCAAACGCCGTGGTGGATGAGATCCGCGGGGCGGGCGTCAATGCAATGGCACTACAGGCCGATGTTTCATCGGAAGATCAAGTTGCGACCATGTTTGAGAAAGTGATCCGTCAATTCGGGACTCTCGACATCCTCGTCAATAACGCCGGCCTACAACGGGACGCGGCGTTTCACGCAATGACCTTGGAGCAATGGAATACTGTTCTCGGCGTCAATCTCACCGGACAATTTCTGTGCGCGCGAGAAGCGGTCAGAGAATTCCTGCGCCGCGGCGTGGTCCCAGCAGTGTCCCGTGCTGCCGGGAAAATCATCTGCATGAGCTCAGTGCATCAAGAAATCCCCTGGGCCGGTCACGCGAATTACGCGACGTCCAAGGGCGGCATCAAAATGCTGATGGAGAGCTTGGCCCAGGAGGTCGCGCCGCATCGTATTCGCGTCAATGCGATAGCGCCCGGCGCGGTCCGCACGCCGATCAATACGGTCGCATGGCAGACTAAGGAAGCGTACGAGCAATTGATGACGTTGGTGCCGTACGGACGAATTGGCGAGCCGGAGGATATCGCTCGCGCGGCAGTGTGGTTGGCGTCGGATTACTCCGACTATGTGGTTGGTGCGACCCTCTTCATTGATGGTGGGATGACTCTCTATCCAGGCTTCGCCACGGGCGGCTGACAGCACGAGGCGAGACATGTCAGACGGCCACTACGATGTAATCGTGATCGGCAGCGGGCCGGGCGGCGCGTCGCTCGCGCAGAAGCTGGCCGCCACCGGCAAGCGGATACTGCTGCTTGAACGTGGCGACTATCTGCCGCGCTCTCCCGCCAACTGGGATTCGCAAACCGTGTTCGTTGACGGCGCCTATCAAGCAAACGAGACGTGGTACGACAGCGATGGTCGCAGTTTCCACCCGGGCCTGCATTATTATGTGGGTGGAAACTCCAAGGTATACGGGGCCGCGCTGTTCCGACTGCGTGAACGGGACTTCGACGAGATTCGGCACAAGGATGGCATTTCTCCGGCGTGGCCATTGAAGTACGACGTCCTCGAGCCCTATTATGCTGACGCGGAGCGCCTCTTCCATGTGCATGGCAAGAGGGGCGAGGACCCAACCGAACCGCCCTCGAGCGGGCCGTTTCCGTATCCACGGGTCTCCCACGAGCCAGCAGTTCAAGCACTCAGCGATCGCCTGAGCGAACAGGGATTGCATCCGTTCCACTTGCCCTTAGGAATTCTACTCGACGAGAAGGACGGGAAGCCGACGCCGACCAGCATTTGCATCCGTTGTGACGCGTTCGACGGCTTTCCGTGCCCGCTGAACGGCAAGGCGGATGCGCAGGTCGTGTGCGTCGATCCGGCGCTCAAAGCGCATCCCAATCTGATGCTGCTCCTCGGCGCCTACGTGTCCAAATTGGAAACCGATAAAACCGGTCAAACCATTACGGGCGTTCATGTGACCAGAGGCGGACAATTGGAGCGGTATTGCGCCGACATCGTCGTTGTGGCCTGCGGCGCGCTGTCATCGGCACTGCTGTTGTTGCGTTCCCGCAGCGATCAGCATCCTTACGGCCTTGCCAATGGTTCAGGACAAGTGGGTCGCAATTACATGCGGCACAATCAATCCATCTTGATGGCGTTGATGCGCGAGCCGAACGATACGGTGTTTCAAAAAACGCTGGCCATCAGCGACTACTATTTCGGCTCCGATGACTGGGAGTATCCGCTCGGTCTGATTCAGATGTGCGCGACCTCGCATGGCGCCCAGATACGCGGCGAGGCACTGCCGGGGTGGCTGGAATGGGTGCCTAAAATGCCCTTCGAGCAGATGGCGCGCCATTCAATGGATTTCTGGTTGTCGAGCGAAGATCTTCCGCATCCGGAAAATCGGATCCGTTATGACGGCGATCGCGTGGTACTGGACTGCTATGAAGGCAATATGGAAGCGCACCATCGTCTCAAGAAGAAGCTCGAACAGATCTTGAGCGGCGCCGGCGCGCATCCGCTGCTGTTGGAGCGCAGTCTTTATCTTGGGAGAAACATTCCTATCAGTGGCACTGCGCATCAAGCGGGAACCGCGCGCTTCGGTACGGATCCGGCAACGTCCGTTCTCGATCTCGATTGCCAGGCCCACGAAGTTGACAATCTTTACGTTGCCGACGCGAGCTTTTTTCCATCAATCGGCGCAGTGAACCCGACACTGACCATCGTTGCCAATGCGCTGCGGGTTGCCGACAAGATCAAGGAGCGGCTGGGCGCAAAAGCGCCGCGCCTCTAGCAGGCTGCTGACCAGTTGATGAGCTTGTCGAGTACGTCGCTCGTGTAAACCGCACGCCTGTTCTGAAAGTCGAGATAATAGGCGTGCTTCCAAACGTCTATCGTGAGCAACGGCTGCGGTAGCTCTGGCAGGCGTGCTCAGGTTTGCCCGCTGTGGCTAGACCGGCTCGAGGGCATCTTAAGCGTACGGCAGGGGGCGAGAGCGCGAAGTGGGCACTTGTTGCCGACTACGCACGCTCCGGGACGATAGCGTAGCACTCCGGGCCGTTAACGGCGTTTGGCGCTCCGAGCCGCCGCGATCAGCTTGAGACGCACGTTGGCTTCGCGTGGTCTGTTCACAATGATCTCCTACGACTCCACAATCTGCGAAGCTATGTGGCGCCTCTTGGGCCATATAGCGTTGAAACGCTAGCTGCGCTACAAGGATCGGTCAGTGCGCTTTCGCACATAAGTGGTGCGTGCAGCACCAAATTGAGGTTCCTACGCACCGCGTTTGAGACGCGGTTGTATACCGGCATCCGCGACGAACTCGACCGCCCGCGCCGGCACCAACGACGGCGAACGCAAACAGCACGCCGAACGGTTAGCGACCGTCCGCCGGGAGAAGGCGAACGTCGTCGCGGCGATCAGGGCCGCGATCTTCACCCCGACCGTGAAGGCGGAGTTAGAGGGCCTCGAGGACGAGGAAGCGCGATTCGGATCGGTGCCTCAAATCGCGGAGGTCGTGCTCGTCCCGCCACGCGCGGCGGATCGGTTCCGCGCCGCGGCTCGGAACCTCCAGCAAACCACGAGTTGGGCGGATCGGCCCGCGTCCGACATCACAATACGGGACTTCACGCGCCTGGCATCCGACCCCCTGTAAGAGCCACCGTCCCCTGAAACAGTGACAAGAATCTAGGTGGTTCTGGCGTACGAAAAGGTCTCCGCGAACGTCCGGTAGGGCACCGGCACACCGATATGCAAAATCGGCCGGTCCGGACGCCAGCTAGCGAGCGCCCCGATACCAGGGCCAGTCGGTAAATCCGGCTTGAGATTCGCGGGGATCCAATCGTAAGCATTGCGCTGGTTCTCGGTCACTACGTCCGCATCGACCCAGATCTTGTCGACCGGCATGTCGATCAGACCATAAACCACGTAGTGCCAGATCTTCCACTCGCCGTCGACCTCCACGAAATCGGCGGCGCGTCGACTGTAACCGACCCGCGGCGTAAAACCCTTCGACGGATCGCGGACCGTCACCGCTTGGGCCGTCAGCCACAGCCCTTTGCCGGTTTTGAGGTCCTCCGCGACCTCGACGACATCCGTAGTATTCGCAAACAGATTAGTGGCACCATTCAGGTACGTTCCGTGATCAGCGTCGCCGATCAGCAAGCCGTTGACATTGGCAAAACGCGAGATGCCGTCCGCGCCATAGTAAAAGCCGAAACTAACATCCGCCTGCACGTCCTTCATCGTGGTTGCGAACTCATTGATCATGCTCGAAACACGGCCCATCGATGCGTACGTTGTATAGCGATTCATGCAGTTGATGATTTGACGCGCAGCGATTTCCTGCTGCATGCGCCGGTCGAGTCGATTTTTTTGAGCCGTAGCCCCGCCCTGCGCGGGAGCACTCGCTGCATGCGCCTCTATGCTCGCTCCGGCTGCCAACCCAAGAGTGACCGATGTCAGTACCGATCGACGTTTGGCGTCCATGGCTTTCCCCCCGACGATTTGTTCCTATAGGTTCGAGGCCCTGCCGATTCAGAGGCTCGACATGACGGCAGCTGATTCGACGGCGCCGGGGCTACTGACGCCAAGTTGTGCGGGGACTCGCATGTAGAAAAGCTGCAACTTTTCCCGGTCAAGTAGCCCTAGCAGCCTCTGTGCCTCTTCGTCCGTCACAATGAACTCGACCACCACAGTTGGCGCCCCGGTGAACTCAAAGGAAAGGGCTTCATCCAGGTGCGGATGCCGCCCAAACCCGCCTATCGCACGAAACGCAGACCCGCCCCGAAAACCAAGTTTGCTCGCATGCTCTATCAGCCATTCCCAGGCTGACTGCTCGTGAATGCTCTGATTCTCGCGAACGTAAAACCTATAGCATGAGCCTTGCATTTTGTAATTCCTCAGATTTTCGCCTGAAGGTCGCACAATCCCCGCATGCTCGATCCGCGCGCTTGCGCGTCCATCGGCAGTGCTTTCGATTATACCGCTTGGACCGCGTCGCGGTGTCGCTTAGGACGCAGGTCGATGCCCCGCTCTGCGACCAGCGCCTGCATCTGTCGCTGACGGATCGCTATGGCGTGAAGCTGGACAAGTTCGGCGATGCCGACACCCGGCTTGAGATCTGATCAGCCTGGACCCGCTCATAGACCATTGTTCGGAGAAGCTGATCTCGATTCCGGTCGCGCGTCGAGGCGGACAGAACCAGGTTGATCCACCGACGATGCAGCTCACTTAGATCGCTCGGATGATCGCGCAGAATATCAATGCCGTTAGCTTTGAGCTGGTCGAGACCTTCTATCTGCGAACTGACAATCAGGCGGCACCACAACTCACCCAATTCGAGATGGTTCGCCGAGAATCCTAAGTGCACCTCCTCAACGATCGCCCCGGCGTCCTCAAAGACGCGCAGCGCCCGTTGCACGGCCTGGGCGCCTATTGCCTATTAAACGTCGACTTGTGAGTCGGAAGACGCAGAGCATGGCATATTGCAGGGGGTTTGAGCCGCTCTCAGCCGTGCATCGATTCGTGGGGAGCTGCAAGTTATCCATAATCTTAATACCGGCCGAATAGGTTATTGGCGGCGAAGCGCTCAGCGATCGACAAACTCCCGTAAAATGGCGCCTCCCGATCTACAGGAGGTTACTCCATGAACGCGATTCGATATCTGGGCACCGCCGCGGTGGTGGCGCTGTGTGGGCTGTTTGCGCTGCCGCAGGCCGCGCTGGCACTGCCGGTGCCCGATACGCTGCCAATTCCCCACGGCGGTAATCTGATGATCCAGCCGGTACATCACGCCTCACTGATGCTCAGCTGGAACGGCAAGCGCGTGCTGGTGGACCCCGCGCCGCTGGGATCGGACATCAACGCCGCCATCGGCGAGTTCAAAGTCCTGCCGACCCCGGACGTCGTGCTCATCACGCACATCCATGGGGATCATTTCAACGTGCCGGTGCTGCAAGCGGTCGCCGGGCCGAACAGCACGATCATCGCCCCGCAGAATGTCTACGATGCGATGCCTGCGGACCTGAAGGCTAAGACGCACGTGCTCGCCAACGGTGAGAACACCACCGTGGATGAGATTCCAATCGACGCGGTGCCGATGTACAACACCACCCCCGAGCGCTTGCACTTTCATCCCAAGGGCGTCGGCAATGGCTATGTCCTTACCATCGGCGGCAAGCGCGTGTACGTCGCCGGAGATACCGAGGAGAGTCCGCCGCTAGCGCACCTGCCTCACATCTACGTCGCCTTCATCCCGATAAATTTGCCCTATACCCAGACCATGCAGGCGGCGGCCAAGTGGGTGAGGGACTTCCGTCCACAGTACGTGTACCCGTATCACTACCGTAGCATGGACGGCACCTTCGCAAACCTGCAGCAGTTCAAGAAGCTTGTGGGCCATGCCAGCCACGTCGAGCTGGGCGCGTGGTATCCGAACACTCAGAACGCCGGCTGAGCGGCGATTGATCGACTCGGCTGGCCACGCCAAAGGGTCGAATGGCCGCCCTTCGAAAGAAATAAAAGTGGTAGCGGGGGGAGGATTCGATCTTTAGATCCAGCATGCGCTGGAGCTTTCGATCGTGCCTGCGAGTCTTGGGCGCTGCATCCCAGACGACCACTTGCTGCTGCAACCCAGCAACCTGATCGTAACCGATAAGCGTCTACTTCAAGAGCTGGGGAGAATAGGGACAAGTATCGCGCTACGAGGGTGCGAAAACGGCTTCAGTCCCCCGCCACCGCCATAACCGCTACGAAAGAATCGGCCGGTCACGCCTCTAGCGAGAGCCGCGCAGTACAGCCCAAGCCTCTCGGCTAGCCCGTCGGCATCGTCTCTGGCTTGATGATCGTCATTGGCTCATCCGTCAACGTCGGCGAGATACCAAATCGGCCTTCACGCACCCAGAAGGTCAGGAGATCTCCAACCTTTAAATCCCTAACCTTTTCTATTTTATTGTTCATTGTGACCTTGCCGCCCACTCCAATCTGGAACGCGATCGTGCTGATCGGGATGTTGGCATCGTCAGAAACCTGGACTTGAACGAACTCGTGACCGATTTTTGAGACCTTGCCGTCGAAGGTCGCAAATTTGACGCCGTCCTTGACGATCACTTCTCGACAAGCGGCAGGCGCCTTGGGATATTCCTTCAAAAACGCTGGACTCCATTCAATGTTCGCGCAGGATTCTTTCGCGGCCATAACCTCCGGCGGCGCGTTCGCGCCGAATGTAACGGCCGGCACTGCGATCAGCGCCAAGGTCACGGTCTTGAATTGATTCATGTCATGTATTTCCAAGGTTTACGGAACTGCGCGAGATTAGCAGCAAAGCCCGATTTCCTCCGTTCGTGGGGCACATAGACGGCAATTTAGGGCGGCCCGTGCCTCGATTCAGGCCCCGTATCAGCCGAATGGGCCATCAGCACCGTGCATGCGGTACTGGATCGGCATGGGCCGATCAGATCGCCCGAGGGGTGCTCAACGTCAAATCTCGTTGCGCTTCGCTAACCTGCTGATCACATCGCCGGCCCGAAACGACAGCGCTTGGATCGTCATGGTCGGCTGACCGCGCCCAGAGGTCACAAAGCTCGAGCCGTCACACAGGAACAGATTCGGCACGTCGTGGGTGCGGTGATTCTTATCGATCACCGAGCTCACGGGGTCATTGCCCATGCGGCAGGTACCGAGCAGGTGGACGCCGCCGCGGTTGGGGCTCACCTCTCCTCGCCAGATCTTCTGCGCGCCGGCGGCCTGCATGATCTCGAACGCGCGGTCCTGCAGAAATCGGGACGTCGCCAGATCGTCTGCATGGTCCTTGTAGGTCACGCGAATGGCGGGAACGCCCCACGGGTCTTTGAGCGTAGGATCGATGCTCACGCTATTGCTCTCAACCGCAAGCGAGGTGCAATGGCCATCGGCTGTCATGGAGTGCGTAAACCCCTCCAGTCGTGCCTTGAGCGGCTCTCCCCAAAGCGGCAGGTCGCCACCGGAGGCAAGCGCCCAGCCAACCGGCTCTACGCCGACGCGCGCATCGATGCCGCCACCGCCATAGAAGCCGCGCGTAGGGTCAGAATTATAAAAGTCGTGCAACACACGTGACACCTGCACGCTCTTGTATTCGTTGAGTTCATGTTCGAACACCGCGTGCACGGGGCAACCCTGATTGAACATGAGGTACTTGCCCACCAGCCCACTTGAGTTGGCCAGTCCCTGCGGAAAGCGGCTGCTGGTGGAGTTGAGCAGCAGGCGAGGCGTTTCCGCACCGTTGGCTGACAGCACCACGGCCCGCGCCTTCTGGAATTTCTCGCGCTTGTCTCGGTCAAAGTAGGCCACCCCGGTAGTGCGGCCGCGTTCGTTGATCTCGACCCGAAATACATAGCTCTGCGCTCGAATCTCACAGCGCCCGGTCGCTTCGGCTTCTGGAATCATCGAATACAGCGACGGCGACTTCGCCTGCGCCTCGCAGCCGTAGCCCATGCAGAAGCCACAATGTACGCATGCGCCACGCCCACGATAAGGTCGCGAGTTGATTCCCAGGGGCGCGGGAAAGGGATGATAACCAAGCTTGCGGGCGCCGCGCTCAAACAACACGCCCGAGGACTTCACCGCCAGCGGCGGCATCGGGTACGGCCTGGTGCGCGGCGGATCGAACGGGCTCGCGTTCGCAAGGCCCGATACGCCTACCTCCCATTCAACCTTGGTGTAGTAGGGCTCCAGATCCTGATAGGAGATTGGCCAGTCGGCAAAGCCGGTGCCAGCAATACCTCCGAGAACGCTGCGTTCGTGAAAATCGATCTCGTGCAGGCGCCAGTAGTTGCCGGTGAAGTGATTGCTGCTGCCGCCCACCAGACGCGCATACACAGCTGAATTGCCAAACGCCGGACGCTCGGCGGTCTTGGAAGGATCGTCTCTGAAGGTTTGCGGATTGATTGCAGGGCTGTTGGTAATGCCGTTTAAATAGTGATACTTCAGCTCATCATGCTCAAAATCGGCTGATGTCAGGCGTGGCCCCTGCTCGAAGACCACCACGCTGAAACCCGCGCGCGATAGCTCGCGCGCAACCGTTCCGCCCGAAGCTCCGGAGCCCACAACGATGAAGTCCACCGTGTCGCTGGGCTTGAAAACGCGCGCGGTCAAGGCTGCGGCTCCGATATTAGGGGAGTGAAACCGGGGTACGGGACGAAGCCGGTGTAGTCGCGATCGTAGTGACCGAAGGGCGGCGTGAACGCATGCTGATCTTCGAAGCCAATGAGCTTCCAGCCCGTCTGTTGATAGTTTCCGGCGTAGCGAGGATCCGTGAACATGCCGAGCAGGGTCAGCATGCGTACGTTGTCGAAAAATGCGGTTCGATCTATGGTGCTGAGAAAAGCGTGTTGCTGCTCAGCGCTCGCTGCGGCGAACGAGGATGCGCCCGGGTAGGCTGCTCGAAACGCCGTTTGAAAGGCGCCCAACCCCTCACGAAAACTCGGCGCCAGACCTGAAAAAAAGGTTGCCAGAGAACGATCGATGAAGAAGATCACATGCGCTTCACGAGCACCCGCAGTCTCGCCGCTCGGTACGATCTGAGCGGCTATGGCATCGACGTCGGCGGCATCATTGGCGCTGAGAAATTCATTCCCGGTGGGCGTGGGCATGCTCGCGGCCTGCGCGGCATGGTCATGCGCTGCGGTGATCTCGGGCCATTGCGAGGCAAGCCACGCGCTCGTGAGAATGCCGCCGCCGGACAGAAGAAATGAGCGTCGCGCATAACCGTTGGGATCGCCGGGTTCGTTCATGTGCTTCCCCATCGTGGCCGCCGTGTGCCGAGTGCTCATCATTGTCTCGACACAAACGCGCGTCAAGACTGCGAAGAGGCCGAGTCCGGCAACAGCACGCGATTTCAGTAACCACCGCGATGGTTTCGAGTTCTACCCGGAAATGTCTTCGGATA
>Ga0302177_10003410_pt1 | contig 11112 bp, 9 predicted proteins | sample I_Palsa_E1_2_FD_198780 | JGI IMG/M metagenome (GOLD analysis project Ga0302177, IMG submission 198780) | Peat permafrost microbial communities from Stordalen Mire near Abisko, Sweden - I_Palsa_E1_2 | ecosystem: Environmental > Terrestrial > Soil > Palsa > Peat permafrost | place: Sweden: Abisko... | reverse complement strand
CCAATCCGAGACACACCAGTATCCACGCTTCCCAATTCCATGGAAGGTTGGCAAAGTGGCCGCTGCCGGGCGCCGTAAGGCCGTCAAGCGCCGGTTGGACGAGCACCTGCAAAGCCGCTTGAGGGCCACCAGCCGAGCTCGCGATCAGCGGCATAACGGCACCAGGAATACGGCAGCGGTGGCGAACAACAACCCTAGCGCGAACAGAAAGCTGGTTAGGATGCCGAACATCGCGATGAATCGCGTGCGCCCCTCGCCACGATCGAGCAGATGATGCACGGAGCCGGGTGCCTCATCGAAGGTGAGTCGCCAGTTTCTAAAGGAGACGAGGCCTCCGAGGATCGCCACCGCGATGCCGGCCAAGCCGATCGCAAGCAGGATCCCCCACAGGTTGCTCCATATCGGCAGCGCCAAGGGCTCATCGCGCGGGTAACAGGCGTGGGCCGATAGCCCCACACTGAATAACAGTTGCGCGTTCCATGCGGCGGGCGCGGCGGCGAGTCCAAAGAATAGGGCGGCGAGGCCGACACGATGCCGGTGCGGTGCTGGGTGCTTGATCGAGACTTGGGAGATTTCTTCGACGGCCATGGGATCACCTAAAGACGCGGTGCGATATAGAAAGTGAAAAAAACCGCCAGCCAGACAATCGTGATGAAGTGCCAGTACAGCACGCCGATTGATACGGCGGAATGGCGATTGGCGTCGAAATAGCCCAAGGCCGTCCATAGAAACAAGACCGCCAGCACGAGCAGCCCCACGGCGACGTGGGCGAGATGAAAGCCCGTGATGGTGAAAAACAGCGAACTATAGACGCCCGTTGTGAGATGGAACGGTTCCCCAGCCCACTCCATACCCTCCAACGCCATGAAGGCGAGCCCCAACGCCAGCGAGAGCGCAATTCCGATCATCAGCTGCACGGGCTTGCCGCGCTCGATGCCGCGTTCAGCCCACCACATCGTATAGCTCCCAGCGACGAGCAGTATCGTGCACGGTATCGCCAAAGAGAGCTTGGGCATGCCATGAGGCGGCCATGCGCCCTGTGCGTGCGAAGCGATATAGAAATAACTGAACAGTAGATAGGCGAACAGCGTCGCTTCGGTTGCGATCACGGTAAGCATGCCCCACCAGCCAGAGGCGTGATGGGCCTCGCTGCCGACGGGCAGTGTGGTTCTGGAAACCGCGACTTCAACCATGACTCACGTCTCGATCTGGCTTAAGGCGCGCTCGGGCCACAGCCACGCAATGCTGGCAAGCAAGCTCACCACCACGGCGGCGCCGAGCAGCCACCATGAATGCAGCAATGCACCGATAAAGAGCACCGCCAGCGCCACCCCAAGCAGCAGCGGCGCATAAGTGTTGGACGGCATCTTGAGGATCACATCGGGCTCAGCGTCGAGCGAGGTGGTACCGATGGTCTCGCGGCCTTTGTCAAGCAGAAAGCCTTGTTGAGTCGAACTGCGGTCATCGCCCTGATTGAGGCGTCCTTCCCATAAGGGGTAACGGCTCGCCACGGTCGGAATTACGGCAAAGTTGTAGACCGGTGGCGGCGAGGACGTCGACCATTCCAGCGATGCTCCATCCCAAGGATTATCCCCGGCGCGCTGGCCGCGCTTGAGGCTCACGAACACGTTTACCACGAACAGCAGCACCCCGATCGCGAACAGGTACGAACCCAGAGTGACGATGAGATTGAGCGGACCCCAGCCGAGGCCTTCGGCATACGTATAGATTCGTCGTGGCATCCCCGCCAGGCCGAGAATATGCATCGGAAAGAAGCCGACATTGAAGCCGATGAACATCACCCAGAAGGTCCACTTGCCGAGCGTTTCGTTCATCAGCCGGCCCGTGAATTTCGGAAACCAGTAGAAAATGCCGCCCACCACCGGAAACACATTGATACCAATGAGCACGTAGTGCAGATGAGCGACTATGAAATAGGTTTGGGTCAGTTGTAGATCGACCGGCACGGCCGCAGTCATGAAGCCAGATACTCCGCCAATCACGAACAGCAACACGAAACCTGCGAAGAATAGGAACGCGCTCGTGAACACCGGCCGGCCGGTCCAGATCGTCGCTATCCAGGAAAACACAGCGACTGAGCTCGGAATGACGATAATCATGCTGGCGGCGCTGAAATACGACACCGCCATGATGGGCAGCCCGGTCGCGAACATGTGATGCACCCACACACCGAAGCCGAGCGCCATGGTCGACACCGTGGCGAGGGCGACCGGTGTGTAGCCGACCAGCGGTCGCCGGCAAAACGTCGGCAGACCGTCCGACACGATGCCCATGGCCGGCAGAACGATGGCGTAGACCCAGGGATGGCCGAACATCCAGAACAGGTGCTGCCAGAGCAGCGGCTGGCCGCCCGCACTCGCGTCGAAAAAATGCGTACCGAACTGCCGATCCATCCACAACATGAAAAACGCCAGGCTCACCGCCGGCACCGCGAACAGGTTCCCTACCGACGCGGTCAGCGTGCCCCAGATCAAAATGGGCACGCGGTTGATCGACATACCAGGCGCGCGTAAGCGCAGCAGCGTGACAATGAAATTGATCGCCCCTACGGTGGTCGAAATGCCGAGCAGCACCATGCCGAGTGCGTATACATCGATGTTGATTCCGGGGTTGAACGCCCGCGCTGAATAGGGGACGTAGTTGAACCAGCCATCGTCCGGCGCGCTGCCGAGCGAGAAGCTGACGTAGAGAAAAATACCGGAGAACAGGAACACCCAATATGACAGCGCGTTCAGGCGCGGAAACGCCATGTCGCGCGATCCAAGCAGCAGCGGCCAGAGGTAGTTGCTGAAGCCCGAGAGCACCGGCAGCGCGTACAGAAAAATCATCGTGACGCCGTGCATCGTGAATAGCTGAGCGTATTGCTCGGGTGTCAGCAAATGCTCGTTCGGCTGTGCCAGTTGCGCACGCATGATCGCCGCTTCGAGGCCCCCGATGATCAAGAAAAGGAACGCTGTTATCAGATAGCGCTTGCCGATCTCCTTGTGATCGACGGTCGACAACCAGCCGGCGATTCCGCCCGGCCCTTCCCAACTTCTCTTGAGAATGTGCGAGCTTTGTGACTGATCCGTCGCGCGTGCAATGATCGGCGCGCGAAAGGTTTCAACATCGCTCACAATCTCACTTCCATTATTGCAACGTCTTCAAGTAGTCGACCACGGCCGTCAAGTCGGCGCCGGAAACGAGGTGATCGGGCATGCTCGCACCGGGCTTCAAGCTTTGCGAATCGGCAATCCAGCCGGCAAGATTCCCCGGCGTGTTCGCCAGCAATCCCGCGGCGAGTGTGCGTCTCGTCATCAAGTGAGAGAGATCTGGTCCTACAATTCCCGCCGCATCGCTGCCGCGAATCGTGTGGCAAACGGCGCAGTGGGCTTGGAAAACCCTCTGTCCCGCGCGGGCCTGCGCGGATGCGGCTATCGGCGTGTCGCGTAGTTGATCGTCCTGCCACGCCCTGAAATCTTCAGGCGTGTCGGCAATCAACACCAAGGCCATGCGCGCATGTTCTGTCCCGCAGAACTCGGCACACTGCCCGCGATAGACACCAGGCTTGTCTGCCTGAAGCCAGGTGACGTTGGTCTGACCCGGGATCACGTCCATTTTGCCGCCGAGTTGCGGCACCCAGAACGAATGGATCACATCGGCGCTGGCCACTTCGAAGCGCACCGGTTGCCCGACCGGGACATGAATCTCATTGGCCGTAATGAAAGTGCGCGACGGATCTGCGCTGGTGTACATAAGGCCCCACCACCATTGCGATGCGGTCACTTGCACCGTCAGCGCCGGCGTGCTCGGTGGACGAACGACGCTCGCACTCGTCAGCAGAGTCCAACCCATGCAGCCGATGAGCACAACAGTGGTTATCCCGGTGCCGATATAAATCCACCCCATGCCGCCGCCCTCTCGGCCCACCGCCAATTGGGTATCATCGGCCGCTCGGCTACGTTCGTGAGACATCGCACCGAGCAACAGCACGGCGATGACGGCGCTGACCACGATCGAGATGATTCCCAGCCCCCATCCGAGCTGGGTGAGGGGATAGCCGGCCGGTCCGTAGGTATGCCAATAGGACATGGGTGTCTCGGCATACGTCGTGCCCGATTGCCCGATCAACAGGGCAGATACAACGAGGGCGCGACTACGGCTCATGGGGACGGTGTCGTTGGCGGTGGTGGCGCTGCTGCTGTCGGGGGCGCTTCATCGGGCTGCACTAGCGCCGACGGCGGCGAGGCTCCGTCATCGTCCCGCTGGCGGTCTAACTCGGGCGCAACGAGTTCAGCGCGTAGCGCGTTGCGCGGGGTTCCGTCGAAGGAATAAGTGCCTCCGAGCGACTGAATATAGGCGACGAGTTTCCAGATCTCCTGCGGCGGGAGCGCCGAGCCCCACGCCGGCATCCCTTCTGCGCGACCGTCGTGTATAGAGGAGTAGATCTGGGCCGGCAAACCGCCGTAGCGCCAATAGGTATCGGTCAAGTCCGGCCCCATGTTGCCCTTGGCGTTGTAGGCGTGGCACCCGGCGCAGTTCATCTTGATGTAGAGCGACTTACCCGAGGCAATGGCCTGCGGGTTGCCCTCATACGGATTCGGTATCGACCGCGCCAGCGCCGCGCTGTCGATGACACCGGCAATGTGCCCCATCGGCACTGCGGTAATCTCGTCTGCGGACGGAAGCCCCGTGGCAGGAGGCCCTGCGGAGCTGCCGCCCTCGGAATGGCTGCAGGCGCAGAGCATCACGCAGAATGCAATGAATCCCGGTTTTACGATTCGCTGCAGCATGACGAGGCTCACGGTTTTCCCTGATTCGCGGACGCTACAGGTGCGCCGGCCTCATTGCCCGTGCTCGGCACGGGCGGTTCCACGCCGACCGAATCGCCGTCGATCGAGAACACGTAGAGCGTGCCTCCCTGGGCCGGAAAGCCGCTCATGGATTCGTCCGCGCGCACCGTCGCGGCGCCACCCACACCGCTGTAGATCGCGATGTACTGGCGATGATCGGGGCCCAGATAACTGATCGGTTGACCGATCACCCCGGAGGCGAGCTTCTGCGACCACAGGACGCGGCCGCTTCGGGCATCGACCGCGCGGAACCAGCCATCGGCAGTGCCGTAGAAGACCACATCGCCCGCGGTTGCCAACGCGCCGCTCATGGTCATGAACGGTTCCTTGATCGCCCACAGCTTTTTCCCGGTGGCGGGGTTCCAAGCCATGAATTCGCCGAGATTACCGCCAGGCGCCGCGTGGCGCTGCATCTCCATGCCATCATACGGCGTGCTCGGGATGTAGCCTTGCTCGTGATCGGTGACATCCATGCAAATGTTGAAGATGCCGGCATAGAGTAGGCCGGTGCGCGGCGATGCCGCCGACGGTTGCCAATCCTTGCCGCCGATGTCGGGCGGACAGACGTTGTCGAGCTTGACGCCGGGCTTGGGTTGCTTTTCCGGGTTCACGATGGGCTGGCCGGCTTGCAGGTCGAAACCGGTTGACCAGTTCAAATACGCAAACGGCGTTGCGATCAACACCTCGCCGCTGGTCCGATCGATCGTATACGCATAGGCATTGCGATCGAAATGCACCAGCACCTTGCGCACCTGACCGTGGACCGGCACATCCATCAAGACGTCTTCGTTGACCGCGTCGTAATCCCACTGATCGTGTGGTGTCGTCTGATAGGCCCAGCGCGCCATGCCGGTGTCGGCGTCACGCGCGAAAATCGTGCTGGACCACAGGTTGTAGCCGGGTCTTTGCACCGGCACGCGCGGACTCGGATTGCTGGTGCCGTAATAGATGAGGTTGGTCCCCGGATCGTAGGAAATCCAACCCCAGACGGTGGCCCCACCGTGCCTCCACATACCCTCCGGCCACGTGCTCACGCCGAGATCCCGGCCCTTCATCCAGCTATAGAACGGCTTGAAGTCGGCGCCGATCAGCACGCGTTTGTCGGAACCGGTGTTGTAGGCACGCCAGAGTTCCTTGCCCGTGTCGACATCGAGGGCGGCGATCCAACCTTGCACACCCATCTCGCCGCCGCTGTTGCCGACGAAGACTTTGTTACCGACGGCGAACGGCGCCATCGTCATGGTGGCGCCCGTTTCCAGATTATCCATTTTGATCCGCCATAGCTCTTTTCCGGTCTTGGCGTCGACCGCCACAGTGTGGTCATCGAGCAGGTTGTAGATCAATTTGCCGTTTGCGTAGACGATGCCGCGCGTTACCGTATCGCAGCACGCCTTGCCGATCGCCTGCGGCGAGGGGTTGGGTTTGAAGGTCCATTTGATAAACGCGCCCGGCTTGGAAAGATCGAGTGCATAGGCGATGTCCGGAAACGGCGTGACCACGTACATGGTGTCCCCGACCACCAGCGGCGCGGCCTCGTGACCATGCAAGGTGCCGTCGCTGAAGGTCCACGCGATGCGCAGTTTGCCGACGTTGCCGGTGTTGATTTGATCCAAGGGGCTGTAACGCGAATTGGCCGAATCACGGGCCTGGCTATGCCACTCGCCGGGCGGATCGTTGGGCGCAAAATTGATCGTCGCGCCTGACAGATTGCTCGTGGAAGCCGGTGGCGTTACCGCCGCTGCGGGTACGTCGGCCGCTTGCAAGGGGCAGCCATACGCGAGCAACGCGAGCACCCATGCGCCCAACGCGGCAGCCGCGCAGCCGCGAGTAGGCCCCTGCGCAGAATCCGCGACGCGCACAGAGCGAGCAGATTTCATTGGCGCTAGCAGTCGGGAGAGGTTTCGACTGTCGTTATGCATTTTTACCGCCCGCCCGATCGAGCGTGGAGGCGATCCGTCTACAGACCCGCAATATAATCCGCGACCGCGCTGATCTCAACGTCAGAGAGTTTTGCCGAAACATTTTGCATCATCCGGTTGGTGCTAAGGCGGCTATCCGAACGAAACGCACGCAGCTGTGCGCCGATGTAGCCGGAGTGCTGTCCGGCAAGTCGTGGAAATGCGGACGGTAGCCCCGCACCATCCAACGCGTGACAAGATGCGCACGCCGGCACGTCTATCGCGGCGATTCCGTCATCGTAAATCGCTTGGCCCCGCCGCACGGCGCTCGAATCGGCCGTTTCGATCGGGCCGGCCCGAAGAATCTGTTGCGAGAAATACGTCGCCGCATCGCGTATGTCGGCGCGGCTCAGAGTCATTGCGATGCCGCTCATGACGCCGACGCGGCGCTGCGCCTGGAACCCGGCTAGCTGGCTCTGCAAATAGGCGCTCCCTTGACCAGCGAGCGAGGGCACGCTCGGATCGGTGCTGTTGCCATCCTTACCATGACAGGCCTCGCAAACATGCGCGATGAGTTCTTGCGCATGGGCTTCGGCGCTCGATGGCGTACTCCCTTGTGTGCTGGCGTGCGCGTCGGGCCGCCCCTTGGCCGGCGCACGGGCCGCAGCATGGTCGGGCAACTCCCCGGCGTGCGACGCGAGTCCCGCTGCAGCGAGGCCGGCAACGACGAGAATCAATATGCGGGGTGCCGACGGCTTCATGCTCATGTTCTATGGATTGCCGCGATTCACGGGCACATCCGGATGAGTGGTAAGGGTTGCGTCGCGCGAGGGGCGGTCGCTGGGCTCAATGTCCTTGCGCACCGCGGCCACCGTGTCTGCATCCACCAGCGACGCGCGGTTGCCCCACGCGTGACGCGTATAATTGACCACATCGGCGATCTCTCGATCATCGAGTTTCCAGCCAAAGCCCGGCATCGAAAGTCCTGTGGGTAAGGATGAGGGCGCGGCCATCTTCGAGCCCGCCAACACCACATGGATTACGGTGCCGGGATTGTCGGCCTGAATCGCCGCACTGCCGGTCAGTGGTGGGAAAACGTCGGGGACGCCGCGACCGTCGGGATTGTGGCAGGCGGTACAATTGTCGGTAAACAGCGCCTGACCGCGTGCGAGTGCGGCGACGCCGAGGTCGTGCGTTTTTGGCGGTGTGTTGTGGGCGGCATTCGGGCGATCTTTCAGGTAAAGCGCAATCGCATCAAGATCCGCATCACTCAAGTACTGCGTCGAATTCATCACGACGTCGCTCATGGGTCCGGCCGATGCCGACTTTGCATTCGCGCCGGTTTTCAGATACTGGACAATCTCGGCCGCCGACCAGCCACCGACCCCATCCCGGATGTTGCTGCCGAGCCCCGGTGCAGCCCAGTGCATGCCGGCACTGCCGCCCTCGAATGCCTCGCTGTGCTTCGTCCCGCCTAACCAATTGTCCGGCGTGTGGCAGGCGCCGCAATGCGCAAGGCCTTGCACCAGATAGGCGCCGCGGTTCCACTGCGCCGATTGCGCCGCATCGCTCTTGTACTCCCCTTCGTCGAAAAACAGCAGGTTCCACCCGAACAGTTCTTCACGCCAGCGCAACACCCACGGCAGACGATTCGGCCTGTCGTTCTGCACGACCGGCGCGACTGTGTCCAGATACGCCTTGATGGCGTCTACGTCGGCGCGTGTCACCTTGGTAAACCACGGATAGGGAAAGGCTGGATACAAGTGACTGCCGTCGCGGCTGATGCCGGTATGCATCGCGTTGTAGAAGTCCTGCTCGCTCCACTCACCGATGCCGGTATCGCGATCGGGCGTGATATTGATGGAATAGATGACGCCGAACGGGGTCGCAATCGGCCGCCCGCCCGCAAACGGTTTACCGTTGGGTTCGGTATGGCAGTACTCGCAATCGCCTATGCGAACCAGATACTCACCGCGCGCGACCTCGTTGGACTCCTCACCTGGGGCAGCAACCGAAGCGGCGAGGGCGGCGCCGGCGAGCAACGCCCAAGCGATCGATCCGGCGACGGGGAGTGTGAAGCTCAGTGAATACATCGTCTACGTAGTCTTCATTCGTCGATTTTTCGTTCACGCCTGAACCAGCGGCCCGGGGCTCTTGAGATAGCGGTTCTTGATCGCATCCGCCGACCAGTAGGCAAGAGCCGCTACGGTGCCGGTCGGGTTGTAGCCGGCATTCTGCGGAAACACGCTCGTTCCCATGACGAACACATTGGACACGTCCCACGACTGCAAATACTTGTTCACCACACTCGTTTTAGGGTTCGCCCCCATTGCGCAGCCGCCGGTGTTGTGCGTGGTCTGGTACGGCACGATCGAGTAATGACCCTCGCGCGGAATGGGGTGAAACGAGCGAAGCTTCATCGCCTGTGCGATCAGCGCGGCTTTATCGGTGAGGAAGCCCGACATCTTGATTTCGTTGGGGTGGAAGTCGAAGGTCAGGCGCAACAGCGCATCACCGTAGATATCCCGATAGGTCGGATCGAGATCGAGGTAGGAATCCCGATAGCTCATCACGCTGCCGTGGGTCGCGATCGATGCGCTCTTCAGGTAATTATCCGCCATCGCCTTCTTCCATCCGGCGCCCCACTTCGGCGCATCGGCCGGAAGCTGGTGCTGCAGGATCGGCCGCCCTCCGGTCGTCCATAGCGCGATGTAGCCGCCCCCGATAAAACCTACGGGAGCGTGATCGAAATTATCCCCGTTGAATTCATCGATCGCCTGACCCAAGGCACCGGCGCCCATGAAGGGGTTCATGATTTCATCGAAAAACACATCAACCGCGGAGGTGATTTGGTAGGCGTAATTGCGCCCGACCACCCCGGTGTTCGTCTTTGGATCGTAGGGCTGGCCGATTTTCGAGTGCAGCAACAATAAGGCGTTGTGTTGCGCCCACGCGCAGCAGATGACGAGAGATGCGGGCTGCTCGACTTGGCGCCCCTGCGCGTCCACATAGGTCACGCCGGTCGCGCGCTTGCCGGTATTGTCCAGATTGATGCGCGTGACGTCGCAATGCGTGCGCAGCGAGAAGTTCTTTCTCTTGAGAAGGACCGGGAGAATCGTGGTCTGCGGCGATGCCTTGGAATAATTCCCGCAGCCGAACCATTCGCAGTACCCGCAATACGTGCACGGTCCCATTTGCACGCCGAGCGGATTCTTGTACGCCGCCGATGTGTTCGCAGCCGGACACGGGAAGGGTTTGAAACCGATCTCCTTAGCGGCTCGGTCGAACAGCACCGTCGGGTAGCTGCGCTTGAGCGGCGGCAGCGGATAACCGCGCTGGCGGGGACCCTCGAACGGATTGCCGCCGGGCTGGATCTGGCCCTCGATGTTGCCGGCGGTACCGGATATGCCGCACAGGTAGTCGAAGGTGTCGTAATGCGGTTCGAGCTCCGCGTAAGTGATCCCCCAATCCTGGATCGTCATGTCGGCCGGGATGAAGCTCTTGCCGTAGCGCTGCTCGGTGTGAGAGCGGATCACGAAGTCCTCGGGCAAGAAGCGCCAAAGCTGTCCGTTCCAGTGGATGCCGGCCCCCCCGACGCCCACTCCGGGCAGGAATGAGCCAAGACGGCGCATGGGTAAGGCGGTCTGGTCGACCGAATTGCGAAACGTGAGCGTGTCGCGCGCCGGATCCTGGAAGAGTCCATCGCGAACCGCGTAGCGCAGTTCGTCCTGAATCTGCGTGGTCGCAAAATCCGGCACCGTATCGCGAAACTTGCCACGCTCGAGCGCCAGCACCTCGAGTCCCGTCTGGGTGAGCTGCTCGGCCAGTATGGAGCCCGTCCAGCCAAAACCCACCAGCACGACATCGACGGGCTTGAGCGGGTTCGCCATGGTCAACCCTTTTTCAGCAGCGCGCCGTTGCGGCCGAGAATTCCCACCGTCGGCAGCGTGTAGGGCTTGCCGTACTGCTCGATCTCGCTCACGTAGTTATAGCGGGGGCCAGGAAAGCCGACCAACTTCCATCCGGCAAAATTGCGATTGCCGCCGTACATCGGATCGGAGAGGAATCCCTCGACCGTGTTATTCCACAGCATGGCAAAAAACACTTTGGCGGGCACGTCGGGCAGTTCGACGTCGCCACTCTCCAATCCGTGTAGAACATCGTCCTGCTCCGCTTCGGACAACCCCGCAAAGGCTTTGCCATGCTTCTTCTGGCACCACGCGTTCACATCGCGCGTGGCCGTCTGATAGAGCTCCCCGGGAGTGAGTTTGAGTTGATAACCCTGCTCTGGAGTTCCCGTCGCCCAGGGACCCTGCATATACCAGTGTTCCGCGCGGCCATAGGGACCCGCCAGCTGACGG
>Ga0302177_10003403_pt1 | contig 11127 bp, 9 predicted proteins | sample I_Palsa_E1_2_FD_198780 | JGI IMG/M metagenome (GOLD analysis project Ga0302177, IMG submission 198780) | Peat permafrost microbial communities from Stordalen Mire near Abisko, Sweden - I_Palsa_E1_2 | ecosystem: Environmental > Terrestrial > Soil > Palsa > Peat permafrost | place: Sweden: Abisko... | reverse complement strand
TCATTCGATGAGCGGATGTCCACCGTAGAGTTCCGGGTCGGGGAGCGGGCGCACATCACCGTGGACTCCGATGTCTGCCGCTCCTGCACGACCAAGGACTGCGTGCACGCATGCCCGGCCGCCCTGTTCGTTCCCACCACCGACGGCGGCATCCTGTTCAACTACGACCAGTGTTTCGAGTGCGGCACGTGCTATCAGGTATGCAACCGCGAGGGAGCCATCACCTGGACGTATCCCGACGGCGGCGACGGCGTCGTGTTCCGTAGGGGATGACGGAGCATGACAGTAATCGTGGCGGCCCTCGGCTGGTCCTGGCTCGATGCCGAAGTCGATCCGCTCACCGGCGCCGTCAGCGCCAGCCCGCGCGACCGCGGGGCGGGCCGATCGGACCTCGCCGCCCTCGAGCACGCGCTGCGGCTGGCCGAGCGGTGGCAGGCCCAAGTGGTCGCGGCGACGGTCGGCCCCGGCGAAGCCGACGCGATGCTGCGAGACGCGCTGGCCGCCGGAGCAACCGAGGCGCTGCGCGTCGAGCCGGCGAGCCGGACCCCGGCTCCCCGGCCGGCCCTCCTGGTCGGCGGGCAGGATGCCGCCGCCGCGCTCGCCACCGTCCTGATCCAGCGCTACGGAGTGCCAGACCTGGTGTTGTGCGGTGACCGCTCGGCCGACCGGGGCACGGGCTCGTTCCCCGCCTTCCTCGCCGGGGCGCTTGACGCAGCGCAAGCCCTGGGCGTCGTCCGGATCGAACCTACCGATGACGGCAAGCTGCGGGTGCACCGCCGCCTCGACGGCGGCCGCCGCGAGGTCCTGCTGGTACCGCGGCCCGCCGTGGTGTCGGTCGAGGCAGCCGGGGTGCGCCTGCGCCGGGCCGGGCTGCCCGCCACGCTGGCCAGCGGGCACGCCGTCATCCCGGTGGCCTCCGCGGCGACGGCTATCGCCGGGCCACGGGTCCGGGTCCTTGGCGCCCACCCGTACCGGCCCCGGCCGCGCGAGCTCCCGGGCCCGTCCGGTTCGGCGCTGCGCCGGATGCTGGAGCTCACCGGGGCACTCACGGAACGCACCCCGCCCACGGTGCTCGGCCCGCTGTCCGCGGGCCAGGCCGCCGACGAACTGCTCGGGTACCTTCGCCGTCGCGGCTATCTCGCCGCGGGCGATCCGGCTTGATCAGCGGTCCCGCCTGACCCAGCGCCGCAACTCCAGGCCAAAGGTCCTGCTCACCCGGGTTGAACGACCGTAGCCCCGACGGACCTCAGGTCAGACAATGCGGGGAAATGGGCCGCTCAAATATTCGGAACGGGAGGGGCCGTGAGCTTCAACCTCGCTGTCATCCTCAACGAAACCGCGCAATCAGCACCGGAGCGTCCGGTCGTCGTATACGACGCCGGCCAGCTGACCTACGCCGAGCTTGACCGAGGCGGCCAAGGGGGCGGACGCGGCCAGGCTCGATCGGGTCTATGCCGTCGGCCGTGAGCGAACCCGGAAGGACAGCGATGCCGCAGAACACGATGAACCGGATGAGCACGCTCGACGCCGAGTTCTTTTTCGCCGAACACGACAACGTGCCCCTGCACATGGGGTCGGTGGCGACCTTCGACGGCCCGGCTCCGGCCTACTCCGATGTGCTGCGCCTCTTCGAGTCCAAGCTGCCCCGGGTGCCCAGGTACCGGCAGGTGGTGCGGACCGTGCCCGGGCAGATTCTGCGCCCCGTGTGGGCGGACGATGAGCATTTCACCATCCGGCATCAGGTCCACCACGCCACGGTTCCGGCGCCGGGAGGCGACGAGCAGCTGCGCGCGGTCGCGGCGAAGCTTTTCGCCCGGCGGCTGGACCTGAGCCGGCCGCTGTGGGAAGAGTGGTTCCTTGAGGGGCTGGAGGGCGGCCGCTGGGCCATCTTGTCCAAGGTTCATCACTGCATGGCGGACGGCATCGGCGGCAACGACCTGATGACGCTGGTCTTCGACACCGATCCGCAGGCCCGCCCGCCGGTCCCGGTGAAATGGACGCCCGCGCCCGGTCCCTCGCTCCCCGACCGGGCCGCCGACCAGCTGCGTGACGCCCTGACCTGGCCGGCCCGCCAGCTGACCGCGGCCTCGGGCCAGCTACGGCGAGCTAAGCCGCAGGACCTGCTGGACTTCGGCCGCGGCCTGGGCGAGAGCACCCGGCGGCTGATCGAGCCGTCCGCGGGCTTCCTCAACGGCCCCATCGGCCCGCGGCGCCGCTGGGCCTGGACCACGACGAGCCTGGACGGGCTGAAGCAGATCCGCAAGGTCCACGGCGGCACCATCAACGACGTCGTGCTCGCCGTGATCAGCGGGGCCTTCCGCGACCTGCTGGCCGAACGGGACAAGCTCGCTGACGGCCTGGTCGTGCGGACCCTGGTCCCGGTGTCCACCCGCGGCCCCGACGAGGCCGGCGTCGTCACCAACCTGGTCTCCGCGGTGCTGGTCAACCTGCCCGCGGGTGAGCCGGATCCGCTCCGGCGGCTCACCGTGATCCGGCAGCAGATGGACAGCCTGAAACACCAGCATCAGGAGGTCAGCGCCGAGATCCTCACCACGATGCTGGGCCTGAGCGCGCCCATGTGGCTCGCGCTCGGCACCCAGGCCGCGTACCGGACCCGGCAGTCGCTCATCCAGACCGTGACCACCAACGTCCCAGGCCCGCGCATCCCGCTGTACGTCCTCGGCCGCCGCATGACGGCCCTGCACCCGTACGTGCCGATCGGCAACGCGGTCCGGATCTCGATCGCGATCCTTTCCTACCTCGATACCGTCTCCTTCGGCGTCACCGCCGACCACGACTCCGTCCCTGACGTGGACGTCCTCGTCCAGGGCATCCAGCGCGCCCTGGCCGAGCTCAGCGAGCCCCCGCTCGTCCGCGGCTCCTGATGGCCTCGATGGCGTCGCGGGCGGCGTGCGGGTCGAGGTACTGACCGCCCACGGCGTCCGGGCGCAGGTCCGGCCCGAGCTCGTAGACCAGCGGGATGCCGGTGGGGATGTCCACCTCGGCGATCTGGTCGTCCGGTATGGCCTCGAGGTGCTTGACCAGCGCCCGCAACGTATTGCCGTGCGAGACGACGAGCACGTATCCGCCGGCCTGCAGGTCGGGAATGATCGCGTCGTACCAGTACGGCAGCAGCCGGGCGGAGACGTCCGCGAGCGATTCGGCGTGCGGCCGCGCCTCGGCCGGCAGCGCCGCGTAACGAGGATCGCGGAACTGGGAGTACCAGTCCGCCGTGCTGATCGGCGGGGGCGGCACGTCGTAGGAGCGGCGCCAGGCCGTGAACTGCTCTTCGCCGTACTCCTCAAGCACCTCGGCCTTGCGCCTGCCCTGCAGCGTTCCGTAGTGCCGCCCGTTGAGCCGCCAGGACCGGCGCACCGGGATCCAGTCCCGGTCCGCGGCCGCCAGGGCCAGGCCGGCCGTGTGGATCGTGCGCCGCTGCAGGGAGGTGTGCACGAAGGCGGGCAACATGCCGCGCTCGGCCAGCAGGACGCCCGCGCGGGCGGCTTCATCCTCGCCGTGGGCGGTCAGGTGAGCGTTCGCCCAGCCGGTGAACACGCCGGCGGCGTTCCATTCACTTTGCCCGTGCCGCAGCACGATCAAGCGGCCGGGCCACGGCTTGATCACGACTCTTCCAGCGCGGCCAGCCCGGGCAGCGTCTTGCCCTGGATGAATTCCAGGCTCGCGCCGCCGCCGGTAGAGACATAGCCGAACATGGCGTCGGGGAAGCCGAGCGCCCGTATCGCCGCGCCGGTGTCGCCGCCGCCGACGACGGTGAACGCGTCGCCGCCGGTCAGCGCCTGAGCGACGGCCTTGGTACCTCCGGCGAACGCAGGCAGCTCGTATACGCCCATCGGTCCGTTCCAGAAGACCGTCCCGGCCTGCCGGATGGTCGCGGCGAACAATGCCGCGGACTCAGGGCCGATGTCCAGGCCCGCCTGGTCCGCGGGGATCGTGTCGGCGGACACCACGGCATACGGGATGTCAGGGGCTGGTTCGACGGCCGCGATGACGTCGGGCGGCAGCACGATCTCCGTGCCGGCCTGCCTGGCCTGCTCGAGGTAGCCCACGGCGATGTCGACCTGGCCGGGCTCGAGCAGGGAGGTGCCGACCTTGAAGCCCTTGGCGGCCAGGAAGGGGAAGGCCATGGCCCCGCCGACGAGGATCTGGTCCGCCTGGGTGATCAGGCTGGCGATCGCGCTGAACTTGTCCGCGACCTTCGCCCCGCCCAGCACCGCCACGTACGGGCGCCGGATGTCGCCGGTCAGCCGGCTCAAAGCGGCGACCTCGGCCTGGACCAGGTAGCCGGCCGCGCTCGGCGAGCGCAGTGCTACGTCGTACACGCTGGCGTGCTTGCGGTGCAGGACGCCGAAGCCGTCCGACACGTACAGGTCGGTCGGCCCCGCGAGCTGGTCCGCGAAGAAGCCCCGCTCCATGTCCTCGGTGCTGGTCTCACCCGCGTTGAACCTCAGGTTCTCCAGCATGATCACGCCACCGGGGCGCATCGCCGCGATCAAGGCGTGCGCCGACGGCCCCACCGTGTCGGCGGCGAGCTCCACCCGGCAGCCGAGCAGCTGGCCGAGGCGGACCGCGACCGGCGCCAGCGAGTACTTCAGGTCGGGCTTGCCCTTGGGCCGGCCGAGGTGCGCGCAGACGATCACCTTGGCGCCGCGGCTCGTCAGCGCGTTCAGCGTGGGCAGGCTGGCCAGGATGCGGCCGTCGTCGGCCACGTGGCCGTCCTTGAGCGGCACGTTGAGGTCGGCGCGCACGAGAACGCGCTGGCCCGCGACGGCCAGGTCATCAATCGTCTTCATCAGTGGTCTCCTCGAGCCTGGCGGGACGCCCGCATCAGGTGTCCCTGAGCTTCTAAGACCAGGCTGACCTCAGCGCCTGCCCGCTGGCCAGGGGCGTTCGCCGGCCAGGCGGGGGACCTTCGTCCATCGGACTGAAGTAGCCGCGGGCGGCGTCAGCCGCTAGCGCACGTCCGCCAGCTGGGCGGACACGGAGATCAGCCTGATCCTGGTGGCCTGCAGCCGTCTGGCGATCACGCGTGCCAGCCGCTGCGTGAGCTCGTACCCGAGCGCCGGGTCGGCCGCGCAGTAGGCCCGCACGGCTCGCCCGTCGAATTCGAAGGCCTCGACGGGACCGATGGCCACCGCGCCGAACGCCCACCTGAACGGCGGGAACAGCCACGACCAGCCGAGCAGCTCGCCGATGCCGAGGGTCTCGATCCTGGTCCGGCCCTGCCCGGGTACGTTCAGGTCCAGGGCCACGCAGCCGGACTGGATCAGCCAGAAGCCGCTGGCGTGACCGCCGTCTTCGAAGAGCCGCTGCCGGGCGCCGAACTTGATGTCGCGGGCGGCCTGCGCGAGCACGGCGAGCTGGTCACCGGGCATGCCATGCAGGAACGGATGAATGGCCAGCGCCGCTGCCGTCGCCTCGGTCATGGGCTATCACCTCAGGTTCGCCTAGGTCAGCCCCAGCCTGGCGCGGCCGCCGCCCTGCGCCCAGTGCCGAAGGTCACCCCTCGGCCGGGACCATGGCCCGCAACGAGCGGGCGCCCCTCCCGGGGCGGCCCGCTCGTGACATGCGCGACACCGGCGAACAATACTTACAGCTGGCCGCCGACGAGCGCGGCCAGGTCGGCGAGCCGGCACGTGTAACCCCATTCGTTGTCGTACCAGCCGAACACCTTCACCAGCGTCCCGGACGCCTGGGTCAGCGGCGAGTCGAACACGCAGGACGCGGGATCGCCGATGATGTCCCGGGAGACGAGCGGATCGATGCTGTACCGCAGGAACCCGGCCAGCGGGCCAGCCGCGGCCGCGGCGAACGCCTCGTTGACCTCGGCGGCGGTGACCTCCCGGCCGAGCACCGCTGCGAGGTCGGTGAGCGAGCCATCTTCGACCGGAACCCGGAGGGAAACTCCGTCCAGCTTGCCGGCCAGTGCGGGGATGACCTCGCCGGTCGCGCTGGCCGCGCCGGTCGTGGTCGGCACGATGCTGCACGCCGCGGACCGGGCCCGGCGCAGGTCCTTGTGCGGTCCGTCGAGCAGCATCTGATCACCGGTGTAGGCGTGAATCGTGGTCATGTACCCCTGCACCAAGCCGAACGCGTCGTTCAGCACCTTGGCCATCGGGGCCACGCAGTTGGTGGTGCAGGACGCGTTCGAGATCACGTCGTGCCGCTGCGGGTCGTAGTCGTCGCCGTTGACTCCGAGGACGACGGTGAGGTCGGCGCCCTTGCCCGGGGCCGAGATCAGTACCTTACGCGCGCCGCCCTTCAGGTGCAGGGCCGCGCCGTCCCGGCTGCGGAACTTCCCGGTCGACTCGATCACCACGTCGGCGCCGAGCTTGCCCCAGTCGATCTTCGCGGGATCCCGCTCGGCCAGCACCGGGATCGGGGTGCCGTCGATGATCAGCGAATCCTCGGTGTGCTCCACCGTGCGGCCGAGCCGGCCGAACGTCGAGTCGAAGGCCAGCAGGTGCGCCAGCGTCCGCGCGTCGGTGATGTCGTTGATCGCCACCACCTGCAAGTCGGCGCGCTCAAGCGCCATCCGGGTGAACGCGCGCCCGATCCGGCCGAAGCCGTTGATTCCTACCCTGGTCGTCATTTACTTTCTCCTCATGGCGGGTGCTTTGCGTCAGTAGCCTTGTCGCGCGGTGGCCGTGCGGGTAGCGCCGATGGGCACCGCGTCGCGGGACCAACGTCCCAATGGCCCAAGGGATCGAGGCCGTGCTGCCGGTCCCGAAGATCGACGTCTCAGGCGCCCCGGAAGATCGGCGGGCGTTTCTGCGCGAAGGCGTTGAGACCCTCGAGATAGTCGCTGCTGTCATAAGCCTCCCGGCGCAGCCCCTGGATGCGCTCGTACACCTGCGCCGCGATGGGCTGGTAGTCCGTGAGGACACGAAGCTGTTCTTTTATGACCGCGATCGCCATGGGCGACTTCGCCGCCATTACCGCGGCCAGCTCCAGTGTGAACGCCTCGAGTTCGGCCGACCCCACCAAGTGGTTGACAAGCAGGCATTCCCTGGCCTTCTGGGCGCCGAGGGGCGCGGCGGTGAAGAACATCTCCTTGATGAGATTGACGGGCAGCCGCCCGAGGAAGTGGAGCAGCCCGGTGGTGTTGTAAGGCAGCCCCAGATTTGCGGCGGTGATGGCGAACGACGCCGTCTCGTCGGCGGTGACCAGGTCACAGCTGAGCACCAGGTCCAGTGCTCCGCCCCACACCGTGCCGTGCACCATGGCGACGACTGGCATCGGGAAGATGCGGATGGCGCGGAGCATTCCTTCGAGAGAGTCGTTGTAGCCCAGCGGGTCGCGTCGGCCCCGGGGAAGTTCGTTGATGTCATGCCCGGCGGACCACACGTCCATTCCCGCCGCGGCGCGGAGCACCACAGCGCGGACATGCTGGGCCCGCAGGCTCTCGAGCGCGGCGACCACGCCGTCGGCCATCTGGGCACCGATAGCGTTGCGGTGACGCCGATCGTCAAGGATGATGACGCCAACTTGCCCGTGCACACCCGTCCGGACGGGGGCGCCCGCGAGGCCATCCGTACCGGCTAGGGCACCGCCGCCGCCTGCCTTACCATCTCGGTCCTCCGCGCTGGCCAGTGCTGCTGATGTCTCCATGGACCGCTACTTCCCCTTCCCTGGCCGTGTCCTTCCTCTAAGCCTGCGCCACCCCGCGCGCTCAAGGGCACAGTCTTTGGTCCGGCCGGGACAGGACCGAAGACCCTCGCCTTGCGCGCACCGCTTCGTGTGTGCTGGAGGCACGTTACCGACGGGACCGCGACGGTGGTCGCCCCACCTGCCGGATCAGCCGTTCACGAGTCGTTTTGCCCGAGGTCTAGCTGCATGAGCGTAGTGGCGGCGCACGTATCCGCTAGAGGAAAAGGTCCTACAACATGACCAGTAACGTGATCCAGCCAGCCGATATCCGCGAGGTAGCAGTGATCGGGCTCGGCCTCATGGGCTCGGGCATCGCCGAGCTAGTCGCCCGCAGCGGCCGCCGCGTCGTAGCGATCGAGATCAACCAGACTTTCCTGGATCAGGGCATGGCCCGGCTGCACGCCTCCCTGGACAGGGCGGTTACCCGGGGCAAGCTCACCGATACCGCACGGCAGGAGATGCTCGCCCGGATCCGGCCCACGGACGACATCGCGGCCGGAGTGGCCGGCGCCGACCTGGTGATCGAGGCCATACCAGAACGCATGGAACTCAAGCGGACCCTATTCGCCCAGCTGGACGAGGCATGCCGGGCCGATGCGATCCTGGCCACTAATACCTCCTCGCTGTCGATCACGGAAATCGCGGGCGGCACGCAGTATCCCGCCCGGGTAGCGGGGCTGCATTTCTTCAATCCCGCTCCGGTCATGAAGCTGGTCGAAGTGATATCCACCGTTCTCACCTCGCCGCAGACCACCGAGACGCTGGCCCTGCTGTCCCTTGACCTGGGCAAGTCTCCGGCCCAGGTCAGCGACCGAGCCGGGTTCATCGTCAATGCGCTGCTGGTGCCCTACCTCAACCACGCGGTCCGGCTGCTGGAAACCGCGCAGGCCACGCGCGAGGATATTGACAAGGCGGCCACCGTGGGGCTCGGCCTGCCGATGGGACCGCTGACCCTGCTCGACCTGGTCGGCCTGGACACGTCTCTGGCGGTCCTGGAGGTGGTCCAGGCCGAGTTCGGCGGCACCCGTTACGCGCCCGCGTCCCTGCTGCGCAAGCTCTGCGATGCCCGGCTGTTCGGCCGTAAGAGCGGACGCGGGTTCTATGACTACCGGCACAGCACCCCCGCGGCGGCCGCCGAGGATCACGACCTGGCGTCTGCGCCTGTTCCCGGCGAGGTCGCGCTGATCAGGGACTCCGGCGGCCTGCTGGACGAGCTGGCCAGCCAGATCACTGCGGCTGGCATCAGCGTCGTGCCGCAGCCATCAGCCGAGACTGGCCTGGTCATCGTGGCGGCGGACCCGGAACACCGGGTCCTGGACGCGGCCCTGGCCGTCGGCCACCCGGCCGATGTGGTCGGTATCCACTTCACCGGCACAGGCGACGGCAAGCCGCGGCTCACCGAACTGGTGCTGCCGGACGTGACCGCGCCGGGCACAGCGGCTAAAGCGCGCGCACTCGCGGCCAGGCTCGGCCTGAACGCGGTCATTTCACGGGACCGGCCAGGATTCCTCGCCGAGGCACTCGCCTACACGCAGTACAACGACGCGGTCCGCATGTTCCAGGACGGTTATGCCAGTCCAGCCGACATCGACACCGCGATGATGCTCGGCTGCGGTTACCCCCGCGGGCCCCTTCAGATGCTCGACGACGCCGGCCCGGCGCACGTCGTCACCGTCCTGGAGGCGATGCACGCCGCTACCGGTGACCCGGCGTTCACCCCGGTACCCCTGCTGGCCGAGTACGCCACCGCCGGGACCCGGTTCCGCGGCTGAACGCGGCGCGGCGCGCGAAACACCAGCCCGGCTAGTGCGCCGGAGGGTCAGCGGTCCGATTTGAGGCAAAGGTGGCTCCATGCGGAAATACGTCATCATGGGTATTCAGGGCAGCGGCAAGGGAACTCACGCGAAACTGCTCGCCGGGGACTTCGACCTCGAGCACATCGCGGTGGGCGACATCTTCCGGTGGAACGTACAGCACCACACCAAGCTCGGCGCGCAGGTCAGGCGCACGATGGCGGCGGGATTGCTGGTCGGTGACGACCTGGTCGAGGGCGTGGTGGAACAGCGGCTCAGCGAGCACGACTGGAACTACGGCTTCGTCATCGACGGCTTCCCGCGCAACGAGCGCCAGGCGGAGTTCTTCCTGGAGAGCTACGACCTGGACGGGGTGATCCACCTCGACCTGCCCGACAGCGAGGTGGCCCGCCGGGTGCTCGCTCGGCGGCTGTGCGCGGGCTGCGGGATGGACTACAGCCTGATCGACAACAGCCCGTCAAGCCCCGGGAGGTGCGACGCCTGCGGCGGCGAGTTGATCAGGCGCGAGGATGACACCCCCGACGCGCTCGACGTCCGGCTCCGCGAGTACCACGAGAAGACCAATCCCGTGCTCGACATCTTCCGCCGCAAGGAGTACGTGATCTCGGTAGACACCCGGCCAGGCAAGGATCAGGTCCAGCAGGCCATCAGGGACCGGCTCGGGCTGTCGCCCGCCCGCCGGGCGGCGACCAGCGGCGAGATTGATGCTCGGTAGCGAGCCCTCTAGACCTGGCCTGCGGATGTGTCCGGCCGTTTCCGGTGCGCCCCCTTGGCGGTGCCCAGGGGGGCGCGCTCGTCTGGCGCTAGGCCCCGGACGGCGTTGAGGGTTAGATTCGGATCATGACCATCAGGCCCGAACCGCAGGCTCGCTGGGTGGGTAACACGCTGTCCGAGTTCGAGCGGGACCTCGCTGACAACCTGTGCTATGAGCGGGGTACGACAGCCGAGTCGGCAAGCGTGCAGGACGCCTACTGGACGCTGGCGATCACCGTCCGCGACCGCCTGGCTGACCGCCGGGCCAGGACGGCCAGGGCGAATTATCAGGCCAACCCGAAGTTCGTCTATTACCTGTCGGCGGAGTACATGCTGGGGCGCCAGCTCCGCCAGAACGCCATGTACACCGGCACCGCCGACCTCGCCCGCCAGGCCGTTTCCGCATCCGGTTATTCCCTCGAGGACCTGGAGGCCCTCGACGTTGAGCCCGGACTGGGGAACGGAGGGCTGGGCCGGCTGGCCGCCTGCCTGCTCGACTCCCTAGCCACGCTGGACGTGCCGGCTGTGGGCTATGGCATCCGGTATGAGTTCGGCATCTTCAAGCAGGCCTTCGAGGATGGCCAGCAGATCGAGCTTCCCGACGACTGGACCTTCTACGGCAACCCGTGGGAGTTCCCCGCTCCCGATGACCTCCAGGTCGTCGGGTTCTACGGCCATACCGAGCCCGCGGACGACGATCAGGGAGGGCTGCGGGCCCGCTGGGTTCCAGGGGAGATGGTGCGCGGCGAGCCCAGCCACATGCTAGTCCCGGGCTATGGCACCGAGACGGTCAACATTCTCCGGCTGTGGCGCGCCCGGGCCGGCCGGGAGTCGTTCGACCTGAGCCTGTTCAATGCCGGCCGCTACGCCGAGGCCGTCGAAGCGCAGATGC
>Ga0302177_10003396_pt1 | contig 11130 bp, 13 predicted proteins | sample I_Palsa_E1_2_FD_198780 | JGI IMG/M metagenome (GOLD analysis project Ga0302177, IMG submission 198780) | Peat permafrost microbial communities from Stordalen Mire near Abisko, Sweden - I_Palsa_E1_2 | ecosystem: Environmental > Terrestrial > Soil > Palsa > Peat permafrost | place: Sweden... | reverse complement strand
TCCTGTTGAGTGGGTGGCCCAGGTCTCGCATTTGAGACCTGGGTTTCTCCTCGCAAGTGTACACAGCCGGAACACCCAGGTCTCAAAAGCGAGACCTGGGCCACCCGCTTATTTGGGAAGGATTTGCGGCCGGGCGCAGCAACTATTTTATTGACTGGCGATAAAGCAGGCAGCACTTGCGCCAGAACCGCTGCACGAGAACCCGACCACACTGCTCCCGCGGATAGGGTTGTACACACCGACCGAGACCTGCTGAACATAGACATTTCCAGCAGCTCTGGCGGCCTTTGGGCGGTATACCGCGAACCCCACCAGAAATCCAAGCAGAATCGCCAAAAAGGTTTTAACGAGATTCATGTAGTTGGCCTCCACGCCGGTTCCAAAGTGCCCTTCTACTTTCTACGTTTTCTTATGACCCAGGTGGTCATGCAACGATAATCCTGCACGATCGTGGTCTTCAAGGGATCGACCAGCACTGCATTCATCTCCTCAGTCAAACCAAGAAGAATCTCTTCATCCACCAGGAACCACTCCGATCCGTCGCCGACAATAAAGATGTTGCCTCGAACCTGTTCGAAGTCCATGCCGATCCTTGAACCCAGACGGCAGAACAACATTCCGCCCGGTGCGAGGACTCTCCAAAGCTCACCCAACATTGCCTGGAAATGCCGGTCGTCGCGGGCAAAGTGGAGCACTGAGTTACAAATCACTACATCTGCAAACCCATCTGGAAACGGCATGCGCTCGATAGGCCCAACCCGGAAGTTCTCCGCGGGCAATCCAGTCTCCAGCGATTCGGATAATTGCCGCACATGGTCCACCCCATCGGCGTCCCCGTCGAGGGCGAAAACCTCGCATCCGTCGCGCAGCAGGTGTACAAGATTCCGTCCGTACCCGCATCCTGCGTCGAGCACCCGCATTCCCCTCGCGATATTCCCGCGCAAGATCTGATCGAATACATAAATATCTATCTGACCGAATTGTTCCTGGACACTGAGCATCAGCGGGCCGTCCAGCCGCCATCGATCACCAGCGTATGGCCGGTGATGAGAGAGGCAGCCGGTGAGGCTAGAAAGACCACCGCTCCGGCCACTTCGATCGGTTCTCCAATGCGATGCAAGGCCGCGATGCGCTCAATCACATCCTGTCGAAACTCAGGGTCGGCGAGTGCCGGTTGTGTGCCCGGGGTGTGGATGAACGTAGGCGCGACGGCATTCACGTTGATGTTGTACTTTCCCCACTCCACTGCCAGGCATTTAGTGAGATGGCTGATGCCTGCCTTGGTCATGCAGTAGACAGACTCCGTAGGTAAGGCTGCGAACGCCGCCTGCGAACTCATGTTGATGATGCATCCGCTCTTCTGCCGGATCATGATCTGCCCGGCTGCCTGGCAAGCGAAAAACGTGCCCTTCAAATTAATCGCTATCGTCTGATCGAAATCCTTTTCCGTAACATTTTCCGCGAGGTTGTCCGGCGCGATTCCAGCGTTGTTGATCAAAATATCCAACCGGCCAAAATGCTGAACGGTGCGGCCCACCGCCTCCCGAATCTGCTGCAGGTTGGTCATGTCCATCTGCAGAGGCAATGGCCGTCGTCCCCGGGCAGCGACCTCGCTCGTTACCCCGCTGTCACTCGTTTCGTCGCGTAGGCCAAGAGCCACATCGGCCCCCGCTTCGGCGAGAGCCAGCGCTATCGCCCGGCCCAATCCTCTGCCGGCAGCGGTCACCAGCGCGATCTTGCCCCGTAAATCAAACTTAGGTAGAGCTTCCATCCGCCCTCTTTGGGGTGCTTACCACCCCGTTTGGATCATTAACCGATCCTGTCATTGAGATTAAACTGCATTCATCATCAAAGACAGCGCGCCCCCAGCGCTAGAATGAACCGCAAGGCACGACGCTTCACTTGCAATGGTTTTCTTTGACGAAGATCCACCTTTAACAGGATCAATATTGCGTTACCTGAGGGAGATTCCTAATGCGTTCTGCGATCCGCTTGTTTGCCTGCACCGGGGGACTGTTGTTGTTGTCTCCGTTGGCCGCCGTTGGTGGTAACACCAACACCCACTCGAAATTTGCCGGAGTTTACATGTCCAGCAACCTCACAAAATCGGGTGCCTTTATGAATCTAAGCCTGGGTCCCGATGGCTCGGCGACGGTAACGGAAGATCCCGGGACCGGCACCAAGACCTTGTTTGGCCACTGGGTTGATTCCGGCAGCCAGGTCAGTGTTACCTTCGATGCCCAGGAGGGCCAGCCGAAAGAACCGGCGATGGCGTTTCAACCCGGCCACGATGGAATGCAGGCAGTGACCTGGGATCACGCGACGTGGGGCAAGCAGAATCCTCCGCCAATGAAAAAGGGCGGGGCCAAGGTAAAGGACCTGTACTGGTTCTCGACCAATCCGTAGCCATCACTCGCTGTGAGCAACTTTTTGTTGGCTCACACTGCTGCCATCGCCACTCTTCAATCGATGAAAGATGAGTGTGGACAAAACCGTGAAGCCGCCAAGAACGACCAGCGCTTCGTGGATGCCGTGAATCATTTCTCCCGGGTTGGTATGCACCCTGGCGGGAATGAAGAACGCGGTGGCCAACCCGGCTGAGGCGACTCCGAAGCTGATCGACATTTGCTGCATGGTGCTGGCGATCGAGCTGGCACCGCTGGTCTGTTCCTCGCTGACGTCGGCATAAGCCAGGGTGTTCATGCTGGTATATTGCAGCGAGCTGAAAGTCCCATAGCAGAACGCCTGCAGGACAATCACCCAGACCGGCGTGCCCAGCCCGATGGTGGCGAAGATCAATAAAAGGATGCCCAGCACCACAGTGTTCGAAATCAGCACTCCACGGAAGCCGACCCGAGCCAGAAGCCTGGGCATCAGAAACTTGAAGCTGATGGCTCCCATGGCCTGCGGCATAATCAGCAGGCCGGACTCGATGGCCGTGAACCCTAAACCAACCTGGTAGAGGAGCGGCAACAGAAACGGTACCCCGCCAATGCCCAGGCGAGTGAAGAAGCTGCCGCTCACCGCCGCGCTGAAAGTGCGGATGCGGAACAGGCTCAATTGCAGCAAAGGGTACGCGGTTCCTTTGGCGTGCAGCAAATAGCCGCCGAGCAAGGCCACCGAAATGGCCAGAAGTCCCAGGATCTCTCCCACGCCCAGGGTGTGCTCGCCGAATATTTCGAGCACATACGACAGCAAGGCGATACCGGAGCCAAAGAGGATGAGCCCCACCTTATCCAGGGGATGGGTTTCTTCGCGATAGTCCGGCAGATGGATATAAACCATCACCAGTCCGAACAGGCCTATCGGAATATTCAGGAAAAAGATCACCCGCCAGTGAAAGTAGCCCACGATGAGTCCCCCGGCGACTGGTCCGAGCATGGGGCCGATCAGGCCGGGAATGGCCACAAAGCTCATAGCCCGAATGAGCTCGGATTTAGCAAAGGTTCGCACCAGGGTTAGCCGGCCTACGGGGACCATCATGGCTCCGCCGCACCCCTGCAGGATGCGGCAGGCCACCAGCAGGTGGATATTGCTCGACAGGCCGCACAGGAATGACCCGAGGGTGAAGAGCCCGATGGCGGAGGCAAACACCCGGCGGGTTCCGAACCGGTCCGCCATCCAGCCGCTGATGGGAATGAATACTGCCAGGCTCAACGTGTAGCTGGCCAGGACTGACTTCATGTTCAAGGGAGAGACATGGAGTGCGGCGGAAATGGCAGGGACGGCGGTATTCAGGATGGTGGTGTCGAGCGACTCCATGAAGAATGCCACCGCAACCAGCCACGGCAAGACATGCTTGCTTGCCACTACGGGCGGTGGTGTCACCGAGGGGGCACTGGGGGCGTTAGGGGGTGCCATAGACGATGTATCCACTCTATCCGCTCAGTTCCCTTTTCGCAGGGCTGCTTCTGCCTGCTGTATGCAAGCCGGACACAGGTGGCACTTTTCAGTCATTGTTTCTTAGGAAGTTTTGAGTCATTGTGTATTGCACCAGTAGTTCGTCTACCAGCTTTCCGAGCCAACATGCGTCTGCTTCTCCCAGTATTGTTGTTTGCGGCTTCCGCTTCCGGCCAATGGATTGCGCCGACGGCCGGTGAGCTTTTGCTCCCGCAGCCATCGTTGACCCTGCCCTCCGCCTCACTGCCGGAAGACGGTGCGCAGGCACTCCTTAGCTTCAGAGATTCCGACATCAAGTTCAGCCTGCGCAGCCTGATGGATATCCTCCGCGACCACCAGCACGAGGGCTGGGTGCTGGCAGCGTATCCCGACCCGAACACGCACCGGCCACTGATTGGCGCAGGGTTCAGTCTGGATGTGCAGGCAACCGGCCATCCTCAGCGCGATCCCCTCAATCCGCATCCGTTCGTCGAGCCTTCTTCGGCTCAGCTTTGGCAAGCGGCTGGGCTGTCTCCAGATCGTTTGCAGGAAATCCTCAACCAGTTCGACCACGATGCAAGCGCATGGACGACGAAGCAATATCGCAGAAAAGTCATCCGGCACAAACTTACGCCGCAGCTGACTGAAGAAGAAGCCACAGAGCTGTTGCGGATCTCTGCGATCCAGGCCGTCTACAACGCCAAGGCTTATTGCCGGTGTTTTGATCGGCTAAGCGCCTCGCAACAAATGGCGCTTAGCCAACTGGTATTCCAGATGGGGACGAATCTCGAACAGTTTGCCGCCTTTCTGGGTGCGCTGAACGATGAAAACGGGGTCCGCGAGGTGGCGCAACTCGACGGCTTTGTTCAAACCGGCACGCAGCATTGGCAGACCGTGCAGAGCACGCTGATTGACAGCCAATGGGCCAGACGATACAGCATCCGCGCCTCGACGGTGATTGCCATGTTCGACCCGGATTACAACCGGCAGCCCGGCGCAGCAGAACAGCGAGTAGAGGCGGTCCTTCGTCCTCCAGCGCCTGTCCACGCAAAAAGCCGCACCACCGCCACTCTCCGGATGGCCAGCTACCACAAAGGTCCGGCGAGAACCCACGGCAAGAGAGCCGCCCATCCTTCGGCCAAACGTAAGCTGACCTAAGCTCGGCTAAGCTCATCCCAGGCGCGGTTTGCGTCATCCCGGCAAACATCGGAAACTAGACGCGGAGGTTCGCTATGCAGCGGGTCAAGCTAGGCAAGTCCGAGTTGCACGTTCCGGTGATCTGTCTCGGAGGAAATGTCTTCGGGTGGACGGTTTCAGAAGCAGATTCTTTTCGTCAATTGGACGCAGCCCTGGAAGCAGGGTTGAACTTTATCGATACTGCGGATGTGTATTCCCGCTGGGCGCCGGGCCACCAGGGTGGCGAATCGGAAGCCATTCTCGGCAAATGGACAGCCACGGGAAACAAGCGCAGCAATGTGATCCTGGCGACCAAGGTCGGGATAGACATGGGCGAAGGCAAAAAGGGGCTGAAGGCGGCATACATCCATCGGGCAGTAGAAGATTCGCTGCGCCGTTTGCAAACCGACTATATCGACTTGTACCAGGCGCACAAGGATGACGAGGAAACGCCCCTCGAAGAGACTCTGTCCGCTTTCGATAAGCTGGTGCAGCAAGGCAAGGTGCTGCATGTTGGCGCATCCAACTACAGCGGCGCACGGCTGGCGAAAGCGCTGAGAACCAGCAAGGATAATGGATTGGTGAGCTACATCTCCATCCAACCTCATTACAACCTGGTCGAGCGGGAAGAGTTTGAAACCGACCTGCTGCCTGTGGTTCAGGAGCATGGGCTGGGCGTAATTCCCTACTACTCGCTCGCGGCCGGCTTTCTCACCGGGAAGTACCGCACGAAAGAGGACGCCGAAGGCAAGGTACGCGCTGTTACCGTAAAGAAATATTTAAATGGCTGGGGCTTTCAGGTACTTAAAGTGTTGGATGAGGTTGCAAAGGAGCACCACTCAACGCCGGCGCGGGTCGCTTTGGCTTGGTTGATGGTGCAACCTGGTGTGACCGCTCCTATTGCCAGCGCGACGAGTGAGAAGCATTTAACCGACCTGATCGAGGCGGCGAGGCTAAAGCTGGATCACGCTTCCATTCAAAAGCTGACGGCGGTAAGCGCGCCCGCTACGGCTTCAAAAACGTAGCGGTCTGTCGGCTGGCTCGGTGGCACGAGCCGAGAAACCGCAGGTCCCTCCACTACGCTCCCCGGATTTCCTGTCGAGACTAGTGGCGTTGATCATCTTCATGCGGTTTCCTTTACGGGAAACCGCACCCGTGGTCCTGGCAAGTGCCGCGAAGCAGGAAATCCGGGTACGCTCCGGTCGGGATGACAATTCTTTTGCACGGGTCAGGTATTTCATGCTGAAGCTCTTGCCTGCACAACCGAATTGTCATCCCGACCGGAGCGAAGCGTAGTGGAGGGACCTGCGGTTTATTCAGACGATGTGAAGCTTCGCGTCTAAAGTTACGGTGAATCGAAGGCAAGTGCCGATGCGCACCAGCTATTATCCTTGCCCAGGTATTCCGGCTCAGGTAGGCTCCAGCTACCCTTCGACTGCTTCCTATCCCAGGAGCTTTCTTGTCCAGCACCGCTACGTTTGACCCGCTGGTCCCACCCACGCCGAAGCCCGCCAGTGGGGCGCTCCAGATTGCGGCCGCCACCGTCGGCAATGCGCTGGAATGGTTCGACATCCTGATCTACGGGTACTTTGCGACCAGCATCGCCGGCGCATTTTTCCCAAACTCCAACCCCGTTGTGTCCTTACTGCTGACCTTTGGTTCATTTGGTTTGTCCTACGTGGCCCGGCCGGTCGGAGCAGTGATTCTCGGCGCCTACGCCGACCGCGCTGGCCGCAAAGCCGCGCTGACGCTTTCCATCCAGCTGATGGTCATCGGCACCGCGGTCATGGCTTTGATGCCCTCCTACGCCACCGTCGGATTAGTCGCACCCATCTCTGTCTTTGCCGCTCGCCTGTTGCAGGGCTTTGCCGTGGCCGGGGAGTTCGGCAGCTCGACCGCCTTTATGATCGAGCACTCAGCCCATCGCAGAGCGTTCTTTGCCAGTTGGCAGTTTGCCGGTCAACAGGTGGCAAAGTTGCTTTCCGCGCTCTTCGGCGTTGGGCTCACGACCACTCTCACTGCTCACCACCTACACGCCTGGGGGTGGCGAATCCCGTTTCTGTTCGGCTTGCTGGTAGGGCCGGTCGGTCTCTACATCCGCCGAAAACTGAATGAAACGCCGGAGTTCCTTAAGAGCACGCACACCCGGACCCCAGTTCGTGAGCTGTTTGCGACCGAAAAAACCGGGTTGGTCGTAGGCGCCGGCCTGGTTGCGGTAGCCACGGCGAGCACCTATTTCTCCATATACATGCCCACCTATGCCAGCACACATCTGCACTTGCCGCCGGCCACTGGCTATATCGTCACCATTGTTCTTTCTTTGCTGGCGATGGTGCTGATCCCGCTGGGCGGCAACCTGGCGGACAAAATCGGCTACACGCGCATGATGCTGCCCGCCGCCATTCTGATGGCGCTGTCTTTCTATCCTCTGTTTCTGTTCATTACGCTTCACCCCAGCCTGGCTACCTTGTTGGCTGGGCTGATCTTTAACGAGCTTCTGCAGGATGCTTATCTCTGCGCGCTGCCTGCCGTGATGGCTGGTATTTTCCCCGCACGTACCCGGGTCACCGGCCTTTCGCTAAGCTACAACCTGGGCGTCACTCTCTTCGGAGGATTTGCGCCGGCGATCTTCACCTGGCTCATCGAAGTAACCCACAATACCGCCGCTCCCAGCTTCTACCTGATGGCGATGGCACTGCTGAGTATTGCCGCAGTGATTACGGTGAACCGGCGGGCCACACATATGTAACTAAGGCAGAGCGAAGGCCAGGACGTAGTCACCCTGCTTGGTGCGCGGCTTGCCATGAATGCTATAGCTCATGGGTATCGCCTGCCCTCCTGCGGGGAGCTGATCCTTCCAAAGCTCCTGGCCGGTTTCGATATTAAGTGGGTCTGCTGTTGGAGTGCGCCCGTGCGATACGTCCATACCGGTTGCAGTTGTGCAACGTTGGTGCGATCGATTTGCCGCGCTGCGGAGTAGCGGCTGCCGCCCGGATCATTGCCGTAATTCGGCCATCCAGCATCTGACTGCGCGAGCGCGGCGTGGGTCCAGCAAAGGATGGCGGTGGCCGGCAGAATCCAAGAACCAAACAATGACTTAACCATTGCTGCTCGCCCGGCTTTGATATTCACCGTCCAGCAACGACATCAACACGAGTGAATGGTAGGTTCCGTCTCGATAGATCGCATCGCGCATGATTCCCTCTTCTCGAAAGCCGAAAGATTCATATACGTGGCGGGCGCGATCATTGTTCACGAAAACATCCAGAAAGAGACGGTGCGCTCCGCACTCACCAAATGCCCAATCAGCAATCGCGGCCAAAAACCGTTTGCCCGTGCCCTGATTGGGGAGGCCGACGACAAACCGCTTGAGCTCTACGGCCCGATGTTCGGAAAGCAAGCCGCGCAGGATGGCGAAGGCAGCGATGTTCCCCTGCTCATCTTCTGCCACGAGATAGCCTGCATCCGGATCGGCCAGGTTTTTCAGGTGCTGATCCGGCGGCCAGCAACCAACGAACGTGCGGAACTGCGGCAGTGTCTCCAGCCTGCAAATCTGCGCAATATCGCCAACTGTCGCGCTTCTGAACTTCATGGCAAAAGATTAACCGGTTTGCTATTTTGAAGCCATGAACGCCAGCGGTCATCGGCTTTTGCTTGATCTTGAGAGCATCGTCAGCCAAACTCGCGATCGCCAGAGCTCCCTCGAAGCGGTTGCCACTCGCATACGGAGTTCTGGCAATTACCGCTGGGTTGGACTGTATGACGTGGACCACGCAGCAGGCTTGGTAAGGAACCTGAGCTGGAGCGGGCCGGGTGCACCTGAACATCCCACGTTTCCACTCACCAAGGGACTCACCAGCGCAGCGATCGCCCAGAAGCAAATCGTAAATGTTGGGGACGTCTCTGCAGATCCCCGTTACCTGACGGCGTTCGGCACTACACGGTCGGAGATCATTGTTCCGGTATTCGATGCGGAGGCAAACAACGTCGTGGGCACGATCGACGTCGAGAGTGAACAGCCCAATGCCTTCAGCAAGGATATTCAGGACATTCTTGAATCCTGTTCGGCGGTCATATGAATCGTGGTTGTCTCTTGGGATGGCTCTGCGATTTGGCCCCAGGCAAGCACGCAACACGCTAGCGCGAATAGAAAGGTGATAGAAAATCGCACGGCCGCCCCAAACTCGTGACAGTGAAACCTGTGGTCTGGATGCCCAATCATACACGCAGGCCTTGGCAAGGATCTTGTTTCGGTGACGTGTTTTTTATCTCGGCACGCTCTAAGACGACTACGTGTTGCAACACGGACGCTGGGATGCGCCGCTACTGCCTGATGTCCAATCGTGTTCATTTAATGTGATTCCTACCAACGCAGAAGGGTTGGCATTCTCCATAAAGCATACACACGGGCGTTATGCGTCTTACTGGAATGTGGTTCACCGCTCGAGTGGACATGCTTGGCAAGGACGATACTTCTCCTGTCCGTTGGATGGACCGCATTTGTGGGAAGCATTGCGTTACACGGGGCTGAATCCGGTGCGAGCGCAATTGGTGAATGAGGTGCAGGCTTGGGCCTGGTCGAGCGCCGCTGCTCATTGTGCGACTGTCCAGGCAGATACATTCTTGAGCACGGAGCTTTGGGAGAATCGTTCGGCCAACGCTCGCTGGCGGGAGTGTCTTTGCGGCAAGGGAAACGGAATCAGAGTTGGCCTCAATCCGGCAGTTGCACGCGTACGGGTCGCCCTTTGGACACACAGGAATCGATGGATCGGGGATTGGTTCCTCAGAAGGGCGGCTGGCCAGCTAAACCGCGCCCGGATGCAAGACAATCAGATCTCGATTTCGGCTTATGACGAAATCCTAAAGCGAGGCGTTTTTGTCGCTACTGCGGAATGATTGGTGAACTCCCTGTCCCCGGGTTCCTCCCCGTAGGGGTAAGGACATGTCAGGGCTCCGCCGTTGCTATTAGGAATTGGCACTACTCCGGAGACTCCTGCCCCGAAACTCCCGTATCTCCCAGGAACACTGGACTGTTGCCGATCTACTTTTCGAAGACGACGTATTTAAGCAGCCAAGGCACGAGTTTGTCGAAGGTGAATTGGCTTCCTTCGTAGAGCGCAAGCACGAAATTCTGCGTCCCCTGAGCGGTGGCCGAGAGCTGTGCGCCGTTGATCGCGAGAAACGTATAGGTGGCGGCAAAGGCGGTGCGTTTATTGCCGTCGAGGAACGGGTGGTTTTGGGACAGGCTCTCCCAAAGGGCCGCGGCTTCCTCGATGAGATCGGCATAGTAGCCGGTCTGTGGCCGGAAGAGGGCGGATTCGAGCATACCAGGATCGCGGACGCCGTGACTGCCACCATAACGCTCGATCTGGTCGACATGCATGGCCAGAACTTCGGCCACGGTGAGGTAGTCCGTCATTCAGCGAGCTTTTTGTAGAGGGATGCGTATCTGTCGTGGCTCGTGAGGTAAGCGTCCATGACATGGGCGCGGGGCCTGGGGGCTTTACGCTTCTCAATTAGGTCCGCGAGTGCTTCTTCCACGAGCACTTGCAGTTGGCGGCCTTCCTTCTCGGCAAGGCTACGCACAGCGGAGAGGATTTTGGAATTGACCTGGGTTGCGAATTTCTCACGGGTGGGCCGCACGGGGATATCCTCTTGTCATGTCATTTATATCATGATTTGTCATGATGGATCAAGAAGAGTCTGCTGCTTCTTCCGGAGGACGAGGGAAAGAAGAAAGGCACCCCACGATCTGGATGTTGGCTCACTGCGAACAACGGGGTACGTTTCGTCTGTCACCCGTCGCCGTCACCCGTCGCCAGTCTGTCACCCGTCGCCAGTCACCCGTCGCCAGTCCAGACCGATCCACTGATGACCGCACTATCCTTGTCCGCATACAGGTCATGTCCGCAGTGTGTCGGAGATAGAATTTTGAACACTATATGTCATAGCCGAACGATGGATCTTGGGCTGCATATTGCGGTTCATGCACGCAAAAAATCATTTCTCCGACAACTGCCCGTCTGTCACCGCTCGTCTGTCACCGCTCGTCCCGGTCACGGTAGGGACGGTCAT
>Ga0302177_10003393_pt1 | contig 11133 bp, 9 predicted proteins | sample I_Palsa_E1_2_FD_198780 | JGI IMG/M metagenome (GOLD analysis project Ga0302177, IMG submission 198780) | Peat permafrost microbial communities from Stordalen Mire near Abisko, Sweden - I_Palsa_E1_2 | ecosystem: Environmental > Terrestrial > Soil > Palsa > Peat permafrost | place: Sweden: Abisko... | reverse complement strand
GCCGACCTCCGGCTCGCGTTGGGACAACGAGCCCGGCCGAAAATCCTGGCGAAATTCGACCTGCGGCGCAATACCGAACATCTGGGGGACGTGTTTCGCCGCCGCCTCGGCTCCAGGTCACTTCAAGACCAGCGCCCAGGTGTCGTCAAGAGTGGTCGTGCCGAATCCCGAGAACAGGAGTAGGCCTTTAATGAGCGGGTCGTAAGTCATACCCGCCTCCCAACTGCCGGGCGGCGCGTTGGCCGGATGTATCTCTGTCCAATTCTCCCCATTCCATATCCACGTGTCGTTGAGATTATCGCCGGGTCCGCCGTATCCGCCAAACAACACGACGGCGCCGAGCTCGTCATCGTAGGCCATTTCAGGGGTCGATCGTGCGGACGGAAAGGAGGTCGGGAAATGTTGGGTCCAGGTCGTTCCGTTCCAAATCCATGTATCGGTGAAGGCAGGACCGCCATTATCGCCACCGAACAGCACCACTGTCCGGGTCACGTCGTCGTAGGCGAGCGCCGTGCGGCGCGGGGACGGACTTGCTGCGGGGAACTGTTGGGTCCATGTCTTGGCCACTCCATCCCATATCCACGTATCGCCAAGGCCACCGCTGGTGCCGACGCCTCCGAACATCAGTACCGTCCGGGTGGCTGCATCGTACGTCATGCTCGCGTTATCGAACCGGCGCGCCGGCGGAGATACCGGAGGAAATTGCTGCGTCCAGGTCGTTCCGTCCCATGTCCAGGTGTCATTGAGATACGGCCCATCGGATATATACCCTTCATTCCCGCCGAACAGCACGATATTTCCCGCGGCTCCATCCCAGGCCATTCCCTGGCCCTGGCGCGGCGGCGGAGAAGTAGCTGGGGACAATTGCGTCCACCCGGTCTGGAAAGTCCAAGTGTCGCCGAGTACCGTCGGATTCGTGAAGCCCCCAAACAGCAGGACCGAGTGGGTCGCATAATCGTAGGCGAAACCCGCGCAACACCGTCCCGGCGGCGCACCCGAGATCGAGGGCTCCACCCAGTCCAGCGGGTGCTGTTCTAGCTGAAAAATCGCGCTCATTGATCCAGCATTGTCGGAATAGCAACTCGGAGCCGTGGAGGTCAGAGTGCACGAGTCCACGAAACCGAGGTAGAGGTGAGTCGCGGTCGCAGGAACCGCGAAAGTTTGAACGCTGCCGCTGCCGGTCCCCGTCAAGCCATCGCCGATAAAGAAAACCTGCCCGATCACCGGGCTTAGCCCCTTAAAGTCGGTCTGAATTCCACCATCGGAGTTGTTGCTGACGTAAAAGCGCAAAGAGGGTGGCGCCGAGGTCGGTAACGTGTCCTCCAGAAACATGCCGACCATTGCGCCCGCAAAGTCAGTGAGGTTATAGCCGGAAAAAGGGCCAGTCGGATTGGCGATGTCCCTTCCGGCGCAGGGGAGCGTAGTCGTGCCGTCCGCACCGAACTCCGCAATGCCGGTACTGCACGTCCACATCCCGTTAACGCCTGAAAATGTCAAAGTCTGAAAAGGGTGCGCCGGAAAGCTGTAAACCGCCGGCGCGACCCCATCGCTGCCGTCATTGTATGCGCCGGCGCGATAGATATCCATAGTCGCGTCAACCGTTAGCGTCACCTGACTGAGTAGTGGTGCTGCCAGTACCAGAGCCAGACTTGCAGTGATTAGTGCGTTAGACGCAGTAAGCCCCGCCCCACTCGATTTCATACGCTCTCCCTCCGCCAGCAACAATACCAGTTTTTGTAAGCTATCCCAGCGCGTACCGCACTTGCTCTTCGGCCGCGCGAATCCAATTGAAAATATCGCCAAGCGTGGCGCGCGCGTCGCGCCGCGGCCGCCACCCATTCACCGAGGTCAACCGCTGATGATCCGTCAGATAGATACGCACGTCGGCGGGACGCGTTTCGGCCACCGGCGCAATCGACAGCCGGTTGCCCGTGATTTCTTCGCACAACCGTGTGGTCTCCCTTAGCGACAAGCTGAAAGCCAGTCCCCCGCCTACGTTAAACAGGCGTCCATGATAGGTTTCGAAATCGCCAATCTGCTCCAGCAGCAACTCGCAGAAATCGTCGACGTGCAGGAAGTCCCGCACCTGCCGGCCGCTGCCGTCGAATCCGATGTAGGAGAGATTCCGGCGGAAATAGTGCGCGGCCATCCATAGCGCGATGACACCCTGGTCGGATTTGGCCATCTGCCAAGGCCCGGTCAACAGACCGCAGCGGTCTATCAGGTAGCGGATGCCATATGCATCGGCGTACTCGGCCACCATCAACTCTCCGGCCAGCTTCGTCATCCCATAGAGCGAGCGTGGCCCGTCCAGGGGAAAATCCTCACTTACGCCCAGACCCGATGCGCCCGCCACGGTCTGTTCCGCGGAAAGATGGAAGCGCTCCGGCCCTTCTGCGTAAGCCAGATCGTTCAAGCGGCGGTAAGGATAGACGCGGCTCGTCGAGATGAAAACAAAATCGGCGTGCACCCGCCGTGCCAACTCCAGGCAGTGATAGCAGCCGGTCAAGTTGGTGTCGATCAGGTATTCCGGCGATTCGCCGTAGCCGGCTTGCGCGGACGGCTCCGCCGAGCACTCCACGATCAGTTCCGGGGGCTCCGGCAAGCTGGTGAGATCCGCCAGCGAGCGGATATCGCCGTGTGCAAACACCACGCCAGCATCGCGCAGCCTGCTTAGATTGAGTTCCGATCCGCGGCGATGCAGGTTATCGAAAGCCGTCACGTGCGTCTGTGAATGGCTTCTCTTGAGTGCCAGCGCCACACTCGATCCCACGAAACCGGCGCCCCCCGTAACCAGGATGCGCTGATGGATAAGCATATTCAGTGAACCGATCTTGGAACGATCTAGAACAATCCAGAACCATCTAGAAACAATGTCAGCAACTAGGATAGCCCTTCTGGCCTATCCCAATGGGGAGCTCAGGGTGTGTGTCAATCTGCAATTCGTGCGGAATACGGAAGCAGCCGGACCGGTTCCTTTGGTACGCGGTAATCACTCCGGCCTACCGGGCTGCGCAGCACATCGCCGCTACATTGGATTCGGTACTGGCAGCCCGCAACACAGGCATCCGCGCAGCGCGGGGCGAATATATTGCTCCGCTCGATGCCGACGACATGTGGGCTCCCGAGCACGGCTCGCGGTGCTTGAGGCCGACCGGTCCATCGACGTGGTGTATGCCGACGCACGTATCTTCGTCGATGTACCGGATGCGGGCAGAACCGTCATGGAGTTATCTCCCTCCGCGGGTGCGGTCACTTTCGAACGGCTGGTCACACGCCAGTGCACGGTGCCGATTTGTGTCAGTGTCTTGCGCCGGAGCACCCTACTGCGCGCCGGGCTGTTTGATCCGGCACTACGGGGAGTCGAAGACATCGACATGTGGCTGCGCATCGCCAGAAAAGGGGGGCCGGATCGTTTACCAGCGGTGGGTACTGGGACGCTATCGCCGCCAAGCGGGTAGTCTGTCCGCCGATCGGGATGCCATGCTTGAGGGGCTTCTCACCGTGCTGGCGAAAGCCGCCCGCGATCCTGATCTGACAGCCGCCCAGCGGGAAGTCCTGGAACGCCAATGTGCCGTGGAGCGTACCAGCCTGCATCTGGAAAAGGGCGCAAGAGCTTTTTTGGCCGGGGATGCCGCGGCAGCCGTCAGGCATCTGACGTGGGCGAACGCGCAATATAAGTCTCTGAAGCTCGCCTCCGTACTGATGCTATTGCGAGTGGCGCCGGGCCTCCTGCGGGCGCTCAATCGGTGGCGCGACCGCCCACGTCTACAAGCTGAAGACGCCATCGCGAAATTTCGTGCAATAACTCGCGCAGCCGGGCAGTTACCCTGGAGGAGCGGGTCCGCAGCGTAAGAGGCTGCGGTACCTAGCCGGGTTAGGACACTAGCTCTCTCGACGCTGCGGCTAGTCAGGACGATGCGGGCCGCCACCGTGCGCTATACTGATCGGATCGGGCCAGATGCCGAAGAGCGCGATAGCCGTGCCCAGTATCCTCTCGGTGGATGTGGAGGACTGGTATCATATCTTGGATGTCTCCTCGGCGCCACCTATCGAGCGGTGGCAGACATTGCCTGCGCGTGTCGAGATGAATTTCCACCGTCTGCTGGATCTGTTCGAGGAGCGCCAGGCGCATGCCACCTGCTTTTTTCTCGGCTGGGTTGCGGAGCGCTTCCCGCAACTCGTGCGGGAGGCGGCCGAGCGCGGGCATGAGATCGCTTCGCATGGCTACGCGCATCGGCTGGTCTACCGGATGACGCGCGGCGAGTTTTACGCCGACGCCGTGCGGGCCCGCAAAATCCTGGAAGATGTCTCGGGAACGGCGGTGGCCGGCCATCGGTCGCCGGGATTTTCCGTGACCGAAGACACCCCCTGGTTCTTCGCGGCAGTCGCCGCGGCGGGATACCAGTACGATTCGTCGATTTTTCCGGCCCGGCACGGCCATGGGGGCATGCGCAGCTCACGCCGCGAGCCCTATCGCATGGAGGCGGAAGGCGCGAACCTGATCGAGTTCCCGATCTCGGTCGCGGATCTGTTTGGCCAGCCGATGTGCTTCTTTGGGGGCGGTTACTTACGCTTGTTTCCTTACGCGCTGATACGGCGCATGGCGCGGCGAGTGCTGGCCGAGGGCCGGCCGGTGATCTACTACGTTCATCCACGCGAGATAGACCCCGCGCACCCGCGCCTGCCCATGAGCGCTGTCCGCCGGTTCAAGTCTTATATCAACCTGCATTCCACCGAAGTCAAACTGAAACGCATCCTGCGCGAGTTTCCGGCCGTGACCTTCCGCGAGTATCTGGCGATGAACGCAGCCGTACTGGGGCCAACGTATGTCCACTGACCGGACGCAAGTCTTCTTTCACCGCTACGCGAACGATTTCGACGCTATCTACAGCAACCGCGGCGGTCTCCTCAATGGCGTCCTGAACGGCTTGTTCCGAAAGAGCATGAAGCTCCGGTATCTGAAGACCATCGAAGGCTGCCAACCCATCCAGGGGAAAACCGCCTTGGACGTCGGCTGCGGCCCCGGCCACTACGCGATTACCCTGGCCGAGCGGGGCGCCGCGCGCGTGCTGGGCATCGATTTCGCCGAAGGCATGCTGCAGATCGCGGCCGAACACGCGCGGGCCAACGGCGTCGGCCGGCAATGTGAATTCCGCCAGGCCGATTTCCTGGAGTTCCGCTCTCCCGAGCCGTTCGATTATGTCATCCTGATGGGCTTCATGGATTACATGCCGGAGCCGCGGCGGATCGTCGAGAAGGCGCTGTCGCTCGCGCGATCGAAGGTCTTCTTCTCGTTTCCGCTGGACGGCGGGCTGCTGGCTTGGCAGCGGAAACTCCGCTACCGCGGCCGCTGCGAGCTGTACATGTACACCCGGGATCGGTTGGAGAGCCTGTTTTCCCCGTTTGCCGGCGTGCACGTGGCCATCGAACCCGCCGCGCGGGACTTTTTCGTCACCGCTTCATTGACTGCGCCGCCCGCTTAGTCGCATGCACAGCCTGGCTGCCGTTGTCTTCCTGGCTTCGCTTAGCTTCACGATATATATCCTGTTCGGATATCCGCTGTTGCTGGCCGTGCTGGCGCGCAACGAGCATAAGATCCGGAAACGCTTTGAACCGCAGGACGTCAGCATCCTGCTCACGGTCTATAACGGCGAGAAATGGATACGGGATAAGCTGCGCTCGATTTTGGATCTCGATTACCCGCCCCAGTTGATCGCAGTGACCGTGATCTCCGACGGGTCGACCGACCGGACCGATGAGATCGTGCGGGGATTCGCCGGCCAGGGCGTCGAACTCCTACGCGTGCCGCGCGGCGGAAAGGCCGCGGCCCTGAACGCCGGCCTGCGCGCCGCCCGTGGCCGGATTCTTTTCTTCACCGATGTCCGCCAGCCGCTCGATCCCGGTTGTTTGAAAAGCTTGGTAGCGTGTCTCGGCGATCCGTCGGTGGGAGCGGCGTGCGGCCAGGTCTACTTTCTCGGCGGCCCGCAGGAGCAGGCCGCCCACATGGGCCTGTACTGGCGCTACGAGAAATGGGTCCGGCTGAATCAAACCCGCATCTACTCGATACAGGCGGGCACCGGGTGCATTTATGCCATGCGGCGCGAGTTGGCCGCGCCCCTCCCGCCCGATACGCTACTCGACGACTCCTACCTGCCGCTCTGCGCCTTTTTTCAGGGCTACCGCTTCGTATTCGATACGGCCGCCATTGCCTATGAGTACCCCACGACCTTGGATGCCGAGTTCCATCGTAAGGTGCGCACCCTCGCCGGTATCTATCAACTGATCGCTATCTTCCCGGCGCTGATCGGTCCCGGTAACCGCATGTGGATTCACTTCGTGTCGCATAAGCTCGGCCGCTTGCTCCTGCCGTTCGCGCTCATTCTGATGGCTCTATCGAGCTTTGGCCTGCCCGGCGTATGGAGAGCCTGCGCCATCCTCGCACAAGGGGCGTTTTATTCCTTGGCCGGGCTGGACGCGTCGATCGCCGGGAACTGGCCCCTCAAACGCATTTCCTCGCTAGCCCGCACCTTTGTAGTGTTAATGGCCGCCTCCTTCTGTGCGGTGAGTATCTTTTTCGTTCCCGCCCGGAGATTGTGGAAGGAGACTCGCGCCGGTTAATCAACCACTAATACTCTTCAGGGTGGGGCAGACCATCGCCTTTCGTGGCCTGCCGTGGAGCGCACTTTGGTGGGGCAGACCATCGCCTTTCGTGGTCTGCCGCCTTCGTCGGTGCTGACCATGTTTACGGAGATGCTACACTGATACCACGAGCGACCGCGCGGCAGACCGAGGCCATGATACCGCCCCATACACAGGCGTTACGCCGCGGTAACCTCGCCGTCCCGGCAGTGACCGCCTGGCCTGCCAGTTCTAAGCCCGTGCCCCGCCCGGCATTCTATCTCACGGCGATCTTTGTATTCGTGGTGTATGCCCGCCTTCCGGAAATCGCGGATACCGTGATGGGGTTGGGCCTGCATTCGGTGCGGATCATTATGCTCCTCGCCCTCTTTGCGACGCTGCTGTTTGGCGGGGACATGCGTGCCATGTTCTCGAAAATCGGCGTCTGCCTCATGGCCTTTACCCTTTGGATGTGCCTCTGCACGCCATTCAGCACATGGCGCGGCGGCAGCATCGCAGTCCTGCGGGACGTTTGGACCGTCTCGCTTTTCTCTTTCGTCATCGTCGCCTCCGCGGTGCAGGGACTAGAGCAGTGCCGCAGGATCATGTACACCCTGGCGGCGGCCGCCGTTTTCATCGAGATTTACACCATCGTGATGGGCCGCGTACAGCAGGGCCGGGTGGCCTTGCTGGGAGGAACCCTGGCGAACGCCAACTATCTGGCCCTGATCCTGCTTATAGGTCTGCCGTTTTGTCTCTTCGTGTTGCGGACCAAGGCCGGATTTTCGCCGTTGAAGTTCGCTTGTCTGCTGATGCTCTTTTGTATTCCCGTGACCGTAGCGGGGACCGGCTCGCGCGGCGGTCTTTTGACCCTCGCCATCATGTTCCTGATGTATTTCGTGCCCCTGCCGGTCAGCCAGAAGATTGTAGTGGCCGTCTGCGCTTTGGTGGTTTCGGTATTCGCTATCGCGTGGTCGTCCCGTAGCGCTTTGGACCGGTATAGGACAATTATTGCTTCGTCCGATCCAGCGCGGTTGTCCGACTCGGAGCGATCCGCGGTGGAGTCCGCGGAGCTGCGCAAAGAGCTGCTGCGCTCCAGCTTGCAATTGACCCTGCGGCATCCCTTGTTCGGAGTCGGTCCCGGGATGTTCGAGGTCGCCAACGCAAACTATGTCGAGGCTACCACGGGGCGGTCCGACGTGAACGCATGGCACGAAACGCATAATACGTTCACGCAACTATCCTGCGAAGACGGCCTGCCTGGATTGCTTCTGTATTGCCTGGCCCTGGTGTTCTGTTTCAAAGCCGTGTTCTCGGCCGAAATGCGGGCCCGCCGGGATCCAGGCTTGTCCTCTTTAGGGCAGATCGCGTTCGCTCTTCGGCTAGCGCTCATCGCCTTCACGGGGACCGCAATTTTTGCCAGCAATGCCTATATGTATTACTTTCCAATGCTGGCGGGTTTATGCGTGGCCGTGGACCGGGCCACCGCAACGCAATTCTCGCCTCAAATGGCCGCCGGACCGGAGCCGCCTGCTCCGATGCCGTGGGCGGCTAGGCCGCTGGCGCAGGTCCGGCCGGGAACGCGCGGCGGCAATACGGCTATGGCGTGGAAAAAACCGCCCTTCAGATAAGCTTGCCGGGACAAGCTGCGTCGGAGCGAAGCTTGAACTACAGCCCTTGCCGCCCCACCCGTGCGAGCCGGGCCCTGGTCCTGTGTGCTTGCCTGTTGCAGATCCTGCTAGGAACCATCCTCGCGCTGACCAGGGTTCCCCTTTGCGACGAGGGTTACTATGGCGTACCGGCACACGTTCTTAGCGTCACCGGCGCGCTCCGGAATCCGATCCTCGAGTCCGCCGGGATCGATTACCTGCGCGGCATCGACCGCGCGTTGTACTGGATGGCGCCGATGGGTGTAGTGCTGCAGGCAGGCGCCTTCAAAGTGTTTGGTTTCGGACTGCTCGTGCAGCGGGAATTGTCTGTCGTCTGCGGTTTGGGCGCGCTTCTTTTGTGGTACCTGGCGCTGAGAAGCCTGGCGCCGGATCGCGTAGCGGCCCTGGCGACAGTCATTCTGTCGGCCGATTTTGTCTTTGGCGGCCTGTCCTCCCTGGGAAGATCGGATATAATCAGTCTCTTCTTTGCGATGGCTGCCTTGGCGGGATACATGCATTGGCGTGAGCGGTCCCTCACCCTGGCGCTGGCCGTCGCCAATACGGCTTGCGCATTGAGCGGAATGGTTCATCCCAATGGCGGCATTGCGGCAGTCCTCTCAGTGGCGGTACTGGCGTTGTATCTGGACCGCACGCGGCTGCGATGGAGTCATCTATGTATCGTTGCGGCCTGTTACGGAGTGCTGGCTGTGGCATGGGGGCTATACATTGCCAAAGCTCCGGACCTGTTCCAGGCGCAGTTTCTTGGAAATGTGGCCAACCGTTTTGCCGGCCCGATGACTTTGAGCCGGCTGGTCAAGGGTGAGGTAATCAGGTATCTGTCGGCTTGGAGCCTGGAGAATGCGCGCGGAGTCAAACTGGCGCGGTATCTGCTTCCGGTGTCATACCTGTTCGCGATTCTGTTCTGCCTGCTGTCTACCGGCGTTCGCCGCCGGTCGCGGGTCTTGCTTCTCATGTTTGCTGCGATCTCGCTCAGTCTTGTCTTTGGGGAAGGTTCCAAGCAAGGCTGGTATCTGGTACATCTGACTCCGTTATTCGCGGCGTTCCTGGCCATCGCCGCGAGTAGCCTGTGGGAAAGTGGCCATATCCCGGGGCGCGTGGCTGCCGCGGCGCAGTTAGGCATTGTTCTGCTCGGTGTCGGGAGCCTCGCTCATACCGCCGGCAATCGGAATCTTCAGCGTGTCTATCAACCAACCATCGCGTTTCTCAACGCCCACGTCGGGCAGCGGGATCTTCTGATTGCCGGATCGGAGTTCTACTTCGGACTACAGTGCCGGACTTGTCTACGGGACGATTCAAATCTCGGCGCCATTTCCGGACGGCGGGCGGATTATATCGTGCTCAGCCCGGATTACGACGCCCACCTGGCGCAATTGCGGCAGACAACTCCGGCGACGTGCCGCGACATCGAACGGCGCCTGAGTATGGAGTACAAGGAAGTGTTCCGCATGGTCGATTACCGGGTTCTGCGGAGGGCTACGGCTGGCTCGGGAACAACACCCTAAACTAAGCGGCCTGCGATTCCCTGCTGTGGTAGATTGGCACCATGTTCCGCGCCATGGCCCCCATCGTCCTGATCTTCTTTTTGGTAATGCTCTTTACCAAACCGGACTATCTCGGCGACACGGCGCGCTACATGAACGAGATACAGAATCACCGCGCTCAGCTTGTCGATGCCAGCCGCGATCCATTCTGGGATTTCGGGCACCCGGCATGGCGCCCCTTGGTCAACGCGGTGTACGACGTCGCGGGCGGCGCCGTGCGGAACATGCGCGGCGGCGATGGGCGGCAGGCGCTGGCTTGGCTCATGATCGCAATGAACATACTCGCCACTCTGGCCATGGTCCTGCTCCTATGGTCGCTGCTGAAACGGCATTTCAACTCCCTGTCCGCCGGGATCGCAGCGTCGGCTTTTCTGTGCAGTAACGCGGTTCTCGATTATAGCCGCTCCGGATCGTCATACATGCCTGCGTTGGCCTGCCTCGTGCTGGCCCTTTGGCTGATTCAACTGGCTCGTTCACGGCAGCGCGGCGGCGCAGCGGTCCTGCTGGCCGCTCTTGCCGGCGTGAGCCTGGGTGCTTCGGTCCTGTTCTGGTTTCCTTTCGTGCTTTCGCTTCCGGCGGCGATTCTGTACGCCATTTACCTGAAGACGCCGGCGCCGCTATCCCGCGTGAAACTGGCTGCTATCGCCGTCGCGTGCTGCGGCCTCACTATAGTAGTTGCTTATGCCGCCGTCATTCACGAGCGCCAAATCCATTCTCTTGCGGGCTTCCAGGCGTGGGTTTTCTCGTCTGCCAACGATGAGTCGCAAAGCGACAGAGTGAAGCGGGCAGTCAGTGGCATTCCGCGGTCTTTTCTCGACCTGGGCGACGATACCCTGCTCTTGAAACGGTACGTCTTCCACGACCCGTACACGCCAATCGGTATAGGCCAGGTTCTGTTCGCCGCGGGAACCATCAAAGTACTCCTCTTCTACTTCTATGCAGGCACTGTCGTATTTCTGCTCTCGCGCCAGCCTGGTGGCGGCGGGATCCTTTTGTTGCTGGCGGCGGCGGCCGTGCCAGTGTTGATTTTTGCCGTAGCCATATTCGAGCCAGGCGGGACTGAAAAATACTTGCCGGCGTATCCGTTTGTTTTTCTGGCGGCGGCTTCCGCATTAGGGGCGGATGGCCGGACGGATCGCATGCTCCACTGGTATGCGATCGTTTTTCTGGCCGGCGTGCTTTGCGCAGGCAATTTCTATGCCAAGGCGGGCTGGCGCAAAGCGGCCGCTTATCGCGCGTTTCTGGACCGGAAAGACGCGCTGGAGGCTGCGGCGCAGCCGGATTCCATGGTTGCCGTGATC
>Ga0302177_10003392_pt1 | contig 11133 bp, 16 predicted proteins | sample I_Palsa_E1_2_FD_198780 | JGI IMG/M metagenome (GOLD analysis project Ga0302177, IMG submission 198780) | Peat permafrost microbial communities from Stordalen Mire near Abisko, Sweden - I_Palsa_E1_2 | ecosystem: Environmental > Terrestrial > Soil > Palsa > Peat permafrost | place: Sweden... | reverse complement strand
TCTAGGGGGTCACCGCCACGGCTTGCTTCGATCTCTGCACGATCCTCCGCGCACATACGTTCGGCTATCTGCTTGAGCGCCTCGGGTGTGGGCGCGTGGATCGTCAGGGTCATTGCTGTACCTTGCTGGTGTAGAGGCCCTCCCACTGAACCGATTGGAACCATGCGGGGTAGGGCGAGTCGGTGACGAAGGACACGTTCACTTGGTCGGAGCGCGAGGCCACGAGGAAGCTGTAGGTGCCCGATTGAACCTGCGGGGTGTTGGTGAGGAACGCAGCGTCACCAGCGGAGCGGGCGGCGAACGTACTCTCCAGTTGCGGCACCATCGAATCGGTAGCCGTGTTGCGACCTTTGGGGGTCACCTGGGTCTTGAAGAACGCCGTATCGTTGAACCGCACAGTCATCCGCTTGATCTGCAAACGGCCTATCAGCTTCGCTACGTTGTTCTGATCTCGCGTGAACTGCTGACTCAGCGTGACGCTGCGGTTGTATCGGTAGCCCACGACGACACGTCCAGTGTCCACTCGACCAGGAAGACGGATCGTCTGCCCACCATTCACCAGCGTTGCACTGCGAAGGTCGAGGTACGTGCCCGATGAGGGCCAGTCAGTTGTCTTGAGGACAGTGAGGGCCGTGAGGGTCGGAAGCACGAGAGGGACGGTGATGTCGGTGTAGTTACCGAATGCCTGATACACAGGCTGCGCCGCCTGACGCCGGTCGAGGTGAATGTCGAACGCGCTGGAGATCAGCGGGTACGTCGGGGAGTTCCCCAAGTCCATCTTCAGCAGCTCCACACCACCGCCCGGTGCTTTGGTCACGAGGTAGAGATCGGTGCCGATGGCGTGCATATGAACTACCGCTCCGGTGCCCACAAGGTTCCATGGGTGCCATGCGGACTGCTGCTTCTCATCGCCTTGCCACTTGTACTGGTGGACGAACACCTGCGGCCCTGCGGGCGACTGGTGAGCGAGGAACAGCATGTCGGCGTCGCTGGCCGCTTCCATGCAGCGAGTCTTCCCAGGGACGTAGGCGGGAACGTGCGCGGTGATGTTGGCCGCCTCGGGCGTCACGGTGTCGTCGGAGACGAAGTATTCCCGAACCGTGCTCCAGGGCTTCGCGGCGTTGTCGTCCACGAAGAACAGGCTGCTCGCTGCCAGCAAGGGCTTGATTGTCGGCGACACACCATAGGTGGTGACCGGATCAATCTTCACCGTCTTCGGTGTCAGCGTGGGCGTGCCGGTGAGCTGGAACATCGAGGTCTTGCCGGACGCGAAGATCATCAGCGCCTTCTGATAGGCACAGACATGCAGCATCTCCGCCACGCCCTCGGTGGGCGCGTTCACGTCGATCACGTCGGAGTCCAGCAGCGAGGTGACCGTGGTACGCCAGAAGTTGAAGTAGTGCCCGATCTCGGACATCACGACATTACCGGCGCTCGCCACGAGACCTAGACGATCCCGATGGAAGAACACGTCACCCAGGCGCTGCCCGACGATGGACGGTGCGGGACTGGAGTCATCGTCACCCGCATAGCGAGTGTCGTAGTCCAGCGGGCCGTAGGTGAAGTAGAAGCCATCCGGGTTGATGGAGTCAGGAACGCGCTTGAGACCGTGAGGCATCGTGGTCTTGTCGAGGGTGCCCTTCTGTCCCGGACAGGGAACCTCACGCCACACCATCGTGGATTCCATCTGCACGAAGTAGTTGTCGAAGGAGTTCTGCGAGTCACCGCGGACTTCGTAGATGACACCGATGCGGTCGTAGTGATCGGTGATCTTCGGGAGGTCTTCAAAGGTCTGCACGGAACCCACGACACTGCCGGGGGTCAGCGTAGCTGCCATTGCCACACGTACATCGCGATTGACGATGAAGGTGTAGTCATCGAACGTAACGGCCCGAAGGGACTCCCAAGGGTTCTGCTGGGTCGTTAGGTACGACAGGGACGGCTGGTCAGTGATGACCACGTACTCCTTGCCGGTCTCGTGGTTGAACACACGAACCCTGCCGGGGTAGATCGCGACGATGTAGCGTTCGCGAGAGTCCCGGATGATGCTGTGGAAGAACGCGTTGTCCGGGATGTCCGAACCAAGCACGTTCACGAACTGCGCGGGCGGGCGTGGGCCGGCGCCGCGTGCGGGGGAGAGATCGCAGTTCAGTGCATCTTCGATCTGCGACATCAGGCGAACAGAGGCGTCCTGCTGAGAGACCCCGCCAATCATCGACGGGATGGTTCCAGAGGTCAGAGGCATCAGCGCGTCCAGACCTCGGACACTTCAGCGCCGTCATTGAACATGTTGCCCTTCGGCTCGTATGCGCGCTCCTCGTCGGCGAGGACTGCCAGTGCGAAACGCTCGTCGTCCTGGGTGAACCCGTAGGACTGCTCGCTGCCCTGGAACTGCGCCTGGAACTGCGTGGCCGCTTTCACGGTGATGTAGCGACGCGCCGACTCGGGCAGCGTCTCGAAGTCGAACATCCAGACCACCTCAGCGACCGGGCCGTTGTCGGCGTCGAACACGTAGGTGCTGTCGTCTGCGTTGTATAGCTTGCCGCCGCGCGGGACGATACGGCGTGACTCTGCCGTCGATGGGCGCAGCGAGATGACGTTCTGTGGTAACACAACCTGACCGTCAGAGGCCGGGGTGAAGTAGTAGTCGTAGTCGCGGTTGAAGTACCAGCCGCGTGACTGAATCTCTCGTGCCTTCGTGCGCAGCGTGTCGCGCGCAATCGAGGCATCGGTGAAGCCCATGTTGTCGAGCGTGTTGACGGGAGTCTCGCCCACTGCCTTCAGCAGTTGGTTGACAGCCTCAAGCTCCGTGGTTGCAGTGAGTTGCATAAGTCTCCAGGCAAAAAAAACCCGCCACGCCGGTTAAGGTCGTGACGGGTTGAGGGGTGACGCTTACGCGCCGATGGCAATTTCCGCAGCGCCGGCAGCACGCAGAGGGCCGTGGCCCAGGGCGAACTTGCTCAGCATCAGGGTGCCCTGACGACGTGCGTCATAGGTGTCTTCCAGTGCCAAGTCCAGCAGCTTCAGCGTGCCGACCGCGCTCTTGTGGAACACAGAAGCAACCGACTTGCTGTAGTCCGCACGACGGCTGGCAACGACCTTCGCGTTCGCGGTGTCGTCTGCGTTCGGGAAGAAGTTGGTCTTCAGCAACGGGATGCGGGCGATGGACTGGATGACAGCCTGCGAGAGACTTGCGCCTTCCGTCGGGTTGAAGTCACGATCCACCAGGTCTTTCACCTGGGTCAGCAAGTACCACATGGCGGGCTTCAGCACGGCAACAACGTCCTCATCGGGAACGTTCTTCTCGTCGAAGTTCTGACGAATCTGACGGATCGCCGCAGCGACCAGCGATGCGTCGGTGCCCATCGTCGCAGCCTTGACGATCAGGCCACCCGGCTGACCATCCACCGGGCCTTCGGTCTGGCGAGCTGCCAGGATTGCGCAACGGATTTCGTTGAGCTGGCGCTGCTTTGCCAGTTCGAGACCCTGCTGCTTCGTGTACTCGCTACGCACATCGTAGTGGTTCATCGCCTCGTCGATGTTCGGAATGAACACATGCGAGATCAGCATGGGATCGAGGTTCAGGATCACTTCGTTGTGCTGGACATTCAGGCCCGTGATCTCGGTGCCCGGTACGTGGTACTCGGAGCCGATGGTGCCGATGGCCGGGAACGAGGCCGACTTGCCGTGCGAGATGTTGCGCTCGGTGACCTTGCCCGCCAGCTTGTACTCCTCAACGAACGAGGCCAGAACTTCACCCGCGTACTGCTTGAGGAACAGCGCCTTGTCATCGCCAGTGTTCTGGACTTGACCAAGACGATTCGGTACAGCGTTTGCCATTTTGTTCTTGAGATTTCCTTACGTGAGAGAAGTTGAATACCCCGCTATTTGCGCTTGATCCCGCCTATTTCATCGGGGGCAGAGGCGTGCGGGGTTGTGGTTTAGAACTCGGAGAGACGCAGCCGCTCCGCGACTTCGGCACGGAATGCCGGGTCGTTCTTGTACTGAGGCGAGCGCATCGCTGCGGTCACTTCGATCTGCGACTTGAACGGCGCAGCGCCCGTGGGGGACTTCTTGCCATTCAGCAGGGAACCCGGAGGGGCACCGCGCTTCGCAGCGTGACGTGCAGCGAGGGCCTCGACGGCCATCTTTGCTCGTGCGGGATTGCCGGACGTGACGGCGGAGTTGAACTCGATCTTCTCGGCTTCGGCGAGGTTGCCCTTCGCCCACTCGATCAGACCAAGGTACGCTTCGTTGCCACCAGCGGTGCCATAGACAGCCGCATCGTATGCATCGACTTCCGCCTGCTTGCCACGGATGTAGGTGTCCACCTCGGCCTTCGGGATGCCAGCCTTTTCCAGCGAGGCATAGGTCTCGTCAGACAGCTTGCCCTTCTCGGCGTACTCGGTGTTGAGGCCAGCCCAATCCAGGCCGGCATTCTCGACAACCTTCTGAGCACCTTCGTCGCCCGCTGGAATCTCCAGGGCCGGCTTGGTTTCCGCAGCGGCAGCGGCAGCTTCTTCAGCCGTTGGCGTCGTCGTCTGCTTGGCAGTCAGTTCGGCGTGAGCGGCGACCAGCTCCTCGACGGTCTTGAAGCCACCATAGGTGACCTCGGTTGCAGCAGCGGCTTCCGTAGTGGCAGCAGCGGCAGCGGCCGAAGCCTCGGTGGTGTTCATTGTGATCTCGGACTTTTCGGTCATAAGGCTCAGTGGTTGAAGTTGTAGATGGTGAGACCGTTGACGACGGACTTGTACTTCTCCAGTGGATCGGCCTCGGCCTTCACTGTGTCCTTCGGGGTCTTCACGGGAGTCGGGGTGACCGGCTTGGTCTTTGCCGGATCAGCCGGCGTGTCGGTCACTGGATTACTGTTGGCCACTCATATCTCCTGGTGGTGCCATAGCGGCACCTGCGATGGTTGGGGCTGCACGAATGGCGGCCTGGTGCATGGTGTCGGTCTGCTGTTCCTGCTGGAGCTGCTCGTCAGTCTTGATGAGGCCCTTCATGGTCAGATCGGATGCAGCGCCCATACGGGCCATCAGCTCGCCGGGGTTCACACGCTGTGCGAACACTTGCGGTGTGAGAGCCTGCTGAGCTGCTTGTGCCCATTCGATGAGCTTCTGCATGTCCTGCCCACGGCCGAGTGCGGCGACGCCGACAACGATGCGGGGCTTGATGAGACCAGGGGGCAGATCGGGGAGTCGATGGGCGCGGGTGAGGCGATCCATGATCCGACGAACCAGCGGGAGCAAAAGGTCTTCCGCGAGGATCGAGTAGATACCACCGAGGGTGTCTTCCAGCTCTTGAGCTAGGTATCGGATTTCCTCCGCAGTGACTCGCTCGCCGCTGCGCTGAATCGACGTGCGAACGCCGAACGCCATCTCCAATCGGGTAACCAGCTTGTCGATGTGCTGGCCCACGAAATTGAAGTCACCGAACTTCTCCTGCGATACGGACTTGAGCTGCTCAGCTTTGAACCTCAGAACGTCGCCAGACTCGGCTTCGGTGATGGTCTTCGGGCGGATCGTTGCGTTCTCATCCAGTGCCCACAGAACTTTGGCGGCTGCTGCGGCACCCTTGAGGATCGCCTTGCTCAGCTTCTCCAGTGCGTCGAAGTCGCCGTAGTAGTCGTAGATCAGGCCGGCGCCGTAGTCCTCGCCGTCTTCCTCGGGAATCCGCAGGGGAATCCAGGGGCACGCGTCGATGGGATAGGAACCCTGGGAGCCGGGAACGATGACGCTGTTCACTTCCTGGTACACCTGCCACACCTCGCCCTCGCGGTAGATGCGGGTATACAGCTCCACATCCTGCTCGGGACCAGCGTCCTTCGAGGCACCTTTGTTCTTGTCGAGACCCAGGATGGACTTCAGCTCTGTCCCCATGGTTGATGGGGCGACGCTATCGAGGGTGACCATCTCCAGCACGGAACCCATGCCATCGCGGTCAACCACATAACGGGTCAGCGGATACATCTTGGCGTTGCCGTCGTCGGGCACGTACATCAGCACGTTGCCGGTTGCAACGAGATGCTTCAGGCCGAGGCCCAAGCGTCCACGCATGCCTGACGTTTCGATGTCGTTGATGACGGTGCGCTCGATCTCGGCGAGGCCCATCTCCAGTTCACCCTGCTGGATGCCGGCCTGCTCTGCGAGCGTGTTGGCGTCCATACCATCGGGTGACAGCTTGAAGAAGTTGGCGTTCGCGGGGAACAGCGCCAGCAGTAAACGGGCGGACAGCGAATTGACGCATCGCGCTCCGGTGCCTTGGTACGGGGTGGTGCGGGAAGAACTCGACTTGCCCTTCGAGACTTCCTTGTAAAGCGTCGGCAGTGTGAGCGTCGCGCATTGCTTCGCGCGGGACTCGGCGGTGTTACGGTCAGACTTGAGCTGGTTGTAACGGCCTTCTGCTGAGACGGTCTGCGGGGCGGACGTGCTCAAGTGGGGATGACGAGACTGCTTCCGTAAGCGGAGGTGGTGGAGTTATTCAGGTCGATCCGCAGTTGCTTGCGGCCCTGGCTTGCGCTCTCCTGGGAACCGTTCATGCCGTCGCGTGCGGTGAGCATCACGGCGGGCTTATCTGCTTCGGTCGGCTTGGGCGCTTGGGGGGAACTACTGCACATACTGATCCTCTTGTTCGAGCTGCCGCTTTCGCATCAGCGAGAGAACAAGACGGCGTTCGCCTGATCGCATGAGGAACTCATCGCGATCCAGCTTCGAGTCGTAGATGACCTCGGGATACCGCGCGTTTAGCTCGTCGATCAGGTCGTAGGCGTGCAGGGGAATGTTGTCTGACATAGGGGGTTCCGTGGGTGTATGAATGGGTCTTCAGGAACCCGCCGGAACCCTTGATGGGAAACGGTTGTTTCCTCCTATGTTCCTACTTATATCCCCACGGACGGCGGACACAGGCCTAGCACGTGTGTTGACGAGCAGCACTCCACCGAGTAGATAGGGTCGCACTGAATAGACCCTGGAAAAACGATGCCCGTACCACCCGAACAACGTCTCCAATTTTCGGTGTACACCGTCGAGTCTCCCTCCGCGCTTGATCTCTACAGTGCGCGCGGTGAAGGCGATCTAATTCGACAGGTGACGGGCCTTAACCTTATCCCTTGCACGCATCGGATCGCTGCGACCCGTGATACCTTCGTAAAGAGTCTGACCGAAGGATTCGAGGAGCACATTCTCAAGCACTCAGTGCGAATTCCGATACTTCACTTGAGCGCGCATGGGGACGCAAACTGTATCGGCTTTACAGACGGAACGCAGATGTCCTGGGAGGAACTAAAGGAACTACTGCGCCCGCTCAACGCTCGCGCCGGAGGGAACCTCATTGTCTGCATGTCGAGCTGTCAAGGATATGCTGGTACCAGGATGGCGATGTATCTTGAGGAAGAAGACTATCCGTACTGGGCGCTAGTAGGTTCGTCGGAGGAACCAACCTGGGGCGAAACAGCCATCGCGTTCGCCACGCTTTATCATCAGTTGCACCTTGGCGAATACATAAACGACGCAGTGGAAGCAATGAAGCGTGCTTCAGGAAATGACACTTTCATTCTTGAGAAGGCAGACGCTTCCCGCCTTAGCTTCGCTAACTTCATGCAGGCCCAGCGGGAAGCGAATCCCGCCGGGACCGCTGCCGCGGTCTCAACGGCGGGCGCTGTACAACCGGCGGGCACCTCCTAGATCCACTTGACCGGTCGGTCATCTCCTTCAGGGAAAGTGCTTGCGAAGGTAAGGAGCATCAGCAGATTGCACTTGACATGGCCCAGGTGAGGAAGGCCACTCTCCGGGTCAATATCCTCACCACGGAGAATGGCGACGCAGTGCCGGATTGCGCACCCCAACGGGGCTGACCACTTCATCCCCTTGGCCCAATTCCACTCTGCGTATTTCTTGCGGCCGTAGTCGAACACCATAGCGGCGTCCGCCAGGGACTCCAGGGTCGAGTGGTCACCGATGGCGTAGGCGAACGCATCGCCCAGAGCGTCGTTCTCGCCTGCCTGCCAGCGGCCAAGAGCGGTAAGAACGTCCGCTGCGGACTTTGGTTTGAGAGCCAGCTCAGTGAACACGATGCCCAAGGGCAGCAGCTCATACGGAGTCTTGCCGGCATTGAAGCGGGCACCTGATCCCTTCGCGTCGCTGGTGATGTCACCTATGCCGTCAGTGATGACGCTCGTCACTTTCGTGCCAGTCATCAGGCCAAGCGTCTCAGCCGCGTACGCACGCAGGAACGCTTCCTTACTGTCGTCGTGTTCCGTCGCCGGCAGGGTTTCTTCTTCGGGTGTCATGTAGCCGTTCAGGGGTTCCAAAGTTTGACCTCCTGGGTCTTGAAGCTGTAGTCGCCGTCACGCAGGATTCGCGCGCAACGGGCCTGGACAAGTGCGTCCGCAGTGGTAAGGGCTTTGGATTCGTAGACGAGCGTGACCATCGCCCACAGGGCGGCCAGGTGGTCCTCGACAGAGGAACCCAAGTGGCCCTCGTGGATTGGCATCAGGAACTCGTCGGCACGCTTTGGGCCGATGCCGGGGCATCCTTTGTAGTTGTCCACGGTGTCGCCCGTGAGCACCTGCTTCATCCAGAACAGATTGGCTTCGTGCTCACTGATCGTACGAGTGCCGATGTCGGGCTTGCCGGGGTTGAACAGTCGCCCCGGAATCGTCTGCATGTCCTTGTCGATGGACACGATGATTCGCTTGCCAGGGCACAGCCGGGGCTTCGGCATGGTCGCCAGGAGACCGAGGATGTCATCGCCTTCGAGGTACTCGCGGGTGATGATCTTCTCGGGGTACAGCTCGTGGAGGAATCCATCCACGGCATTCCACAGGGCTGGCTTGGGCTTCGTGCGGTTGCCCTTGTAGGTCGGCAGGATTGCCTTGCGGAAGTTGGTGCTGACCGAGAGGGGCAGGAGGAAGTGCGGTGTGCCGAACTTCTCCAGAAGCTCCCCGATATAGTCATCCAGGTCGGCCTTCGCCTTCTCCGGATTGACCACCTCAGCCGTCACCACCTCAGCGCCGTCGTCTTCGTCTTCCCACTTCACTGTCTTCGTGTTCTTGAAGGAGAGCTGGTAACGGAGAACGTCGGCGTCAATGAGGATCGTTAGCAAACCTGTAGCGACCCTTCGATGCGCAGCACCTTGCAGTAGCGGCGGTGGTCATCTTCGAGCGTTTCGTTGAACTTGATCGAACCACTTCGCAGCAGTTCGTCAGTGATGAAATGGGCCACTTGGCGACGCATGTGCTCGCGCATCTGATCGACATGGTGTAGATCGACCTTGCTCCTGTGAAGGTCCAGGCAGGAAACCATGTGCTCAACGTTCGCATGCACGCTGAGACTTTCCTTCATGTTGTTCACGGCGTCTTTCAGGTCGGCCACTTGCTTCAGCAGGGCTTCCTTTGTGGTCTTGGGACATCAGTGATCCTTGGGATTAAGTTCATTGGTTGCGCTCTGCTTATCCGCGTTGCAGCGAAGCAGTGCGTCTTCCGCCTGACCGGCGAAGTTGAATAGGTCGCCGCCAGTGCTCTTGGGGTCATCCACCAGGGCATCGAGAGATGCGTGGCGGCCCTCAATTACGGTCGGGGACAGGAAGGCGCTGCTGCTTCGCACGGTCGTATGCTTCGCGCAGCCCTGTAGGCAGAGGGGTATCAAGAAAAGCAGCAGTGGGCTGATCTTCACGTGCGGTTATCTCCAGTTCGTGAGTGACTCGATCCCGGTTGTTGCGGATCAGAGAGTCGAGGTCGCGGCGGTAGGCGACCTCCTTGGCGAAGGTGTCGAACCGTTGCGTTAGGTCGTCGAGTTGCTGCGCTGTTACTTCCAGCTTCTCGACGCGGGTTGTCATCGAGCGATACGAATAGACTCCGTATGCGCCGGCACCGAGGGCGACGAGGATCAGCAGGGACACGATGTAGTAGAGGGCCTGCTTCATGGTCGACCCATGGAGGCTTGAACCGTCGCGATCTGAGCTTGAATGTTCGCGAGTCGTAGGCTGTGCAGCGCGGCACGCTCACGGGACTTGATGACCCTGCGTTGCTTGATGCTGTCGATCAGGCCACCGAAGATGAACTTCAGGGCCTTCACAGGTGGTAGTCCTCGGGGGTCGTTGCCTTCGGCTGAAAGTGACGGGCTAGCACGCCACACTTCCATGGGCTACGCGAGGTGCGCTCGCTGTCGCACTTGATGTAGTGGCTCAGCGGAGTGGTGTTGACCCTCTTCGTACCGCCGCGTACCGGATCGACCAGCGTGATGGAGGTGCGCTTGCGGGTGCAGTTGTCGTACTCGGACGGATAGCCGGGTGCGCGCTGATAGAACTTGCAGTCTTTGCAGGACTTCATCGGTGCTCCTGGTAATAGGCGGCCACGCGCAGCAGCTCCTCGGGAGTTGCGTTGCTCTTGATGGCGTTTGCTTTGGATGAGATGACCGTGACGTTGCCCTTTGTGTAGCCGAGAGTCGGGTCATTGCGGTCGAGGGATGGAGAGTTCGGGCCTTGGGCCAGTCCACCTGTGTTGCGATATAGCGGTAAGCCCAGCACCGGGCAGAAGTCGGGGATCACCACGTCCTCAATCGTGAGGTCGAATGGGATGCCCCGCTTCTTCGCCCGGTGCTTCGTCAGTGCAAGGAGACGGCTTGCCGGTGTGGCGCACTTCCTCAGTGCGTGTCGTGCCAGTTGTTGCCGACTTTGTATTCGCCGGCCAGGGGGCAACGAAAGCCGAAGTGCTCACCAGCACGGAAGATCGCATCGGTGGCAGCGGCTCCTACGGTCTCGGCATGTTCCTCGGATACTTCGATCTGCCACTCGTCGTGGATGTTGCCTACGAACTCATAGTCAGTACCGGGAACCAAGCCGATCTCTTGCAGACGCTTGTCGAGTAACACAAGAGCCTTCTTCATCACGATTGCACCAGCTCCTTGCAGCAAGGTGTTGAGTGCTGCGTGATCGCTGCGAACATGCAGCTTGCGGCCGTCCAGGCCCTTGAGGTATCCCTGCGCACGCACGGTGGCCTTGATGGCCTTGATGAGTGCTGCCAGTGCAGGCAGTCCCTTCAGGAACTGTGCCTTCAGCTCCGCACCACGCTTCGCACCCTTGCCGACAATCGAGCCGATCTTCGCGTCGCCCGCTCCGTAGAGGAAGGCGTAAATG
>Ga0302177_10003391_pt1 | contig 11134 bp, 7 predicted proteins | sample I_Palsa_E1_2_FD_198780 | JGI IMG/M metagenome (GOLD analysis project Ga0302177, IMG submission 198780) | Peat permafrost microbial communities from Stordalen Mire near Abisko, Sweden - I_Palsa_E1_2 | ecosystem: Environmental > Terrestrial > Soil > Palsa > Peat permafrost | place: Sweden: Abisko... | reverse complement strand
CTGCTGCGATTGTTCACTGTTCAGGGGTAGAACACCCTGCTTTCCGCGTGGCTTGGGTGCTGCTTCGAGGGCCTGTCGAGCGCCGGCCAGCGTATAGCCCTGGTCGTGGACCAGCTGCTTGATGAGCAGGGCCAACTCGACTTCCTTGCGCCGGTAGAGCCGCTGCCCGGTTCCACCCTTATTGGGTTTGAGATTGGGAAACTGCGTCTCCCAAAAGCGCAGTACGTACGGCTCTACGCAGCAGATGCGGGCGACATCGCCGATGCGAAAATACAGGCGGTCTGGAATTTCCGGGGAAGGCGGGATGCGCTTTTGGGCGGAATGTGCTGCCATCCGATCCTCCAAAATGGTGTGTCCCAGGGCCGGACGAACGCCGTGTGACCTGAGAGCCTTATCCGCTGGAGCGCTGTCCGAGGCTGATACAGCTCACTCGAAGAGTATAGGCCCAGACACGCGCCATCCGTCAGAGCAATTTATGACGGGATGTTGGCCTTCCAGATGCCCGTCTCTCCTTGTTCCTGTTGCCAGATTTAACGACTATGGCTCACGCCAGTAGCTTTTCGATCTCGGGAGCCAGTTCGCCTGGAGTGGTCGAGGGAGCATAGCGGCCAACTGCCTTACCGGTGCGGTCGACGAGAAATTTTGTGAAATTCCACTTGATGGCGTCCAGGCCGATCGCTCCAAGGAGCCCCGACCTTTCGCTCTTGAGGAATTTATAGAGCGGGTGGGCATTCGCGCCATTGACGTCAATTTTGGCGAAGATGGGGAAGCTCACCCCGTAGTTCAACTCACAGAATTGCGCAATCTCCGCCTCTGTTCCCGGTTCCTGGGCCCCAAACTGATTGCAGGGGAAGCCGAGGACCACCACGCCACGATCCTTATATTCCTTATAAAGAGCCTCTAAACCTGCATATTGAGGGGTAAAACCGCATTTGCTGGCGGTGTTCACGATCACCAGGACTTTTCCTGCATATTGGGCCAGGGGAACTTCATGGCCGTCTAGGGACAGGGCAGAAAAGTTATAAACACTCTGCCCGATTGAATCGGTCATTTTGCATACCTCACGAGATTGTCTTTGGTACGTCTAAAAGATGCAGTTTCCATTCCGTTTGACTCGAGCATTGCAAAGCGAATCCGAGCTGGTTCCGATAGACTGGAAACGGCAAAGGCAGGAACTTTGTATGCCCCTGGAAGCGGGTTTTGTTTGTGCGGGTTGCGGGGAGTGGAACGAAACCAGCGTAGACCAGTCGGCAGGCAAGCGGCAAAGCTACGTTGAAGACTGCCAGGTCTGCTGCAAGCCCAATGTTCTCCGCATTACGTGGGACCTAAGGCAAGAAGCATATCGAATCGAGTCGGAGTTGGAGTCTTGACCGGGGTATCGGCCCAGCATGCATTTGGGCTGGGCTGGTGCGGTCCAATATAATCAGTCTTTCCCAGATCGGATTTGAGATCAGGAACTGAGCTTCAGGAACAATTTTTTTGAGCAGTGAGGGTGTGCTTATCTTTCCCGTCAAGTCGAACCATGCACCGAACCGTGCACCGTACCAGCCCAATTGCTCGCCGCAGGGTCCAACCACGGTGAAGTCCGGGCATTCCCGATTCCGCAGCCGGACTGGCTTTTCCTCCGGCTCCGGGTTCCGATTCGCGTCTTCCCGCTTGTTCGCGATTCTCCTGCTCGTGGCTGCCGCTTCCGTTGCGATGGCCCAGTCCCTCACTATCGAGCAGATTCGGGTTATCGGCAACCGCCGGATTCCGAAAGAAACAGTGCTGGCGCGTCTATTTACCCACGTTGGCGATACCTACGATCCACTTTCCATTGAGCGTGACTTCAATTCGCTCTGGAACACGGGCTACTTCGAAGACCTGCGTATCGAGCGCGAAGATTCGGAAAAGGGTGTGATCCTGAACGTCTATCTCAAGGAAAAGCCAAATATCCGCGAGATCAACTACAAGGGTCTCAATTCAGTTTCGCAGTCCGACGTCCTGGATCGCTTCAAGAAGGAGAAAGTCTCGCTGTCTCAAGAGAGCCAGTACGATCCGACCAAGATCAAACGCGCTGAGACGGTGATCAAGGAATTGCTCGCCGAACACGGCCACCAGTTCGCCACCATCAAGACAGAAGTGAAGAACATTCCGCCGGCCTCGGTGCAGGTGAACTTCAATATTAAGGAAGGCCCTACCGTCAAAGTCGGCGAAATCAAGTTCGTCGGCAACCAGCACATCAGCAGCCTGTTGCTGCGGCGCGCCATGAAGAACCTGCGCCCGGTGGGTATCCCCTATTCGATCATCCTGGAGAATCTCTTCGCCAAGACCTTCGACAGCTCCCGGCTTGAAGAGGACGCAGAGCGTGTTCGCCAGGCCTATCGCGACAAGGGCTACTACAACGCCGCCGTCGAAACTCCTCGCACCCAGATTCGCGACCAGGGCGGCTTGTCGCTCCTGACCTTCCGTCCCAACAAGGGCAAGCGGATCGACATTCTCATGCCGGTCGAAGAAGGCGAGCGTTACCGCCTGGGCGGCATCCGCTTCACGGGCAACAAGGCAGTCACCAACCTCCGAGCGCTGCGCGGCACGTTTGCCATCAAGGATGGCGAATACTTCAATGCGACCGTGATGTCCAAAGGTCTTGAGAATCTCAAGAAGGCCTACGGACAGCTGGGCTACATCAACTTCGGCGCGGTCCCTACTGCGAGCTTCGATGAAGCCAAGAAGACCGTGACCCTCAATATCGATATCGATGAAGGCAAGCCGTTTTATGTCGGCCGCATCGAGATCCAGGGCAATACGCTTACTCGAGACCGCGTCATTCGGCGTGAATTGATGCTCGAAGAAGGCCAAGTCTACAACTCCAATCTTTGGGAGATGAGCCTGCTGCGCCTGAACCAGTTGGATTACTTCGACCCGCTCCATGTCGATCAGGATTCCGAAGCGCATCAGGATACCGAAGCCGGCACCGTCGACCTGTTGCTGAAGGTGAAGGAGAAGGGCAAGAACTCGATCGGCCTCAACGGCGGCGTCTCCGGCCTGTCCGGCGCGTTCCTGGGCTTGAACTATCAGACCAACAACTTCCTCGGTCTGGGCGAAACGCTGAGCGTGCAGGCCAATCTCGGTAACATCAACCGCCAGTTGCTCTTCGGCTTCAATCAGCCCTACTTCCGCAATCGCCCACTCAACCTGGGATTCCAGGTCTTCGATACCAAGTCGGATTACAACTCGGCGAAAGCTCTGCAGGGAACCACTGGCCAATCCGCCAACTTGAGTACGCAGCAGGCATCGCTGTTGCAGAATTACAACAACTCGACGGTTGGATTGAACTGGTCGGTAAGCTACCCGCTTCCGCGGCACAACTTCCAGCGTGTCGGCTTTACCTACTCGCTGACTGACTCCGATATCACCGCATTCAGTACCGCGTCGCAAAACCTCTTCCAGAACATTGCCTTTCGCTCCGGAATCCAGGGACAGAATGCTCTGAACGGCATCGTGAACAGCTCGATGTCGCTCAGCTACATCTTCAACACCATCAACAATCCCCAGCGTCCACGCAGCGGTAAGGAGTTCTCTGCCATCCTCCAGGTGGCCGGCCTCGGCGGCAACGTCCGGTACGTGTTCCCCGCGGTTGCCTACAAGCGCTGGACGCCGATGAAACTTTTATTGCCTGACCCTTCCGGTCGCAATGTGCTGGGCTGGCGGGCTGAGCTGAAATACATCCAGGGCTACGGCGGCGATGTGGCTCCGCCCAACAACCGCTTCTACGCCGGCGGCGAGGCGGACGTGCGCGGCTTCGATATCCGCACCAACACCCCGTATGCCTACATTCCCAACAAGATCAACTTCAACCTGACGAATCCGGACGGAAGCTGCGTCCCGCGCGACCCGACGAATCCGCAGTTGAACCAGTGCATCCAGGTCCTGCTGCCGGTCTACAGCGTGGTCTCCGTTGGCGGCGATCTCAACTTTACCAACAACCTGGAATACAGGATCCCGATTGCCGGCCCTGTAACCTTCGCTTTCTTTGATGACGCCGGTATTGACTCTGCCGTCAACAGAAACCAGTTGAGAGAGAGCCCGGAAGGTGCAGCAGCACTCAACGCTCCCCTTTACGGTTGCCCGGTTTATAACAACGGCACTTGCGAAGGCGGAACGCAGATCAAGTTCAATGACCTGATTCGTCCGCTCTCAGGTACCAACTTCGTGCCACGCATGTCGGCCGGCGCAGAGCTGCAGGTCATCATGCCGATCATCAACGCTCCGTTCCGCATTTATTATGCGGTTAACCCGCTGCGCTTGCTCGAGAAGGCTCCAGGCGAAAATCTGATCACCCGTGAGATGTTCCCGCCAGGCGGCGCGGGCGATTATTCGTATGCCCAGGCACAGCAGCTGTATGGCTCCAATTACCAGCTGCGCGAGCCTTCCAAGACCTTCCGGCTGACGGTTTCAACAACCTTCTAACCGACAAGACTATTGTTTCGAGCGTTGAGGGGCTGCATCCGGGGTTCATTCCTGATGCAGCCTTTTTTATTCCCGCGGGCTTGCGACCTGCCCGGCGCGCGCGGGGGTGATTCCAGGAGAAATCCAGCAAAAATCGATGTAATTGCAATGAAATTCGCACTTCGATTGTTTGACCAACCCCATCCCCGCTCCTATAATCCAAGTAGTTCCTGCTGACGTCTCTGTCCGCGTCTTACAATCGTTTCGCTTTCGTCGTTCCGGCCGAGCTGAATCCCGTAAAGACTCCAGAGGTTTGACAGGAAGCAATGTCTTGCTTCCCCGAAGGAATGCGGGCAAACCAACAGGAATATCGAAGGAGTTTCCGATTCAAATGAAGCGTACTCTTGCCCTAGCTGTATTGCTGGCTTCAGGCCTCGCGCTGAACGCCACTGCCCAAACCGCTGCACCGGCCGCTGCACCAGCTGCTCCTGCTGGCCCGGCGAAAGTCGCCATTATCATGTTCCAGGTGGCTGTTGCCCAGACCAACGAAGGTCAGCGCAACTTCGCTGACGTGCAGAAGAAGTTTGAACCCAAGCGCGCACAGTTGAAGACGCTGAGCGACGACATCGACAGCCGCAAGAAGCAATTGCAGGCTCAAGGCGATAAGCTTAGTCCGACGGAAACTGCAGCGCAGACCAAGAAGATCGACGAAGAGACCAAAGAGCTTCAGCGTTCGGCCGAGGATGCGCAGAACGACTACCAGCAGGCGATCGGTGAGATGTACAACACCCTGGCCTCCAAGGTATTCGACTCTGTGCAGACTTACGCCAAGGAACAGGGCTTCACGCTTGTCCTGGATGCGAGCCAGCAACAGAGCCCGGTCCTCTGGGCTGCTGAAGCAACCAACATCACGCAGCCTGTGATCGCGCTTTACAACACCAAGTCGGGTGTTCCTGCGCCTCCCGCCCAGTCGGCTGTTCCGGCAGCCCCGAAGCCATCAGCGCCTAAGGCACCTGCAGCCGCTCCCAAGAACTAAGGTCTTCGAGCGAGATTCCCTGCGTTCAAGATAAGGATTGCCCCGAATCAGGCAATTCCAACCATGCCTCCAGCACGGATGGAATTGCCTTCGGGGCAGTTACTTTTGATTAGGCGTCCGCGGTTGCCAAAGCGAGATTTCCGCGATAGGATTCACCAACAGAAAAATTCGCCCGGTTCGACTTCCGCGCCTGTGGAAAAAATTGTGGATTTCTTTCGAGACATAGCCCGAAAAATCCGGGGAATTTTCCTTGTCAAGTGTGAGGGATTTCTGGTTATGGATGCAAGTCGTTATTTTTGAACAGCTTTAGAGAAATGCACTAGGAATAGGGCTCGCTTCCGGCCTCGCAATTCACGCATGTCGACCAAGTGGAGCTTTCCACAATTGCCGATGAACGTACGATGACTTGCCTGCTCGCTGACCCGCCTTGGAAAGCCCCTAAATGGTCTAAGATTGAGTCTCTTCGCCGACGCGTAACACGGCCAGAAAAGCCTCCTGCGGAATGTCGACTTTGCCGATTCGCTTCATCCGCTTCTTGCCTTCTTTTTGCTTCTCGAGCAGCTTGCGTTTACGGCTGATATCACCGCCATAGCATTTGGCAATCACGTTCTTACGCAGCGCGACAACCGTTTCCCGAGCTACAATCTTTGATCCGATCGCGGCTTGGATCGCGACCTCGAATTGCTGTCGCGGGATAAGCTCACGCATCTTGGAGACCAGCAGCTTACCACGTTCATAGGCCAGGTCGCGATGCACAATGATCGACAGCGCATCCACCGGGTCGCCGGAAACCAGAATATCCATTTTGACCATCGGCGACGTCCACATACCGGCAAGCTGATAGTCCAGCGAAGCATAGCCGCGCGAGACGGACTTGAGCCGGTCATAGAAATCGAGCACGATCTCGTTCAATGGCAGTTCGTAGGTCAGCATGACTCGAGTGGCCGAGACGTATTCGAAGTTCTTCTGCCGTCCGCGCTTCTCTTCGACCAGCTTGAGAATGCCGCCAACGTATTCCTCATTGGTGAGGATCATGGCGTTGATGACGGGTTCTTCAATCTTGTCGATGTTGGTGGGTTCGGGCCAGCGCGACGGGTTTTCGACTTCAATCACTTCGCCGCTGGTGAGCGTGATTTTGTAGCGCACGCCGGGCGCTGTCGTGATCAGGTCGAGATTGTACTCACGCTCGATGCGTTCCTGGATGATCTCCATATGCAGCAAACCTAGGAAGCCGCAACGAAAACCGAAACCCAGAGCTACGGAGCTCTCCGGCTCGAAAAAGAAGGACGAATCATTCAGGCGAAGTTTTTCGAGAGCATCGCGCAGCAACGTATGTTCATGCGAGTCCACCGTATAAAGGCCGGCGAAGACCATCGGCATGATTTCCATGAACCCGGGCAAGGCCTCGGGAGCGGGATGCTCGTCATCGGTAACGGTGTCGCCAATCTTGGTGTCGGCTACATTCTTGATGGTTGCGGTAAAGAAGCCGACTTCACCCGCGGTCAGCTCGGCGATGGGGACAGGCTTCGGAGTCAGCACGCCGAGCGTGTCGATGTTAAAGACGCGCCCATTGGACAGGAAACGGATCTTCTGCCCCATCTTCATGCGGCCATTTACGACGCGCGCCAGCACCACCACGCCGCGATAGGGGTCGAACCAGGAATCGAAGATCAGCGCCTGCAGCGGTGCATTGATGTTCCCCTTGGGGGGCGGCAGGCGGTGCACAATCGCCTCCAGCACCTCTTCGACGCCGAGGCCGGTCTTGGCGCTCACCGGGATGGCGTCGGTCGCGTCCAGGCCGACTGCAGACTCAATCGCTTCCTGCGTACGGGTGATGTCCGCCGATGGAAGATCGATCTTGTTGATCACCGGAATGACTTCGAGGCCGCCATTGATGGCCAGGAAAGCGTTGGCAAGCGTTTGGGCCTCTACTCCCTGACTGGCATCCACGACCAGCAGGGCGCCCTCGCACGAGGCCAGCGAACGCGAAACCTCGTAGCTGAAGTCAACATGTCCTGGCGTATCGATCAGGTTCAGCTGGTAGGTAATGCCGTTTCGCGCTTTGTACATCATGCGCACGGCGTGCGCCTTGATGGTGATGCCGCGCTCCCGTTCCAGATCCATTGCGTCCAACACCTGGGCCTGCATCTCGCGCGCGGTGAGAGATCCGGTCATTTCCAGCAAACGGTCTGAGAGAGTCGACTTGCCGTGGTCGATATGGGCGATAATGGCGAAATTTCTTAGGAGACTTGAATCCATGGAGAGGCGTCACACGAGGTGTTTGCGCAGCGAAGCGCAAGCACCCTCAAGTCCATAGCTTATCATCGGGGGAGTAGCAAAGGACTCGTAGAGCGGCTCGCGAGACGGTCGACAAACGTTCCAACAGCATCCATTCATGCGCATTTTCCCTTTCCACAAATCCGTCAGAATTTCCAGTAGCATGCCGCTGACGATTGCGCTGGCCCTTCTGGCGGTTCTCTCGACTACAGGCTGCGAACCGAAGCAGCCGGTGCCGCCGCCCGACACGAGCAGCAGTAAAGTAACCGCGCCCGCGGTGCAAACGGCGCCGCAGGCGACAACTCCTGCGCCTGCTCCAGTTCCAACTGCGGATCAGCGTCGCGTGCAGCAGCTGATCGCCCAGATTGATCGCGCTTTCTCGAGCGGCCAGGCGCACTACAACCGAGGCCAGCTGGTGCAGGCCAAGTCGGATTTCGACAATGCCGTGGACATGATGCTGGCCAGCGGCCTCGATATTAAAGCCGATCCCCAGCTGAACGACGAATTCAATCGCATTCTCGACGCGGTCAACGCGCTTGAGATGGAAGCGCTCAAGCAAGGTAACGGATTTACGCCCAATGTCGAGCCGACGCCTGCCGAGGTAGCCAATGACGTAACCTTCGCGGTGGACCCGAATGTGGTCGCCAAGGCCCAGGCGGAGCTAGCGACGACCAAGTCCGATTTACCCTTGGTGATCAATGACTATGTCGCCGCGTACATCAACTTCTTCGCCAACACCCAGCGCGGACACAACACCCTGGTGCACTCGCTCCAGCGCAGCGGACGTTACAAGGAAATGATCCAACGCGTGCTGAACGAAGAGGGCGTGCCTCAGGATCTGATTTATCTGGCCGTGGCCGAGTCCGCCTTTCAGCCGCAGGCGCTGAATCACGGCTCGGGCGCTGGAGGCATGTGGCAGTTCATGGCCCACGGCGACTACGGTCTTACGCGCAATGGCTACGTCGACGAGCGATTCGATCCGGAGAAGTCGACTCGAGCTTACGCCCGTTACATGAAGTTTCTGTACAACCAGCTCGGCGACTGGTATCTGGCCATGGCCGCATACGACTGGGGCGCGGGCAATGTCCAGCGTGCGGTTCAGAAGACTGGCTACGCCGACTATTGGGAGCTCTACAGACGCAATAACCTTCCCGGCGAGACCAAGAACTACGTCCCAGAGATTCTGGCGGCCATCATCATCACCAGGAACCCTACGCAATACGGCTTCGACGATGTGCAACTGGATCCGCCCGTCGTAACGGCTACGGTGCCCATCGGCTACGCGGTCGACATCCGTCTTGTCGCCGATGTGGTGGAAGCCGATCCGCAGGAAATCCTGGCGTTGAATCCCGGGCTGCTGCGTTTGACAACGCCACCTCCCGGAGTTCTCGATGGTCCTTTCGACCTGCATCTTCCACCAGGCACGGCCACGCTCTACCAGGAGCGCATCGCCGAGATACCGGAAGATCACCGTACCCAGTGGCGCTACCATCGTGTCACGCCCGAAGATACGCTGGCCAGCGTGGCCCGCAGTTATCGCGTCACCGTAGATCAGTTGGCATCGGTCAACCAACTGCACTCCAGCGACGCTCTCGATAACGTCGATGCGCTGGTGGTTCCTGTATCGCCGCAGTCAGCGCCTGCCTCGCACACCGAAATCTACAAGGCGCGCAGGGGAGACACGCTGGTCACCATCTCCGATCGATTCGGCGTCTCTCTCGACGATCTGCATCGCTGGAATCATGTCACAGGTACCAGCGTGCCGGCAGGCCAGCGTATCCGCGTGGCTGAGCCGGTCCATGTTGCCGCCCGCGGCAGCCGCAGCCATGCGAGCACAGCGGCAAGCGGAAGCGTGAAGGCTGGAGCGAAGCCTGCGACCACAGCGAAGAGCACTTCTGCATCGAGCAAGAAGTCTGCTAAGCCGGCATCGAAAGCTGCCTCATCCAAGCCTGCTTCGCGGTCTGGATCGAAGCAGAAGAACGATTCATCCGCGCACAAATCGGGCAATTCCAAAAAGACTGCGACCCACCACAAGACCACGTCCAAGAAAAATATACAAAAGTAGCTAGTTACGTACTTGTCATTGTCGCAAAAAGCGTGCAAGCTATTGCTACAATGTGCGCCGAAGGCGAATGCGCCCAAGCTCTCTTATGTATCGCTTGCGTGCAGTACGGCACAAACTCAAACAGCGCAGAAGCGCTGGAGGCAAAAAGGCATGGTAGAAGAAATACGGATGTACGCCCGCAGTGACTTCGGCGATGATGCAAAACCAGCCGAAGGCAATCCCGCACAGGAAATCGAACTCGAAGATGAAGAAGAAGAGAGCATCGCAAGCGTTCTCGACGCCGATGTTGTAGAAGTTCTCATCGTAGGGGAAGCTCCGATAGCAGAAACGAAACCGGCGAAGAAGGCAGCCAAGAAAGCTGCTCCTGCAAAGAAGGCCGCGGCGAAGAAAGCCGCCCCGATCAAGCAGGCTGCGAAGAAAGCCGCGAAGAAGGCGGCGAAAAAGGCTCCGGCGAAGAAGGCCGCAGCAAAGAAATCGGCGAAGAAAGCCGTAAAAGTGTCAGCCGCAAAGAAGAGCAGTAAAGGTGCGAAGAGCGGCGGCAAGGTTGCAGCGAAGAAGGCTGCGATCAAGAAGAGCACCACCAAACCAACGAAGAGAGGTAAAACTTTGGCAACAAAGAAAGCAGTAAAGAAGGCAGCAAAGAAGGCTCCGGCGAAGAAGGCCGTAGCGAAGAAGGCAGCCAAGAAGGCTCCTGCAAAGAAGGCAGCCAAGAAGGCTCCCGCAAAGAAGGCAGCAAAGAAAGCTCCCGCAAAGAAGGCCGCAGCGAAAAAGGCTCCGGTAAAGAAGGCGGCGATCAAGAAGGCTGCTCCCAAACCCTAACTCGTAGTACCCAGGCAAGCAAAAGAGCCCGGCCTAATCGCCGGGCTTTTTTGCGTCTGTACTCTTTTTGATTCTGGCTTGATTGGATTCTGGCTTGATTGGATTCGGGCTTGCTGAAGGAATTTACTTGCCGCCGGCAGCGATGGCTGCCAGAACATCGGCGCTGTGATTGGGAATGTCGGTGACCTCCCAGGTTTTCACGATCTTGCCCGACGGATCGATGAGGAAGGTGTGGCGCATGGCGATCGTTACGGCCGTGTTGGTCTTTGGATCGTTGAAGGTCTTGAGCGGAACGCCGTACTCATCCACGACCTTGTGGCTGGGGTCGGCAAGCAGCTTGAAGGTGAGGCTCTCCTTGGTGCAGAAGCCCTTGTGGCTGTCTGCAGTGTCCAGACTAACGCCAAGCACGACGGCATTCGCTGCCTTGAACTTCTCCAGATCGCGCTGGAAGTTATGCGCTTCCAGAGTGCAGCCGCCAGTAAAGTCCTTGGGGTAGAAGTAGAGCACTA
>Ga0302177_10003382_pt1 | contig 11147 bp, 9 predicted proteins | sample I_Palsa_E1_2_FD_198780 | JGI IMG/M metagenome (GOLD analysis project Ga0302177, IMG submission 198780) | Peat permafrost microbial communities from Stordalen Mire near Abisko, Sweden - I_Palsa_E1_2 | ecosystem: Environmental > Terrestrial > Soil > Palsa > Peat permafrost | place: Sweden: Abisko... | reverse complement strand
ACGGTAAGTGATCAGCGGCAGACCGCACCTGCCTGGTCGCCGGATGGAAAATGGATCGCCTATCAATCGGATTACGACGGCGATGAGCAGTGGGATATTTTTCTGGTTTCGCCGAAGACCGGAAAAGTGGTGAACCTCACGCAGACACGCGAGATCGCCGAACTCAATCCCACATGGTCACCCGATGGCCGCTACCTGGCTTATGAGGTCAAACCGAAAACGTCGGCCGCCTATGAGATCGACATTTACGACATGGTGCTGCGCGAAGTGAAGCACCTCACAACGAACACGCCGCAGGATCGAGGAAATTACGGCATCATCTGGGCGAAGGATGGAAAGTCCATCGTCTACACCCAGGAGCAAGCCAAGGGCACGGATTCGAATATCTTCATCGCCGACGTTGCCACGGGAAAGAGCACTCTGCTTACCCCGCATGAGGGGGAGCAGCGATATTTGGCCAACGACCTCTCGCCCGACGGCAAGAGGGTCCTTCTCAGTTCGAACGCCGCGAATGGATTCGAGAACATCGCGCTGCTCGACGTTCCGACCAAGAAGATTAGCTGGCTCACGAAGGACAAGTGGGAAATTCGCGGTAGCGAATTCTCGCCCGACGGCAAGCACATCACCTTCAGCGCCAACGTAGATGGCAACGAAGATATTTATCTGCACGACATCGCGACCGGCAAATCTACTGCGCTGGCGATTCCGAAAGGCGTGAACGAGCCTGCGGGCGGGCATTCTGCGTTCAGCGCCGACGGACAGCGCCTGCTCTACAACCACAATGGTCCAACGGCTCCCGGCGATCTTTGGGTTTACAACCTGCCCGCCGGCAAGTCGCAGCAGGTCACGCATTCGCTGGTCGCGGGCGTGCGTTCGGAGGATATGGTTGAGCCGTATCTGGTGCACTATCCCAGCCGCGACGGCAAGTGGACCATCTCCGCGTTTCTCTACGTGCCCTTCAACATGGCGCGCAACGGGCAGAATGCGGCCATCGTCTACATTCACGGCGGCCCGACGGCGCAGAGCATGAATTCTTTCAACCGCTTCGTGCAGTACGCCGCCAATCAGGGCTACATGGTGCTCGCACCCAACTATCGTGGCTCGACCGGATATGGCAAGGAATTTCAGCAGGCGAATCTATTCGACATGGGCGGCGGCGATTTGCAGGACGTGCTGGCGGGCGTCGACTGGATCAAGCAGACCGGGCATCTCGATCCCAAAAAGATTGCGGTCATGGGCGGGAGCTACGGTGGATACCTGAGCATGATGGCGGTGACTAAGGCTCCGGACGTCTGGGCCGCGGGCGTGCCCATCGTGCCATTCGTAAACTGGTTCACCGAAATTGAAAATGAAGACCCAGTGCTGCAGCAGTCGGATCTGGCAACCATGGGCGATGTGGCAAAAAACAAGGCGCTCTATGAAGACCGTTCGCCCATCAACTTCATCGATCAGATCAAGGCGCCGCTGCTGCTGCTCGCTGGAGGGCATGATCCGCGCTGTCCAAAATCGGAAACGCAACAAGTGGTCGACGCGATCAGGAAGCGCGGCGGCACGGTGGACTCGAAGATTTACGAAAACGAAGGGCACGGTTTCGCGCGCGTAGAAAATCAGATTGACGCGTACAAGCGCGTTGCGAATTTCCTGCTGGCGCACGTGGTTCCGGCGGATTGCAGTTGCTCGGTTACAGAATAGGCGCTGCCACGGGCAGACATCGTAATTGCTAAGCGCTGTAGTTCGCCACCACCCGCGCAATTTTTCCAGTCTGTGACAATTCCATGAACTCCGCCGTGCGCGTGTCTTTCTGATTCCTGTAGTAAAGCACCAAGCTGTTGACGCCCCACAGGACGTCCTCCAGGTGAAATCGGAGTTCCGGGTAGGCTTCTAATCCGCGGAGAAAGTAAGCTCTCACATTTGCCTTTCCGACCACTTTGCCGTCGGAGGTCGCCAAAAGGCGTGCGGCGACTGGCGAAGTCAACTCGATTGTTTCCTCATAGTGCGTCATGATCAAGTCCACGTCATGCGCGTTCCAAGCCGCAATCCAATGGTTGGCCAAATTCCAGGCCTCGTCTCTGGTCAACAGGACTTCCTCCTTTTCAGGATTACGACATCGCGCCCGTGATCGCTTTGATCAATCCCGGGATAGTGAACTCCTTCGCCACAATGTCGACCGGGAGACCGAGCTCTCGCAGAGTTGCAGAGGTGACTGGACCGATCGACGCCATCCGAATTTCACCGAGTACCTTGTGGTGCCCCTTCGACCCATAAACCGGGCCTAGCAGTTCCACGAAGTTCCTGACGGTCGAAGAACTGGTAAAAGTGACCACGTGCGGGCGCTTGCGTGGATTCTTCAGGGCGGCGCGCAACCGGGTGCGCGAGTCACGCGGCACGACGGTTTCGTAGGCTTCGACCACGTCCACCTGCGCTCCCGCTTCGCGCAGTTCGTGTGGGATTACATCGCGCGCGACCTTTGCGCGCACCAGCAGCACCCGTTTCCCTTGAACTCGGTTTTTCAGGCTGAGCACCACCGATTCAGCCACATATTCTTCGGGGACAACGTCGACGTGCCCGCCGTGATGCTCGATAGCTGTTTTTGTTGCCGGACCGATGGCAGCGATGCGCAGATGCTTCAGCGTGGAGTTGGTGAGGTGCTTCTTCCCCATCCGATCCCATATTGCCTCGACGCCATTCACGCTGGTCAGGACCAGCCAGTCGTAGGAGCCGAGACCTTTCAGCGCTGCGTCGAGCGGCTTGAACGACTTCGGCTTGCGAATCGCGATGAAGGGGATCTCGATCACTTCGGCGCCCAGTTTCCGGAGTTCGACGGAAAGAGCGCCGGCCTGATGGCGGGCGCGACCGACCAACACGCGGATTCCCGCCAATGAAGCTTTCCGCGCGGAATCAATCCCTTTGCTCATCAATCCTTATTACTCATGTTTGGAGTTGGCGGACAGAAGTGTCCGCCCCACAATTGTCATTTCTTCACGCCCAGGCCCTGCTCGCACATCAGGCGCGAGACGCCTGAGACTGCCGTATCTTCAGCCTTCCCGAGAGATGTGATCACATTGGCCTGCTCTTCTTTCGTTCGATTCTGACTCAGCTTGAACTTGGCTTCGATTTTTGTGACTGCGATCTCGAGGCCGACGATGTGGCTCAACATCCGTTCCCGATAAGTCTCGTTGAGGGTTGCCCACTGTTCGGCGTAGGCGGGTTCGAAGGTGCCGATAAGCTGGTGAAGCACGCCTTGCAATTCTTCCGGCGACGCAAATACGCGCGCCTTCCCATAAACATGCACTGCCCCATAATTCCAGGTAGGAACATTTTCACGCGTGGTGTAGTTCGAAGCGGAAACGTAGGCGTGCGGCCCGTGAAAGATGGTCAGGCAGTTCGGCTGCTGTTCGAGATAGCGCCAGTGCGGGTTGGCTTTGGCGACGTGGCCGCGGAGGACGACATGCTCTGCAGTTTCGGATACGAATATGGGCAGGTGCGTGGCGAACGGGCCGTCGTCCGTGCTGGACACCAGAATCGCGAAAGGATTCGCGCGCATGAAAGCGATCGCGTCGGCGTGGTCGGGCACGCGAAAATGTTCAGGGATGTACATGAGTAAGTTTCTTTCGCCGCATCAAGGCCGCTTCCATCTAGCGCTTCAATCTTAGCTGGTCGAGCGTGGCTGGTCGAGCGTGGCTGGTCGAGCGTGGCTGGTCGAGCTTAAGCTGGTCGAGCTTGGCTGATCGAGGACCGGCCATGGTAGCGGATTACATTTGTGGTGGAACAGCCAGGCCACGGGCGTAGACGGCTTCGAGAATCTGGTCGCCGCCGCGGGCCAGCAGGGCTGCACCAGCTTCGTTGCCAAGCTTTTCAGCGTCTTCGATTTTGCCTTCGCGGGAGTCGCGTAGAACTTTGGAGCCGTCGGGATCCGCAACGATGGATTCCAGATGCAGATTACCGCTTCGTATCTCAGCGAAAGCGCCGATGGGAACCTGGCAACCTCCGCCAAGGCGGTTGAGCAACGCGCGCTCGCAGGTGGTGGCGGCGCGGGCGGCGGGATCGTCCATGAATTCGACGTGTCGGCGTGTAGCGGTGTCACCCCTGCGAATTTCAATGCCGAGCGCTCCCTGGCCGGCGGCCGGGCACATGATTTCGGCGGGAATGATTTGCTTGATCAGTTCCGTCTTGCCGAGGCGCTTCAGACCGGCGGCGGCGAGAATGACGGCGTCGTATTCCCCCTGCTCGAGTTTGCGCAGGCGGGTGTCGACGTTGCCGCGCAGGGGATGAATGTCGAGATCAGAGCGGACCGCTTTGAGCTGCGCCTGGCGGCGCAGGCTGGAAGTGCCGACACGCGCACCTTGCCGCAAGCTTTCGATCTTCGGATAATGCCGCGAGCAGAAGGCGTCGCGCGGGTCTTCCCTTTCGGTGATGGCGGCGATTTCGAATCCGGGGGGAAGTTCGGTGGGCAGGTCTTTCAGCGAATGCACCGCGAGATCGACGCGGCCGGCGGCGAGGGCCTCTTCGATCTCTTTGGTGAAAATCCCTTTGCCAAGGCCGCCCTTCGTTCCGACCATGGCCAGGGGAACGTCAGTGATCTTGTCGCCGGTGGTATGGATGATTTCAATTTCGACTTCGTGGCCGCGGGCGCGCAGAAGCGCGGAGATATGGTTGGCCTGCCAAAGGGCGAGTTGCGAGCCGCGGGAGCCGATGCGGAGTTTAGGCATGGGTCGGCACTCTAAATCCTCTGCCATTCAATAGGTTTAAGTCCGTGTTCTGTCAGGTAGTCGTTGGCTGTTTTGAAATGGCCGCAGCCGTGGAACATGTGGATCTTGCCCTCACGTAAGCTGCGGCGGACGGAACACGGCGAAGGGTGCGATGCTTCGAGCACCTTATGTTTCTTGCCGATCATCGCGCGTTTTTTCTGCGCTTCGCGACCCCAGAGCATAAAAACGACCGGTTCGGGCTTTTTATTGACAGCGCGAATAATCGCATCGGTAAATTCCTCCCAGCCTTTGCCCCTGTGCGAGCCGGGGATTCCCTTCCGCACGGTCAGAATCGCATTCAGAAGGAGTACCCCTTGTGTCGCCCACTCCGTCAGGTCGCCATGGCTGGGCATCTTATTGGGGTGGATCTCCTTGTAGATATTCTGGAGGCTCGGAGGGATTTTGATGCCCTTGGGGACCGAGAAGCTAAGGCCATGCGCCTGCCCCTTGTGGCGGTGATAGGGATCCTGACCGATTATCACCACTTTAATGCCATCAAATGGGGTCAAGTTGAGCGCGTTGAAAATTTCCTCGTCCTTGGGAAAGAAGTCACGTTCGGCCTGCAAAAACTGTTCCAGCCTCGCCATGTGCTGGTCGAACTCGCCCGTCTCGAACTCGCGGCCGATGATGTCGCGCCAATTTTTATCAAGCCTGTTCCACAAGGTCGTCATTGCTGGCTGTGATGGCATTGCCCTGTCGCGCAGAGGGAAACTCCTCGCATTGCTGGCGACAGTACAAGCTTATAGGGATCCTTCGACTTCGTCTGGCGATTCGCTTCGCGCATCGCCAGACTACGCTCAGGATGACAGAGATTGAGAGCAGCTCTCGACCGAAAGGACTGTTGGTTCGAGCGTGGCATCATCGCCGCGTGCCGACTTCGTTTTTCTTGTCTGGCGGCGAAGTTTTTTCTTTGTTCTCGTTCTTGTCTTTCTCGTGCAGGTTGAACAGCCGCCGGACTACGTCCACGATCGTCGTCGCCTCCGATTCTTTCGCAGCAGTTTTCAGCGTAGTAATCGGCGTGTGCATGACTTTGTTGATGATGCCGCGGGTGAGGGCTTCGAGCGCGATCTCCTGTTCGGGAGTCAGTTGGCCCATGCGGCCGCGCACGCGGTCGATTTCCGCCTGGCGGATGGTTTCGAGATGATCCTGTAATGACACGATTGTCGGTACAACGTCGAGGGTGTGCAGGCGGGCTTCGAAGTTTTCCACTTCGGCGGTGATAATGGCTTCGGCGAGTTCGGCTTCTTTGCGGCGGTCGGCTACGTGACTGCTAACGGCCTGCTGCAGGTCATCGATGTCGTAGGTGAAGATGCCGTCGAGCTTGGCCATGTCGGGCGCGACATCGCGGGGCACGGCGATGTCGATGAAGAACATGGGCCGGTTCTTGCGCCGGGATAGGAATTGCTCGCCGTGTTCGCGGCGGAAAATGGCGTGGGGCGAGCCGGTCGAGGTGATGACGATGTCGGCGCGGTCGCAGCTCGAGTAAAGATCGTCGAACTTGATGGCCTGGCCGTTGAAGCGGTGCGCCAAGCCGACGGCGCGCTCGTAGGTGCGGTTGGAGACGAAGATGGAAGCGCAGCCGTGGGCCATCAGGTGGCGGGCGGCGAGTTCGCTCATTTTGCCGGCGCCGACGATGAATACCGTCTTCCCTTCCAGAGTCCCGAAAATCTTTTTGGCGAGTTCGACTGCGACGGACGCGATCGAGACTGAGGACGATCCCACGGCAGTCTCGCTGCGCACACGTTTGGCTACGGCGAAAGCCCGGCTGAAGAGCTGGTCGAGCTGGCTTCTGACCGCGCCCACCGCGCGGGCCGTCGCGTAGGCTTCCTTGACCTGGCCGAGAATCTGAGCCTCGCCGACCACCATGGAATCCAGGCTCGAGGCCACGCGGAAGAGATGGCGGACGGCGTCTTTGTCTCGAAATTCGTAGAGGTGGGCGTCGAGTTCGTCGGCGGTGAGATGAAAGTATGCGTGCAAAAATCCGCGCAGGTCGGCCGAGCCGTTGGTGGTGTGGGCGACAATCTCCACACGATTGCAGGTGGAGATAACCATCCCCTCCTCGATCCCTGGGTGGGCCGTAAGATCGCGGCAAGTATCGGGCAGGCGCGACTCAGGGATGGCCAGGCGCTCGCGGATCTCGAGAGGAGCGCTCTTGTGATTCACGCCGATGAGCTGGAATCTCATTATTCGAGCCTCATAATGTGTGCCTCACGAGGCGAACCTGTGAATGGTGGAGAAGTAATTCGCGGCCCAGGCCACGATGGCAGCGACAAAGGCGAAGCTGGCCAGCACGGCGGCGCGGCGGCCCCGCCATCCTGAGTTCCAGCGCGTGAACACCATCACCATGTACACGACCCACATCAGGAGCGACAGCAAAATCTTGGGGTCGAGAAAATCGAGCCGTCCATAGGTCGAGATGGCGACCACCGAGCCGGTCAGCAGACCGAGAGTCATGAACGGGAAGCCAAGCAGGAGTGAGCGATAACCGATCTGGTCAATCACTTCGAGCGCGGGCAGAAACGAAATCAGGCTGGCGGATTTCTTGGCCTTCAGCCGGCGCTCCTGCAGAAGATAGAGGAGGCTGGCGCCGAAGCTGACCAGCAGGGCGGCGTACCCGATAAAAATGTGGGCAGCCAGCCACCCCTTGCTGGATACGTATTGGGTCAACAGGACGGGTTGTTCGTCGACGGCGGCCACGAAAGTCAGAAAGAACACTACGGGAAACACGACAACGCCGGGCGAGGTGGTGTGGTAGATCACATAAATCAGCATGAAGAACGACATGCAGAAGAACGCCAGCAGCGATTCCCCGTTATGCACCGACGCCCAGACGACATGGCCAGAAAGGAATAGCTCGGTCAGCGAGACGAAGTGGAAAACCATCCCCAGGCTGGCCGCATGCAGGGCGACGCGGCTGAACAACTCACTGGTGCGGGAGAGCGCCACGAAGGCGTAGACCAGCCCGATGAAGTAGCACGCCAGCGCGAAACGCAGCCAAAGCAGAGACATAGGCCCTTATGAGTCCCGGAATCTCCTGAGTTTACCTGAAAGCGCGGATTCGGGAAGAGATCCACGGTAACGGAGTTTATCCTCAAGCAGAAAGCTTGAACCACAGAGGACAGAGAGAACACAGAGCGAACATGAGTTTTCCGGTTTACCTCTGCGTCCTCCGTGTCCTCTGTGATTAACGGTTTTGGCGGCCTCAGGGCGCAGCGGTGAGCCGGCGGATCAAATCCACTTCGGCCTGACGGTAGGGTTTGCCGTCAGCATGCAGCACTTCGTGGAACCAAACCGGCGGCTGGTCCTTAACATAGGGATGGTCCCACGACTCCCACGGATAATAGGTTTGGGTTTTGCCGGCAACGAACCCCCAGTTGATGGCTCCCACTCGCTCTTGCTTGGCGATGGGCAGGATGGCGTCGAAGGTGCTGCCCACAGAGCGCGCCATGTATTCGGTGCATATCACGGGACGATGGAATCTTCGGAGCCACGCGATTTCGGCTTTGAAATCCTCGGGCCAGCTGTAGTTGTGAAAGGTGATGATGTCGGATTCGCGCAGCTGAATCCGCTCGATCCCGTCCGGAGCGGCCTCGTCCTTGGAGGTATCAATGTCCCACACGCCGCTGGTGAGCGGCTGAATGGGATTCACTTCGCGGGCCCAGGCGAAGGCCTGCGGCAGAAGGGCCGCCACGCGGGCCATCTTGTCGGCCTCCTTCAATTCTGACTTGGCGTAGCGGCCGCCGCCGTAGGATCCGGGTTCATTCCACACGTCCCATCCGAGGATGCGGTCGTCGTTGGCGAAGGCTCCCACGACTCCCTGTACATATTCCTTCAGGCGTGGATATTGGCTGGGATCGGCAAGCGCCTTCGCGCCGGGGCTCTGCACCCAGCCGGAATTGTGCACGCCGGGCACGGGAGCGTGTTGCGGCCCGAGCTTGGGCGCGGGGTCCCAGCAGGAATCGAACAGCACGAACAGCGGGCGAATGTGATGGCGCGACGCGATGGCCAGGAACTGGTCGATGCGGCGGCGAAAGCCGGGCGCGTCCTGCTGCCAGAGCAGATCATGAAGAAACACCCGCATCGTGTTCATGCCCATAGCTTCAGCCCAGCCGAATTCCTTGTCGATTTCGGCGGGATCGAAAGTGGCCTCCTGCCACATCTCGAGTTGGTTGATGGCCGACTTCGGAACGTAGTTGCTGCCCACAAGCCAGGGCTGGTGCGTGTACCAGTCGTTGGCCTTCTGCTCGGACCAGCGCGGGGTCTGGGAGAAGGCGGTGGCGCAGAGAGCGATCGCGGTCAGGATCGAGATTGTGACTGCGTGTGCGAATTTTTCCATGGAGAAGAGTCCGCGTTTATTTATATGCTTGCCCACCGCCGTTATCAACGCGGCGTGTCATCCGCGGCTGGTAATCCGGGGCCTGCGTTTTCACCCGCGGCTTGCGTCGTCACCGGCAGCTTGCGTTCTCACGCGCGACTTGTCATCCCGAGCAACGCGAGGGATCTGGGTGTTTGCCTGCACCGGCAGAACTGCCGGCGCAAGCAAGAACTCATGTCCCTCGCTTTGCTCGGGATGACGAGATATTTCACGGGATGACAAGATGCTTTATTCGACACCCAGGGTGGCCAGCGCCGCTTCGAGCGAACCTGCGTCGATAGTCAGGCGGCGGCCGGCGGCTTTCATATCTTCGATCTCATCGAAGGCGCGGAAGAGCCGAAGCTTCACGGCGCCATATTGTTCGGCGTCGTTCAAAGCGCGGCCGTGGGCCTTGGTCCAGGCGTCGCGCGTGGTGTCGGGGAGAAAGATACTCACGGCGTACGTCAGCTTACGGTCGGAAGTGACGTCGAAGATGAATTCGGTGGCAGGGGATTCGGGATCATCGGGCAGCGCGGCGCGCTTGCCGACGTAATAGTACTGGTAGACGTAGCCCTGCGCGCCCGTATAGGTCTTGAGGCGGCGGAGGGGCGGATTGGAAGACATGTTCATAGACAAGTTCATGACCTGTTCGTCGACAAAGACATTATGAAGCGCGGAGTGGGCGTTTGTCGCGGGCAGGGCGGCCGGCGTGCGAAGGTCACCCTCGATTGAATCCCTAGCCGTATTCTGCCGATAGGTCTACTCAAGGAGAGTTGTGCATGCTGCTGCAATGGTTCTGGATTCCGCTGGGGGTGCTGGGCATTCTGGTGATTTACCAGCAGTCGCGGATTTACCAGATCCACCGCGCGGCCAAGAAGCATGAAGAGCTATTCCGGATCGTGACCGAGAACGCCGCCGACATGATCGCCTTGGTGGACATGAAGGGCCGGCGGCTCTACAACAGTCCCTCGTACAAGCGGATTCTGGGTTACACGGCGGGAGAGTTGGGCGAGACTACGGCCTTCGAACAGATCCATCCCGACGATCGCTTTCGGGTGCTGGAGGCGTCTCGAGGAGCGCGCGAGACCGGAGTCGGAAAACGGCTGGAGTACCGGATCCGGCACAAGGACGGCAGTTGGCGCGTGTTCGAGTCGATCGCGAGCGCGGTGCGCGACGGCAAGGGCGAGGTGGCGAAGCTGGTGATCGTGAATCGCGACATCAGCGACCGCAAGCGCGCGGAACAGCAACTGGAGCACAGCCGGTTTCACGATCCGCTGACCGGACTGCCCAACCGCCGGATGTTCCTCGACCGGCTGAAGGACTCGTTTACGCGGTCGAGGCAGGATAGCGGACGGCCCTATACTCTGCTGCTGGCGAACGTCGATCACTTCAAAGTATTTAACGAAAGCCTGGGCGCGGCAGCCGGCGATCACATCCTGCTGGAGGTTGGCCGCCGGATCGCAGCCCCCTTACGAAAGGACGACACGACGGCGCGCCGCGAAGGCGGAGCTGGATCTCTGCAGTTCACGCTATTCCGGCTGGGCGGAGACGAGTTCGGACTCCTGCTGGAGGCCGTGGCCGATCCCAGTGATGTCATGCGGCTGGCCCGGAGCGTCCAGACCGCTGTGGCTGAGCCATTTACGGTGGAAAGCCGCGAAGTGCGCATCGCCATGAGCATCGGGATCGCCATGAGCACCCCGGCGCACGAACGCCCAGAAGAGCTGTTGAAAGATGCTGACGTTGCCCTGCGCCGTGCCAAAGCTCTGGGCGGATCGCGCTGCGAAGTTTCCGACGAAGCCCTGCACACTCAGGCCGTGGGACGGCTGCGGCTGGAGGCCGACTTGCGGACGGCGCTGGCGGAGCGGCAGTTCCGCGTCCTTTACCAGCCCGTGCTGCAGCTCGACTCGCGGCAAGTGGTCAGCTTCGAAGCGCTGCTGCGGTGGGAACATCCCACGCAGGGACTGATCTCTCCCTACCGCTTCATCGAAGCGGCGGAGGACACCGGGATTCTGGTTTCCATCGGGCACTGGCTGATCCTGCAGGCC
>Ga0302177_10003380_pt1 | contig 11150 bp, 7 predicted proteins | sample I_Palsa_E1_2_FD_198780 | JGI IMG/M metagenome (GOLD analysis project Ga0302177, IMG submission 198780) | Peat permafrost microbial communities from Stordalen Mire near Abisko, Sweden - I_Palsa_E1_2 | ecosystem: Environmental > Terrestrial > Soil > Palsa > Peat permafrost | place: Sweden: Abisko... | reverse complement strand
GACAGGAAAAGTCAGGGATCGCGCCGGTCCCGGGTCTAGATACTTATCTGCCCGCAGGTAATTCGGCCGGCCGAATCCTCATCTGCTGTATCTAGCCGGGCCTCGCCGTCTCCGTACCGACGTAAGACCGAGACGAAAGGACGGAGCCGAATACATTGTCTTCTCGACGTATCGCGCACGCAATCCCGCCCGCGCCTAGCGCCAATCCGCCGAACTGGCCGGTGAGGTTCACGCTCGCCGCCCTGGCGACGTGGCGGATGACTCATCTGCTGACCGAAGAAGACGGCCCGGCTGACCTGGTGCTGCGGCTGCGCCGAGCGGCTGGCCAGAGCCAGCTTGGCCAGGTCATGGACTGCTTCTACTGCGCCAGCATGTGGGTGGCCCTGCCCGTTGCCGTATTTGTCGCGAATGAGTCCACGCGGACGCCCTTGAGCTGCTCGGGGGGATCTGGCCGCGTCAAGTGGTACCGGCGGGCGGCAACGTGGCTAGCGCTTTCTGGCGCCGCCTGCCTGCTTGAGCAGGCGGCACGATCGCGCGAAGGCCGCCACGAGCCAGCGGAGGCGGCGGCATGAGTTGCTGCGGCCAAGGACGACGCGCGCTCGCGCGCACCAGAACACCAACTTCGCCGGCCGGCGCTGCCAGTCCCGGGCCGGCGCAGGTCACGGCACTACCCGCGACCCCGGCCGCAACGGCCAAGGTCATCCAGCTCGCGCTAGACATGGCGCGCGCCAGCCGCCGCCACAGGCCGCCACAGCGCGCCAGTTCCACATGACATGAATCAGCAACAGGGGGAGTACAGATGAGCACCAACAAGCCAACTCCGGCCGAGCGCCCGCTCAACGGCCTTCAGGCCGCCCGGCTCTCGGGCCTGACCGGGCTGCCAGCATCGGAATTCGAGGGCCACACCGTTTCCGCGCTCGCTGAGCGATTGCGGTGGGAGGTGGACCCTGGCCTCTGGCTGTTCCGCCGGGTGTGCGGGCAGGTCGTCCAGCGTGACCCGGCCACCGGCATCGACCTTCCCGTGCCGTACGCGACCGTCGAGGTGTTCGACACCGTGTGCGACTATTGGGGTTTCTTCCCTGAGCCGTGGCCGTGGGGATGGCTGTTCCCCGTGTCCTGCAAGCGGGAGCTGGTCACCACGGTGCAGACCGATGTCTGTGGTGATTTTTGCTTCTGGATCCCGGCCTTCGAGATCGAGTGGATCCTGCGCTGGCGCGAGGAGCGCATTTGCTTCCCGGAAGTCTTCACCAGGCCGACGGTTGCCGACCTGGTGACCGCGCCATCGGCACAGGCGACCGCGCCGCAGCCGGCAGCCCACGTCGAGCGGTTGCGGGTCGGCGGTGACCTCGAAGCGGCACTAGGCGCACGGGCCGGGGCCGTGCTCAGCGCCGCCCGCAGTTCCGGCGGGTTCGGCGACGATGTGACGCAGCTCGCCAGCCTGCTGCGAGCGCCAGCCTTCGCCCGGCAGGTCACCCCGCCGCTTGCGGCACGCGCCGGAGGCGAGGCCGCCGATTCCGGGATGCCGGCCCAGATCGACCCTGGTCGGTACTACGGTCCTTTCTGGCGCTGCATCGATGTCTTCGTACCCGAGTGGTATGAGTTCATCGCGGTGCCTGACGTGAGCATCGTCGTCACCCAGGCCCTTTCCGGCGGCACCCAGACGATCTACGACGGCGCCTTCGACATCGCGTGGGGAGACAACCCGATTCCGCCGGTCATCGTGCAGGCATCGCCGATCGCGATCGCCTCTCCCGCCCCGTGCACGCCACCGCAGGTTAACCCCGACCAACTCGGCTTCCAGTATGTCGGCCTGCTGCCGGTCTCTGAGCCCTACTCAGGCGGCGGTACCTTCAGCGGTGCCACCGGGTTCGCGACGAGAGTCAGCCAGCCTCGGCCGGTAGTCCCGCCGTCTGGCGGCTGCACCTGCGATCAGAGCGACCTCGCTGTCCCGCCGGCCTGCCCGGCGACCGCCACCTTCTACGGTGAGCTGTACCTGTACGGCGGCGTGGCCTACCCGGCTGCGGCCTACTACCGCATCATGTCGCAGTACGCTCCAGGCTCAGGCATCCCGACTCCGGCTCCGGCGTCGTTCAGCTCGCCGGCTCCGATACTGGATACCTGGACCGTGCCGCGGCCGTTCCCTTCGCCGCCAGTGGTGATCCAGCCGGTCAATCCGAGCGGCTGGTACGCGATCTCAGAGCTGTCCGCCGAGTCAGGCCCGTACACGAACATGCTGATGGACTGGAGCGACGCCAAGGCCGACGGTGTCTACCTGCTGACCCTCGAACTAGCCGACGCGTCGCTGAACCCGATCCCGCTGTCTCCGGCCCGGACCCTGCTGCTCGTGGTCGACGGCAGTGCCCCGCATCCGACACCGTTCAACGTGAGCTGGCAGCCAACCACCGGCGTGGGCGGTCCGATCGACCCGACGGCATGGATGACGGCCTACCCGCCAGCATCGGGGTGCGCGCTGATCGACACCTCGGGAAGCGCCATCGCGCTGCGGTTCACCGCCGCCGTGAGCTCAGCGCACCTGCGCCAGGCTCTGGTCAGCGTCGGCGGCTGCGGTGGCATCAGCCCGGTCCCGGCCACGACGAACCCGCCTGATTCGCAGTGGTACACCGCAAGCGGGGATCCGTCGGCGACGTCGTTCAGCTTCAGCGGCGTGTATTACCTCCCTGCAGGCGCTCCGGCTGGTTGCTATAGCTTCGAGCTCTACGCGGACACCAGGGCCTTCAATTCGGCAGGCGGCGCCACATCCGACCCGGTGCATACGGGCTGGTGTGGTGACGAGCCAGGACCCCCATATACAAATCCGCTCATCACCGTGGCGATCATCTGATCCGGCAAAACGCGCGAAGCGGTCCAGCCCGTGCCAGTGCACGGCTGGACCGCTCGGGCAACGAGTTCGACGTCGCGTAGAAGAGCCGCTTAAGAAAGCTAGGACTGCCACCGCCTGGTCAGCACCCGCAGTGCGAGTCTCGGCCGCAGCATCGTCTGGGGGCGCTCAAGCAGCCCGACGACCCGGAGGAACGCCGCGGCGGCGTCCGGATCCCGCTCCCCGAGCTCGTGCAGCCGGGGCAGGTAGGCGTTCACGATCCGGACGAGGGGCGTGCGCTTCCCGGTCACGCCCGGGAAGCCCAGGTCGTTGCTGGTCGAGATGGTCCAGGGGTCATCGACCGCCTTGGCCATCGCCTGGAAGTGCCGGCGCCAGGTCAGCGGCTGCCCGTCGGCCAGTAGCCCGCGCAGCGCGATCGCCTGGAGCGCGGCAGACGTCATGCCCTGGCCGTAGATCGGGTTGAAGGCGCACACCGCGTCGCCGAGAACGAGGAAGCCCTCGGGGAAGTCCCGCATCCGCTCGTAGCGCTGCCGGACGTTCGCCGGATAGCGGAACGCGACCGGGTCGTCGAGGGGCTCGCCGGCCCTGATGGCTTCGGGGATGTCCGGGAACCGCAGGCTCGCGACGAACTCGCCGAAGCCTTTCGGATCGGTCGGCGGGTGGTCGCCGAGCAGCCCGGCGGCGGTCAGCAGGAACCGGTCACCGGTCTTCTCCAGGCCGGCGGCACGCGGATGCTCCGGGGTCCAGAAGTTCATGATCAGCTGGTCCGTGCCCAGTACATCTGGCGGCAGCCGGTAGCTCCGCGTCGCGTAGGCGACGTCGACGGTCACCTTCTCCGCGACAGGCCGGGCGTAGCCCAGTTCCTCAAGCCACGCCGGCGCCCGTGAGGCGCGGCCGGTGGTATCCACGATCAGGCCGGCGTCGATGACATCCTCGGCTCCGCCGTCGGAACGGACCCGGACCCCGGTCACCCGCCGCTTGTTTCCCGCGGCCACCGGCCCGATGATGTCGCGGCCCTCGAGGAAGGTCACGCCGCTGAGGCCCTTTACCATCGACCGGACGTGCGCCTCGAGCACCGGCCGGGTAGCGAACAGGACGGGCTGGCCGATGTCGGCCTGGGCGAGGCGATGCCCGGACAGGAACCACCGGATGTTGCCGAGCAGGTCCCCGACCGGGGCACCGGCCTCGGCGACCTGCTTGGTCAGGCCGGGGAACAGGTCGTCGAGAATCTGCCCGCCGCGGCAGAGCAGCGCGTGCAGGTGCCGCCCCTGCGGAACGCCGCGCCGCTGACCGGCCTCGGCGGGAAGCACGTCGCGCTCGATGACGGTGACCTCGCGGAACGACTCGCTCAGCACCCGAGCGGTCAGCAGGCCCGCCATGCTCGCGCCCAGGACGACAGCGTGTTCTCCCTGAGCGCGCGCCATGTCAGACTCCTCCGAAGCAGCGTCAGATACCTTCGAGTCTCGCTAAGCGAGACGGCGCGCGGCAACCTATGGCTTGCTGACTTGTGAATCGGCCAGCAGTTTCAGGCAGGTAAGAGGTCATCACCGGATCGTGGTGATTCGCCGCATCAGGACAACGCGGGACGGGATGGGATCGCGGCGACACCCGACGTCAACGGGTGGGCGATGGCCGACCGGGGTGCTATCGGAGCTCGCCGGCCAGCGCGGCCGCCTGAGGGTCTCGGGGGCGAATCACCTGGATCAGGCGAGGACCGCTGACCTGCCTGGTCACAAGACTGCAAAGGCGATCTCGGCGTCAAACGCCGACGCGGAGTCCAATAAGGCGTGTTAGCAAGGGAGCGGAGTGTGATCGTCATGGCTGAAGCCACGGTTGCCGGTGGCGGCCTGGACCGACGGCGCTGGCTGCTGCTTTGGGTGATCGGCCTAGCGCAGCTGATGGTGGTGCTGGACCTGACGGTGATGAATATCGCGTTGCCGTCGGCACAGCATGCGCTGCATTTCTCGACGGTGGACCGGCAGTGGGTGCTCACCGCGTACACGCTGTCGTTCGGTAGCTTGCTGCTGCTCGGCGGCAAGCTGTCTGACCTGCTGGGCCGGAGAGTCACGTTCCTGACCGGACTGACAGGCTTCGCCGGGGTCTCGGCCATCGGCGGCGCCTCGGTCAACTTCACCATGCTGATCACCGCGCGGGCCTGCCAGGGCGCGTTCGCCGCGATCCTGGTGCCCTCGGCGCTGTCGCTGCTGACCACCACCTTCACCGAGCCAAAGGAGCGCAACACGGCGTTCGGCGTGTTCGGCGCGATCGCCGGGGCCGGCGGCGCGGTGGGCCTGCTGCTCGGCGGCTCGCTCACCGAGTACCTGTGGATTGACATGGGCAAGACCGCCCGGGGCGCCGTTAGCGATGTCAGCGAGCGGCGGCGGCTGCTCCGGGAGCTGGCATCGGCGCAGCCGCTGCCCGCCTACTGATTCAGCGAGTCAAGGGGAGAGGGATCATGGTAAAGGCAGTCAGGTACGACGAGTTCGGCGGGATCGACGTGCTGCGGGTCGACGAGGTGGAACGCCCGGTGCCCGGGGACGGGCAGGTCCTCGTACGAGTGAAGGCGGCTGGCATCAATCCCAGTGAGGCGGTCATCCGCACGGGGGCGGTGGCGGAGCTGTTCCCGTCGACGTTCCCGTCCGGGCAGGGCAGCGACCTCGCCGGGGTCGTCGAGGAGGTCGGCGCCGGGGTCGGCGGATTCTCGCCCGGCGATGAGGTGATCGGGTTCACGAACGGCCGGGCCTCCCAGGCCGAGCTGGTCCTGGTCGAGGCCGGCGACCTCACGCGCAAACCGGAGAAGGTCTCATGGGAGGTGGCCGGCGGCCTGTTTGTCGCGGGCGCGACCGCGTGGGGGGCGGTACACGCCGTCCAGCCCAAGGAGGGCGAGACCGTTGTCATCTCCGGAGCCGCCGGAGGGGTCGGCTCGCTCGCCGTCCAACTCGCCCGCCGTACCGGGGCTACGGTCATCGGCTTGGCGAGCGAGAGCAACCACGAGTGGCTGAAGAGCCACGGCGTGATCCCGGTCGCGTACGGTGACGGGGTCGCCGACCGGATCAGGGCCGTCGCGCCCAGCGGCGTGGACGCCTTCATCGACACCTACGGCAACGGGTACGTCGAGCTAGCCCTCGCCCTCGGCGTCGCGGCCGGGCGGATCGACACCATCGTCGATTTCGCGGCCGCCGCGAAGCACGGGGTGAAGACTGACGGGGGGACAGCGGCCGGGCCGGGCGCCAAGGTGCTCGCCGAGCTGGCCGGCCTGATCGCCGATGGGCACCTCGAGGTGCCGATCGCGAACGTCTACCCGCTGTCGCAGGTCCGCGAGGCCTACACCGAGCTCGAGCGCCGCCACACCCGCGGCAAGATCGTCCTCAGGCCCTAGCCCCGCTAGGGTGCCAGGACTGCGTGACCGACGTCAGGGGGGTCAGACATAGATATCAAGGCAGGCCTATGACGCTGGCTCCGGCAACTCCCCGGCTGATCGACCGGGCCGATCTTGTCGCTGCCCTGGATCGCGCGGCGGCGCGGAAGGTGACGATCATTTCCGCTCCGGCCGGCAGCGGGAAGACGTCGCTGCTACGCGTCTGGGCCGGCCGTCCGGGGCAGCCGCGCCGGCTCGCCCTCGTGCAGGTGCAACGCGACCAGCAAGACGCCCAGCAGTTCTGGCTTGCCCTGCTCGACGCGATCCGACAGGCCACCGGTGCAGACAGCGGCGCGGAACCGCCGGCAGCGACGCCTGACTTCAACGCGCCCGCGATGGCCAACCGGGTGCTGTCGGAGCTCGCCGATGCTCGTAGCAGCGTCACGCTGGTTATTGATGATCTCCACGAGCTGGCCTCGCCGGACGCGCTCCCTCAGCTCACCCGGCTCCTGACGAACCTTCCCCCGCAGGTGCATGCGATCCTGACCACGCGTCACGATGTGCGGCTGGGCCTGCATCAGCTGCGCCTGGCCGGCGAGCTGGCTGAGATCCGCGCGGCGGACCTGCGCTTTTCCGAGCGCGAGACCCGCGAGCTTCTCGACGCCTCGGGCATCGCGCTGTCCGCGGCCGGGGCGGCGCTGCTGTACCAGCGGACCGAGGGGTGGGCCGCGGGCCTGCGGCTCGCGGCGATCTCCCTGGCCGGTCACCCGGACCCGGAGCGGTTCGTCACCGAGTTCTCCGGCAGCGAGCGCACGGTCGCCGAGTACTTGCTCGCCGAGATGCTCGACCGCCAGCCGCCCGACGTCCAGGATCTGCTCCTGCGTACCTCCCCGCTCGATCGGGTCAACGGCGAGCTAGCCGACCTGCTGACCAGCCGTCCGGGCTCGGAACAGATCCTGCTGGATCTCGAGGACGCGAACGCGTTCGTCGAATCGTTGGACCCCGGGCGCGCGTGGTTCCGCTACCACCACCTGTTCGCGGATCTGCTCCGGCTGGAGCTGCGCCGCACGCTGCCCGCGGAAATACCCGCGCTGCACCGGCGCGCCGCCGGATGGTTCACCTTGCAGGGCCATGTGGCCGAGGCCATCCGGCACACCCAGGCGGCCGGCGACTGGCCGGAGGCGGCCCAGCTGCTCGCCGACCATTCGTTCAGCCTGACCCTCGACGGGCAGGCGCAGACCATGCAGGCGCTGCTGCGCACCTTCCCGCCCGGCGCAGATCACCCCGAGCTGGCCCTGGTGCGCGCGATGGGTGACCTCGCCCAGGGGCGCCTGGACCAGGCGGCCGCCTACCTGGCGGTCGCCGAGACGCACGCCGAGACGACGCCGCCTGGTCGCCAGCGCCGCCTCCAGGTAGCGATCGCGTCGCTGAAGCTGTCGCTGGCCAGGCGGCGCGGCCACCTGGCCAGCGTCATCGAGCAGGTCAGATTCCTGGCCTCCCCGGTGACCGGGCCATCCGATGAGGACATCGCCTTGGGCAGCGACCTGCGGGCAGTGGCGCTGATGAACCTGGGGACCGCCGAGGCGTGGTCGCTGGGGCTACCAGACGCTGAACGCCACCTCCGGGAGGGCGCCGTCCTGGCCCGGGAGATCGGCCGTCCGTACCTGGAAGCCGGCTGCCTCGCGCAGCTCGGTTTCGCATCTATCTTCCATGGTGCTGCCATGCCGAAGATCCACCCGTTCGCCACGACTCAGGCGCGCTGCCGCGAGGCGATCGCGCTCGCCGAACGGTACGGCTGGGGCGCGGAGCCGGTGATCGCACCCGCGCTGATGACGCTGGCCGGCACGATGGTGTTTCTGGGTGAGTTCGACGAGGGCGAACGGTGGTTGCGGCGCACCGAACGGGCCCTGCAAACAGACACCGGGCCGGACATCAGGCTGCTCCTGCACCAAACGGCCGGGATGCTGCACGCCGGCCGCGGCCGCCGCCACGAGGCGCTGCAGGAGTTCAGCGCGGCCGACTACCTGGGATCGCAGCTGGAGGGATCACAGGCGCTGGCGAGCCAGGTGACCGGCTGGATGCTGGCCACCCAGGCCCGCCTCGGGCTGACCGGCGAGGCCCGCGCGTTGCTCGCGGCGCTCGATGATGAGCGGGCCGGCTCCGGTGAGATCCGTAATGCCCGCGCGGTGATCTGCCTCGCGGAAGGTGATCCGGCCGGGGCCCTGGGCGCGGTGCGGGATGTGCTGGACGGCACGGCACCAGTCCTCGGTTACGTCACGGTCGTTGAGGCGGACCTGCTGGCCGGACTCGCCTATCGTGAACTCGGTGACCAGCGTGCGGCCAGCCAGGCGGCTGAACGGGCGCTGGCCCTGGCGGAGTCTGACCGGCTGGTCCTGCCGTTCGCGATGACCGGCTCAGCAGAGCTGCTCGAGGCGCTGCCCCGGCATCAGACGGCCCACGCTGCGCTGCTCGCCGACATCCTCGACGTCCTGCACGGCTCATCCCCGGGGGCCAAAGAGCAGTCCCCATTGCCGCCGGCGGAGGAGCTCAGCCCGGGCGAGCTCAGGGTGCTGCGATATCTGCCGACCAACCTGTCCCGGCCCGAGATCGCCGGCGAGCTGTCGGTCTCGCCGAACACCGTCAACGCTCACATCCGCAGCATCTACGCCAAGCTTCAGGTCCGTGACCGGTCCTCGGCCGTGCGGCGGGCACAGGCCCTGCGGCTGCTGGCCGCCGGCCGGACGCGGTAGCCCGGCGGTAACCGGATAGGCCGGGATTCTGACCCAATTAACTACGCGTGGTCCGACGGGTATCTCGGCGCGCTAACAGGTGTTTACGCCGCTGCGTATATGTGCCCAGAAGAGTAATGGTGCCCCGATTTGCCCGGTATATCAAATTCACGCTCTCTCCTCCCAGCGGACCGGGCCGGACGGCTGTGCATGACCACCCCCGGATGCCTGCAACTGGAACGCACCTGAAGGGCGAATCCAGCTGCCACGGTGCCCCACGAGATTGGAGACATCGAAGCAGCGGCCCTTTAGGAGCAGGCAGATGAGCGTCACCACAGCACCGATACCCTCCACTCTCTCGGCAGACAGCAAGCCCAGCCAGGTACGGAGCCCGCGGCGCTGGTACCTCCGGGCGCTATCCAGGACCGTGGTCATCCTGATCTCGCTCGTGGCCGTGCTGACGATCGTCATCGCCGTCGGATCCCGGACCTCGGCCGACGGCCAGCGAGTGGTCTACGGGCAGCCGGTGATGACGATCATCTCAGGCTCCATGACCCCGACCATCGCCGTCGGCGACATCGTCGTCGACGCCCCGGTGACCGCCGCGCAGGCCAGCCACTTCCATGCCGGCCAGATCATCAGCTTCCGTGCCGCGCCCGGAAGCCTGGAGATCATCACCCACCGCATCGTGGCGGTGCGGGTCCAGGACGGCGCGGTTAGCTACATCACCAAGGGGGACGCGAACAACTCCGCGGACGCGACGCCGCGCCCGGCATCCGATGTTATCGGGCTATATCGCTTTTCCATTCCGCGCGGCGGCTATGTCCTCGTCGCCATGCACACTCCCCGGGTCCTCGTCATGCTTCTCGCGTCGGCTCTGCTCTGGATCGTGGCCGGGGTGTCCTTCTGGATCGCCGCCCGGCCGGAAATTTCCTAAAAAAAGCATTCCTGTTAAGATTGTTTTAGCTGGTCGGTTCATTTCAATCCGATATCAGCAAAAAATATGACCTAACGGGGGCCAAGAATGAAGATGTCAAGGAAGAAGAAGAAGTGGCTGGCCATTATCGTGGGCTCCGTGGCGACCGCCGGAGCCGCGGCGACGCTGGCGGGGGGCGTCACCTTCGGGCTTTTCAGCGCCAGCGGAGCCGGTGGCGCGAACACCTTCACCGGCGGGACGGTTACGGTCGCGGCCGGCACTCCCGTGTCCGTGATCTGCACCATCACGAACATGGTGCCCGGCGACTCGTCGGCAGGCGCCCCGATCGGCAGCAAGGCTGCCACCGCGTGCACCTACAACATGAAGTACACCGGCAGCGCCACCGCGTACCTGGCCGTCGACGTGGCGGTCAGCAACGGCACGACACCTCTCTACGACGGCACCGCCACCGGCCTTCAGCTCTACCTGAAGGACGGGGTGCCCTCCACCTACCTCACCAGCACCGCACCCACCGCAGGCACCACCTTCACCGCGCAGGGCGGCACCGCGACGTCGCTGCCGGTAGGAACAACGTCGAACCTGCTGGTGAGCACCACGCCGGCGGCAGCAAATACCGCGGTCAGCTTCACCCTCAACTACGCCGTTCCGATCTTGAGCGGCAACACCTACCAGGGTGGCAGCGCCACGGTGACGCTGACCTTCCACGCCGTGCAGGCCGGCAACAACCCGCTGCCGGGTGCCTGCCTGGCCGGGCAGCAGTGCAACGCCACCACCACGTTCCTCTGGAGCTGAGCTAACGGCCGGGGAGGGAAGCGGGTGCCGGCCCCTTCCCGCCCCGCCCGCACCGTAGGTCCCGAGGGGAGCGACGTGTCGCGCATACGCCAGGTTGGCGCGCAGCTGGTCAGGCGGCCCCGGCTGCTGGCCGTGACCGGCCTGGCGGTGTCGGCTGCCGCTGCGTCTCTCATCCTGACCGGCGCTACGTTCGGGCTGCTCAGCACGTCGACGAGCAGCGCCAGCAACTCGCTCGCCGCGGGCACCGTGACGCTCACCGACAGCGCCGTCGCGAACTGCCCGATAAGCAATCTTCTTCCGAACGGCACCGCCACCGCCTGCACGTTCACGGCCACGTACGCAGGGTCGGCCGCTGCGTACCTGGCCGTCAACGTGCTCATCGAGACGCAGGCGGGCGGCGGCGGGACAAGGCTCTACAACCCGGGTGACTCCGCCAACGACCTGCAGGTCACGATCACGTCATCGAACCCCACGGTTACCTACGGCGTGCCCACG
>Ga0302177_10003375_pt1 | contig 11160 bp, 12 predicted proteins | sample I_Palsa_E1_2_FD_198780 | JGI IMG/M metagenome (GOLD analysis project Ga0302177, IMG submission 198780) | Peat permafrost microbial communities from Stordalen Mire near Abisko, Sweden - I_Palsa_E1_2 | ecosystem: Environmental > Terrestrial > Soil > Palsa > Peat permafrost | place: Sweden... | reverse complement strand
CTCGTTCATTGGGGAGTACCCCGAGGATATCGCCGATGACCGCCATGGGTAGCGGAGCCGCGATGTCCCAGACGAAGTCGCACTCGCCCCGTTCGCATACCGCATCGATCAGCGCATCGCACAGCGTCGCGATCGATGATTCCCTGTCCTTCACGCGCTTACGGGTGAAGCCTACGTTGACGAGCTTGCGCCGCAACAGATGTCCCGGGTCGTCCATGGCGATCATCATCGGCGGCGCGTCCTGGTCCGGTCGGATGCCGCCGGCGTTGGAGAACAGTTCGGGCGACCGCTCGGCGTCGATGACCGCCTGGTAGGTCGCCGCGCCGGCCAAACCGTTGCGATCCCGAAAGACCGGCTCGTTGGCTCGCATCCACTTGTAGACCGACCTCGAGTCAGCTGCGTAGAAAGCGCCGTCGGTCAGATCGACGTCAGGCCGCCCTTCTTTCGCGGGATCGATAGTCGATTGCACGAATGTGTTCACCTTCGCTCTACCTGTCGGCGTCGGTGTAACAGATGACACCCCGAATATTGCGCCCCTCCAACATATCTGAGTAACCCTCGTTGATCTGTTCGAGGCGGTAGCGGCGGGTAACCATGTCGTCAAGGTTGAGCCTGCCGGACTGGTACATCGACAGGAGCAACGGGATGTCGTGCTGGGGGTTGCCGCCGCCGAAAATGGTTCCTTGCAATCTTTTCTGCAGCAACGCGAACAGCGACAGGTTCAACGTCGCGTCTGTCTCAACCACGCTGCCCATCGCCGTGATGACGCACGTTCCGCCCTTGGCTGTGACGGAGACGTACTTATCGAGGTCCGCGCCGTCGGTCCTACCGACAGTGACGATCACCTTGCGAGCCATTCGGCCGGCAGTGATCTCTGCGACCGCCATCAGTGCGGTGTCGATGTCAGGATAAGCGTGTGTGGCACCGAATTTGAGTGCCTGGTCGCGCTTCCATTCGACAGGGTCGACGGCAAAGATCCGATGCGCACCGCAATGGACCGCGCCGAGCACAGCTGCTGTACCCACGCCGCCTATGCCGACGACGACAACATCGTCACCGGGTCGAACCTCAGCCGCTCGCGTCGCCGATCCGAATCCCGTTGTCACACCACAGCTGACGAGCGCCGCGATCTCAAAAGGTATCGCGGGGTCGATCTTCACTAGTGAAGTCTGATGGACCACGACATACGGCGCGAAGGTACCCAGCAACGCATACGGGTAGACATTCTGGCCTTTGGCCTGGACTCGAAAGGTGCCGTCGGAGACGGCTGTTCCCGCCATCAGGCCCATCCCGAGGTCGCACAGATTGGTCTCGCCCGCGCGGCAGGAGGGGCACTTGCCACACGACGGTATGAACGACGCTGCGACGTGGTCACCCACGGCAAGTCCTTCGACACCTTCGCCTACCTCGACGACGATGCCGGCGCCTTCGTGGCCACCGAGCATGGGGAACGATGCCATCGGGATGTCGCCGTTCACCACGTGATGATCGGAATGACACAGCCCCGCGGCTTCCAGCTGGACCTTGACCTCGCCCTTCCGGGGCTCGCCAATATCGATTTCCTCGACCGACCATGGCTGATTGAAGTCCCAGACGAGAGCTCCCTTGGTTATCACTGAGTGGCTTCGCTCAACGCAGTCAAGGTGATCTCCCACTGTTCCTGTGGAACTTACAGTTGTGACAACAGTACAGCAGGTCAACGTAAATTGACCGAGTAAATGCTGTGCTCATAAGCCCAGATTCATTTGAAAGCAACCCAGTCCATTGCGAGCTCTCGCCGCCGGCGAGGTAGACGCCAAGATGAGTATTGAAGCCCCTGTCAGGATTGAACCGACGACCGCTCGCTTACCAGGCGAGTGCTCTACCACGCCGCCTCAGGTGGACCACTTCATGGAAGACGCCCTCACGGTCTACTGCCGGGGACTCGTCGGACTCGTCGGACTCGTCGGACTCGTTGAGGTCGCAGGGCTCGTTGGACTCGTAGGACTCGTAGGACTTGTAGGAGTCGCAGGGCTCGTTGGGGTCGTAGGACTCGTGGGTGTGGGACTCGCAAGGCCTGGCCCTTCGCCACACCAGTCGGCCACATCTTTCGGGTACTGATCGAGCGGTGGAGGGCAACGCTGCCCAGGCGGGAAGTTGCCGCCGGCGTTGAGCAGATCGCAAGGGACGTAGACCTGCTTGCCTTTTTGGGTGTTGGTCAAACACTTCACCGGCGGCTCGGCATGAGCCTCGACGGGGACGATGATCGCCACCGCCAAAGCGACGAGCACCCACACAACACGGCGATAGATCATGAGCACTCCTTCATGCAGAGCCCCCTGTCAGGATTGAACTGACGACCGCTCGCTTACCAGGCGAGCAGAAAGAGTCTATAGCCGTTCACAGCCGTTCACAGCCGTCTGTAGCCGTCTGTAGCCGTCTGCAGGTGTCAGCCGGAAGCACCGCTGACCTGCACAAACAGCACGTGCGCGTCTATCGCCGTCTGTAGCCGTTCGCACGGGTGTGAGCTGCGAGTTCCGTGCGGGTTGTGTCATCGTTGAAGATCGCCGCGGCGACATTGCAGCGCGTTGTTACGACCCAATAGCTAGCGCAGCGCGCGGTGGATGCCGACCATGACGGACGCCATCGTTGACCGCTCAGAGAGACAGCACACGTTTGCCGCTTCTCGTTTGGCGCCGCCCCATGTAGCGGGCCAGCGGCGCGGGTATCCGCGTGTGGAGACCCAGGAACCGCATGGAGATGAGCTCGGTGATAATCCCGAATTCCTCGCGCGTGTCCAGATAGGAGAAATCTGCCGTTCCCGGTCCGGAATGGATGCGTCCGCGCACCAGCAGCGGCACCCCCTGGCTGGTGAGGCGGGCGGTCTGCAGGTCCAAGTCGTGCACTAGGAAGCCGAAGTGATGCAGGAAGATTTCACCGTCGGGATTTAGATCACGCGCGTAAAAATCGGTGCCCTGGCGCGGCTCGATCAGCTCCAGCTCGTAGCCCTGGTGGTAGGTCAACCCGATCCGGCCGCTGACGTGTAGTTCCTTGCCGTTCTCGATCCACAGCGCCGGCTCGCCGTCGAGCATGAAAGACGGATCCAGCCCCCAGTCCCGCACCATCGCCTCGTCCGCCGCCACCGCGTCAGGCACCACCAGCCCGAGCTGGTAAACGCCGGGCAAGTCGCATCGTCTGCAGATAGGCTCGGCCACCTTGTTCACCGCAGCGGTGAAATTCCCCGTCGTTATGAATTCCCTGAGCAAAGTCATCTTCTGCTCGTTTCCTCTGGTCGATTCTCCGGGATCTCCTCTGACGAACGTAGTTTCATGGTGAGTTGTGTCGCGCTCATGTCATTGAGAGGCCAGTCGAACCTACGTTCGGTACAGATTACGCGTATCCATGCAGGTGCAGCAGGTTTTGCTGGAGCCTCCTGTCAGGATTGAACTGACGACCGCTCGCTTACAAGGCGAGTGCTCTACCACTGAGCTAAGGAGGCCGGTTTTAACCGGTGACAGCCTAACGGCTCAGTCGTCGTGGTCCGAGCTCTCGTGGTCGATGATCCGCTGCGACCGCACGGTCCGCGTCGACGAGCGCCGTGACGGCCGGCGCCCGGGCAGCGGAATGCGGTCGGCGATGCTGCTCAGCGGGTTGACCACCATGGTCAGCGACATGACCGCGTCCTGCAGCGTCGAGATGGCCGGCTCCAACGCCTCCATCCCGGGCGCGAGCCGGCTCAAGGTGTCGGCGACGCCGGCCAGCTGCTCGAGCGGCCCGTTGCGGGCGGTCAGTGTGTCGATCAGACCGCCTTCGGAAAGAAGCCGATCCGCCAGCCCGTCTTCGGCGAGCACTCGGTCGATCAGCCCGTCGTCGGCGGTCAGTTGGTCCACCAGCCCGCCGGGCTTCAGCGCGCGCTCGAGCCCGCCTCCCTCAGCGGTCAGCCGGTCGAGCAGGCCGCCCTCTGCGGTGAGCATGTCGACGACTCCGCCCGGACGCAGCAACCGATCGACCGGCCCGTTGCTGGCAATGGCGCGCCCGAGCGGCGCGTCGTCGTCTAGTAGCCGGGCCAGCCGGTTGGCCCGGGTAATCGCATCGTCGATGCCCAGCATGTGCGCGACCGCGTTGGATCCGCTCGTTGTGCCCGTCTCGCCCAGGGTTCGGTGTGCCATCCCAAGCGCGGACGTCGCAAGGCCCACACCCGCATCGGCGGCAGCGAGTCCGACTCGCACCGGCGCGGTGGCGAGGCTCACCAGGCCCTTGCCGAGATTCATCCCTTGAGTCTATTCAGGCCGCGCCATATCCCGTGGTCATTGGCTTGGATCGGCCTGGCACCGAACTCTCAGGCCCACCACAGCCAGCTTGCAGGGTTCTTTTAGCTAAGTGCGAGGGAATTGACTACATGTCAGCAGCAATGCAAGAAGCAGCACCAGAGGCACGGGTTCTCGTCGTCGACGACGAAGACACCATTGTCGAACTGCTGTCGGTCAGCCTCAAATTTCAGGGCTTCGAGGTCTACACCGCGACTAATGGCGCATCGGCGCTCGATCTGGCCCGCGAAGTCAAGCCGGACGCGGTGATCCTCGACGTGATGATGCCAGGCATGGACGGTTTCGGGGTGCTGCGGCGACTGCGCGCCGATGGCATCGACGCGCCCGCGTTATTCCTCACCGCCCGCGACTCGTTGCAGGACAAGATCGCCGGGCTGACCCTCGGCGGCGACGACTACGTCACCAAGCCGTTCAGCCTGGAAGAGGTCGTCGCCCGGCTGCGAGTCATCTTGCGCCGCACCGGAAAAGGCATCACCGAAAACAACAAGGCACGACTGACCTTCGCCGACATCGAAATCGACGAGGACACCCACGAAGTGTGGAAGGCCGGCGAGCCAGTCTCGTTGTCGCCCACCGAGTTCACCCTGCTGCGCTATTTCGTGATCAACGCGGGCACCGTGTTGAGCAAACCGAAGATCCTGGACCACGTGTGGCGCTACGACTTTGGCGGCGATGTCAACGTGGTCGAGTCCTATGTGTCCTATCTGCGTCGCAAGGTCGACACCGGTGAAAAGCGTCTACTTCATACGCTGCGTGGAGTCGGCTATGTGCTGCGGGAGCCTCGCTAACCGCCGATGGCGCGCCAATTCCGGATCGAACTGCCGCTGCGCGTCGCGCTCGTTGCCGCCACTCTGCTGCTGGTCGCGTGCGGCCTGACAGCGTCGGGCATCGCGGTGACCTCGATCCTGCGCCAACACCTGATCCAGCGGGCCGACCAGACGCTGGAGGAGGCATCGCGTGGCTGGGCGCAGGCCCCGAAGGGCGCGCTGAAGGTGCCACACGGGGCCAACCTTGACCGGCCGCCGTCGAATTTCTATGTGCGCAGCGTGACCTCGGACGGGCGGGGCCGGACCGTCATCAACGATCGGCACGCCGACCCCGTTCTGCCGGCCAACAACGATGTCGGGCCCGAGCCGATGACTGTCGGATCGGTCGACAAGTCCGGCGTTCAATGGCGGGTTGTGTCGGTGCACGGTCCTAATCGACTGGTCACCGTCGGCTATGACCTGTCCGAGATCCAGCACACTGTCCGTTCGCTGGCCTGGTTGCAACTCGGCATCGGAGTGGCCGTCCTGTTGGTCATCGGCGTGGCTGGGTCGTGGGTGGTAAAGCGAAGTCTGCGCCCGTTGACGGAGGTCGAGCAGACCGCCGCCGCGATTGCCGCCGGGCAGCTGGATCGCCGTATCCCCGAACGTGATTCGCGAACCGAGGTCGGCCGCCTTTCCGCGGCGCTCAACGGCATGCTTGCTCAGATTCAGCAGGCGTTGGCGTCATCGGAAGCCTCAGCGCAAAAGGCCCTTATCTCCGAGAACCGGATGCGTCGCTTCATCACCGACGCCAGCCACGAACTGCGGACACCGTTGACCACCATGCGCGGCTTCGCCGAGTTGTACCGGCAGGGCGCCGCACGCGACATGGAGATGGTGATGTCGCGGATCGAAAGCGAGTCCCGCCGGATGGGTCTGCTCATCGACGACCTGCTGCTGCTGGCCCGGCTGGATGCCCAACGCCCGCTCGAGCACAAACTCGTGGATCTGCTGGCGCTGGCCACCGACGCCGTACACGACGCGCGGGCGGTGTCGCCCAATCGAACGATCACCATCGAGGTGGTGGACGGTCCCGGTACCCCCGAGGTGCTCGGCGACGAGGCCCGGCTGCGTCAGGTTCTCGGCAACTTGATGACCAACGCCCTGCAGCACACCCCGGAAACCGCGGACATCATCGTGCGCGTCGGCACCAACGCTGAAGACGCGATTCTGGAGGTCGTCGACGAAGGTCCCGGCATGAGTCGGGAAGACGCACTGCGGGTGTTCGAGCGGTTCTATCGCACCGACTCGTCGCGCGCGCGTAGCAGCGGCGGTAGCGGTCTTGGGTTGTCGATCGTGGACTCACTGGTCCACGCCCATGACGGAACCGTGAACGTCACCACGGCGCTCGGGCAAGGGTGCCGCTTCTACGTCAGCCTGCCGCGTGTCGCCGACGTACCCACACGGGCAGGATCGGCCAGGCGTTAGCTCAAATCGGCAAGTGCCGCTTTGATTTTGGCCTGCGCCTCGTCGAGGGATTCCGCAGAGGGGTTGCGATCGATGTTGGCGAAGCCGAAATCGCTGAGGCTGCGCGTCGGGAAGACGTGGACGTGCAGGTGCGGCACCTCGAGCCCGGCGATGATCACCCCGGCGCGGTCGGCATCGAACGCCCGGCAGACGGCCTTGCCGACCAGTTGGGATACGGACATGATCCGAGCGAACACCGCTGGGTCGATGTTCTGCCATTGATCGATCTCGGCTCGCGGCACCACCAGCGTGTGTCCTTGGGTCATCGGCTCGATGGTCAAGAAGGCAACGACCTCGTCGTCCTCGTAGACGAACCGGCCCGGCAGTTCGCCGTTGATGATCTTGGTGAAGATAGTGGCCATCGCTTCAGCATATGTCGCGCTGCGAACGTCTAGGCAGCGCCGCCGTCGAGTAGCGCGGAAATCTCGTTCACCGACCACGGCGGTGCATCGTGATGGTCGCGGTAGCCGATCAGGTCCGGCGTCGGCTTAGGGAATCGGCCCACGAAACCGCCTGAGGCAGCGAAGATTTCACCGGTGAGATGGTTGGCGAGATCGCTGGCCAGATAGACGTAGGTCGGTGCGGCGTAGTCCGGTCCCGCGACGTCCAGTGAACCCCGCATGGAGACTTCGTCGAGCAATCCTCGCCGGTGCAGGTCGGTGATGTGGCCGACGTAGTCCGGCCCGGTGGACAACCGCGTCTTGGCGCCGGGACACACCACATTAGCCCGTACGCCATGCTCTTTCAGTTCGGCGGCGATCGCCAGCGTGAGGCTGTTGACGGCGCCCTTGCCGGCCGGATAGCCGGTGCCGCCGTAATCGCCGAGGAACGCGAACGAGCCGCTGTTGACGATGCTGCCGCCGCCCTGCGCGACCATCTTGGGTGCGGCGGCCCGGCAGGTCGCGAACACCGTGCCCAGATGCGCGTCGAGCAACTCGTCGAACTGCGCCGAGCTGATATCGAGGATGGACGAGCCCGGCGGTTCGGCGATGCCGGCGCAGTTGATCAGGACGTGGATGCCGCTGAACTCGTCAATACACCGGTCCACCAACGATTCTGCGATCTGCTGATCCGACGGCGAACCGGGATGGGCGACGGCACGCCCGCCTGCAGCAGTGATGGCTTTCGCGGTGGAGTTGGCAGCGCCGGCGTCTCGGCCGTTGACCACCACACCGGCGCCGTGCTGCGCCAACAACGCCGCGACAGCCGCGCCGACGCCCCGTGACCCGCCGACCACGACCGCGCCGCGGCCGGCGAGCAGCGAGGTCACTCCTCGTTGCCGAAGGTCATCATGTCGAGGTTCCAGTAGCCGCGCATGTTCGCGATCAACCCGGCGTCGTTGACGCGGTAGGTAAACACACCCCGCACGCTGCTGGTGATCCCGTTGTCAAACTTGCTGCGCAGCACCAAGATATGCGCGACCTCGTTGGGGTCGCTGGACGGAAACGTCTCCTCGCAGGTGATCTGCAACTGGTTGGCGGCGATGTTGGTGTCGTAGAACTCGGCGACGCCGTCCTTGCCCCGCACGCCGGTGCCTTCGGGGTTGGTGATGGACTTGCCGATCGGATCTTCGACCACAACGTCGTCGGCCATCAGGGCCAACCAGCCCTCCCGGTCGTGGGCCTGGACGCAGCGCCACGACGACTGGGAAGCGGCCAGCGCGGGGGACTTTTCAGCGATTTCGGCCGACATGACGTTTACCGGTCGGCGTCCGTGTAGCGGATGACGCCGCGAATGTTCTTGCCGTCCAACATGTCCTTGTAGCCGTCGTTGATCTGCTCCAGCTTGTACTGGCGGGTGATCATGTCGTCGAGGTTGAGCTTGCCGGCTTTGTACATCGACAGCAATTGGGGGATGTCGAACTGCGGGTTACCGCCACCGAAGATGGTGCCCTGCAAGTTCTTTTGCATCAGGGTCAGCATCGCCAGGTTCAGGGTGACGTTGTTGTCCACCAGGCTGCCGATGGCGGTCAGGACGCAGGTGCCGCCCTTCTGGGTCAGGATCAGGTAGTTGTCGATGTCGGCGCCGTGCAGCTCGCCGACGGTGACGATCACCTTGTGGGCCATCAGGCCGTAGGTCACTTCCATCATTCCGCCCATTGCGGCGAAGATGTCGGGATAGACGTGCGTCGCACCGAACTTCAGGGCCTGGTCACGCTTCCACTCGACCGGGTCGATAGCGAAGATGTAGCGCGCGCCGGCGATGACGGCACCTTGCAGCGCTGCCATACCGACCCCGCCGACGCCGACGATCGCCACGTCTTGACCCGGCCGGATGTCGGCGGTGCGAACCGCTGAGCCGTAGCCGGTGGTGACGCCGCAGCCGACCAGGGCGGCGACCTCGAACGGAACCGAGGGGTCGATCTTCACCACTGAGCTTTTGTGCACAACCATGTACGGCGAGAACGTCCCCAGCAGCGTCATCGGAAAGACGTCCTGGCCGCGGGCCTGGATCCGGAACGTGCCGTCGGATACCGCCGCGCCGTTAAGCAGCCCGGCGCCGAGGTCACACAGGTTGCGCATGCCGGCCTGACAGGTCGGACAGTGGCCGCAGGACGGGATGAACGACAGCACCACATGGTCGCCCGGTGCGATGTCCTCAACGCCCGGGCCGACTTCGGTGACGATGCCCGCGCCCTCGTGGCCGCCGAGAACCGGGAAACCGCCCATCGGGATGCCGCCGGTGACCAGATGGTGGTCGGAGTGGCACATGCCGGCCGCTTCCATCTGGATCTTGACTTCGTCCTTCTGGGGATCGCCGATCTCGATTTCCTCGATCGACCACGGCTGGTTGAACTCCCAGATCAGCGCACCTTTGGTCTTCACCGTGAACCTGCTTTCGTCATTGAACGTCGGTTGAGAACGGCCCGAGCTCCACGCAAGCAACCGCTTGGTTGAGTGTAGGACAGCGGGTGATCCGGGTCACCAGGGTATCCGGATGTGATCACCAGATGGGGACTGGCGCCTGTCCCAGTGGGTAGTAGCCGGGCAGCTTCTCACCGGCCACGCTGCGCGCGATGCGGTTCTGCATCCCGTCGCTGAGGTCGCCGGATTCGATCAGGTTCCCGAACATCTTCGCGACGTGCCCGAAGTCGAAGAAGTCGCGCTGCCACTCGATGAGCGCGTCGTCGTTGAGGCGGAACCAGCTGCCGCCGATGCCGTAGATCTCGTCCTGGCTGCCGTCGGTCTTGTTGACGATCTGCTTCCAGAAGCCCACAATTTCGCCCTGCTTGTCGTCGATCAGGACCTTCTGGTACTCGTACACCCAGTTCTCCAGGCCTTCCATCTCCATGCCCAGCGCGACGTCGCGGATCTCGTCGACCCCGACGCACATCACGTCCTCTTTGGGACCGATGTTCCAGCCGTAGGTCGCCTCGGGAGCGTAGAAGTCTGCCAGCGGTCGCCAGTCGCCCGCCTTTTCGCAGTCCTTGTTGGCCTGCAGCCAGCGGTCGACCCATGCCTCGAGTTGCTCACGCGGGTGTGACGTCATTGTCAGTCTTCTTTCTCTTTGATGAATAGTGCTTGCGTTGGGCACATTTCGACGGCCCGCTCGACCTCGTCGCGGGCCTCCTCGGGCGGCTCGGCGTCGAGGATCTCGACTTTGCCGCGTTTGGGCACCCGGAAGTAGTCCGGCGCCTCCAGCTCGCACATCGCATGCCCTTGGCACAGGTCCAAGTCGGCTTCGACGCGGTAGCCCATCGTCACCTCCCGCTACGCCGGCGGTAACGCGCCTTTGCCGGCCGGGCGAGCTGCACAACCATCTTGGAGTGGTCGTTGTGGTAGCTGTCGGCGGGCTGCGCCATTTCGAACTCATACTCGCGCAACAGAACCGAGAAGATCGCCTTGATTTGCATCTGCGCGAAAGCGGCGCCTACGCACCGGTGCCGACCCGCTCCGAAGGGAATCCAGGTCCACCGGTTGACGATGTCGGCCTGCTCGGGCTTGTTGTAGCGGTCGGGCCTGAACGCATCGGGGTCGGGGAAGTCCTCGGGAATCCGATTGGAGATCGCCGGGGAGGCGGCCACGAAGTCGCCGTCATGGATCGGGAAGCCCGCGACCTCGAACTCTCCCTTGGCGACGCGCATCAAAATAATCAGCGGCGGGTGCAGCCGCAGGGTCTCCTTGACCACGTTGTCCAGCTTTGGAATCTGGCGCAGTGCATGGAAACTCACCTCTTGGCCGTCGGAGTACAGTTCCTCGAGCTCGGTGAGCACCTCGGCGTAGGCCTCGGGGTGGCGAATCAACTCGATCAACGTCCAGGCCGACGTGCCGGAACTGGTGTGGTGCCCTGCGAACATCAGCGAGATGAACATCCCGGTGACCTCGTCGGCGGAGAACCGGGGAACGCCCTCCTCGTCTTTGATCGACACCAGCACGTCGAGCATGTCGCGGTCGGCCTTATCGGTGGGCGGGTTGGCGATCCGCTGGTTCATGATTTCCTGAACCAGCGCAACCAGTTTCACGCGTGCCTCGTCGCGGCGCTGGAAGCTCTCGATCGGAAGATACGGGTCGACGTAGCAGAGCGGATCGGTGCCGCGCTCCAGGTCGTGGTAGTACTCGGCGAACCGGTGATCGAGCTGT